>Ga0193726_1001877_pt1 | contig 15254 bp, 14 predicted proteins | sample H2c1metaG_FD_144928 | JGI IMG/M metagenome (GOLD analysis project Ga0193726, IMG submission 144928) | Soil microbial communities from a riparian zone of the East river system, Colorado, United States - H2c1 | ecosystem: Environmental > Terrestrial > Soil > Riparian zone | place: USA: East River... | reverse complement strand
GGCATACTCCACCAGGCTGTGGATGATCTGCTGCGGATGGACCAGCACATCGATCCGCTCCGGCGGCATGGAGAACAGGTAGGAGGCCTCGATCACCTCCAGGCCCTTGTTCATCATGGTCGCGGAATCCACCGAGATCTTGCGTCCCATGACCCAGTTCGGATGAGCACATGCCTCGTCGGGAGTCACGCGGTGCAGTTCCGCGCGTGCGCGCGCCCTGAACGGCCCCCCCGATCCGGTGAGAAGGATCCTGCGGATTCCTTTCGCGGCGAGCTCGCCCGTGGCGAACGGCGGCAGGCATTGAAATATCGCGTTGTGTTCGCTGTCGATCGGCAACAGCATCGCGCCGCCAGCGCGCACCGCCTCCATGAAGACCGGACCGGCGACGACCAGAGCTTCCTTGTTCGCGAGCAGCAAACGCTTGCCCGCCCTGGCCGCGGCGAGGGTGGCGCACAAGCCTGCCGCCCCAACGATCGCAGCCATGACGCAGTCGATCTCGGATCGCGAAGCCACTTCGACGAGTCCCGCTTCCCCCGCAAGTATCTTGCAATTCAATCCGGCTCCGGCAAGGCGCTCGTGCAGCCGCGGTGCCAACGAAGCGTCCGCCACGCAGGCGTAATCGGGGCGATGGAGTTTGCAGAGCTCCGCCAGCTCGTCGACCTGCCGGTTGGCGGTCAATGCGGCCACGCGGAAGCGCGTCGGATGTCGCGCGATCACATCCAGGGTGCTCGCTCCGATCGAGCCGGTCGCGCCGAGTATCGCGATGTTTTGGATAGTGGTCACCGTATGAACGCGAGCACTGCCAGCGGGAGCACCGCCACTGGCGCATCGATGCGATCGAGTATGCCCCCGTGGCCCGGCAGAAGCGTGCCGCTGTCCTTGACTCCCGCCTGGCGTTTTATCAGCGATTCGAACAGGTCGCCGATCATCCCCACGACGGCAAGGCCGAGCAGAACCGGGAGGATCCATATCGGCGCCAGTTTCACCGCGCCGGACCCGGCCGACGCGGGGAGGTTCGCCCACGCAAAGGCGTAGAGCCCGACGGCCAACAGCGCCCCGGCAACGCCTTCCCAGGTCTTGCCGGGGCTGATGGACGGAGCGAGCTTGCGACGACCGAAGCGCCGGCCGATGAAGTATGCAGCCGTATCCGAGATCCAGACCGTGCCCAAGACGGCGATCAACAACGAGGGATGCGCGACCCGCAGATCCACCAGGGCAGCCGCCGCGGGCAACAGTACCACCAGCCCCGCTGCAATCAGAACCGTCCCCTCGACGCGCGGCCGGCGCCACATCCACGCAGGAACCAGAACGATCCAGAAAATCGCGGCCCCATAGTAGACCCACAGCGGTGCATACAAGCCGTTTCCCCACGAAGCCCCGAGCATTCCGGGCAAAACGAAGAGCCCGATCACAATCGCAGTGTAGATGAACCGGCCGCCTGCGGCGAGCGCCGCCAGCGCGCCCCATTCCCAGGCCGCGGCACCGACCAAGACCGCGCAAAACGCGATCCAGCCGTACCTGGGCAGCAGGAACAGGGCCGCGAGAAAAGCGGCAAGCAGAACGATCGCCGTCAGCACGCGGGTTTTCAGCATGGATCCCCGCGTGCTTCCTGCCGGGCAGGAAGCCTTACGCGGTCCTCCGTCGGACGCCGCTCTCGCGCTTCGCCTTTTCGAGCTGTTCGCTGGTCCTGCCGAAACGGCGTTCCCGTTGCTGATACCAGTTGATCGCCGCATCGAGCTGCGCGTCGTCGAAGTCGGGCCACAGCGTCGGGGTGAAATACAGCTCGGTATAGGCGAGCTGCCAAAGCAGGAAATTGCTGATGCGCTGCTCCCCTCCGGTGCGGATGAACAGGTCGGGCTCGGGCGCGTAGTTGAGCGCAAGATGCGGAGCGAGTTGCTCCTCCGTGTATCCTTCCGCGGGCAAGGGCCCGCTGCGGACCAGCTTTGCCAGGGCCTGCATCAGGTCCCAACGCCCGCCGTAGTTGGCGGCAATGGTAAGCGTCAGTCCGGAATTCGTCGAAGTAAGCTCCTGGGCTCGCTGCGCGAGCTCGACCACGCGCGCGCCGAACGGTGCAATATCGCCGATGATCTTCAGGCGCACCTTGTTCTGGTGCAGCCGCTCGGCCTCCTGTTCGAGCGCGGCCATGAACAACTGCCGCAGCGTCGAAACCTCTTCGGCGGGCCTGCGCCAGTTCTCCGAGCTGAACGCGAACAAGGTCAGATATTCGATACCGCGGTCGCTGCATGCGCGCGTGACTCGCCGCACCGTCTCGACGCCCTGCTTGTGACCGGCCATACGGGGCAAATACCGGCTCTTGGCCCAACGCCCGTTGCCGTCCATGATGATCGTAATATGCCTGGGGACGTCGCGGGCCGGCGGGATCTCGCGCGTGGAGCTTGTGAAGGATTTCATTTTGGAGATTCCCTAAAGGCGGCTCAAACCGCCATCAGCTCGGCCTCTTTTGCCACAATCATCTTGTCGATATCGGCAATGTGCCTGTCGGTGAGCTTTTGGACCTCGTCCTGCGCGCGTCGTTCCTCGTCTTCCGACACCGCCTTGCTTTTCAGCAATTCCTTCAGTGCCTGGTTGGCGTCGCGGCGCAGATTGCGGACAGCCACCTTGGCGTTTTCAGCTTCGTGCTTGATCACCTTGATCAATTCGCGGCGGCGCTCTTCCGTGAGCGCCGGCATGGGCACTCTCACCATGTCTCCCTGGGAAGCAGGATTCAGGCCCAGATCGGACTCGCGGATGGCCTTTTCGATCGCCCCCAGCATCTTCTTCTCCCAGGGGGATACCCCGAGGGTCCGGGCATCCAGCAGGCTTACGTTGGCGACTTTCGGAATCGGCATCTGGCTGCCGTAATAATCCACCGAAACATGGTCGAGCAGGCCCGCGTGCGCCCGGCCGGTCCGAACCTTGCCGAGATCGTTTTTCAGGGCATCGAGCGACTTGTGCATTCGCTGCTCGGTGTTCTTCTTCACGTCGGCCACGGTATTCATGATTCCCCCATCCCTGCAGGCTCAGGCACTCACGTACACGAGGGTGCCTTCCTTTTCGCCGGTGACGACGCGTTTCATCGCGCCGGCTTTCAGAATGCTGAACACGGTGATCGGCAGCTTCTGGTCGCGGCACAGCGCAAAGGCCGTGGCATCCATCACCCGGAGATTCTTGATCATGGCCTCGTCGAAACTCACCTTGTCGTAGCGCTTGGCATCCGGGTACAGCTTGGGGTCGGCCGTGTAAACTCCGTCGACCTTGGTCGCCTTGAGCACCATCTCCGCGCCGATCTCGGTCCCGCGCAGCGCCGCCGCGGTATCGGTCGTAAAAAACGGATTGCCGGTTCCGGCGGCGAAAATAACGATCTTGCCTTCCTCGAGATAGCGGATCGCCTTGTTGCGGATGTAAGGCTCGACCACCTGTTCTATATTGAGCGCCGACTGCACCCGCGCGTTCAAGCCCGCCTTTCGCATGGCGTCCTGCAACGCCAGCGCGTTCATTATGGTCGCGAGCATGCCGATGTAGTCGGCCGTGGCGCGATCCATGCCCGCGGCACCCGGCGCCACGCCGCGAAAGACGTTGCCTCCTCCGATTACCACCGCGATCTCAAGACCCAGCGCAGACACTTGCGCGATCTCGCCCACGATGCGCTCGATGGTGGCGCGATTGATCCCGAAGGCATCATCGCCCATCAGGGCTTCGCCGCTCAGCTTGAGCAGGATGCGTTTGAATTTTGCGGTCTCGGCCATCTCAGGCTGTCTTCTCAATTCCCGCACCCACTACAAACAAAACGAAGCGTGAAACAATCGCGCCGCGAGTCTTCAGAACGTTTTCTACGGCTTGTTTGCCGGCGGGATCTTTGACGAAGATCTGACCCAGCAGCGTTACTTCTTTCAGGAATTTCTGAACGCTGCCCTCAACCATCTTCTTCAGGATGTCGTCGGGCTTTCCAGACTCGGCCGCCTTTGCCGCAGCGATGTCACGTTCCTTTTTCACCAATTCGGTGGGAACGTCGCTGATTGACAAGCCGATGGGCTTGGACGCCGCCACGTGCATGGCCAAGTCTTTGCCGAGTTGCTCGTCGCCACCCGAGTAGTCGAGGAGGACCCCGATCTTCGCTCCGCCGTGTAAATAGGACGACAACCGGCCTTTCGCTTCCAGCCGGGCAAACCGGCGAATGGATATGTTCTCCCCGATGCGCCCGACCAGTGCTTTGCGCCCTTCCTCGACAGTGGCGTTGCCTAGCGGCAACGCCCCCAGCGCGGCGAGGTCCGTCGGGTTCTTTGCCGCGGTCACGGCCGCCAGCGACGCTGTAAATTTCAAGAACTCGTCTGTCTTCGCCACAAAGTCGGTCTCGCAATTGATTTCCACAATCGCTCCCGTCTTCGCGTCTGCGGAAACGTGAATCGCAACCACACCCTCGGCCGCGGTGCGCGTGGCGGCCTTGGATGCCTTGTTTCCCAGCCTCACGCGCAGAAGCTCCTCGGCCTTGGCGGAATCGCCCGCCGCCTCGACCAGCGCCTTTTTGCACTCCATCATCGGCGCGTCGGTCCTGTCGCGCAGATCCCTGACCATGCCTGCGGTGATGTCCGCCATTACCCTGAACCTCGGTGCTCAAAAAAAGATCAAAAAAAGGGGCCGTCTTGCCCCTTTTCCCCGCAATCTCAGATCATTCCGCTTTCGCGCCGGCTTCTTCGACCTCGACGAACTCATCCGAGGTTGCGCCGACGATTTCCTGCACGACGTTGTTGCGTCCGTCCAGGATCGCGTCGGCGATTCCACGCGCATAGAGGCGAATGGCGCGGCTGGAATCGTCGTTGCCTGGAATCACATAGGCAATCCCGTCCGGAGAGTGGTTGGTATCGACGACCCCGATGACGGGGATCCCGAGCTTCTTCGCTTCGGCGACCGCGCCCTTCTGGTAGCCGACATCGATGACGAACAGGGCATCGGGCCGGTTGTCCAGCTCCTTGATGCCGCCCAGGCTGCGTTGCAGCTTGGCCATCTCGCGCTGGAAGTGCAAGCCCTCCTTTTTCGGCATCTTCTCCATGCTGCCGTCTGCGATCATTCCTTCCATTTCCTTCAGCCGCTTGATCGACTGCCGCACGGTCTTGAAGTTCGTCAGCATCCCGCCGAGCCATCGATGATCGACGAAGGGAGCGGTGCAACGCTCGGCTTCCTCGCGGATGATCTCCCGGGCCTGCCGCTTGGTCCCGACGAATAGAATGGTGCCTTTGTTGGAGGCCAACTGGCGCACGAACTTCATCGCCTCTTGATACATCACCATGGTCTTCTCGAGATTGATGATGTGAATCTTGTTGCGATGACCGAAGATAAAGGGAGCCATCTTCGGATTCCAGTAGCGGGTCTGGTGGCCGAAATGCACGCCCGCCTCGAGCATTTGGCGCATTGTTGTCGACATGGTGACTCCGGTTAGGGTTAATCTCGGAGCCGCTCCGGCCAAATGACCCGCTTGGGATTTCGGTCAAACGACCGCGGGCACCCTAACAGCGGAGCGGCAAAAATTTAGCCGAGTGAAAGCCCGGCTATAGTTAAAATGGTAGCACGTGCGGCGAGACCGGTGCAAGTTTTTCCTGTCCAAACAGAGTATTACTCCAATCCAACTGCAGCCGGCGGGCTGCCTTTGAACGCGACAGTTTGCCCCGTCTGGACCGATGACTTATCCTTCGCACTTTTTTTGTTAGAGGTATGGCGATCCACCTGAAAACGGCCGAGGATATCGAGCGCATGCGCGTCGCCGGAAAACTCGCCGGCGAGGTGCTCGACTTCGTAACCCCCCGCATCGCCCCGGGAGTCACGACGGGCGAGCTCGATCGCCTTTGCCATGATTTCATTGTCGAGGAGCAAAAGGCCGTCCCCGCCCCCCTGAATTACGCCCCCCCGGGCTACAAGCCTTTTCCGAAGTCGATTTGCACCTCGGTCAATCATCAGGTGTGTCACGGGATCCCCGGGGAACGCGTGCTGAAGGCCGGCGATATCCTCAATATCGACGTGACCGTGATCAAGGACGGATTTCACGGCGATTCCAGCCGCATGTTCTACGTCGGAGAGCCCTCGATCCAGGCCAGGCGCCTGTGCGAGACGACCTACGAGTGCATGTGGCTCGGTATCCGGGCGGTACGGCCCGGGGCTTTTCTGGGCGACGTGGGGGCCCTCATCCAGCAGCACGCCGAAAGTCACGGCTACAGCGTGGTGCGCGAGTTCTGCGGCCACGGTATCGGGCGGAAATTCCACGAGGAGCCGCAAGTTCTGCACTATGGGCGCCCGGGAACCGGCATGCGCCTGCAGGCGGGAATGACCTTCACCATCGAGCCCATGATCAACGCCGGCAAGCCCGCGATCCGCGAGCTGGCCGACGGCTGGACCATTGTCACAAAAGACCACAGCCTTTCCGCGCAATGGGAGCACACGGTGCTGGTGACCGGCACCAGCTACGAAGTCCTGACCGTTTCGGTCGGCACGCCTCCTCCCCCCAAGCACTGACTCGCGTTGTCCTCTCCCCTCGCAATCGCAGAAAGCGGCTCGGCGCTGGTCGGCCTGAAAGCCGGCGTCCAGGCCGAGCGCTTGGCCCTGCAAACAAGATTTCACGAAACGGCCGATGGCCCGATGGTGCTGCGCGAGCACAGCCGGCTGATCGACCGCGTCTTGAAGGAAATGTGGCAGCGGCTCCAGATGCCCAGGTCCCTTGCGCTGCTGGCGGTCGGCGGCTACGGGCGCGGTGAGCTCTATCCTCACTCCGACATCGATGTGCTGGTGCTGCTCGGGGACCCTGCCTCTCCCGACCTGGCAGCCAAAATCGAAGACCTGGTCGGACAGCTTTGGGACACGGGCCTCGACCTGGGCCACAGCGTGCGAACGGTGGACCAATGCGTCGAGGAGGCGACCAAGGACATCACCGTGATGACCAGCCTCCTCGAGGCGCGATTGCTCGCCGGAAATCGCGGCCTTTACTCGCGCTTCGAGCGCTCGCGCGGGGAATGCCTGGACGCCCAGACGTTCTTCAAGGCGAAGCGTCTCGAACAGGAACAACGCCATACCAAATTCCAGGACAGCCCCTACAGCCTCGAGCCCAATCTCAAGGAAGCACCGGGCGGCCTGCGCGACTTGCAGGTGATCCTCTGGATCAGTCGCGCCTGTGGCCTGGGAAAATCCTGGGGCGATCTGGCGCAGCGCGGCCTGATCACCCCGGAGGAAGCGCGCCAGGCGCATCGGCATCAAAGATTGCTGCAGAACCTGCGCGTGCGCCTGCACTACACAGCCGCGCGCCGCGAGGACCGCCTGCTGTTCGATTACCAGGAGAGCCTGGCGCGGGATCTCGGCTATTCCGCGAGCGCGCACCGGCGCGCCGGCGAGCAGTTGATGCAGGCCTATTTCCGGACCGCCAAAGCCGTGACCCAGCTCAATACGATACTGCTCCAGAACGCCGGCGCCCAGATTTTTCCGGCCAGGGATTCCAGCACCGAGGTGATCAACGAAAAGTTCGCGCGCGTGGGCGAACTGCTCCACGCGCAGTCTTCCGATCTGTTCGAGCGCGATCCCTCCGCGATTCTGGAGAGTTTCCTCGTCATGCAGCAACGCTCGGAGCTCAAAGGCATGACGGCGCAAACGTTGCGTGCACTGTGGCGCGCGCGCGCACGCATCAACGCCGCTTTTCGGCGCGATCCGCACAACCGAGAGATTTTCCTGTCGCTCCTCCAGCAACCGCGCGGCATCGTCCACGAACTGCGGCGCATGAACCAGTACGGCATCCTGGGCCGGTACCTACCGGCGTTCCGGCGCGTCGTCGGCCAGATGCAGCACGACCTCTTCCACGTCTATACGGTGGACCAGCACATCCTCACCGTCGTGCGCAATCTGCGCCGCTTCACGATGCTCGAGTTCGCCCACGAGTATCCTCTGTGCAGCCGTCTCATCGCCGGACTGGAGCGCCATTGGCTGCTGTATGTCGCGGCGATCTTCCACGATATCGCCAAGGGCCGCGGGGGCGATCATTCCCAGCTGGGCAGGCTCGAGGCCCGGCGCTTCTGCCGGGAGCACGGTTTGGCGCCCGAAGATGCGAAGCTGGTCGAATTCCTGGTCGAGCACCATCTCATCATGTCGTCGGTCGCGCAGAAGCAGGATTTATCCGACCCGGAAGTCATAAGGCGCTTCGCCGGCGTCGTCGGAACGGAGCGGCGCCTGGTCGCGCTCTATCTGCTCACTGTCGCGGACATCCGCGGAACGAGTCCCAAGGTGTGGAATGCCTGGAAAGGCAAGCTCCTGGAGGATCTCTTTCGCGCCACGCAGGATCTGCTGAAGGGCGGAAAGATCGAGGCGGACCAGTACATCCAGAGCAAACAGAGCGAGGCCAAACGCCTGCTGCGGCTCTACGACTTGTCGGACACGGTCCAGGATTCTCTGTGGCGCCATTTCGACGTCCCGTATTTCCTGCGCCACGACGCCCAGGAAATCGCCTGGCACACGCGGCTGTTGCACTACAGGGACAGCCCGGGAAAGCCCGTCGTCAAGGCACGCCTCTCGCCCGCGGGCGAAGGGCTGCAGGTCATGATCTACGTCCCCGATCAGCGCGACCTGTTCGCGCGCATCTGCGGTTATTTCGGGTCGGTCGGTTTCAGCATCGTCGATGCAAAGATCTACACGACCCGGCATGGCTACGCGCTCGACACATTCCAGGTCATGGACGTCGGCAGCGTGGCGCATCCTCGGGATATGATCGCCCGGATAGAGTCGGAACTGGCGGATTGGCTGGCGAATCAGGTTCCCTTGCCGCAGCCTGTACGGGGACGGGTGTCGCGGCGCGTCAAGCACTTCCCCATTGCACCGGAGGTACGGGTCGTCCCGGACGAGAAAGGGCAATACCACTCCCTGTCCGTCACCGCAGGCGACCGGCCTGGCCTGCTCTATGCAATCGCGCTGGTGCTCAGCCGCTACGGGGTCAGTCTGCACACCGCCAAGATCGCGACGCTCGGCGAGCGTGCTGAGGACGTGTTCGTCGTGTCCGGCGCCGCTCTCGCTAGTCCGAAAACGGTATTGCAACTCGAAACGGACCTGCTCAACGCGCTCCAAGCCTAGGAAGCAGTTTCTCCGGCTAGTCGTCGATCAGTTCCTGATCGGGGAACAGAATGTCGGCGAATCCGAACTTCGACATGTCGTCGATGCGCATCGGGTAGAGGATGCCGTCGAGGTGGTCGCACTCGTGCTGCACGACTCGCGCGTGGAAACCTTCGACGGTCCGATCGATCGAATTGCCCAATTCGTCGAAGCCCTGGTAACGCAGCCGCTTGAATCGCCGCACCACGCCGCGCAGACCGGGCACGGACAGGCAGCCCTCCCACGCTTCTTCCATCTCCTCGCCGAGCGGCGTGACGATCGGATTGATGAGCACCGTGTCCGGGACTTCTTCCGCATCGGGATAGCGGGAATTGCGCGCGACCCCGAAAATCACCACCCGCAGCGGCACGCCGATCTGCGGGGCGGCCAGCCCCGCCCCGTTGAGGTGCGCCATGGTGTCGCGCATATCCGCGATCAGCTCACGCAGCATGGGCGTTCCCAGCGCCTCCACCGCGCGCGACTTGTCCAGCAGCCGCGGATCGCCCATTTTCAGCACTTCGCGAATCATGCTGGCGTCTCCCGATGCCCGCTCATGCCGCCGCGAGCGTTTCGATGATCTTTCGCACGCGGCCCATGGCGTCTTTCAGTATCTCCTCTATTTTCTGCAAGGGCACCCCGCGGGCGCTTGCGCCTCGGCCGGCCGCATGGTTGACGACCGCTGCAACCACCGCGTAATCCAGCTCGAGTTCGCGCGCCAGCGCCGCCTCGGGCATCCCGGTCATGCCGACGATGTCCGCGCCTTCCCGCTCCAAGCGGTCGATTTCCGCGGCTGTCTCCAGCCTCGGCCCCTGGGTCGCTGCATACACGGCGCGGTCGGCCGCGGATTCGCCGCAGGCATTCGCCGCAGCCATCAGCTGATTTCGCAGCTCGGCAGTATACGGTTCGGTAAAGTCGATATGCTTCACGGGCGCATTATCCTCGAAGAACGTGCCCGCACGGCCCCAGGTGTAGTCAATGATCTGGTGCGGGACGACGATCTTTCCCGGACCGAGGTCCGGGCGAATGCCCCCGACCGAGACCACCGAAACGATCTTGCCGGCGCCCTGCTCCTTGAGCGCCCACAGATTGGCTCTATAGTTGACTTGATGGGGCGGAATCGTATGGCCGTCACCGTGACGCGCGAGGAAGACCACGGGCACGCCGCGGATCGCCCCGAAGGTGAGCGGCCCTGAAGGCTCTCCATAGGGAGTTCGCACCGCCTGGCGGCGCGAAACCTCGAGAGTGGCGAACTCCGTCAGTCCGCTCCCGCCGATGATGGCAAGCATGCGCTTTAGGTATTCTTCAAGGCGTAGATCGCCGGCAGGTTGCGCCAGGCACCCGAAACATCCATTCCGCACCCGAAAACGTAGCGGTTCGGAAGTTGCAGGCCGACGAAATCCGGAACGATGGGCTTCCCGGCCCCGATGTCCTTGTTGGTGAGGACCGCACCGTAGAACGCCGCCGCTCCGAGCGACAGCACGCGGTCGCGAATCGCCGCGAGCGTTTCGCCGCCGTCCAGGATGTCGTCCAGCACGAGCACCGCTCGGCCCTTCACGTTCTCACGAGGTTCCACCTTCCACACGACCTCTCCACCGGCGGTGTCATTGCCGTAGCGCGATGCGTGGATGTAGTCAAACTCGAGCGGGAAACGCAATTGCGGCAGGAGGTGGCCGGCAAAGAAGACCGAGCCCCCCATGACCGCAAGCACCAGGGGATAGCGGTCCTTCAGCTTCGCCGAGATCTCCCCGGCGAGACGGGCGATTGCGGCACGCACCGTCACTTCGTCGCACAGCAGATCCGCGCTCTCGAGCGTTTTCCAGGCCTCGTCGGGCGTCATGGCGCCGGAAGTGTATGCACCGCGGCCTTCAGCCGCATCACAGGGTTTTCAGAAACTGGTCGAACGCCTTGCCGATCTCCGGGTGCTTTCGTCCGTAGGCGACGGTCGCCTGGAGATACCCCAGCTTCGAGCCGCAGTCATAGCGGGTCCCCGCGAACCGGTAGGCCAGCACTCGATCCTCCGCGAGCAGCGCGCTGATCGCGTCGGTGAGCTGGATTTCGCTCCCGGCTCCGGGCGTGGCCTGCGCCAAGTGATGAAAAATTCGCGGCGTCAGAATGTACCGCCCGACCACGGCGAGGTTCGACGGCGCTGCTTCCGGTTTGGGCTTCTCGACGATTCGCAAGACGCGATCGAGACCCGAGGTCACCGGTTCGACTTTGACCATGCCGTACTGGAGGCTTTGCTCGGGCGGGATCTGCTGCACGGCAACCATTGGCGACTGGTGGCGCTCGAATACCCTGGCCATCTGCTGCAGCACCGGAGGATCGGCGTCGATCAGGTCATCGGCCAGGATTACGGCAAAAGTCTCTTCCTTGACCACGGGCTGCGCGCACAAGACCGCATGCCCCAAACCGAGCGGTTCGGGCTGCCGGATGTAAATGCAGTTCACGGATTTTGGAATGATGTCCTGGATCAGCTCGAGCAGATCGTTCTTCCCGCGCGCCAGGAGTTCCGCCTCCACTTCGTAGGCCTTGTCGAAGTGATCCTCGATCGAGCGCTTGGTCCGGCCGGTGATGAAAACCATGTCGCGAATCCCCGCTGCCACGGCTTCCTCGACCGCGTACTGAATGAGCGGCTTGTCGACGATGGGCATCATCTCCTTCGGGCTCGCCTTGGTGGCAGGAAGGAACCGGCTGCCCATGCCCGCTACGGGGAAAACAGCTTTCGTCACTTTTTTCAAGACTTGGACTCCTCGAGCATTTTTCGTAGATTCGCTTCGTCTAGCACCGCAACATCGAGCGCTCGCGCCTTTTCGAGCTTGCTCCCCGCTTCGGCACCCGCAACCACATAGTCGGTCTGCTTCGAAACCGATCCGACGACCTTGCCGCCGCGGCTTTCGATCAGCTCGGTGGCTTTCTCGCGGCTCATATTCGGCAGCGTCCCCGTCAGGACAAAGGTCTTGCCCGAGAATCCCTGGTTCGACGCTGCAGCAGGCGGCCTTTCCGCCCGCACCTGGACCGCGTCACGGCCGGCAGTCAATTGCGCGATGACCTCCCGATTATGCCCTTGCGATAAAAACTTCTTCAAGCTTTCCATCAACTCCGGCCCTATGCCCTCGAGCACCGAGGGCAGCGGCGAATCTCCTTTTCTTTTCCGCGCCGCGTTCTCCTTCTGGATTCTCCTTTTTCCTTCCGCGATCTCGGTCCAGTCCGCGTCGAGCAATCGGTCCAGCCGGCCGAAGTTTCTCGCGAGGACTTTGGCGACCTCTTCCCCTACTCCAGGAATTCCCAGGGCGTAAATAAACCGGGCAAAGGCCGGGTTCTTCGATTTCTGTATGGCAAGAACCACATTGTGCGCCGATTTCTCGCCCATTCGTTCGAGCTCGCCGAGCGCGCTCACGCCGAGCCGGTAGAGGTCGGCCGGCGTTCGCACGATTTCCAGATCGACCAGCTGATCGACCAGCTTCTCTCCGAGTCCCTCTATGTCCATGGCCCGTCGGGACGCGAAATGCAGCAGAGCCTGTTTGCGCTGGGCTCCGCAAAAGAGCCCTCCGGTGCAGCGCGCCGCCGCCTCGCCTTCCAGGCGCACCACCTCGGATCCGCAAACCGGACAGCGGGTGGGCATCTCGAACCGATCGGCGGGTTCCCGGGGTCCGGGCTTGGACACGCTCACCACTTCCGGAATCACGTCCCCCGCCCGCCGCACCACCACAAGGTCTCCGCGCCAGACGTCTTTTCTGCGCACTTCGTCTTCATTGTGTAGCGTCGCGTTGGTCACGGTGACACCGCCCACGTTGACCGGCTTCAGCCGCGCCACCGGCGTCAAAACACCGGTTCGGCCGACCTGCACCGCGATGTCGATCACCTCGGTCAGCGCTTCCTCGGGGGCGTACTTGTGGGCCACCGCGAACCGCGGCGCGCGCGACACATAGCCCAGAGACTCCTGGTCACGAAGAGAGTTGACCTTGTAGACCACTCCGTCGATCCCATAAGGCAGCTTGTCCCGCTTTTCACCCATGCTTCGATAGAAGTCAAAAAGCCTTGGCAGCCCCCTGACCGTGGCACGTTCTGCGGACACCGGCAAGCCCTGACCCGCAACCCAATCCAGGACTTCACTGTGATTCTCGAATGGAGCGGCGCTTGGATCGGCCAGGCCGTAGGCGAAAAAACGCAGCGGACGCTGAGCAGTAAGTTTCGGGTCGAGTTGCCGGATGGCCCCCGCCGCAGCGTTGCGGGGGTTTGCAAACTCTTTTTCGCCACGCTCTCGCTGGCGAGCATTCATCCGCTCGAAATCCGCTTTGTACATGATGATCTCCCCGCGCACTTCGAGCGAGGCGGGCGGCCGCGCACCGCGCAGCCTGAGCGGGATCGAGCGTACCGTCCTTAGGTTGGCCGTCACGTCTTCTCCGGAATAGCCATCGCCTCGGGTGGCGCCTTGCACGAAGAGGCCGCGATCGTACAGGAGGCTGATGGCGAGGCCGTCGAATTTCGGCTCCGCCGCGTACTCGATCTCATTCTTCCCGACCCCCTCGCGAACCCGCCGGTCGAAAGCGACCACATCTTCATCGGCGAACGCGTTGTTGAGGGAAAGCATGGGCGTGCGATGCGTCACCTGCGGAAACGTATCCAGAGGCACGCCGCCGACGCGTTGAGTCGGCGAGTCCGGGGTCGCAAGCTCCGGGTAGGTCGTCTCCAGCCCGGTGAGTTCCCGGAACAGCTTGTCGTACTCGGCGTCGGGGATCAGCGGTGAGTCGAGCACATAATATCGGTGGTTGTGTGTTTCAATTTCCTTGCGCAGGGCTTCGGCGCGCTTGCGCGCCTTTTCCGGGACCGCCATCAGGCGAACAGCCGCAGCGCCAGCCCCTCGCCGGGGACGATTCCGCGCGCCTCCATGCTGCCGTGCACGGCCTCGAGCTGCGCACCGATGGCGTCGAAAGCGCCCGGGCCCAGGGGCTGACGGTTGTCATCGACGATGCGCGCGTTGAGCTCCTGCGCAAAGAGCTGCGCGGTATCGCGGAACTGGGCGAACGCGTCGTGCGGCGCTCTTGGAACATCGAGCTCCAGCGTCACTCCCTGCGTCCGCATCGAGTTCAGCCCGCCGGCGCTGAAAGGCTGCGGTTCGAAATTCGCCAGCACGCATACCACGCGGCCGAGCCTGTCGCGACACCGGAACTTTCCGTCCGATTCATCGAGCTCGAAGCCCGCGGCCTTCGCAAGCCCGCCCAATCGCGTCCCGGAGAAATAAGCCTGCTCGCTGACGATGTGAACGGCAATCCGGATGTCGACTTCGCTGCAAAAGAGATCGAGTTCCCTGGCTTGCGCCGCGGCCGACCTCGGATCCGGCGCAGTCGCGAGAACACCGATAGTCGCGGCGGCTTCCTCGACCGCAGCTCCAAACGCGGCCAGCTCCTCCTCCCCGACCGTGCCTCGCCGATCGACCAGCTGCATCCCGGACCGCGCCCTTGCATAGCTGCGATCGGCATCGACGGGCTCCCAGGAGCCTTGGGCGTCGTCGAAGCCTTCCAGGCCGGCCGATTTCGGGCAGCGTTCAAGCACCGCGGCCAGCGCCTCGAGCAAGGTCGCTCCTGAAATCTCCTCCGGGCTCTCCATCGGAACGATGAAATCGAGACCTTCGGACAGCAACTGCTCCGAGGCGCTCGCGTCGTCCTGCCCTGCGTCGAAAGACCCCAGCACCGGTTCGACCCGGTCGGGTCCCGACGCGGTCGGCCGGGTTCCCGGGCCGCTGCCGCTGCCCGAACGCATCAGCACGTCCTCGTGCTGCGGGGCGAAACCCGCCTGTCGACGGTACTGGCGCTCCTGCCACTTGTTGTAGAAAAAAACGGCCGCGACGACCGCTGCGCCGATCGCAAGGAGGCCGACTTGCAGTTCACCCATGGTCAGGCAACGGCGGGTTCTTCCCGCAGCCTCAAAGCCTCCTCGATGTCCACTGCAACGACGCGCGATACGCCCTGCTCCTGCATGGTGACGCCGATCAGCTGGTTCGCCATCTCCATGGTGATCTTGTTGTGGCTGATGAACAGGAACTGGGTCTGCTGCGACATTTTCTTGACCAGATCGCAGAAGCGTTCGGTGTTGGCATCGTCGAGCGGCGCGTCGACTTCATCCAGCAGGCAGAACGGCGCGGGATT
>Ga0193726_1001876_pt1 | contig 15256 bp, 14 predicted proteins | sample H2c1metaG_FD_144928 | JGI IMG/M metagenome (GOLD analysis project Ga0193726, IMG submission 144928) | Soil microbial communities from a riparian zone of the East river system, Colorado, United States - H2c1 | ecosystem: Environmental > Terrestrial > Soil > Riparian zone | place: USA: East River... | reverse complement strand
TGCAGCTCTGGAATCCTATCCAGGCACTTGTCCTCGACTCTGATCGCGAGGCTGCGGGCCAACAACGGTGCTGCCTCCTTCAATTTCGAAGGATCGCCGTCGTTGAGAACGTGAACAGCCGACAAATATCGCTCCAGCCGCGAGCGGTCGAGCGCTGCCTGGTTCAGGTCCTGCGAGGTTCGAACGAACGCGCCGGGCCTCCCGCGCACAGCACCTATCAATGTTCGCAGATCGCCGCCGGTGTGCGGTGCGAGAAATAGGAGAACCTGTTGCGCTCCCTGCGGCACCGTGACGGTGAGGCCGTCCTTGCCGCATTTCGCCGACCAAATCTTGCAGGCGAAGAACCACTTCTCGGGGGGCGGGTTCGTCGAACCGCTCAAGAACGCGGCCACCATTAGGTATTCGACAGACTGCGTCTCGGGTAAATCGGCTTTTATCCACACCTGGTCGCCAGGAGCAAGATTTGGGACCTGGGAAGCCGGCAGCGTTATGCCGCCACGGGTCACCTTGACCTCCAGCGTGGGCCCGGCGAGGTCGAATGGCGCCGGGACCGCTGTCGCAAGCGACGTAAAGGCACTGGCTACCAGCAGGAAAACACATTTTTTAAGCATTAGTCTTTGGAACCTGTTGGGTCATTGCGGCGTCCGTTAGAGTGTACGCCGTTGCAAGAGTTCGCCCGGACATGCAATTACTGCCGCCTATTGAGTGTCCTACATGCCTATTGGGTTTCTGCATATGCGCGATTGTAATTTGAAGTCCCTGCCTCCTGCCCTCATGTCGCTTGAAGTAGACAGTCAAGCGGAGGTCTCGTGAGCAATTCAGACGTTATTCATACGAGCGTTATTCATACGAGCGATGCAGGGTTCGAGAACGAGGTACTGAAGTCCGATGTGCCGGTGCTCGTGGACTTTTGGGCTGATTGGTGCGGCCCCTGCAAGATGATTGCGCCTATCCTGGAAGACGTGGCTCGTTCCCAGCAAGGCAAAATTCGCGTTGCGAAGCTCAATGTCGATGACAATTCGGCGACGGCAGCCAAATTCAACATTCGTAGCATTCCGACCCTGCTTTTATTCAAAAAGGGAGCGCTCATCGCCCAAAAAGTGGGAGCCGTGTCCCAATCCCACCTGCTCGCATTTCTGGAGGGCCACTTGCGAGACACCGCGGCGTGACGGGCGCAGGAGGCCTATCGTTTGCGCGCCGACGCGGCGGCGGATTTTTTGTTTCGTGAGGTGCCGGTCCCAGCCTTGCCTGCGCCTTGCACTTTGTGAGCACGGATAATGGCCGGGATCAATCCGGGAAACCGCCTTTCCAGTTCGGCGCTCCGGCAGGTATTGTGCATTTCGACGCCGCGACGTTCGCCGCGGATCAAACCGGCCTCTCGTAACGCCTTGAAATGCTGCGACAACGTGGACTTGGGAACATCCCTTTCGCTGATGCGCAGAAAATTCGAGCAGTTCTGCGAACATTTTGAACCCGCGATATCCACATAGATCGCCGCGCGCACCGGATCGGAAAGCGCATGCAGGATCGTTTCCACAGTCACGTCTTCGATCGAAGGATGAAATAGCGGTCTCACGGTTGAATTGTACGAGCCCTTGACAAGTAGTTCAATAGTTCGTAAATTCCGAACTATCGAAGTATGGAACCAGAAGATCGCTTCTTGAAGACTCCTGGTTCCCTTGATCAATCATAAGTGAGGCAATCCATGAGTAATCTCGCCGGAAAAGTCGCTGTCGTTACGGGTGCATCAAAGGGTATTGGGGCTGCCATTGCCCAAGCGTTGGCCGCAGAGGGGGCCTCGGTGGTGGTCAACTATGCCACCAGCAAAGCCGGTGCAGACGCCGTGGTGGCGGGCATCAACAAGGCCGGCGGAAAGGCCCTGGCTGCAGGCGGCGATGTATCCAAGCCCGCGGAGGCGCAGGGAATCATCGATGCGGCCGTGAAGAAATTTGGACGGCTCGACATCCTGGTGAACAACTCAGGCGTCTACGAGTTCAACCCCATCGAGCAAGTGACGGAAGAGAACTTCCACAGAATGTTCAACATCAACGTCCTCGGCACCTTGCTCACAACCCAAGCCGCGCTCAAGCACATGAGTGCAGGCGGCAGCATCATCAATATCGGGTCAGGAGTTAGCCGCCTCACGCCGCCGAATTCGGCTGTTTACACGGCGACCAAGGCCTCGCTTGATGCGATCACCGGAGTGTTGTCCAGGGAATTGGGGACGAGAAAGATCCGGGTCAATTCCATCAATCCCGGCGTCGTCGAGACAGAGGGTACCCGCAGCGCGGGCATCATCGGCTCGGATTTTGAGAAAGGGGCTCTAGAGCGAACACCGCTCGGCCGCACCGGGCAGCCCAGTGATATTGCTGCGGTGGCGGTGTTTCTTGCCTCGGACAGCTCAGCCTGGGTGAGCGGAGAAATCATCATTGCCAGCGGCGGACTGCGCTAATGCTCCGTCACGAGGCACCCGGAAATGGCATTCGCACGGCTCTTAAGCTCGTCTGGCGAGAAATCAGCTCGTGGGGATCGGGAATCGATTTTTCGTTCTACGACCACTTGCAAGATCGCATCGAGCAACTTGAACAGGAACTCGCCCGCGAGAAACTACCGCCCAGCGATGCCCCGAGCCATTCGCCGTCAGACCCCGGCATGCGAGGATCTGCTCAATGCTGCTGACGATTGGCGCCATCAACGCTAAACTGCGCGCGGGCGCCCGTAGCTCAGCTGGATAGAGCACCTGGCTTCGAACCAGGGGGTCGGCGGTTCGAATCCGTCCGGGCGCGCCAAAATTTTTTTAGGCGGGAATACCGCGGATAGTCAAGGTAGGTCAATTGGCGGAAATTCGAACCGCCGACATAAACAAGACGAGTTCGACAAATCGCCGCAGGCGATTTGGTCGCCCGCAGCCACGGATGAGAGAGTAACTTTGCTGATTCGAACCGAACCGGCACCTACAGCAGTTACTGGTGGACAAGCGTAAGTGACTAAGGGAAGAGATAGCGGCATGCCGGCGGTCGAGCAGTGGGAATCCTACTTCGATGTTGTTGGGATTCTAGAGTGCTTGGGCTGTCGCGACTTGAGTGGTGATGCCATCGAGTTCGGCTGCGGCTACGGCACCTTCACCGTCCCGCTCGCGCGAATGATCCTGGGCACCGTCTTCGCGCTCGACATTGATCCGCTCATGGTCGCCGCAACGGCAGCGCGCACCTCACAGATCGGTTTGAAGAACATCATCATTGAGCAACGGGACTTCGTCGCCCAAGGCTGCGGGCGAGAATCTGGATCTGCGGGTCTGGTGCTGCTATTCAATATTTTGCATATTGAGGGCCCTGTCAATCTTTTGAAGGAGGCTCACCGAGTCCTTCATTCCGGAGGAAGTGTTGGAGTCATTCACTGGAACTACGATGTGCGCACACCGCGAGGTCCGCCGCTCGATATCCGGCCGAAGCCGGAGCAATGTCGAGCCTGGGGCGAGCAAGCTGGATTGCGGTGGGTTCGCGACCAATCCCTGCCTGGATCAGAGTGGCATTGGGGTATGGTACTGGCCAAACGCTAACGGATCGCGGGGTGAATCGTTGCGATAAGGCCACGATCGTTCAAGGCGCGCTTCGCGGTCATCACCCTGCGCGGAGCGGTGTCGCCGCGTCTCGATACAACCAAGCGACAATCGTCCCGAGTATCACCATCAGAACGCCTTCGCAGAGGATCTGCTTAATAACCACATCCCCAGGCATCGGCTGCACCACAAAGTAAATCATGTAGTTCGGCACGACCGCAAGCAGCGCGACAGCGACTCCAAAGCGTACGCCCTGTGCCATCCACGGCTTCGCTTCTGCGCCGCGCGCATAGATCCAAGCGAGCGCGCCGGACAGGATCACATGCGCCAGTATCATCAGCGGAAAGTATTTCTGCTCCTCTCCCTCTGTTCGGAAAAGATTCGTCAGTTGCATGTAGTCGGAACGTAGCAATACGCCGTGTACGACAAAGTCGCCCAGTAACCACACGACGAAAAGCACGATCCAAGCGATGATGAATTTCTTGCTCATGGTCTCTCCCTTCGGTTGCAGGGGCGGCGGAACACACCGGCTTGACGAAAGCATACGCTGGCGTCTCTGCAGCGCAACCCTAGGCCCGCTTACCGGCGTTCTATCTATAGCCCATCGACCATCCGGTGTTGGCCCAACTCGCGAATTTGATTTCTTCCTAAACCCGGCCATTCAATCGTTTCCTAGTTGCAGGCCTTCTCCGCTGGAGAAATCAAATTCGCGAGTTCTGGTTTTGAATAGTAGGTCGTGATTCGACGGCTCTTGTGACCAGATGCTCTCCTCGCCAGAGTCCGCCAGGCAATCTTCGGCGGGATCTACTACTGGCGTTTAAATTCAGGGGGAAATTCACGGGATATCTACTGTCACGGTCTGCTTGGCCGCGACGGTGATTCCGGATTTGACGGGGTTGAACGTAACGGTACTGTCGGCCTGATCGGGATTGTCTAGGTCGGCCTGGCATGTGAGTGCCACGGTATAGGTTCCGGGCGGTAGGAACGTGAACTGGTAGTAGTACGGCGGCTGGGAATTCGCGACGGGCATCTTTGAGGCTAGAGGCTGATTGGTATCGCTTGATGCAGCCGTGCTGTTCATGTCTTCCGCTGCAGTCACCGTGCCGTCGTATAGATAGACGCCGGGCGTGCATCCGTTGGGTACCAGCGCGTTGTCCACTACACCCTGGATATTCCCCACCGTGGTGTTATCGACCAGTCTCTCCGCGGGCTTGAGAGTGCATACCGGGGCCTGTCCCGTCGGGCAGGTGATGGCCTTGCGAAGGTCGAAGTCGATGGTGTAGTCCACCACGCCGCTGCCGGTGACGGAGAAACCGGAAACGAGCTTCAGGCCGTTGCTGTCCGGCACCTGCAAGCCATGCATCGTTCCGTCGGAGAGCGTCATGTAGGAATTGCTCGGATCGCCATCCGCCACCACTATCAGGCGAATCTGGCCGTACTTACCGGCAGGAATTGGCTGGTCGAATAGTACCGCCGATGCCGTCCCGCTTTGGTTGAGCAGGTCGATGGTCTTGGGTTGAGGGAAAATAATCGTGACGGGGTTGCCGCCATTGCCGGTCAGTTCGACACCGGTAAATTTCACCACAACCGCCTGGGCGCCATCGACAGGGGCGTCGGCCACCGCCAATTTCATCTGACCCATGTCACTGGTGCTGCCGCCCCCGCAGGCGGCAAGACCGAGTGCAGTTGCCGCGAGCAATGCAAAACAACCGAGTTGGCGAGTTTGCGAAGCCATGCTTATATCCTCGTGTTTATAGTGTCTCGAAGGAAGTTATCCACCTTCGTTGATATAGAACCCCAAACCAACTCAAGCGGGGCTCCGAGGTGCAGGCCGGTCGGTGACGACCAGCGCTTCCGGATAGAAAGCGGCCGCCAAGGTCGAACGCAAGCGCTGCCGTATGTGAGAGTAATTGTCCCACGCAAGGCAGCATTTCACAGCCTCGAATCATCCGATGTGACACATCGCTCAGATTGAACTGTGAGGGGATGAGAGACACCCACGCCTTCGTCACAAACTGTCACCATCGGTGTTCCGATCGGAGTTGAACGCAGATATACCGTATTTTTAAGGCCGATTGGCATCAGCGGTGACGGATGAAAATCAACGGCGTTCGTATTGCCCGCTTGCTGTCGACGCTGATGGCGCTGCAGGCCGGACTCCCACTGCTTGATTTCAGTTCAATTGCAGGCGCCGAACGGACAAACTACTTTGCGGCAGTGAAGGCCGGCATTGACCGCAATTACGCCCAGATGTGCGCCATATTACTCAGATTATTTCGGCGACACCGGCCGCGGGAAAATGACCTTCTCGTCTGCCAAGTCCTTGGCAAGGTTCCTTGAGATGTCTGCAACGCGATCACCGGTCTCGATCGCGGTAGAACTGGAAACATTGGTTAGTAGCGCTTTGCGATATGCCGCGGTGTTGCGAAGGTGACGGTTGGTGTTCGCGAGCGGCGTCTTATCCATAAAGACGATTCTAACTGAGGCCGGCCCCAACCACAGTAACGAAAAAGTGGCGTTTGGTGCCTTTTCATGCGCTACGGTGCCTATTTCGAGTGAGGGCGGGCCTGCTAAGTGGTTGAAAATTAAGAACCTATAAAATCACCTTTGCGACTTCGAACCAGGGGGTCGGGAGTTCGCCCGCATTCAAGGGAATGCCGCAGATTTTGGAGCGGTATCAAGGCGCAAGAATGTTGGCTAGGATGAGTAATTATGTCCGAATTTGCGGATCAGGTTATTGACCTCTATGAACGGCACGCTCGGCATTGGGATGCTGCCCGGCAGCGCGAGCCTAAGGCTGAAAAGACCTGGCTTGACCGCTTCTGCTCCGATATGCCTGCGGCAGCTTCGATTCTCGACCTAGGCTGTGGAGGCGGCGTACCAGTAGCGGAATATTTGATCGGGCATCGGTTCAACGTCACGGGCCTCGACACATCCGAAACCATGATATCGCTCTGTCGTGAGCGGTTTCCGGGAAGCGAGTGGCTTGTCGGAGACATGCGCAAGATCTCCCTGGGACGGACGTTTCGCGGCCTCGTCGCCTGGGACAGTTTCTTTCATCTCGGGCACGATGATCAACGCCGAATGTTTTCCGTTTATAGGCAGCACTCTGCCTCCGGAGCATTGCTTCTTTTTACTAGCGGTCCTGATCACGGCGAAGCGATTGGAAGTTACGAGGGCGATCCGCTTTATCACGCCAGCTTGGCGGAATCGGAATATCGATCGTTACTCTCAGAAAATGGATTTTCTGTTTTGGCACATACAGCGAGAGACCCAGCGTGCCATCGCACCGTGTGGCTTGCGCAACTGTCAGCATAACGTGTCAAACAAAACTTGACGTGGTATAGGCAGTCGATGTCTACTCAATTCACCTGACAATCCCACGGAAGGCAAAAAAAAATGCGCATGCGCCGTATATATAGGGTTGGATCCATAGCTGTCGTTTTGCTGGTTTCCGCTTGCGCTTCCACCGCGCCGAAGGCGGACTTTAGTCATGATCTCGCATCCCATTACAAAATTGATGCCGATGATCACGCGGAAGTCCAGGTGGATGCAGCGGCCGGGGTCGAAGTCTTAGAACTCGACAAACAACGAATCTCTCAGGTGATCGAGTCAAGACTTGAACAACGACGACTTCAGGTCGTCGCTAATAGTGACCCGAAAGAGTGCGTTGTACGGGTGACGCTTACTCGGTACCAGCGAGGCAACGCATTTGCAAGAGCAATGTTGGCGGGCTTGGGCCAGATTCACATCGATGCCACTGTAAAAGTCTACGCCAAGGCGAATGATCAAAAGATTGCGGACTTTGTGGTCGCAAAAACATTCGCTTGGGGTGGCATTTATGGTGCATCAACCTCGATGGAAGACATTGAGCGAACCTTCGCAGATGGAGTCGCGGCTGCTCTGACGGGTCAACAGGAGACGCCAAAAAAGGCAGTGCTTCAAGCTGCGAAGTAAGGGACATTCAGCATAACGGTCCGCCCATGCACAGCACACTCCTGAGTCTCAATGATTGCGAGCCAGATGCTTGCCGAAGTGTGTAAATGCCGGGAAAAAAGCAAGAAATCAATTACCGGCTGAGAATCTCAATGGAGGAACTTCCAGTGCTTTGAGGCGAGGCCATTCGGTTGCGGGAGTGTTCTCATCCCTCAGAACGCCTGGGTCGCAGCGATCAACTTCAGGTAATGGGCCGAGCTGGCGCAGCACCGGGGGCCAGGGGTCGTCGACAAACGACAATCCCGTAGAATGAGATCACCTCACCGGGGCCGCGACAAAAATCGCGAGCCGCGCCAATAATGTCGGGAGAAAACGCCTCATGCGGTATCTGAAGATCGGCGCGGCTGCGCTGGCGGCTCTGGTGCTTGTCGGTCTGATGGCAGTGATCGCTCAGGATCGGTGGAGCCAGCCGCCGGCGCCGGATCGCGCGACCCTGATCGCTCAGGCCGCGCGCTATCACGCCCGCATCCAGCGCGACCACTATGGCGTGCCGCACATCAGCGGCCCCACCGATCCGGACGTGGCTTTCGGACTGGGCTTCGCGCATTCCGAGGACGATTTCGCCACCATCCAAGAGGCGGCGCTCACCGCGCGCGGCCAGCTGGCAAGCGTCGAGGGCGCCAAGGGGGCGGTGACGGACTATCTGGTGCGACTGTTGAAGGTACGCGAGACGGTGGCGTCGCAATACGACACCGTTCTGCCGGCCGATGCTCGCGCGGTGATGCAGGCCTATGCCGAAGGGGTCAATTATTACGCCGCCCTGCACCCGCAGAATGTTGAGCGGGGCCTATTGCCGATGACCGGCCAGGACGTGGCCGCGGGGTTCGTGTTCCGCACGCCCTTCTTCTATGGCCTCGATCATGTGCTCGGGAAGATCATGGCGCCTGCGCCGAAGGCGAGTCGAGTCGCCATGAGCATCACCGGATCCCTGCCGATCGGCTCCAACGGCATCGCCGTGGCGGCCTCGAAGTCGGCGGACGGCGCCACGCGCCTACTGGTCAATTCGCACCAGCCTTACGCGGGGCTGGTGGCGTGGTACGAGGCGGTGCTCGATTCCGGCGAGGGCTGGCACGTCGCCGGCGGCTTCTTCCCCGGCTCTCCCTTCATGCTTCACGGCCACAACGCCCACTTGGGATGGGCCAACACCGTAAACGCCCCCAACGTGTCAACCGTGTATCGGCTGGACGTGAATCCCGCCAATGCGGACCAGTACCGACTGGATGGTCAGTGGAAGAATTTCGAGAAGGGCGATGCGGCCATTCGCGTGAAGATCTTCGGGCCGCTGCTCTGGACGGTGCATCGCCCACTCTTGTGGTCGGTCCAGGGACCGGTGCTCAAAACCGACCACGGAATGTTCGCGGTGCGCTACGCCGGTATGGGCGAGGCGCGCCAGTCGCTGCAGTACTATCGCCTCAACAAGGCGGCCAACCGCGACGAATGGTTGGCGGCCATGCGCCTGCAGGCCCTGCCCAGCATCAACTACCTCTATGCCGACGAGAAGGGGAACATTGGCTACGTGTACAACGGCCTGTTCCCTGTCCGCGCCGAGGGACGGGACTGGACGCAGGTCCAGCCCGGCGACCGGTCCGACTTGATCTGGCAGGGCTATTTGCCCTTCGAGCGCGTGCCGCAGATCTGGAATCCTAAGTCTGGCTATGTGTTCAACTCCAACAACACGCCGTTTGAAGCCACGGGAGTTGAGGACGCGCTGAAGCCCGCCGACTTCAGCCCCTCCATGGGCATTCAAACCGATATGACCAACAGAGCATATCGCGCCCAGGAGACCTTCGGCGCCGACGCGGCCATCACCGCCGAAGCGTTCCGCAATTACAAATTTGATATTGCCTACAGCGACCGCTCCGACATCGCCCGGGAGATCGCCGAAGTGGTCAAGATCGATCCGGGTTCCGACACTGACTTGAGTGCCGCTGAGGCGCTGCTCAAGGGTTGGGACCGGCGCACCAATGTCGGCAGCCGGGCGGCGGCGCTGGCGGTGCTGATGCGCGCCGAAGCCACGCATTCGGACAGCCATCCCGACGTGCCGCCCATCGAGGCCCTGCGCCACGCCGTCAAGACCTTGAAGAACCACTTCGGCCGCATCGATCCGGAGTGGGGCCAGGTCAACCGCATCCGCAGGGGCAATCTCGACTTGGCCATAGACGGCGGGCCGGACATCTATCGCGCCGTCTACGGCGTTTCGCAGCTGGACGGCACCCTAACCGCGACGGCGGGCGATACCTTCATCATGTTCGTCACCTGGGACAAGACCGGCGCCCTATCCTCAGACAGCATCAACCAGTTCGGCTCCGCCACGGTAGATTCCCATTCGCCCCACTACGCCGACCAGACGCCGCTGTTCGTGGCCATGAAGACCAAACCGGTGCTGTTCACCCAAAGCCAGCTCTCCGGAAATGTCGAGGCCGACTACCATCCCGGCGACCACTGAGCGACTTGCGCGCTTGACGCCGAAGTGCAGGATCAATTCGCATGAAGTCAGAGCCGAGGCTGCGCGATTTCGAGGTACCGCGCGTTGGGCTGCAAGCGACGGGATTCGTTCCTGACGACGGCATAACACTCACAAGCGCCAGCCTCCAAACCCGTTCGCTCGGAAACCGCCATATGGCCGCGCCGGCAGCTGATGAGGCCATCGCGCTGCAATTTGCCGGCAGCAGCCGTAATGGTTTCTCGGCGCACTCCGATCGAGTTGGCGACGAGTTCGTGAGTCATGATCAGGGCATTCGAAGGCGATCGGTCGAGGGTCCATAAGAGCCAGCGGCATAGCTGCTGTTCAATTGAATGATGGCGATTGCAGGCCGCCGTCTGGGACACTAGTGCGATGAGCGCCGAGGTATATCTCAGCAGCAATCCGCGCATCGGCCCATCGCGATGAAACTCCGCCTTCAGCACCGCACTGGGTATCCGATAGCTGTGCCCCGCGGTGCGCACGACGGCGGAACTCGTGGTTGTATCGCCTCCCATGAACAGCGAAATTCCGATTATGCCTTCATTGCCTACGCCCGCCATCTCGGTCGATTCTCCTGACTCCATCAGATATAGCAACGAAACAATGGCCGTGGTGGGAAAGTAAGCATGCAGGAAGTGATCGCCTCGCTCGGATAGGCTTTGGCCCAGCAGCATCGGAACCAGTTCCAAGTGGCGCGCAAGCCGCGCGAAGTCCGCGGCTGGTAGCGCGGCTAGAAGATAGTTGTCGCTGGGCCTGTGTAGGTCTGCCATGGTGGTTTCGGCTGCAGGGACCCTACGGCCTTCCCACTATCTCCATGCCGATGCCGCGATACCCAATGTAGGCGCACGATTGGTTGAACATCGGCTCGCCGCTCACATGAAAACATTGCCGCGAGCCGTCAACGTTGACGCGAGTGAAGAGGAATTCCAAGAATGGCTCCCTGGCGGAGATCTTCGATTTAAGTGCTTCTCGCTCGCTTTCGTTCCAACCAATCATCCGATCAGCAGCGCCTTCCGACAACGGCTCAGCTTCGATGCCGAGCATTTCGAGGACCAGCCCCGTGGCCTTTGTGAACTTTCCGTTCTCGTCCTGCTCCCAATGCCAATCGGACGCTAGTTCCGCCAGGCTGCGGTACCGAGATTCACTCTCCCGCAGCTCAGCGGTGCGCTCTTCCACTGCCTGTTCCAGTTCCTTGTTGTAGTTGGCGAGTTTTTTGTAAAGTAGCCGCACTTCGAGCATGTTGTGGATGCGCGTCTTGACTTCGATCAGGTCAAACGGCTTGCTGATAAAATCTTTTGCGCCCGCCTGCAGTGCGCGAAGCTTATGAGACGGCTGCGCGGTGAGCACGATAACCGGAACATAGCTTTCAGATGCGTTGGCTTCAAGAGCGGACATCACCTGAAAACCATCCATATCGGGCATTTGAAGGTCGAGTAAAATCAGATCGTAATTATTTCGTCGATGAAGCGCCTCGACATCGCGGGGACTCATCGTCGAGGTAACGTGGCTGTAGCCTGCCTCGGCCAGAACTTCCTCGAGCAAGGTGATGTTGGATTCTTGATCGTCTACAATTAAGATGCTGGCACTCCGAATATCTGTCGCGTTGAGCATCACGTTATTTGCTCCCGGTGTGGGTCGGCCGTGCCTTTTGCAAACTCCAATGCCAGATCAAGCGTGTGCATGAAGACCTCCACCTTGATCGGCTTGGTAAGATAGCGGAAGAATCCAGCCTCTAAGCCCTTCTCAATATCGCGGGGTATGGCATTGGCACTGAGTGCAACCACGGGGATCAGCGCGGTTCTCGGATCCCGCGCCAGGATCTTTAGCGCTTTGATGCCGCTGATGCCGGGCAGATTGATGTCCATCAAGATCACATCCGGCAATTCGTTCCTGGCAATCTCGATGCCGCCATCGGCGTCCTTCGCACTCAATAAGCGAATGTCGGGGCGGCGTGCAATCAGATCCTCGATCAACATCAGGTTGGCGGGATTGTCCTCGACATACAGTAGAGTTCGTAACGGCGGGTCGCTGTGAACTTGCGGGCGGGCCAGAGGTAGGAATGCAACTGAACCCTCGCCGGCTGCTCGCTCCGCAGTCAGGCTCAATTCAATCCAGAAAACGCTTCCCGAGCCGACCACGCTCTGCGCGCCGATGACGCCCCCCATCATTTCGATCAGCCTCTTTGTCATCACTAGACCGATGCCCGTACCCTCTTCGGTGCTCGCCTCCTGCCCAAGGCGGTTAAAAGGTTGAAACAACTGCGCCAATTTGTCGGCGCTCAATCCTTCGCCGGTGTCTTTGACGCAAATGCGGATGCGCCCTGGGACGCTCGTGATGTATTCGACTTCCACCTTGCCGTGGGCAGTGTTGTATTTGATCGCATTGGAGAGCAGATTAATGAAGACCTGCTTGACCCGGGTGCGATCCGCCTTGACATAGCATGGTGCGGTGAAGTTCGGGAAGGCGACGCTGATTCCACGCTTCTGCGCCTGGGGTTCGATCATGGCGCGACATTCGTTCATCACTTCGACGAGCGAAATCGGTTCGAGCGAGAGGGACAGTTTTCCCGACTCAATCAAGGCGAGATCCAGAATTTCATTGATCAGCTCCAGCAAGTACCACCCTGCCTTGAGAATCTGATCAATGCTGCGTTTTTGAGGGATCGTCGGGGTTGGTGTGCCAGACTCCAAGAGTTGAGCGAATCCGAGAATTGCGCTGAGCGGCGTTCGTAGCTCGTGGCTCATACTGGAAAGGAAATCCGATTTTGCGAGACTGGCCTTTTCGGCAACCGCCATGGCCAAGTTAAGTTCCAATTCCACCTGCTTGCGCACGGAATTGTCTGTACCGATCAAGAGATACCCAATAATGGCACCATAATCATCGCGCAGAGCCGTGATCGACACGATTGCCGGAAAGCGACTGCCATCCTTGCAAATGTAGGTCAATTCATAAATATCTTCGATTCCACGAGACGCTTTGAATGCGAGAGCTTCAAACCCCGGCGTAATGGTCGTCGCGAGTTCAATACTGAGCGCTTGCGCGCGAGCCATGACCTCTTGCGGGTCATGAATATCACTGGGATTGATCTTATTGACGACTTCGGCTGCTTGAAAACCCAACATCCGCTCAGCGCCGACGTTGAACAGCTGAATGATACCTTTCTCGTCAGTGGCAATAATTGAAAAATTTGCGCTGGTGAGAATGGCGTTCTGCAGGGCGCCTGTCTTAAGGAGCGCCGCCTGACGGCGTACTTCGCTGATGCCCTTTGCTTCGGCTACGGCGCCGGGAGCGTCTTGTCTGTCGAGCATCGCCGCCTCTACGTGTTAATGATCAACGATTTGCCGGTCCTCCTTGGCCTACCGATCTTCGCGACTATCTAACCCCTGATCATGATGAGTTGCGCAATGCATTGCTGTACGGCAACGTACATAGCCGCTATTTTATTTGACGCTTCAGTGCGCGCGATCTCATAAAGCGTGCTTAAATGGATGGCGCGAGAAATACCATTGCGTGAATGTGATGGCACCGAAGAAAAATGAGACTAAAAGTTCGCGCTAACGCACGTTACGGTCGAGCCCATGCCCTGCTGCTGCCACCGAATCTCCGTACCATGGAGCCCGTTCCCTTCTCCGCAGCGGAATTTGCGAGCCTGGATTCGTGGCTGGAGGAGGAGGGCTGGCCTGACGAAAGAATGAATGTCGCGACCCTCGAGGGATATTTGGTCGCCCTGCTTGTATGGCCCATTGAGCTCGCTCCTGGTGCGTGGCTTCCGTCGATTTGGGGCGTCCGAGGCTGGAAAGTGGCTGCGAAAATCGATACGGCGGAAATGTACGGTCGTTTTATCGCACTCGTTACCGGTCTGCTTCAGGAGTTGGAACGACGATTGACGATTTCTCCGTGCCGCCGGACATTTGTTCTTGCCGACGATGCCAAAAACATATCTTCGCCTTACTTCGCGGGGTCCGCGTGGTCGACTGGTTTTATGACTGCGCTATATCAAAATTCCGCAGGCTTGCAGTCGCGCTCCCTCGCGTGTCGCTCCGCTGTTGAATCCATCGCGAGCTACGCATCGCGTCGATCGCAACAACCCAGTGCCATGCCAGCGGCCGCAAGCGCTTTGAGCGCCGCAATCGCAATATTAGTCGAAGAGCGAGCGTCACGCGGACCCCTCGGGCCATTGCCGGTGAGTGGAGCGCCTCTAGGGCGACGCGCACCCAGTCCGCAAGCGCTAACGCGCTAACGCAGCGAGGAGACTTCAAATCTTAGCCTGTTCAGCATGCAACAGCTGCAGGTTGGCATTGTGCCCGGCGCGCCCGATGCGATAGAACGTAATGCAGAAGATCGATATTGCGAGCAGCACCACTATCAACGGCACATAAGTCAGCGCGAGATGCCGCAGAACCTCCGGCGGCACCCGCCCCGGCCGCGCGGCTTCCGGAAATTTGACCCACGCCAGGATCAAGCCGCCGGCGAATATCCCGAGGCCCGACACACACTTTTGCACAAAGAAGGCAGCCGCGAAGTACAGCCCCTCGGTTCTCTGATGCGTACGAATCTCGTTTTCTTCCACCGTGTCGGCCAGCATGGAGGTCACTAGGGCGCCGGAGGCCACCGTCATGGTGCCGAGCACCAGGGTAAATAGCAGCAGTATGGGCATCAACGCGGGCGATGAATTGCCGACGAACCAGCCGCAAAGGCGCAGGATGATTGGAGTTGGCGCGAGCACCACCGTAATGAGGGAAACCCAGATGGCGCCGCGCTTCTTATCCAGCCGCTTGGTGATTAGCGGAGCAACGCCTAGGGCTGCGCCGGCTGAGATCAAGGCCGACAGCAGCAGCAAGGAAATCTGGTCGGCCGACAATTCCCAGAAATAGGTATAGAAGTACACGCTGAGCGTGGCCACCAGTCCGAAGGCCATGGCCGAAAAAAATCCGCAGGCGATCATGGCCAGAAATGGGCGGTTGGCGAGCGCAGCGCGAATCTCACGCGCCTCTCGCGACAGATTAAAGGCGCGCTTCGGCGGCGGTGAACGCAGGTACGGGATGTAGTGATGTGTGCCGGCGGACGAGATCAAAATCGAGGCGAACATGAGGATGGCCGCGGCAATGGAATAGCCGTGGTAACCCGCACGGTTCAACAATCCGACTGCTTGTTGCGCCGTCGGGCGCAAGTACACCGACAGCGCAACGACGCCCATGAGCACGGCACCGACATAACCGAAAAAGAATCGATAGGCC
>Ga0193726_1001875_pt1 | contig 15266 bp, 11 predicted proteins | sample H2c1metaG_FD_144928 | JGI IMG/M metagenome (GOLD analysis project Ga0193726, IMG submission 144928) | Soil microbial communities from a riparian zone of the East river system, Colorado, United States - H2c1 | ecosystem: Environmental > Terrestrial > Soil > Riparian zone | place: USA: East River... | reverse complement strand
CCTTCGGTCGGGCCGGGCGGAAGGGCCGTGGTTTGCATACCGGCATTGTAACTTAGGCATTGCGCACCACGGAGCGCTTCCCGACAATGGCAGCCGTGCGCAAGAAACGGGAAGAGAGCGGCCTTCGCAACACCATCTATGAACAGCAGACCCGTTCCGGTCGCCGCCTGACGTTCTGGCGACTGTGGTCGTACAAAATAGCGGCGCCCATCACCGTGGCACTGATGCGGACGGTGATTGGCTGGTGCAAGGTCAAGCGAATCATCGGCGCCGAGCATATTACGGACTCCCTCGCGCGCTGCCCTTCGTTTATTCCCGTGTATTGGCATCAGCACCAACTGTTTTGCGCGAAATATTTATTCGACCAGCGCGGTGCGGGCGTCAAACTCGGCGTCCTCGTCAGTCCCTCGGTCGATGGCGAATTCGGCGCGCTCATCGTGCGCAGTTTGGGCGGCGAGGTGATTCGCGGATCCTCGACGCACACCGGCGCACGCGCCTTGCGCGACTTCTACCAGGCATTGGTTCATGAGGGCATATCACCCGTCATTGCCCCTGACGGTCCGCGTGGGCCGCCTTGGAAGTTCAAACCCGGTGCCTTGCTGCTCGCGCAGCTCTCGCAAAGGCCGATCATTCCGTTGAGCTATGTTGCATCCCGTGCCTGGAAGATCAGTTGGGATCGGTTCGTCATCCCGAAGGTCGGCGCGCGCGTCGTCATCGCGGTGGGTGAGCCGGTTTACGTTGCCAAGGGTCTGGACGCGGCGGCTCTCGAGAGGCTACAAGCCGATATGGAACAGAGGCTTACGCTGCTGTTTGAAACTGCCAGGGCAGCTCTGGCCTGAGAACTACGCGGACGCTCGTGCGCCCATCGAAAGGGATTTTTGCTGAAGGCCTATTAATACAATCGCTTAGCTTGTATTCCTTACAACTTATGCGAGAATCCAGATGTATGTGCAGATCATGGTCGCGAAGAACTGAGTGTCACATTCGAGTTTTGCGCTGAATTGAGTGGCAAACTATTGATCTACAACCGTAACTATCTTCGTGGGACCAGTGAAGGCGCATGGCAATAGCTCCAAACGATCCCCGCCACCCAGATCTGACTGCCTCGGACATATTGTCCCCGCAGACGTGGCCGAGGCGCGGCGCGCGGCCCACCGTTGGCCTGGACGTCATTTGCACCAAAATCGCGGTTGATTTTCAAACGATGACGGCGACGACCGCCCTCGACACCATTATTGTCAATTTGGAATTGCTGCGTGAGGCGACTCGTGTCGATGCCGCCTTTCATATCGCGCTGGATGCTGAGCTGGGCCAGATCGGCGACGTCCAAGTCGCGCGCGGCATGCTGGCTACCGGCAATCCTGAACAGCTCCGCGGTCAATCTCTGGACGACTTGCCCTGGCTGCAGGCGCGATTGGCGCCGCTGCGCGTATCTGAGCTGCGAGACACCAGCGCGCCTCGCGACGACCAAGCGACCGATGCGGCGCTGTGGAGTCACCTAGGGATCGGATCGGTGCTCATCATCGGCTACTCGATCAAGGGTCGTGCCGCAGGTCTGTTGGGCATAGCCAATGCGCGTCCGCGCGACAATTGGGACGTGCAATTGCATCTGCTGATGAAGCTGGTGGGCAGCAGTCTTGCCACCGGCCTCGAACGCATTGAGATTCAGCGTCACCTGGAAGACTTGGAAGAGCGCAACGAGCTCGCCATACACAGTGCCAACGATGGGCTGTGGGACTTCGACACGCTGAACAATCGTGTGTACCTCTCGCCGCGCTGGAAGGCCATGCTGGGCTACGATGAAAGCGATGTGGGGCAGGCGCCCGACTGGCGCACGCTGGTGCACCCCGACGACATGTCGCGCGTGCAGGCCGCCATTCGCGATCACGTGGCCGGCAAGACGCCGATTTTCGAAAGCCTGCATCGCATGCGTCATGCGGCCGGCGAATGGCGCTGGGTCATCAGCCGCGCCAAGGCGAAGGTCGATGATAAGGGGCGCTTGCTGCGCCTGGTTGGCGTGGAATTGGACATTACCGAGCGAAAACTCTACGAAGAGGCGCTGTTCCGCGAGAAAGAGAGCGCGCAGATCACCCTGCAGAGCATCGGCGATGGTGTCATCACCACTGATGAGAAAGGCGTCATCGACTATGTGAATCCGGTGGCCGAGGCGCTGACCGGCTGGCGTCTCGAGGACAGCCAGGGTCGCGCCATCGAGGAGATTTTCCGGGCCTTCCACGAAGAAACCTGTGAACCGCTCGAAAATCCGCTGGCGGTGGCCATCCGCCGCACCAGGTCGATCAAGTCGGTGCGTCCGATGCTATTGATTCGCCGCGACGGCAATGAAATCTACGTGGAAAGCACGGCCTCTCCCATCCGCGACGGCAGCGGTGCGGTCTCCGGCGGCGTCCTGGTGTTCCACGATGTCAGCGAGGCGCGCGAACTGAACCGCCGCTTGAGCTATCACGCGAGCCATGACGTGCTGACCGGCTTGGTGAATCGCCGCGAGTTCGAAAATCGCATGGAACGCGCGCTCAAGAGCGCCAAGGCGCGCGAGACCTCCTACGCGCTATGCGTCCTTGATTTGGATCAATTTAAAATCGTCAACGACACCTGCGGTCACAGCGCAGGAGACGCGCTGCTCGGCCAGGTCGGTGCGTTGCTGAAATCCAAGGTGCGCTGGCGCGATACGCTGGCGCGCTTGGGCGGCGATGAATTCGGTATTTTGCTCGAGAGCTGCTCGCTGGATGAAGCGATGCGCACCGCAGAGGCGCTGCGCGAGGCGGTGCGAAATTTCAAGTTCACCTGGGAAGAGCGCACGTTCCGCTTGGGCGCCAGCATCGGCGTGGTGCCGATCTCTGCGGACAACGCCGACGTGGCGGCCGTTTTGAGCGCGGCCGACAGCGCCTGTCAGGCAGCCAAGGAAGCGGGCCGCAATCGCGTTCATAGCTTCGAGGAAAACGACATCGACCTGATGCGCCGCCGCCGTGAAATGCAATGGGCGGCCCGCATCAACAATGCACTGGAAGAGGGCCGCTTCGAGCTGTTCCGGCAGACCATCATGCCGCTGCAGAAAGCCGAAACGGGCGCGCACTACGAACTGCTGCTGCGCATGCGCGACGAAGCCGGCAAGATCGTCGGACCGGATAATTTCATGACGGCCGCCGAACGCTACGGCATCACGCCGAGCATCGATCGCTGGGTCATCGAAAATGCCTTCCGCTGGCTGGTCTCGGAGGCCGATGAGCGTGAAAAGCTCACCATGTGCTCGATCAACCTGTCGGGCCAGAGTCTGGGCGACGACAAATTCCTGCCCTATGTCATCGATCAATTTCACCGCAGCGGTCTGGATGCCACCAAGATTTGTTTCGAGATCACCGAAACCGCGGCGATCGCCAGCTTCTCGCAGGCCAATCGCTTCATCCAGGCTTTGAAGGAATTGGGCTGCAAATTTGCGCTCGATGACTTTGGCACCGGCTTGTCATCCTTCGGTTACCTGAAACACTTTCCGGTCGATTATTTGAAGATCGACGGCAGCTTCGTCAAAGAGATCCTGCATGATCCCATCGATCGCGAGATGGTGCGTTCGATCAATGAGATCGGTCACCTGACCGGCAAGCAGACCATCGCCGAGTTCGCGGAGAACCAGGAAATCATCAACATGCTGCAAAGCCTGGGTGTCGACTACGCTCAAGGTTATGGCGTGTCGCAACCGCAGCGGGTCTTGAAGGCCGCCAACAGCGTTTGATCTCGACATCGTGATGTTGATCGGTGCGAGTATTCGTCGGGAAGTGTAAGTAGCCTCAAGGGAACTGCGTCTTCGTTCCCTTGAGGCTACTTACCCCTTCCATTCGAAGCGCATTGACAGATCCACGGCACGCACATGCTTGGTGATGCTGCCGACGGAAATAAAGTCCACCCCCGTCAGGGCAATTTCGCGGATCGTGTCGGTGCTGATTCCGCCCGATGCTTCAATCTTCAAGCGCCGCTGCGCGCCGGCGTTCATCGCCACGCCTTCGCGCATGGTGGGCAGCGAAAAATTATCCAGCATCGCGATGTCAGCGCCGGCGTCAATGGTCTCTTCCAGCTGCTCTAAATTCTCGACCTCGACCTCGACCGGGATGGCTCCGGCGCCGCGCTTGGCGGCGGCCACCGCCAGCGCGATCGATCCCGCCGCGGCAATGTGATTTTCCTTGATTAAAATACCGTCATACAGTCCCATGCGATGATTCTCGCCACCGCCGACGCGCACGGCGTATTTTTGTGCGGTCCGCAATCCCGGAATGGTTTTGCGCGTATCGAGGAGCCGGCAATGCGTGCCGGCGAGCAGCGCTGCGTAAGCATGGGCGGCGGTCGCCGTGCCGCTGAGCAGCTGCAAGAAATTCAGCGCGCACCGTTCCCCGGTCAGGAGCGCACGGGCCGGGCCATCGACGGTAAACAAAACCTGATCGGCAACGATGGCATCGCCTTCGGCCGCGCGCCACTGGAACCTCACGCGCGCGTCGATTTGCCTGAAACTCTCTTCGACATAGGGAATGCCGCAGAGGATCGCTGCCTCCCGCGTGATCACCGTGGCACGGCCGATTCTTTCGGGCGGGATGAGTGCTGCGGTCAGATCCCCGGTGCCGATATCCTCGGCGAGCGCCGCGGCGACCTGACGCGGCAAATCGACAGGGATCGGCACCGATGGCCTGGGCCCCCCGGGGCCGGTCAGCGGCACCGATCCCGCCATCTAGAAGGGCAGTCCATGCGTTGGTCCGACCATGCACATCAGCATGGGGATCGACAGCAAAAAGTTCGTGCGCGAGGCGTACAACGCCACCTTGCGAGCTTTCGCTTTCTCTTCATCGGTCGCCGGCACGATCCCCAAAATCTTCTTCTGGTTGGGCCAGATGAGTCCCCACACATTGAACAGCATGATGGTGCCGAACCACGCACCGATTCCCATGATGAGATTGGGACGGGACACCGGCGTGTCGAGCAGGCCTAAGGTAAACGCGCCGACGAAGCGGCCATGGGTCTGCGAGAGCAGCCAGGCGCCCAGTAACCAGGTGCCCAATGCCGACCAACGAAACCACAGCAGTGCGCGTGGCGCGACGTATTTGTTGATGCCTGCACCGCCCGGGCCGCCCTTGTCGGCCGCCGCCACGGCCATGGCAGGGGTCTGCACGGCATTGAAGTAGTACAACAGGCCGATCCAGAACACGCCGAATATGATGTGCAGCCAGCGGGTTAGGGCAGCCAGCGTCAGGGTATTGAAGCTCAGGCCGCCGTCCACCAGGGCAGCGATCACGATCGCGAGCACGAATCCTATGATTAGGGGCCATTTGACAGTGGTTAACGGGTTCATGCGATTCCCCTCCATTTATTAAATTGTGCTTCGGATTCCGCCATGGCGCGGATCCTGCGTTGCGGCAGGGCTGGAAGAATAGGGGACTGACCCCAATAATTCAACGATGTCCGAGATTTCCGCCCCGCCCGTATCGCCCTGCGTCAATAACTGCACCCTGGGCGCAAACGGGTACTGCAGGGGCTGTTATCGTACAATTGAGGAAATCGCCCGCTGGCAGAGGATGAGTCATCCCGAGCAGCGGGCAGTGCTGCGCGCCCTGGGCGAGCGGCGAGCCGGCGCGGCGCCGGCGATAGATCGTGAATGAATAACGTGGAGAGTGTTGATTATGGACGCAATTGAACGAATCAAAGGGCAGCTGTCGGCCAGCCCCGTGGTGCTGTACATGAAGGGCACGCCCGACTTCCCGCAGTGCGGATTTTCCGCGCAGACCGTCGGTGCTTTGCGGGCCTGCAAGGCGCAGTTCGCACACGTCAATATTTTCGAAGACCCGGAAGTGCGCGAGGCGCTGAAGACCTACTCGAAGTGGCCCACCTTTCCGCAGCTCTACGTCAACGGCGAGCTGGTCGGCGGCTGCGACATCACCCTGGAGATGTACAAGAGCGGCGAATTGAAGCAACTGCTGGCCGGGGCCGGCGCCGTCGCCGCTTAAGGCGGCTCAGGCTCAGGATCCACCTCGACCTCGAGCGGGCCCATGGCGGCGAGACGCCTGCGGCCCGCCTCGAACATCCCCTGAAATTGATTGCACACGATGCAGAACAGGTCTGCGGTGCGCTCGGCATCATAGGCTGCGGAATGAGCCGACGCGCTGTCCCATTCCAAGCCCGCGGCCAGCGTGGCCCGCATTAAAACGGTTTGACCAAAGGCGATCCCGCCGAGGGTTGCCGTATCGAAACTGGAAAAGGGATGAAACGGATTGCGCTTGACCTGTGCGCGCGTCACTGCCGCATTCAAAAAATTCAGATCAAACGAGGCATTGTGTCCGACCAGCACCGCACGCGTGCAATCCGCGGTTCGAATGGCGGTTCGAATCTCTTTGAAAATACGTTGCAACGCCTCTTCTTCCGGAATGCCGGGCCGCAGAGGATGGTGGGGGTCGATGCCCGTCACGGCCATCGATGCGGGTTCTAAATTGGATCCTGGGAAGGGAATGACGTGGTAGCGATGCGTTTCGCCGCGAACCAGCGTGCCGTCGCTGCGCATGTCGATGAGCACGGCCGCAATTTCCAACAGCGCATCGGTTTTCGAATTGAATCCGCCGGTTTCGACATCGACCACCACGGGCAGAAAACCGCGGAAGCGCGTCGCAAAAGTGATGGGTGGAAGCTGCGACATGTTCAGGCCAGCCGCCAACCCACGGGTTCACCGGCGCGATAGGGGATGAGCACGCCTTCGCCGAACGCGTACTGGCCGGGTGGGGTCCAGGCCTCTTCGAGCAACGTGATGCGGTCCGTGTGGCGCGGCAGCCCGTAGAAGTCGGCGCCGAAGTGACTGGCAAAGGCTTCCAGCCGGTCGAGCCGACCGATCGAGTCGAAAACTTCCGCATACAACTCGATGGCCGCATGCGCCGTGAACATGCCCGCGCAGCCACAGGCATTTTCCTTGGCGGCCCTTTCGTGCGGCGCGCTGTCGGTGCCGAGAAAGAATCGCGGGCTGCCGCCGGTCGCGGCTTCGAGCAACGCCAAGCGATCTTGCTCGCGCTTGAGTATCGGCAAACAATAGTAATGCGGCCTGATGCCGCCGGAAAAAATCGCATTGCGATTGTGCAGCAGATGCTGGGGCGTGATGGTGGCCGCAACGCCGGCTCTGCTGCTGTTGACGAATTCCACCGCCCGCGCCGTCGTGATGTGCTCGAACACCACCTTGAGTTTCGGGAAGCGATCAATGAGGGGTTTGAGCACCGCGTCGATGAAATGCGTTTCGCGATCGAACACGTCGACATTCGCCTGCGGCGACTCACCATGAACCAGCAAGCGCATACCCAATTCTTCCATGCGGGCGAGCGCTGCATGGACCTCGGTGATGTCGGTGACGCCGGCGTCCGAATGCGTCGTCGCGCCGGCGGGATAGAGTTTCACGCCGTGAATAAAGCCGGTATCGCAGGCGCGGTCGATCTCGGCCGCAGTGGTGGTATTCGTCAGGTAGAGCGTCAGCAGGGGCTCGAATCGGGCGCCCGCCGGCAATGCCGCTAGAATGCGCTGCCGATAGGCGCGGGCCATGTCCGTCGTGGTAATGGCCGGCTTGAGATTCGGCATCACAATGGCGCGTCCGAAGCGCTGCGCCGTGAATCCGACCACCGCCTGGAGAGCCGCGCCGTCGCGCAAGTGCACGTGCCAGTCGTCCGGCCGAAGGATGCTGAGACGCTTCATTTGGGTGCCCCTGAAGTGGCGGCCCAGCCGCTGCGCAGCAGGTCCAGCGTGTAGCGCACGCCAAATCCCGTGATCTCCGTGGCGATGTGACCCAGGCCGCCGTGCCTCGTGCCGGCGGCAAGATCCAGGTGCAGCCACGCGATGTCATTCGGCACGAATCGATTCAAAAAACGCGCCGCCAAGATGTGATCGCCCTTGCCATCGGGGGAGCATTGCATGACATCGGCAACGCTGCTTTCCAAATCCGTGTCGTAGTCGACGTCCATGGGGAAGCACCAGACGCGCTCGCCGCTGCTGGCGCCGGCCGACTCGATCAGGGCGCGCGTCTCGGGACGATTGGTGAACGCTCCGCTGTAGCGTTCGGTGAGCGCGTACACGCAGGCACCGGTGAGCGTTGCATAATCGATGATGGCGCGCGGCTTCTTCGCCGACGCCAGACTCAGCGCATCCGCCAGCACCATGCGGCCCTCGGCATCGGTGTGAATGATTTGAATGGTGGTGCCGTTCGCCGCGCGAACGACATCCTGCGGCTTGTAGGCGAGAGGGCCGATGCGGTTTTCCGTGATCGCCAGCCAACAGTCCACGGCCAGCGGCGAGCGCAGGGCATGCAGCGCATAGAGACTCCCCAATGCGACGGCGCTGCCTTCCATGTCCGTGTGCATGTCCAGCATGCTCTTGTGCGCTTTTAGATTCGTGCCGCCGGTGTCGAAACAAATGCCCTTGCCCACCAGGCTGATTGCCGCTGCTGCGGCGCCGCGCGGCCGGTAGGACAGATAGGCGATGCCCGCGTCGCGCAGGCCGTTGCCGCGAGCCACGGCGAGAAACGCGCCCGCGCCCAAGCGCTTGAGCTGCGTTTCGCCATAGAATTTGAATCCCAATTTCAATCGCTGTGCGAACTGTTTGAGCAGCCGACGATACATGCCCGCATCCAAGGTGCTGGGCGGCAGCGCCGTGAGCCATCGGGCCAGATTGTTGCCGGCCGCCGTCGCCAGCGTCAGGTCCAAATCAGGCAGCTTTTCGCGCTGCGCGATGTCAATACGCAGGAGCCGCGCCCGGGATTTAGGCTTGCTCTTGAAGCTCGCGAAGCGAAATGCCGCTGCCTCGAGCGCCGCGATGATGGTATTGAAGGTCGCCTCAGCGGCCGGCGTCGCACATCCCTGTTGCCAGACCAGCACTGATTGCGGATCGCCGTCCAGCGCGACGCGGGCGAGCTTGCCGGCGGCTTGCAAGCGCTCAAATGTGCTCGCCTCGGTGGCCACGCATGCCACGACCAGGAGCGTCTGCGCTTCAGGACCCACGCGCAGGTGAAAGGTGTCGCCGGCTTTGCGCAACTTGCGCTCGTGCAGCGCACGCAGCATGGCGCCATAGGGGAGCGCATTCCAGTCGGATTGCGACGGCGCAAGCGGCAGGAACAGCAACGCACTGGCGTAGCGCGCGAGTATGGATGCGCTCATGCGTGAACCGATCTGGCGCACGGGCACGAGAAGTTGGTCAAAAGGCAAGCGAGTCGGCATATCTTAAAAGCGCAAAGCTATAGCGACTTCATCCCTTGCTTGACCGTGAAAAACCAAACCCCGAAGATAGCGTAAGCCCGGTCAACAACGCAGTGGCAGTTAGCGCAGGGGCGCTGTAACGTGCCTGCCATCTTAACAGGACACGTGAGTGTGTGCAGTTTCTTATGACGCAACAATCGCCTTTCGAAGACATAGATCCCACAGAAACTCAGGAGTGGCTTGAATCGATCGATTCGGTCATGCGTGCTCAGGGTCCGGAACGTGCGCATTTCTTGCTTGAAAAACTGGTGGACTTCACGCGCCGGTCAGGCGCGTACCTTCCCTTCAAGCCGAACACCGCCTATCTGAATACGATCTCCAAAGCGCAGGAGCCGGAATATCCCGGCGATCGATCGTTGGAGCGGCGCAACGAGGCCTATATACGCTGGAACGCCCTGGCCATGGTGGTGCAGGCAAACCGCACCAATTCCGAGTATGGCGGCCACATTGCCACGTACGCGTCGGCGGCCACGCTGTATGAGGTCGGGTTCAATCATTTCTGGCGCGCGCGCAGCGCAGCGCATCCCGGCGACATGATCTTCATGCAGGGGCACTCGAGTCCCGGCATCTATGCCCGCGCCTACCTCGAGGGCCGCTTGGATGAGAGCCAGTTGCAGCGTTTTCGCCAGGAGGTGCGCGGCGGCGGATTGTCATCCTATCCGCATCCCTGGTTGATGCCGGATTTTTGGCAATTCCCCACGGTGTCGATGGGGTTGGGTCCGATGATGGCCATATTTCAAGCCCGATTTTTGCGCTACTTGGAGCATCGCGGCATCGTCGCGCCCTCGGACCGCAAGATCTGGGCATTCTTGGGCGACGGCGAAATGGATGAGCCCGAATCGATGGGCGCGCTCACCATGCCGGTGCGCGAGAAGCTCGACAATCTCATCTTCGTCATCAATTGCAACCTGCAGCGGCTCGACGGTCCGGTGCGGGGCAACGGCAAAATCATTCAAGAGCTCGAAGCGGCGTTTCTGGGGGCGGGTTGGAATGTCATCAAAGTGCTGTGGGGCGGACGCTGGGATCCGCTGCTACAGCGCGATCAAAAGGGGTTCCTCAAACGCGTCATGGAAGAATGCGTGGACGGCGAGTACCAGAATTTCAAATCCAAGGGCGGCGCGTATACGCGTGAGCATTTCTTCGGCAAGTATCCTGAGCTCAAAGAAATGGTCGCCAACATGTCCGATGAGGAAATTTGGCACCTGAATCGCGGCGGCCACGATCCGGAAAAGGTTTTTGCGGCGTATGCCTCGGCCGTCGCGCATGTGGGCGCGCCCACCGTGATCCTGGCGAAAACCGTCAAAGGATTCGGCATGGGTAAGGCAGGTGAAGGCCTCAATTCCACCCATCAACAGAAAAAACTCACCGACGAGAATCTCAAGGAAGTCCGCGATCGCTTCAACATCCAGATTTCCGACGAGGAAATTGCCGGCCTGTCATTCCGAAAGCCGGCCGAGGACAGTGAAGAACTGCGATATCTGCAGGCGCGCCGCGCCGCCCTGGGCGGTTACGTGCCCGCGCGCAATTCGATCGCGCCGCCGCTCATCGTGCCGCCGCTCGAAGCCTTCAGCTCGTTGCTCGAAGGTACCGGCGATCGCGAGATATCGACCACCATGGCGCTGGTGCGCATGATGACCACCCTGGTCAAGGACAAAAACATCGGCAAGCACATCGTGCCCATCGTGCCCGACGAGGCGCGAACGTTCGGCATGGAGGGGATGTTTCGGCAGATCGGCATCTATTCCTCGGTCGGGCAGCTCTACACGCCGCAGGACGCGGATCAGCTCATGTTTTATCGTGAGGATAAGCAGGGGCAGATCATCGAAGAGGGCATCAATGAGGCGGGCAGCATGTGCTCATGGATCGCCGCGGCCACGTCCTATTCAAATCACGGCGTGAGCATGGTGCCTTTCTATATCTACTACTCGATGTTCGGCTTTCAGCGCGTCGGGGATTTCATCTGGGCGGCGGGCGACAGCCAGGCGCGCGGATTTTTGGTGGGCGGCACCGCCGGCCGCACGACGCTGGCCGGTGAGGGACTGCAGCATCAGGACGGGCACAGCCAGCTGGTCGCGACCACCGTGCCGAACTGCGTGGCCTATGATCCCACCTATGCCTACGAATTGGCGGTGATCGTGCAGGACGGCCTGCGTCGCATGTACCAGGATCAGGAAAGCGTCTTCTACTACATCACCTGCATGAACGAGAACTACGCGCATCCGGCGATGCCGGCCGGCGTGGCGCAGGGCATTTTGAGCGGCATGTACTTACTGCAAATCGGCGGCCGCGGCAAAGTGCGGGTGACGCTGTTTGGTTCGGGCACGATTTTGCGCGAAGTGCTGGCGGCGGCGGAATTGCTGGAGAAAAACTACGGTGTGCCGGCCGATGTCTATTCGGTGACCAGCTTCAGCGAGTTGCGCAAGAATGCCCTGGCGATCGAGCGCTGGAACATGCTGCATCCCAGTGAGCCGCGAAAGCAGACTTATATCCAGCAAGCGCTGGCGGACCGCGAGGGCCCATTCATCGCCGCCACCGATTACATGAAGACGGTTGCCGATCAAATCCGGCAATGGGTGCCGGGCCGGTACACGGCGCTGGGAACGGATGGTTTCGGCCGCAGCGATTCACGTGCGGAGTTGCGGCGGTTCTTTGAAGTCGATCGGCACTACGTGGTGGTGGCTGCGCTCAAGGCGCTCTCGGATGAGGGAAAGATCGACACCCATACGGTGAGCAAGGCCATGCAGACCTTCGGCATCGATCCGGAAAAATCCAACCCCGTGTCGGTCTAGGCGGTCATGGCAAATTCAATCGAAGTCACGGTTCCGGACATCGGCGGTTTCAAGGACGTCAACGTCATCGACGTGCTGGTCAAAGACGGCCAGCAGATCGAAAAAGAAACGCCGCTGGTCACGATTGAAACAGAAAAGGCGGCAAGGGACGTGCCGTCCCCCGTTGCAGGCAAGATCGCGCAGGTCAAATTGAAGACCGGCGACAAGGTGTCCGAAGGCTCCCTGATCCTATTGATCGAGCCAACCGAGCCCGCCGCGGCACCCGCGGACAAGCCCGCGACGGCGGCACCCGCGCCCGGCAAAACGGCCGAGCCCGCCGCTGCGCCGCCTGCCGACAAAGCGCCTGCGCCGGGCGCTGCGCCCGTTGCAGCTGCGCCCGCTGCCGCACCGAGACCTGCAACGGCTCCACGCGAGGACCGCCCCGCGGTTGATGAACGGGCTTTTTCCAAAGCTCACGCCAGTCCCTCGATACGCAAGCTCGCGCGCGAGTTGGGCGCCGACCTGGGTAAGATCCATGGAACCGGCGTCAAGGGGCGCATCACGCAGGATGACGTCAAGGCGCACGTCAAGAGCTTGCTGATGGCGTCGGCGGCGGCCCCTGTTTCGCCCCTGCCGCGCGTGCCGGTCGTGGATTTCGCGCAGTTTGGGGCTGTCGAGGCCAAACCGCTCTCACGAATCCAGAAGATTTCCGGAACCCGGCTGCAGGCAAGCTGGCTGAATCTGCCGCATGTGACTCAGCACGAGGATGCGGATATTACCGACCTCGAAGCGGCGCGCGTCGCCCTCAAGAGCAAGGCTTCCCAAGAGGGCGTGCGGCTCACGCCGCTGGTGTTCATCATCAAGGCCTGCATTCTGGCCTTGAAGGAATTCCCGCGATTCAATGCCTCGCTGGACGAAGCCGGAGAAAATCTGGTCTTCAAAAAATATTTCAATATCGGCTTCGCAGCCGACACGCCGAATGGACTGGTCGTGCCGGTCATTGCGAATGCCGACCGACTCGATGTCTATGAGACTGCGCGCACCTTGGCCTCGATGTCCGAGAAAGCCCGGGCCGGTAAATTGAAAGCCGCCGAAATGCACGGCGGCAGTTTCACCATTTCGAGCCTGGGGGGAATCGGCGGCACGTACTTTACGCCCATCATCAATGCCCCGGAGGTCGCCATCCTGGGGGTGTCGAAAGCAACTCAGAAACCGGTGTACGAGCGTGGCGCATTCGTCCCGCGCCTGATGCTGCCGTTGTCACTGTCCTATGATCATCGCGTCATCGACGGCGCTGAAGCGGCTCGGTTCGTGGTGTTTCTCGCCAAGACGCTGGCTGACGTCAAGGCGCTGCTATGAGCGCGATCGAAGTACGCGTGCCGGATTTCGGCGACGCCAAAGGCGTCTCGGTTCTCGAAGTGCTCGTAAAGCCGGGCGACAAGGTCGCGGTGGAGGATCCGCTGATCTCGCTCGAATCCGATAAAGCCGCGATGGATGTGCCCTCGCCGGTGAGCGGCGTGATCAAATCGATCGAGATAAAAAAAGGCGCCGAGGTATCCGCGGGAACGTTGATTGCGATCGTGGAATCCGAGGCGGCCGCAGCCGCGCCCGCGCCGGCGCCCGCCAAAGCGCCGGCGCCCGCGTCCGCCAAAGCCGCAGCGCCCACGCCAGCACCGACGCCCGCAGCGGCCGAAACGGCACCGGCACTCGCACCGGCTAAAACTGCCAAGACCGCGAGCAGTCCCGTGAGCGCAGCACCTGCCGGCGCCGTCGATTTGGTCGTGCTCGGCGCCGGTGTCGGCGGCTACACGGCGGCATTTCGCGCGGCCGATTTGGGCCTAAAGGTAACGCTGATCGAGCGCTGGCCGGTGCTGGGCGGCGTGTGCTTGAATGACGGCTGTATCCCATCGAAAGCTCTGCTGCACGCCGCCAAAGTCATCGAAGACGCCGAAGATATGGCCGCCAACGGTATCGTCTTCGGTCCTCCGCAAATCGACCGCGATCGCCTGCGTCTTTGGAAGAACAGCGTGATCACGCGATTGACGAATGGCCTGATGCTGCTGGCGAAGCAGCGCAAGGTGAATCTCGTTCAGGGTGAGGCAAAATTTGTCGGTCCGTACTCCTTCGACGTCAAAGGCGCGGATGGATTGCGCCGCGTGGACTTCAAGCAATGCGTCATCGCAGCCGGATCCGAATCTGCCCGCTTGCCGGGGCTGCCCGATGATCCGCGCGTCATCGATTCGAGCGGTGCATTGCAGTTGCCGCTTGACTGCAAGCGGTTGCTGGTGATTGGCGGCGGCATCATTGGGTTGGAAATGGCCTGCGTTTACGACGCTCTCGGTGTAAAGGTCAGCGTGGTGGAGTTGAGCGACGGCCTGATGCCGGGCACGGATCGCGATCTGGTGCGCCCGTTGCAGAAGCGCATCGAAAAGCGCTACGAGAAAATTCTCGTGAAAACCAAGGTGGCCAGACTCGAGGCGCTTGCCGAAGGGTTGCGCGCAACCTATGAGGGTCCCGATTCGCCGCAGCCTCAAATGTTCGACTATGTGTTGGTTGCGGTCGGGCGCGCCGCCAATGGCAATGCCATCAACGCTGCGGTGGCGGGTGTCGAGGTCAGTGCGCGCGGCCTCATCGACGTTGACAAGCAAATGCGCACCAACGTGCCGCACATCTTTGCAATCGGCGACATCGTCGGTGCGCCGATGCTGGCACACAAGGCCAGTCATCAAGCCAAAGTCGCGGCGGAGGTCGCTGCCGGACACAAGTCATCGTTCGATGCGCGCTGCATACCCGCCGTCGCCTACACCGATCCTGAGATCGCGTGGGCGGGTATGACCGAGACGGACGCGAAAGCGCAGGGCATCCAATACGGCAAGGGAATCTTCCCCTGGGCCGCGAGCGGGCGGTCCCTGGCGCTCAATCGCGACGATGGATTCACCAAGCTACTGTTCGACAAGGAGACCAACCGCGTCATCGGCGCGGGCATCGTCGGCACCAACGCCGGCGACTTGATCGCCGAGGTGGCATTGGCGATCGAAATGGGCGCCGATGCCGGCGATATCGGTTTGACCATTCATCCGCATCCGACGCTGTCGGAAACTGTCGCATTTGCCGCAGAGGCCTTCGACGGCACCCTGACCGATTTATACATTCCCAAGCGATCGTAAAATGATTCGAAACGCGGCCATCTCAATCCTGCTTGCCGTTGCCCTGGGCGCGGTCAGCGCCA
>Ga0193726_1001874_pt1 | contig 15268 bp, 14 predicted proteins | sample H2c1metaG_FD_144928 | JGI IMG/M metagenome (GOLD analysis project Ga0193726, IMG submission 144928) | Soil microbial communities from a riparian zone of the East river system, Colorado, United States - H2c1 | ecosystem: Environmental > Terrestrial > Soil > Riparian zone | place: USA: East River... | reverse complement strand
CGTTCAGGGCAAACCAACTGTGCTGCCCGCATTTGTGTGCCGGCGGCGCTTTTACCCGGAACGCAGCAAAGCACCGGGATCTGCAGATACTGGGCCTTTTAGGGGATTCACGACAGGAAGGAACTCCCGACCACGCGGAAACCGTTCGTTTTGCCGGGAACAAATACGTCCGAGCCAAGCCCAAACTCAATCCGTAAACACCACTCCCACCGCACTATGCCCCTTCTCGGTCGCCGCATCAATCCGCACCACGTACCCGCGCAACCGCATCGATTGCAATCCATCGGCTCCCGGCGCTTCCATTGTCACTTGCAGCTCGGACTGCAGTCGCGGCAGATTCTCGAGCGAAATCAGCGCGCCCTGTAGTGACAAATCCCGCACCATCGTCTCTTCCTCAAACTGCTTCCCGCCTTCGGTCACGCCGGAAACCCGCGCTCGGAACTGCGCTTCGCGGCGCAGCGCCGTCCGCGTCCCGGGCATATGCGCCTGCACGCGATCCGCCGCGTCTCCGGGCGTAATCGTCATCCCTTCGCTCGCTGCGAACACGGTGTCAAACTCTTCGCGCGCCTGCCGCAAAATATTATCAATCATCCGGTCGGTCGAATCCGGGTCGTGATGAAACAAAACCAGCGTTTTTGCTCCCACTTCCCGCGCGATCTTCGCGCCTTCCCGCCACGAAGAGTGTCCCCAGCCCTTGCGCGTCGTGGCCAACTGCTCGGGAGTAAATTGCGCGTCATTAATAAATATATCCGCGCCCTCGGCAAGCTCCCGCAAGCTCATGTCGAGTTTCGGATCACCCGGCTCATTGTCCGTTGCGAATACTATGGTTCCGGCCGGCGTCTCAATCCGAAAACCCAGACAACCCTGCGGATGATTCAGAGATCGCACCGTGACCTTGTTTTCGCCAATCGTAAAACTCTCGCCGCTCTCCACTTCCTGAAATTTTCTCTTGGCATTCATCGCCGACATATCCACGGGAAAATACGGCAGCGCCATCTGGGTCTCGAACACCTGCTTCAAACTGTCCCGCCCCAGATATTTCGAACGAAAACTGTAAAACGAAAATTCATTCTTGTCCGAGTACAGCGGCGCAAAAAACGGAATCCCCTGTATATGATCCCAATGATAATGGCTCACGAAAATATGCGTTCCCGCCGACTGCCCACCATTGGGCGCCGCCCAGCGGCTGCCCAGCATACGCAACCCGGTTCCGCAATCCAGGATAAATTGCGTCCCATCGGGGGCAATAAATTCCAGACAAGGCGTGTTCCCGCCGTACCGCCAAGTCGCGGGGTCGACCGTTGGCGTCGAACCTCGCACGCCCCAAAAGCTCAATTTGGCTATGGGAACCGTCATTTCCCCTGTTGTTCCACCCTAGAAATGCCCCAGTTTTGGGTTTGTCCCACACGTCTGCTCGTGGAACGGGAAGCTCAGTCCATGGTCGCAGTCGCCATCAGTACCGTCAATGAAATCGCAAAGCAATAGTGTCAAAGTGCCAAAGTGTCAAATGGCGCGAGTCCCGGGCTGCGCCGTTGCCCGTCTGCGCGTACAATGGCTTCATGGCTGGCGAAACCCATAGCCCACCTGTCGCTTGTGTCCAGGAACACGACCACAGTCACGGTCCCGGACACTCCCACTCCCACAGCCACTCGCACGGCCACAAGCATGCCGGTCACGAGCATCCAACACTTCCGCCATCCGTTTTAGCTTGGGCCATGGCCGCCACACTCGGTCTGGTTATTGCAGAAATCTTCGGAGGCATCCTTGGTCATTCCGTCGCGCTGCTGAATGACGCAGTCCACAATCTTTCCGACGTGCCCGCCATCGGACTTTCCTACCTGGCCATGCGCTGGGCTCAGCGCCCCGCGGACAAAGAAAAAACCTTCGGCTATCATCGCGCTGGTACCCTGGCCGCCTACACCAATTCCTTCGTCCTGGTATTGCTTTCCGCCTGGCTCGGCTATGAAGCCATCGAGCGCTTCCGCTCTCCCGTTTCGGTCGTCGAAAGCTGGATGATCTGGACCTCCATCGCCGCCCTGGCGGTCAACGGCGGCATCACCCTCGCCCTGGTCAAAGCGCGCAGCGATCTCAACATGCGCAGCATCCTCGTCCACAATTTCGGCGACGCACTTTCCAACATCGCCATCATTGCTGGCGCCATCGTCATTCATTTCACCGGCCTGCACTGGATCGACCCGCTGCTCGGCCTGGCGATTGGCCTTCTGGTTCTGTGGTCCAGTATCGGCATCCTGCGCGAATCTTCCCACATTCTGCTGGAAGGCCGTCCGCGCGAAGTCAGCATCGAAGAAGTGGCCCGGGCCATCCTGAAAGTCGAAGGGATTCAGGAAGTCCACGACGTTCATGTCTGGTCACTCGGCGGCGATCACCATGCTCTTAGTCTGCACGCCCGCATCACCGACATGCACCTTGATGAATGCGAGCAACTCCTGGCCGCGATAAAAGAAAAAGCCTCCAAGGATTTCAACATCACTCACACCACCGTCCAACTCGAACGGGCAGGCCTCCCCGCCCATTCCGGCCTGGTGATGCCTGAACCTATCAATCCCGGCCGCTAGATTTTCTCTTTGGAAGTCTCTCGTTTAGGAAGGCACGGCTCTAGCCGTCGAGATGGCCTAGTGACGGGAAGCGGCCACCACCCCGGAAACCGGTCGGATTCACGCCGGCAACCGGAAGCTTATTCCCCGCTGTTCATTAAACTGCTGTGTCGCCTTCAGATCGATTGCGTCACTGTCCACGGTACGGCGCAACCCTTCCTGCGTCACATACCGCAGGGTTTCTTTATCCCAGCTGTATCCCACGGCAAAGATGAGCGACCCGTCACGCTTTACAAACACATATTGTTGGACTTCACGCGGCGGCTCTTCAGGGGCTGGTTCCGGACTAGCCGCTGCCGGTTGTCTTCCGAGTTGTCTCTGCCGATCCATCACATAGGCATTCTCTTGCTCTGCGGAATCATCAGCCGCCCCAGCGCTCTGCTCTTCGGGGTTCGCCTCTCCAGTGCCCTCATCCATTGCTTCCGGCGTATCCGCGTATCCTGTCACGGGATAGAGCACGTATCCGCCAGCACCCAAAAAAGACCCGCGTCCTCCCCGTTCGTGACGGTGAAAACCAGCAGCTCGCTGCCCGCGCGTAGCCGCTACGTGGGTCACGTCAAATCCAAGTCCCGGCACCGGATAGTAGTCCGAACTTTGTCCCGCGCGCCCGGCCCCTGCAAATTGCCCGGAGTGCGCTCGGCGAATCGGTGTGCCCACGGTGCCCGCCGGTCGTGGGGTGTGTGCCGCAACGCGAGCTGGCGCTCGTACGGCCCCAGCCGCAGGTCGCGTAGCGGCTCGGGGCGCCTGCGCTACCGCGGCGCGCGGCGCCGCCATCGGAGCGCGCATCCCAGCCGCACCCCGGCCTTGAGCCAGCAAACTTGTGGGAAGTACTGCAAAGAGAAGAACAATCATCAAACGGCGCATCGAAAGCACCTGGAACACCGGCTTGCCGGCGTTTCGCTATTACATCCTAAACTTCAATCCATTCCTACCTAAACTTCATTCCATTCCTATACATAGAGATGCGGGAAACCTCCCCTGCGTTTCATGCCGCTGCGCACCGCGCTTTTCCCTTTCCCGGCCAATGTGCTATAACCGTGCAGCCGTGGAACACGCCGCGAAACAACAGCTGGCCCCGGAGCATACAGAGCCAGCCGCAACAGCCTCTCACCAGGCTGTCCCCGCAACGGTCAGCTCTGTGGTCGCCGACCCAAGCGAAGATGCCTCGCGGTACTGTCCTGTCTGCTCGCAGCGGCTAACATCCCGGCGCTGCAAGTTAATCTGTACAGTCTGCGGCTATTACATGTCCTGTGCGGACTATTACTAGACTTGTTCCCGAGTGCTCTACGTCCGGGCAAAGTTTCAGCGGTGCTGTGTCGGACGAAGAAGGAATGCGGGCTCTGGCCCCTGACGGTGCATTGCAATGCATCTCAGATTTGTGGGATAAGTCTTAACGCTCTGCAGGGTGCTTCAGCTAACCGCATTGCGGTTACCTAAAAATTTGATACCCTTTGTGGTTCCGGCCCGGGTTGCCGCTGGAACTGCTTTCCGACGAGGAGGAAACAACGTGGCTTTGAAATTTACAAATCGTGAAGTGGATGGCGTCTCGGTGGTGGCTTTGGACGGACGTATCGTGCTCGGTGAAGAAAGCAACGCTCTGCGCGAAAAGGTCAAGAGCCTCATCGCCGAAGGAAAAAAGAAAATCGTCCTCAACATGGACAATGTCACCTTCATCGATAGCGCCGGTCTCGGCACGCTCGTGGCCGCGCATCACAGCGTCAAGTCGCAAGGCGCCGCACTCCGCCTCTGCCACCTGGGCTCCAAGTTTCAGGAAGTTCTGCAAATCACCAAACTCCTCACGTTCTTCGATGTCTACAACAACGAAGCCGAAGCCGTCGCCAGCTTCTCGAAATAACCGTATTTCCGCAAAACGTCTTTCCAGCAAAGGGGCATGCGTCCGCGTGCCCTTTTTGATTTCAATTGCCTGTCGGCGGACGAGGTGCGGGGAGCGGCGCGCCCCCGGGGCAGGTACGATTTCCCGGATTCCCGCCGCCGTCAGCAGATGCTATCGTTCCAGAAATGGCCTCCGCGACGAAATCGCATTCCTTTAATGCCACTCTCGAACGCCCGCAAAACAATTTAGGCTGGACCATAATTCACATCCCGGCAAAAGTTTCCCAAGCCTTTAAGACCCGCGCCATGCTGAAGGTCAAAGGCGAAATCAATCATTTCCCGTTCCGCACCTCGCTTTTCCCGACCGGCCGAGGCACGCACACTCTGCTCGTTAACAAGGCTATGCAAAAAGGAGCAAACGTCACACTCGGCATGACCGCCGAATTTCGCCTTGAACCCGACCTTGCCGAACGCAGAATTACGATCCCCCCGCAACTCACAGGTATCCTCAAAGAGGACCGCTCCTTCGCCCGCTGGTTCCGGACGCTCAACTATTCTTCCCGAAAATGGCTTTCCGATTGGATCGTTCAGCCCAAAAGCCTGGACGCCCGCACCCGCCGCGCCGAACAGGTTGCCGAACAACTCCTGTCCACCATGGAAGCCGAACAGGAGCTCCCTCCCGTCATCAAAGCCGCCTTCGCCCGCCAGCCGTATGCGCTCGACGGCTGGCAAGCGATGTCTCCCACCCATCGCCGCGGTCATTTGCTTGCCATCTTCTATTACCGCACTCCTGATGCGCGCGATCGCCGCATCGCCAAAACTGTTCAGGACGCGCTTTGCTACGCGGGCCGCCATCGCAAATCCTGAAAGTCCTGCCGGGACCGCTCCCCTGGGGCCAGGGCTTACTGGGTGGTGGGCGAGCTCGAATTTGTTTCGAGATGGCCTCCGGATCAGCCGGAACCAGGAGGCGCAGAAGGCTTGCTCGAGGTCCGCGTGACCAGCGCCACCCTGCCGCGAGATAGACCCCGTACCAGCCGGCCCGCTCGCCAGGAACATCACCCCAACTTTGCCGCTACGCTATAACCTGTCAGCAATCCGTGAAAAAAAGCTCTGCGAATTTCTTCGCTGGAATCTTTGTAGCGTTGCGCAGCATCTTCAATGGCCAGAGACAGCTTTTCGTCCCGAATTTCCTGAGTCTCTCCCTTCAGCAGTTTGTCGATCAGCGTGCGTACCGCATCGTCGTCTGCGATTGTGAATTTGTGAGTGTGCTCGTGCATGGTACTCTCCCGGCGAACAACTCGCCCGTACGGCTGTCCGCGCCTACCCTGAATCATCCATCTTCAGGCAGCATGGCATCAAGGGATGTTAGCGGGCAGGTCGGGATCGCTTGCCACGGTCTTCCGTTGCCCGGGCCCCGGGGGGAGTTACTCCAAGGAGGCTGTCCAGGTGCCCAAATTGAGCGCCGGCTTACTGCTGTTTCAACGCCGCCTGGATGAATCGAGTGTATTCCTGGTTCATCCCGGCGGCCCGTTCTGGCACAAAAAAGATATTGGCGCCTGGTCGATTCCGAAGGGCGAAGTCAGTGCCGGAGAAGATTTTCTGGTGGCCGCCAAACGTGAATTCACGGAAGAAACAGGGTTCACGGCCGACGGAGAATTCATCCCTCTCGGCGAGGTCAAACAGGGGGGCGGAAAAATCGTCACAGCCTGGGCCGTCGAACAAGACTGCTTGCCAAATATTCAGAGCAACACTTTTACAATGGAATGGCCCCCCAAATCGGGTCGCATGCAGGAGTTCCCTGAAGTCGATCGCGCCGAATGGTTTCCGCTTGAGGAAGCCCGCCGCCGGATCCTCCCCGGACAAGTCCCATTCCTTGACCGCTTGTTAGCGCTTGTACTGTCCGGCAGAAGGTAGGGCCTGACAGGTTCCGTTTCGGCTGTTCGTTCTCTGCCTGGTTTCAATCCACCCGATACATCGTGATACCGCTCATCAGTTTGGGGAAAAAGTCCGTGGACTTCTGGGGCATCACTTCCCCGCTCGTGGCGATCTTCATGACTTGCTCCACGTCGCAGGCATTCAGGAAGAAAGCAATCTGCGCCCGGCCGCTGTCGACTGCCTCGAGCGCCGCCGACGCCTCCCGTTCATACGTCAGGTTGGCTTCGGCCGCCAGCGCTTGCGGAGTAATTCCCAAAGCTGGCTCGAGAATTCCCTCGTGCAGCAGCACGACATCCAGCTCGCGTTGCAACGGTGACGCGCTGGGCAGTAGTTCAGCCAGGTTCACGCCATCTCGCAGCACCAGCGCGTAGTACGCGCGCCGCCCGTCTGCCGGCGTCGGATAAACCCCAATCGCCCGCTTGCCGTGCGCACCGCCCACCCGCTCGAGAAATTTCTTACCAGCTTCGGCTTTCTGCGCTTCATCAGTGAAAGCAAATGCTTCGGCCGAGAACCACGGCTCCAGGTAACGCCGCACGGCGGACCATGAAAAATCGTGCACGCGCGCCGCCACCCGGTGCGTCGGTAAAATCGTCAGTCCTTCGCTGCGCGTGTTGATGAACGTCATCATCGCTCTCTCATACGGCGCATCGGCAACCGTCTGCCCAGCCTGCTGGCGCCGCTCGTTGCGGTAGGTCAGAGCCGTCTCATACCGGTGGTGTCCGTCGGCAATCACCAGCTTCTGGTCTTCCATCGCTTTCTGAATCCCCGCCACGCGCTCCGGGGTGCTGATCACCCACAACCGGTGAACCACGTCATATTCATCTCGCATTTCCGTCACCGGAGCCGCAGAGCTTTCCGCTTCTTCCAGAATGGCGTCCACCCGCTTTGCCGGGTCGGAATACAGCATGAACAGCTGCCCGGTGTGCGTCTTCGTGTGGCGCAGAAGTTCCAGCCGGTCCGCCTTGGGTCCTGACAGCGTGTGCTCGTGCCGGAAAACCACACCGGCCGAATATTCCTCGAGTTTGCCGGCGCCAATAAATCCGCGCCGTGTCCTGCGCTCGGCCGTCCCCGGCACGGTGTATTCCTGCGTATAGCCGTAGAAAGCGGGAGATGGATCCGGCCGCACCGTGTTCTTCAGAATCCATTCCTCGACCGCTGCCGCCGCGCGCGTGTAGACGTTGTTTTGCGGAGTATCGGTCGGATAAGCGCGCCCTTTTTCTACGGTAATCAGATTGTGGGGGTCGGCTTCGTAATACTTGTCCTGCATCGCAGGCGAAATTTTGTCGTAAGGCTGCGTCAGCACTCGTTCAAACGGCGCGTGCGCCGGGTTGTAGCGGAAAGCGCGGAAGGGGTAAACCTGAGCCATGAGATCTCCGGAATCGGTTTTTGCTGTCGTCGCAGCACTTTAGTTTACGCGAAACCGCCGGATTTCTGAAGAACACGCGACGAAATATCTTGCATGCCAACACCGTCACGGGCGCGAATGATTACGCTCGTATTACAATAGAGAATTCATGACGACGGAAAACCTTTCCCGGGTTCGCGCCCTTATTTTTGATTTGGACGGCACGCTCATCGATTCGCAGCTGGACCTGATTCTTTCCGTCCAAGCCATGCTCCGCGAAATTGGCCGCCCCGATCTGCCGGAAGAAGTCATCTCCGGCTACATCGGCCACGGCGCCCCACGCCTGGTCAGCCGGGCGCTCGGGGAAAGCGCAACCGCAGAGGAACTGGGGCGCGCCCTGCAATTTTTCCTGGCTTATTACGAAGAGCACAAGCTCGACAATACGCGCCCCTATCCGGGCGTCGCCGCAACTCTCGGAATGCTTCCGGCCTTTCCGAAGGCGGTCCTTACCAACAAGCCTGAGCGCATCAGCATCCGCATTCTCGATGCTTTGGGGCTGTCCAAATATTTTCGGGTCGTCTATGGCGGCAACAGTTTTGCCACGAAAAAACCTGATCCCTACGGCACCAATCAGATTCTCAAGGAACTGAACGCCGCTCCAGAGGAAGTTCTGTTCGTCGGCGATTCCGACGTCGACGTGCAAACCGCCCGCAACGCCGGAACACTCGCCGCCATCGTCAACTACGGATTCGGCGTTTACGACCGCGCCAGCAATCCCGCCGATTTCTCTCTCGACGAATTCCAGGACCTGCTCGCCATCCTGACGAAGGCCCGCCCGTCGGCCAGCCGGAAATAGTGCATGGCCTTGCGGGAGCTTACCGGGAATCAGAGGCAACGGCCGGCGGGAGTCTGTTCACGGCAACAACGAAAACCATCTGATGGGCCGTCAAGACCAGCAAGCGAGTTCCGTCTTCTGAGAAATGCATGTACACAATGTCATCGGGAAAGAGCTGCTCGTCGAGCTTTGCCCCGGAATTCAAATCGTGCAGCAGCAAGCGGCCGTTGCCGCCGCTCAGTGCCAGTAGGTTCGCGGCTCCGCTCGCGGCGGGAATTTTTCCGGTGAGCCGCGCCACGAGTGTTCCAGTTGTGAGGGAGTACAGCGAAACGCGCTTCTCGTCTTTCAGTAAGACCAGCGCCTGGCCTTCTGAGAACGCGCTTTCATAGGTGGCTGCGGTTCCCCCGACTTGCAGCAGCGCGCCGCCAAGGGAGGCTCCGGATTTGGCGTCGATGACCTCAAAAAAGGAATCCAGGGCGTTGATTTTTGTTTTCTTGAAGAGATTCGTTACTTGCGGATTCCGGCCCGCAGTTTTTCGCGCTTCGTAATCCTGCGCACGCCATCCGAGGACCAGGCGCTCGCCTTGCGGATCGGGAAAAGGAACCGGGCAGTTGGCCTGGAAACTTTTCTTCCACAGCTCTGCCCCCGATCGCGGGTCGGAGGCCCGCAAGCGGAATGGAACACTGCCGCCGTCAAAGCTAAAAACCATTTCAGGGCCGGCCACAGTTTCGAGGGAATAGCCAATGATGGCGCTGGTTCCGGTGCGCAAAAGAGAGTCATTTGCCGAAGCCACAACGGATTTTTGCTTACTCGCAAGGTCCATTCTTGAAATCGCAAACTCGGATTTTGTACCTCTGCCCCTGGCGACAAAATGGAGGCTGTCGGCATCGACGACAGAACTGCTGTCTACGCCGGAAAAGGCTCCGATTTGTTTGCCGTCGGAGATACTGAAAACACGGGTTTTTCGTGCAGTCGAGAAAACCAGCCTTTGTAGCTCGGGATCGACAAGTGCCGATTGCAGCGGAGCCAAATAGTCGAGGGGAAGCTGCGTGGCCCGATAGGGCAACGTATCGCCGAGGCGATACAAGAAAACGTTTCCGGTTTCCGTCCAAAGCGCCATTTCGGTTCCTAGAATATCCAGACCGGCATTGCTCGGAACGTCCATGACGCGATTGTCTTTCAAATCAAAAACATGAAATCCAGATTCATCGAAGCTTTGCAAGATGAGATAGCGGGGATCGGAAGCGAGTGTCGCCGCATCAGCCGCCGCCGGAAGATTTTGCAAAATCGCGTTGTTGGCCAGCGAGCGAATTTCAAGCGCAGCCTGTTTATTGGAATTGGAGACCAGTAGGCGGTCCGCGTCCAGTCGCAGCAGTACGGAAAACGGTGGCCTTACCGGTTCACTGTGGAAGACGCTTTTCTTATTTGTCGAGAGTCCGATACGGTTGCCGACTCCCTTGTCGACAAATATGAAATCCTCCGCGTCAGGAGAAAAGAACATCGGAAGTTGCACATGTCCGGTCTCGGCGAGCAATGCGTGCGAGATTCCAAGAACGAATCCAACGGGGGTGGCCATGGGAGTTTGCTCGCCGAGGGCAATTATGGCGGGTCCTACGAGTCCGCTGTTGCTCTTGCCGGGTTCAGAATGCACGGCCCGCCCGTCAGAAACCCGATAAATGGAAATTGCCCCGGAGGGGCGAATGCAGGCAAAGAGATTCCCGCCGGGTGAAAGTTTTCCGCTGATGCAGCCGTCGTCGAGCGGCAGATTGAGCGAAAACAGATGATGGCCATCTTCGACTGACCAGTTGGCCACGCGCAGGTCCATGGTGACGGCGCGCAAAGATTTCGAATCTTCGGAAAATGCGACCCCATACGTGAACGGCACTGCAATGTAGGCGACCAGCTCGAGCGGAGAGGTGGCCAGCAAATAGATCCCTTCAGAATTTCCCACAAGCAAATGCTGGCCATCCGGGCTGAAACGCACGAGCGAATCGGAACGCAGGGGAGGCGAGAGGCGCTGGCGCGAGACGATATCGTGGAGTTTTTCTGCGGGTTTTGTGAAATTGCGAGTTTGTTGTCCGGCGCGGGAAGGCGCGCCGGCGGCCAGAACGGCCAGAAAGGCACACAAAAATGGCCAGCGGATGAAGCATACGCGCGGCGAGCGAGCACGTCTGAGCATAGGGCGAGAGAGCGCGCGGAGTTTACCATTTGTGTAGGGTCTCAGCAATTCGCAGTTAGGCCCCCGTCGCCCGCGGCGTGCCGCGACAACATGATGACTTGCCAACGGGCGCCGCAGTTGGCAGACTCTCCGCGTGCTTATCGGACTGTTCCCAGAGTTGGATGCACCGGGCGGAGTGCAACGCGCGGGACGGCATCTGGCCGCGGTCATGACGGAGTTTGCCGCCAGCCGCGGCATGGAATGCCGCTTGCTGAGCTTGAATGACTCGCCCGAATTGCATCGCATGTCGGTGGGCGAACGCGAGTTTGTCTTTACCGGATGCGACCGGGGAAAAGGACGGCTCACCACCACCGCCATGCGCGCGGCAAGGCGCAAAGGAAAACTGGTCCTGGCCGCCCATCCAAATCTTGGCCCCGTCACGCAATTGATGAGACTTTCCGCGCCGCGCTTGAAAACCATTGTGTGCACGCATGGAATCGAAGTCTGGGAGCCTTTGTCGGCGCTGCGCAGACAGGCGCTGCGGCATGCGGATTTGATTCTGTCGCCGACCCAGAACACCGCGAATCATGTGACCACCCAACAGAAAGTTGCGCGCGAAAATATTCGCGTACTGCCGTGGGCCCTCGATCCACAATTCGAAATGCTTTTGACCTCGGCAGCGGCAAGCAAACCGCCCGTAAATTTTCCCGCAGGACGGGTGATACTGACAGTGGGACGCTGGCTGGCGAATGAGCGTTACAAGGGAATGGACACGCTGATCACCGCTTTGCCGCGGCTGCTCCTAAAATGGCCGGAATTGCAGCTGGCGGCAGTGGGAGACGGCGACGACCGCAACTGGCTTGAAGATCTGGCCAATCGAAACGGAGTACGGCGACACGTCCACTTTTTGAGCGGACTGAGCCCGGCAGAGTTATCGGCTTGCTATGGAGCGTGCGAAGTATTTGCGCTGCCCAGCCGGGGGGAAGGATTTGGCCTGGTGTACCTGGAAGCGATGGCCCGCGGGAAACCCGTCATCGGCGGCGCGCACGGCGGCGCGCCCGAGGTGATCGAGGACGGAGTCACAGGCTACCTGGTGCCGCATGGCGACGCGATTCATCTCGCGACTTCCCTCGATGCGCTGCTTAGCGACCCCGCGCATGGCAAAGAAATGGGCGCGCGCGGCAAGCAAAGAGTAGAGCGTGAATTCCGCTTCAGCGTTTTTGCCAAATCTCTGAAAAAAATCCTTCGCGAACAATGCGAATCCTGAATGTCACGCAGAGCTACGCGCCGTTTTACGAATTCGGCGGCCCACCGGTCAAAGTGCGCGCGCTTGCTGAAGGGCTGGCCAAGCGCGGGCACGCGGTAACGGTGCTTACCGCTGACTGGGGCATCGACAAACGCCTGCCACCAGCCGAACTCCTGTCCGCGCAGCGTTCCCCGTTTGGATGGCGGGTTGACGACAGCGGTGTCCAGGCCATTTATGTGCCGACCTGGTTTCATCATCGCGCCCTGAGCTGGAACCCGGCCGTGAAGCGCTATTGCCGGGCGCGCTTGCAGAATTTTGACGTCGTTCACATTTTTGGGTTGTATGACCTGCTGGGACCTGCGGTGGCCAAAGCTTGTCGAGAGCAAGGGGTTCCCTACGTGATTGAACCGATTGGCATGTTCCGGCCAATTGTCAGAAACGTTTTCCTTAAGAGGTTGTATCACGCACTGCTGGGGCGGCCCATGTTCCGAGCGGCAAAAGCCGTCATCGCGACGGCCGAGCTGGAAATTGCCGAACTGGAGTCAGGCGGAATCAGTCGAGACAAAATTGTTTTGCGGCGCAACGGCGTCGAAGCTCCGGTAACGTGGCCGGAACGCGGAACTTTCAGAAAGGAATTGGGAGTTTCGTCATCGGCGAAAATCATTCTTTTCCTCGGAAGGCTTTCCAGCAAGAAAAGCCCGGATTTACTGTTGCAGGCCTTCGCGTCGCTTCCAGAGACCAGCAGCGGAGAGCCGGCCCAGCTGGTTATTGCCGGGCCGGATGAAGGCGAAATGAAGGCACGACTGGAACAGCTGGCGAGACGGCTCGGTGTCGACAGTCGTGTTCACTTTCCGGGTGCCCTGTTCGGAGCGCGGAAGTGGGCTGCCTATCGCGACGCGGAAGTTTTTGTCTTGCCCTCGCAAAATGAGAATTTCGGAAATACGGCCGCCGAAGCTGTGGCTGCAGGAACTCCAGTGGTTGTGACGGACCAGTGCGGAATCGCTCCTTTGCTCGCCGACCAGGCGGCGTTGGTTGTACCGCACGATCGGACACCAATCGCGGAGGCCATAGGTAGAATTCTTCGCGAACCTCAGTTGCGAGAACGGCTCAGCGCGGGCTGCGAGGCGCTGGCGGCGCGACTGGGCTGGGAAGAGCCCGTGCGCCAAATGGAAGAGTTGTACGGAAAGCTTGCTCCCCGGCAAGAGCCGGGTGCAAAATGACACTATGGAGTAATCCATTGCCCCGCTCGCTGACAACACCGCACCGGATATTCCGTGCCGCCTGGTGGAGCGTAAATCTGCTGCTGCTGGTAACGGCTACGTCGCTGCTGTATGCCGGCGGCTGGGAATATTCCGTCCGCCGGTATTTGAAGGGCTTCTCGCAGGCGATTGTGCCGGCCGTTTCCACGCCGGAACAAAAAGTGGAGTCCATTCTTGCATGGATGCAGAACGGCCCGCCGCGGCCGCTGGCCATCGACCCGGCGGCGCTTTCCGCGCGCGACCCGGAAACGACATTGAATTATCAGCAACTTTTAACGGTGTGCGGAACGGCGACAAATGCGTTTTTGAATCTGGCGCGCAGCTCCGGTCTAACAACGAGACGACTGTTGTTGCTCACACCGGATCGCATTACAAAACATGTTGTAGCCGAAGTATTGATCGGGGACCGCTGGATTGTTGCCGATCCGACGTACCGGACGATCATGAAAGACAAGAATGGAAACTCTTTAACCCGCAAAGAGATGCAAAATCCGGTCACCTTCGTCGAAGCAACCAGTGCGATCCCGAACTATCCGTCCACCTACACCTACGAACGATTTGCGCACGTACGGGTCGCGCGGCTTCCGCTCGAGGGTTTGGGACTGCGCCGCGCCCTCGACTATGTTTATCCGACGTGGGAAGAATCGCTCGACTGGAGTTTGCTGCTGGAGCGGGAGTCCTATTTTGTTTTGGCGGTTTCGGCAGCTCTTACCCTGTTTTTCTTTTTGCTGCGCCTGGGAATGGGCTGGTACGCGGATAGAAGATTGCGAATTCCCCGTTTTCATCTTCGCGAACATGTATTGCGCGCGGGCGCCGCGTTTTTCTCTGCGCCGGAGATCAAATAGCAGCGTGTGCGGGATTTGCGGCATTACATTTGCCAAGCGTGCGAGTGAAGCAGAGAGCCGCGTGCGGGCCATGGCTGCGGCGATGCAGCATCGCGGTCCGGATGAAGATGGGTTCCTGGTTGGAGATCCGCGCGCGCCGGGACTTGCGCTGGGAATGCGCAGGCTGAGCATCATCGATCTGGCCGGCGGACATCAGCCTGTTTGGAATGAAAGCCGCGACGTGGCCGTTGTATTCAACGGCGAACTCTACAACTATCGGGAACTGCGCGAAAAGCTGACTCGCTGCGGGCACCAGTTCGCAACGCAATCCGATACCGAAACAATTGTTCACGCCTGGGAGGAGTGGGGAGAGGACTGCCTGACGGAATTGCGCGGGATGTTTGCTTTTGCGTTGTTGGATTTGCGGGCGCGCTATTCGATTACGCCGATACTTTTCCTGGCGCGCGACCCGCTGGGCATCAAGCCGCTGTACTACGCGCAGACCCCGGATGGATTTGTGTTTGCCTCCGAAGTGCGAGCGCTGATGGCCTCCGGCCTGGTGCAAAGACAAATTTCGCAGGATGCGCTGACTTCGTATCTTTTATTCGGGAGCGTTTCTGAACCGGTCAGCCTGGTCGAAGGCGTCTTTTCACTCCCGCCCGGCCATCGCATGCTGCTCTATGTGCCGGACCGTCGTCGCACACCGCGGGCGCGGCCGTGGTGGGACCCCACGCGAAGCCCGGCGGCGCAGGATTTGGCACGTCCACGGAATTTTCCGTCCGCCGTGAAGAAAATGCGGCCGTTGCTTGAAGACGCCTTGCGCGCGCACTTGATCGCGGATGTTCCCGTGGGACTTTTTCTTTCAAGCGGACTCGATTCGAGCGCGATTGCGGCGCTGGCCGGACAGCAAAAGGCCGGAATTCGCAGCTTTACCCTGACCTTCCCTGGAACCAGTTACGACGAAGCGGAACTGGCGCGCGTGGTGGCGCGACACTGCAACACACAGCACCGGGAAGTTCCCCTGGATGGTGCGGGAATGCTGGCGCGTCTTGATGAAGCCCTGGACGCGCTCGACGAGCCCACGATGGACGGAATCAATACCTATTTTGTTTCCTGGGCGGCGCGCGAAGTCGGGTTGAAGGTTGCGCTTTCCGGACTGGGCGGGGATGAGTTGTTCGCCGGCTACAGCACGTTCGCCGATACGCCGCGTTTGGCCCG
>Ga0193726_1001873_pt1 | contig 15272 bp, 15 predicted proteins | sample H2c1metaG_FD_144928 | JGI IMG/M metagenome (GOLD analysis project Ga0193726, IMG submission 144928) | Soil microbial communities from a riparian zone of the East river system, Colorado, United States - H2c1 | ecosystem: Environmental > Terrestrial > Soil > Riparian zone | place: USA: East River... | reverse complement strand
TAGGGGGACCTTTGATCAAGGCGAGCAGGAAAGGTTCCTCGCTGCGCTCGGGATGACAGTATTATTGTATTATTGTCATGAGGTCAGTGGTCGGGGTCCACCTGCCTGTACTCGATAGTCTTCTTGTCGACCCCCTTCACCTTCTCGCGGAAGGTCTGTAGGGCGACGTAGAGGCCGGGGATCACGAAGATGCCGAGGAAAGACGCCGCGATCATGCCGCCGAACACCGCCGTGCCGACGGCGCGCTGGGTGGCGGCGCCGGCGCCCGAGGCGATGACCAGCGGCACCAGACCCAGGATGAAGGCGAAGGACGTCATCATGACGGCGCGGAAGCGCAGGCCGGCGGCCGTGGTCGCCGCCGTCACGATGTCCTTGCCATGCGCGCGCTCCTCCATGGCGAACTCGATGATCAGGATGGCGTTCTTGGCGGCCAGCGCGATCAGCACGACGATGCCGATCTGGGCGTAGATGTTGTTGTCCAGTCCGCTCAGGTAGAGGGCGGTCATCGCGCCGAACAGGCCGACCGTGACCGAGAGCAGGGCGGCCAGCGGAATGGCCGTGCTCTCGTAGAGGCCGACCAGGAAGAGATAGGCGAACACCACTGCCAGCCCCAGGATGAAGCCGGTCTGGCCGCTCGCCGCCTTCTCCTGCAGGGCCGTGCCCGTCCATTCGTAACCGTAGCCGGCGGGCAGCGTGGTCTTGGCGAGCTGCTCCATCGCGGCGATGGCCTCGCCCGAGGAATAGCCCGGCGCGGGGGCGCCGTTCAGGACCACCGAACGCAGGTTGTTGTAACGGATGACCGATGACGGCGCGGTGATCAACTCGACATCGGCCACGGCCTGCAAGGGCACCAGGTCGCCGGTCGAGGAGCGCACGCGCACGCGATAGACGTCGTTGACCGTCGCGCGGTCGGCCGCCTCCGCCTGGACCTTGACCTGCCAGGTACGGCCGAACAGGTTGAAGTCGTTGGTGTAGGTGCCGCCCATCGCCGTCTGTAGCGCCGAGAAGATGTCGGCGATGTTGACACCAAGCGCCTGGGCGCGTTCGCGGTCGAGCTTGAGGTTGATCTGCGGCGTGGCGGCGCCGTAGGTCGTGAACACACTTGCGAGCTGCGGCACCTGCTGGGCCGCCACCATCAGGCCGCGCGCCACGGCAGCGAGCTCGGTCGGTGGCGCGCCGGCCAGCGACTGAACGACGAACTCGAAGCCTGAAGAATTGCCCAGCCCCATGATCGGCGGCAGGTTGAAGGCGAAGATGTTGGCCGAGGCAATCTGCGTGAAAGCGAGGTTCACTTCCTCCAAGGCATGGAACACCGAGAGCTTGCGGTCCTTGCGCTCGGCGAACGGCTTCATGGCGACCACGACCAGCGCACGGTTTGGCAGGTTAAGGCCGTCGAGCAGGCTGTAGCCGGACACGGTGAAGATGCTCTTGAGCCACGGCTTTCCCTCGATCGCCGCCTCGACCTCGTCGATAGCCGCCAGGGTGCGGTTGGTCGAGGCGGCGTCGGGCAGCTGAACCTCGGCCATGAAGGCGCCCTGGTCCTCGTCCGGCAGGAAGCCGGAGGGCACCAGCGCGCCGATGCCACCGGTGGCGACGACGAAGCCCGCGACCAGCAGCAATGCGATCACGCCCCGGCGAGCCAGCGGCGTCACCAGCCGGACATAACCGTCGCGGCTCCTGTCGATGCCGTTCTGCATCCAGGCCATGACGCCGCGCGGCTTCTTGCGATGGCGCAGGATCAGCGAACAAAGCGCCGGCGAAAGCGTCAGCGCATTGATGGCCGAGATGATCATCGACACCGACACCGCCACGGCGAATTGCTCGTAGAGCTTGCCGGAAATGCCGGGAATGAACATCGTCGGGATGAAGACGGACAGAAGCACCAGGGTGATGGCGATGATCGGCCCGGTGACCTGGCCCATGGCCTTCTCGGTCGCTTGGGCGGGCGTAAGGTCGGGCTCATGCTCGAGGATGTGCTCGACCGCTTCGACCACGACGATGGCATCGTCGACCACGATGCCGATCGCCAGCACCAGGGCCAGCAGCGAGATGGTGTTCAGAGAAAAGCCCAGCGCCAGCATGACGGCGAAGGTACCGATCAGGGCCACAGGCACCGCGATGATGGGAATGATCGTGGCGCGAAGATTGCCGAGGAAGACGAAGACCACGATCGAGACCAGCACGAAGGCCTCGATCAGCGTGTGGATCACGCTCTCGATGGTGGCTTCGACGAACACGGTGGTGTCGTACATCACATCGTAGGCGACGTCGTCGGGGAAGCGCGGTTCGAGATCCTGCAGTGCCTTGCGCACGCCCTGCGCCGTGGCCAGCGCATTGGCGCCGGGAAGCTGGAAGATCTGGATGCCGGCGGCAGGCTTGCCGTTGTAGCGGCCGACCGAGTCGCTGGTCTTGGAACCGAGTTCGACGCGGGCGATGTCCTTGATCTTCACCAGCGCCCCGTCGGACGTGGCGCGCACCACGATATTCTCGAATTCTTCGACCGTGGTGAGGCGGCCCTGCGTGGTGATGTTGAGCTGGAAGTCGACATTGTCCATCAGCGGCGCGGCACCGACCAGGCCGACCGCGGCCTGGACGTTCTGCGACTGCACGGCCTTGACCACGTCGTTGGCCGTGATGTCGAGGCTCGCCATGCGCTCCAGGTTCAGCCACACGCGCATGGCGTAGTCGAGCGCGCCGAACAGCGAGGCGTCGCCGACGCCCGGCACGCGGCGCAGCGTGTCCAAAAGGTTGATGGTGGCGAAGTTGGAGAGGAACAGCCCGTCCTTGCTGCCCTTGGGCGAATAGACCGCGACCACCTGAAGGAGCGCCGAGGATTGCTTCTTGGTGGTGACGCCGTTGCGCTGCACCTCGGGCGGCAGCAGCGCCAGCGCCTGGTTGACCCGGTTGGTCACGTTCACGGTGTTGAGGTCAGGATCGGAGCCGACCGCGAAGCTGACGGTGAGCGCGTAGCTCCCGTCGCCGCCCGAGGTCGATTTCATGTAGAGCATGCGCTCGACGCCGTTGACCTGCGCTTCGATGACCTGCGCCACGCTCTCCTCGACCGCCTGGGCCGAGGCGCCGGGATAGACCGTGGAGACCCTGACCTGGGGCGGCACGATGTCGGGGAACTGCGCCACGGGCAGCGCCGTGAGCGCGATCAGCCCGGCGATGGTGATGACCGTGGAGACGACGAAAGCCAGCCGCGGCCGGCGGATGAACAGCGAGGAGATCGTCATCGGCTACTGCTTCTGCGCCGGTGTGGTGGAGGGCGCCACGGTCGGAGTCACGACCATGCCCGGCCGTACCCGCTGCTGGCCCTGCACGATCACCTTCTCGCCCGCCTTCAGCCCCTCGGTGACGGCCGTCATGCCGTCGCGCGACACGCCGGTCTTGATGCGGCGCTGCTCGGCCACGTTCTTGTCGTTCACGACATAGACGTAGGAGCCGGCCTGGTCGATGGCGATGGCGGCCTGCGGGATGGCGACCAGCGACGGCACCTTCGAATCCTCGAGAACGACGCGCACGGTCTGACCGTCGGTCAGCGTCGCATCGGGGTTGTCGAAGGTGGCGCGCACGATCTGGCCGTCGGTCTTGGGGTCGACCGTGACGTCGATGAAGTCGAGCTTGCCCTTCTCCTTGAAGAAGCTGCCGTCGGCCAGCCGCACCCGGACGTTCGGCGGATCGCCGACGCTGTTGTCGCGCCTTGCCTCGAGGAGCTCGCGCTGGGTCACCGGGAACAGCACGCGGATCGGATTCTCCTTCACCACCGTGGCCAGCACGCCCGAATCGGGCCCGACGATGTTGCCGGGCGACACCGAGGCCCGGCCGATGCGGCCGTCGATCGGCGACTTGATCTCGGTGTAGGAGAGCTGGATCTGGGCGTCGCGCAGCTGGGCGTTGGCGTCCTCGAGCTGCGCCTTGGCCTGCAACTGTTCGGACAGGCGCTGGTCGTAGGTGACCTGCGTGCCGGTGTTGGTGCGTAAAAGCTCGGCGGCGCGCTTGAGCTGCAGTTCGGCGTTGTTGAGCGCGGCTTGCGCTGAGTCGCGCTGGGCGACCTTCTGGTCGACCGCCGCCTGGTAGGGCTCGGGCTCGATGGTGAACAGGACCTGGCCCGTCTTGACCTCGTCGCCGTCGCTGAACTTGCGCGGCCCCAGGAAGCCCTTGACCCGGGCGTGCAGCTCGACCTTGTCGACGGCGGCGGCGCGGCCGATGAACTCGGCCTGGGCCGCGATCGGCTTGAGTTCGGCGGGCTGCACCAGGACGGCCGGCGGCGGCGCGCCCTGCTGGGCCTCGGCGCGCGCGCCCAGGACCGTCGCCAGCAGACACGCCGCGACGAGAGCCGATGTCCTTTGACGCCGCTCACGCATTGTCTTCGTCCCCACTCGTAGTAACTTCCGGACACTGCCTTAATTCGACAAAACGGTCACGGTATTTCAGACCGCGACGGAGAAAGGAGTTGCAGTGCCAGTGGTGCGTTGGTTCATTCTCGTGCTGTCGTTGGCGTTTGCGGTGGCGACTTCCGATCTTGCCGCCCAGACCCGCAGCAGCTTTTCGAATCCCGCCGAGTACGACGCCTACATGGCGGCGCTCAATACGCGTGATCCGGAGAGGCGGGCGACGGCGATGGAAGTCTTCATCGCCTGGTATCCCACGAGCGTGCTGCGCACCGATGCCTACGAGCAGGCGATGGCGGCCTGGCACGCCGCCAACCAGCCGGCCAAGGCCGACGTCATTGCCGGCAAGCTGCTGCAGGCCGATCCCGACAACGTGCGGGCGCTCGCCAACCGCATCTACGGCGCGCGGGCGCGCGCCATCCAGGGCGATCAGGCGGCAATGGCGTCGATGGTCGAGGCGGCGGAGCGCGGCCTCGCCGCGCTGGCCAAATGGCGCAAACCCGCCACGCTCGCCGATGACGTCTTCGCGCGCACCAAGCAACAGATGGGCGCGGTGTTCAACGGCGCGCTGGGCGACGCGGCGTTGCGGGCCAAGGACTACGACAAGGCCCGGCGCCACTATCGCGAGGCCGTGGCGGCCGAGCCCGACAATCTCCAGGACGTCTATCAGTTCGCCGTGGCGCAACTCGAGGGGACGCCGCTCGACGCGCTGGGCTTCTGGTATGCCGCGCGTTCCATTGCGATTGCGCGCGCCGCCAAGAGCGAGGCGGCTGCCGCCGACATCGACCGCTACGTCCGCTCGCGCTATCGCATCTATCGCGGCAGCGAGCAGGGTTGGAACGAATTGCTGGCGCGTGTCGTCGCCGGCGAGCGCGCGCCGCCCGCGGGCTTCGTCAAGTCGATTCCCCATGCGCTGACGCCGCCCGAAGGCGCCCTGCAGGTCGTCGACGAGCATGATCCCGCGTCGCTGTCCTTCGCCGACTGGGCGCTTGTCCTCAGCCATCGCGACGCCACGCCGGCGAACAAGGCAGCGGCGGACAAGGTATGGAAGGTGATCACCGACAAGCAGCAGGGCGGCGGCACGCGCCTCAAGATCCCGGTGAAGGTGATCAAAGCCACACCCGACATCATCGAAGCGGCGATCACCGACCAGGCCCAGTCGGCCAACAGTGTCGATCTGCACATCACCATGGCCCGCCCGCTGGCGCCGCTGCCCGCGGTCGGCGCCAAGATCGCGATCATCGGCACCTTGAGCGATTACCGTCCGCAGCCCTTCCAGTTCGTGATGACGCAAGCCGAGCTTGCGGAGGAATCGCTGCCCGTGGCCGGCGGCGCCTGCGCCGATCCCCGGCCGCAGGTCTGCACGCGCGACTACCGGCCGGCCTGCGGGCTGCGCCGCGACGGCGGCCGCAAGACCTACGGCAATGCGTGCAGCGCCTGCAGCGATCCCGAGGTCGTGACCCAGGCGGCCGGCGCCTGTCCCTAGAAAATGCCTGCAGGAGGGGCTTGCCACGAGGCTACGGGATTGATACTTAAGCGATGACTTAACTATCACGCGTCTTCGATCGGGTCTTTCTGCATGTCGCTCAAGTTCTTCTTTCATCCCCTCGCCTCGTACTGCCAGAAGGTGCTCATCGCCCTTTACGAAAACGGGACGCCCTTCGAGCCGCACGTCGTCGATTTCTCGAACGAGGCCTCGGCTGCCGCCTTCCGGAAGCTGTGGCCCGTCGCCAAGATGCCGGTGCTGCGCGACGATGCGCGAGACCGGACGATCCCTGAATCCAGCATCATCATCGAGTACCTGGCGCAGCACTATCCGGGACCGACCGAGCTCATTCCCGCAGATGCGGACCGCGCGCTGCAGACGCGTCTGCGCGATCGCTTCTACGATCTCTACGTCCATGAACCCATGCAGAGGATCGTCGGCGACAGGCTGCGGCCCGCGGGAAAGAACGATCCGCACGGCGTCGAAGCCGCGAAGGCGCAGTTGCAGATGTCCTACGGCATGATCGACGAGGAGATGGCGGCGAGGACCTGGGCGATGGGCGATGCCTTCACCCTGGCCGACTGCGCCGCCGCGCCGCCGCTGTTCTTCGCCAACAAGCTGATGCCGTTCGGCGACAGCCACAAGAATCTGGCCGGATATTTCGAACGTCTGACGAAGCGTCCTTCCTTCGCGCGTTCCCTTGCCGAGGCCGAGCCCTACATGAAGTTCTTTCCGGGTTGAGAGGAAGCGGCGTGCTGCAATCTGCCGCCCCGCTCGATCTCGCCTTCCAGGCGCTGGCCGACCCGACCCGCCGGATCATGGTCGAGCGCCTGAGCCGAAGCCCGGCTTCGGTGAGCGAGCTCGCCCGCCCGCTCGACATGACCCTGTCGGCGGTGGTGCAGCACCTCGCCGTGCTGGAGGCGAGCGGGCTGGTGCGATCGGAGAAAGTGGGCCGCGTGCGGACCTGCCGCATCGAACCCGCCGCGCTGCGCTCCGCCGAGCGCTGGATCAGCGAGCGGCGGGCAAGCTGGGAACGCCGCCTCGACCGCCTGGGCGACTTCCTGTCGGAGACCGAACTTTTGGCGAAACCACGGAGGAAAAAGTGAGCAAGCGTTTCACCAAGCATTCCACCTTCACCATCGAGCGCAGCTTTCCCGTGCCGCCGGCGCGCGTGTTCGGAGCATTTGTCGACGCCAAGGCCAAGGCGCGTTGGTTCGTCGGCCCCGACGAATGGGAGAAGTCGAACCTCAAGCTCGATTTCAAGGTCGGCGGCCGCGAAAGCGTGAGCGGCGGTCCGCCGGGCGGTCCGATCCATTCCTACAACGCCCTCTACCAGGACATCGTGCCCAACGAGCGCATCGTGCTGACCTACGAGATGCATCTCGACAAGACACGCATCTCGGTGACGCTCGGCACCTCCGAGTTCAAGCCCGCCGGCCAGGGAACCAAGCTCGTCTATACCGAGCAATCGGTCTATCTCGACGGCCATGACGATGCGGGCGCCCGCGAGCACGGCACGCGCGCCCTGTTCGACAATCTCGAGGCGGCGCTCAAGCGCGAGGCGAAAGCGGCGTGACGACACGGTCGGCCCAGCACGGCACGATCCGGCTGGAGCGACGCTACAAGGCGTCGCCCGCCCGCGTGTTCGCTGCCTGGGCCGAACCCAAGGCACGTGCCAAGTGGGATGTGCCCGGCCGCTGGGTGATCGCCGAACAGACCTTCGACTTCCGCGAGGGCGGGCGTGAGGTGAAGCGCTTCGGTCCCAAGGGCGATCCGCGCCTGGTGGCCGACACGCTCTATCTCGACATCGTGCCGCAGCGCCGCATCGTGTTCAGCTATTCGATGACCAGCCGCGGCACGCCGATCTCGGTGTCGCTCACCACCATCGAGCTCTCGGCCTCCCCCTCATCTGGCGAAAACGACACGCGTCTTCTGCTCACCGAGCAGATCGTGTTCCTCGACGGCAACGACAACGCCGCCAACCGCGAGGAAGGGCTGGCGTCGATGCTCGACAAGATCGGCGAGACGCTCTGATCGTCTAGTGGGCCATCAACAGCGGCACGCGGCAGGACGAGATCACCTTGCCGGTGGCGCCGCCGAAGCCCAGGAAGCTCAGCACCTGGCCGCGGCCGTAGGCGCCCATCACCAGGAGGTCGGCGCCCTTGCCGTGGGTGTAATCCAGCAACGCGCGGCCGCGGGCGCGGCCCGACACGGCGCCGGGATCGATGGCGTCGATGGTGGTCTTTAGGCCATGCCGGCCGAGATTGCGCGCGAGATAAGGCGCACCGACGTCGTCGGGCGTGCTGCCCACCACCAGGATGGTGATCAGGCTGGCCTCGGCGAGGAACGGCAGGGAGTATTCGACGGCGCGCGCCGCCTGGAAGCTGCCGTTCCAGGCGACGATCACCGAGCCGAAGGGGCCTTCGCCGGCGCTGGGCGGGGCGATCATGACGGCGCGGGCGCATTCGTGGACGGCGGCCTCGACCGTGGCCGGCGCCACGTTCTCCGGATCGGCGCCGGGACGGCCCAGCACCAGCAGGTCGGCGCAGCGGCCCATCGCCACCAGGGTGTCCAGGGTCGCTGTCTTGGCCGCGGTATAGGTGGCGCCCTTCACCGGCGCCACGATCTCCTTGTAGGCGCGCGCGCTCTCGGTGGCGCGCGCCTCGAGCCGCTCGTCGTCGAGGTCCATGATCAGCGGCATCGCCTCGCCGCTCATGGCGAGACCGCCGGCCATGCCGCCCGCCGGACCGACCGGCAGGTGGAGCGCATCCACGGTGCCGTCGAAGATGCCGGCAACGCGGGTAGCGAGCTTGAACGACATGGCGGCATCGGGACCGCCTTCGGACACGGCGAGAATGGACTTGAACATCGACGACTTCCCCCAAGGCAACGGACGCGAGATTAAGAAGGGCCGGTGGCCCGCATGCAAGCCGAGACTTTCGGCCGGCGAACGCCCGGCCTATGTCACGGCGGCTTGCCTGGCGATCTCACGCTTGCGGATCCAGTGAATGAACGGCAGCGAAAGAACCACCATCCAGAGCTTGCCGACGATCTGGCCGGCGAGAAAGTCGAGGCTGCCGAAGGCCAGCCACAGGAACAGGACGCTGTCGGCGATCAACCCGACCACGCTGCTGGCCAGCACCGCCAGCACCAGGCCGCGCGACTGCAGCGGCGTGTAGACCGCGAAGTCGGCAAGCTCGGAGAGCAGGAACGCCGTTGTCGAGGCGAAAATCAACTGCGGCGGCGCGATGGCGCCCGACAGCGCAGCCCCTGCCACGATGGCGGCAAGTCCCACTCCGCGGCCGAGCCTCCGCTGCACCATGTCGCGCAGCACCAGGGCGAGCCCGACCATCAGCACGCCGGATGGCGCCATCAGCGGCTGCCCGCCCGGTCCCCAGGGCGCCACCGGCACCAGGCAAGGACCATGCGGCGGCGCGCAGACCGTGCCGACATTGCCGATCATCCAGTTGGCGAGGGGAATGCAGGCGATGAAAGCCAGGAAATAGCCCAGGGCGGCGGCCTTTTGCCGGGTCAGCGTCACGCGTTTGGCGGTCATGCGGCGCGCTCCCTAGCAGGTCTGGCGGGCCTCGTGAACCCATCGCCAGGGAGCCCGCCCGGGGAACCTGATCGCCGGCGCGCGCGTTATAATATTTCAGCCCATCGGAGAGCCGCCATGACATTGATCGCCCGCCGTTCGCTTCTGATCGCCCTGGCCGCTGCGCCGGCAGCCTACATCTCGGTCGCCGATGCCGTCGACGCGCTGCCCGACGCCCGTTTTGTCGGCTTCGCCCAGGCCGTCAACGATTTCGGCATTCGCTCCGGCCAGTTGGCGCTCGCCCGGTCGGCGAATGAGAACATCCGTGGCTACGCCACCCGCGCCGTCTCCGAGTATACGGAGGCCGCCTCGTATCTCAGCAAGTCGCGCTCCGAAGCCGGCGTCTCCTACGCGCCCGATCCCAATGGCCCGCCCAATGCGCAGCGGATGCTGCCCCAGCTCAATGCCCTGCAGGGCGCCGATTTCGACGCGGCCTATGCCAACGCCCAGCTTGCCGTCCAGACCGAGGCGGTGGATCAGTTCGGCGCCTTCTCGCAGAACGGCAACAGCGCGCCGTTGCGCCGCTACGCACAGATGATGCTGCCCAAGTCGAAGATGTTCCTGGAGTACGCCAAGCGCCTGGCCGGCAGCCGCTAGACGACCTTCCGGCCCTCGCGCCACGCCCTGTAGCCGCGCTTGCGCAAGGCGCAGGCGGGGCACACGCCGCAGCCGTGACCCCAGGCCTCGCGCGGCCCGCGCTCGCTTTCGTAGCAGGTGTGGGTGTGCTCGAGGATGATCTCGACCAGCGCCTCGCCGCCCAGTTCCTGTGCGAGCGACCACGTCTCTGCCTTGTCGAGCCACATCAGCGGCGTGTGCAGCACGAAGCTTCGGTCCATGCCGAGGTTGAGCGCGACCTGCAGCGCCTTGATGGTGTTGTCGCGGCAGTCGGGATAGCCCGAGAAATCCGTCTCGCACATCCCGCCGACCAGATTGCGTATGGCGCGCCGCCAGGCGATGGCGGCGGCAAAGGTGAAGAACAGCAAATTGCGTCCGGGCACGAAGGTGTTGGGCAGGCCGTCCTTCTCGATTTCGAAGGCGACGTCACGGGTGAGCGACGTCTCGCTCAGCTGGCCCAGCACGCCCATGTCGACCAAATGGTCCTCGCCCAGCCGTTCCGCCCAGTGCGGGAAACGCCGGCGGATCTCGGCAAGGACCACAAGTCGTTGATCCAGCTCGATTCGGTGCCGCTGGCGGTAGTCAAAAGCGACTGTCTCGACATGCGCAAATTGCTCTAGCGCCCAGGCCAGACACGTGGTGGAATCCTGGCCTCCGGAGAACAGGACGAGGGCCGATCGAGCGTCGTTCATGGAGGGCTTTATGGCCCGCAACCTTTCTCCGCGCCACAGGTCGCTGCTCCGCGCCACAGCGTTGCACTAAACGCGTCCATTTGCGGAAGGGAGGAAGAACCATGTTCGTCTCCGACATTCTCGCGCAAAAAGGCGGTCTCGTTTTCACCGTGACGCCTGGCACTTCGGTGGCCCAGCTCTCCCAGCAACTCAGTACACGGCGCATCGGCTCGGTGCTGGTGCTCGATGGCGAGGGTTCGGTCGCCGGCATCGTGTCCGAGCGTGATCTCGTGCGCGCCATGGCCAGCCACGGCGCCAAGGCGATGGAGCTGGAGGCCCGCCAGGTGATGACTCGCGAGGTCGTCACCTGCGATCCCGACGATTCTATCGACCAGGTCATGCAGACCATGACAAGCGGCCGCTTCCGCCATTTGCCGGTGGTGCGGCATGGCGAGCTCCTGGGCCTGGTGTCGATCGGTGACGTGGTGAAGGCCCGGCTGGAAGAGACCAAGCACGAGACCGAGGCGCTGAAAGCCTACATCGTCGCGGGCTGATACGGCGTCCCTTAAAGTCCCGACCGATCTCCGCTAGGGTCGCGCACGCGTCCTGGTTCGGGAGATCGCATGTCACAACCTCTGCAAGGCGTTGCGACGGGTGAGTGGATGCACAGGATGCCTGTGAAATCTCGATTTCGCTGAATCAGTCGCTATCTTCATCACGCGCATTCCGCACATCTGTGTGGGACGTTTTTGTGGGATGGAGCGGATGGTTCTCGAAATCGACACGGCTGCAAAGCGAGCGCGCCTTCCTGTGCGCAAGAATCCATACTGGCGAGGCATCGCCGGCGGCCGCGGCGGCGTGTCGCTCGGTTACCGTCGCACAGGACGCCGTGGCGGCGCCTGGATAGCGAAGATTGCCGGCGATGGACAACGCGCTGAAGAACGTGTGGGGCTGGCTGACGATGCCAACGCGTCTTCCGATGCAATCAGCTACCGCGCCGCCGTTGCTTTGACGCTCGCTTGGAGCGAACAGCAATATGCAGCGCTCGAGGCGCGCCGCACGGCCGGTGCGACCGGGAGAGGGCCAATTGTCCGTCTGGCGGTAGAAGCCTACATTAAGATGCGTATCGCGCGCGCGAATACTGGTGGCTTAAACGCCGCTGGGCAGCTGAAGCGCTACGGCTTCAACGGTCAATCGATTGCTGAATGATCTTCGAGCCGCCTTGTACGCAGCTGCAGAAAGTCTTGGGAAGTTGCTTCGAGTGATTGGGGGTCCAAGACCAGCAACCGAAAAGTCTTGGGCCCCCTGCTGCGGATCGGTGATGCGAACAGCAACGCAGCATGAAAGCCGGACAGGCCATTAAGTTGCCATGTGACCGACAATAGGGCCCGGGAGCGCCGCAACGTCAAAGCAGACTGTGCCGTTTGAGGGACATGTTGGATCTCTTGCACAGCCTCTTCACGCTTTCAGGCGCCGCTGTTGCCGTTGCGGTGCTGATTGTGGCCGTCGTCATCTGGCGATATCGCAATCTGGATTGAGAGCGCATGCGGAGCGCACCACGGCCCAGTCCTGCCGCTCTAGCAGGCCTCGACACAAATTTAACATCAGTCGCCGTGGCACAGCCCGGCCATGATGGCCCAATGGAGCGAGTACGCGGGGAAACTTCGCCCGGCAGGCGCGGGATGCAAGGTGCGTTAGCCAATAAGCGGGCTGCAGACTCCCACGCGCTTGCTTTGCTCCCGATCATTCGGGAGCTTAGGGCTGCAGGCTTCATTTCACGCTGGGGTCTAGCGGACGAGCTGAACCGGAGAGGAATACCGACCGCCCGTGGTGGCAGATGGCACTACACCACCGTAGTAAGGATGCTGTCGCGCTTGAACCTGCTCGCGTCCTTCACCGACGGCAGGATCAACAATGGACAGGCAGGCAAGCAACCCGCCGATGCGAAAGCCAGGGCGCTGGCTTCGACAGTTCGTGAACTCCAGGCAAAGGGGATCGATACTTTCGGTGCCATCGCGCGCGAGTTGAACGCGCAAGAGATTCCGACGGCACGGGGCAGCCAATGGCACCCAACCAGTGTTAGGCGACTCCTGCGCCGCCTGCAAGGGCTGGAACCGCGCACCGCTTCTGACGAGAGACGCTGAGCCAGCGAACGCCGGGGCGGGCACGGCCAGTGTAAAGCTACCAGCGTATGGGCCTGAGGCCGGGGTTGGCCGTTAATGGATGCGGTTGCCCCGCGAGTCGTAGCGGTTGCCGTATTCGTCACGCAAGACCACTTGGCCTGAGGCGGCGGCTTGGCCGCGAAGCGAGTATGGGCTTTGGACTGGCATGCGGCGCCCCGTACTATCGACTTCATAGCCTTCGGCATCGACCCTATTGTTGTACTGGTCCATCCGATAGGGTGGAACAGACGGGCCTGGATCGTGAGATTCCTGGTACGCCACGCAATCAGCGAATTCTTTCGTGCCGATGTCCGCAACAAAGCCAGCGCAAACTAATTTGGCAGGTTGGGCAGCCATGGGCCTATCTGCGGCTTGGCAGCCGACTAGGAGCAGGCTCAACCAGATCGTCGCTGCTATCCGGGATTGCATAGGGATGTCCCTTCCAGGGAGGTCAGGCCGTGAACGCGAGGCAAGTCTGCTAGTTGCATATCGTCAGGTCGCCGCCAAGGCCGTTTTCTGCCCGTGGAATCGATTTGGCCCTCGGCTGGTAGGTGGGTGACTCCCGGCCCCGGAAAATGCTCCAGTGAGTCAGATTTTGACTCCGGCAGGCCACGACCAAAACGAAGGGCCGGGAGGCGGAAGGCTAAGCGGTTGACATACCAACAAGCTCGTTAAGGGTGGCGAGGTGCGCCGTGCCGGTCCGGGTCGGGTCTGAAATGATGATTGAATCACCGGGATTCGATCCGTTTCCACAGCGCGACCTCGGCTTCGACCAGCTATGCATGACGCGGCCACTAATCGAATCGGTGGTGAGGCGCTTCCTGCAGCAGCAAGCCAATATAACGCTGCAGCCGAGTTGTCGTGTCACCCGCCTTCTCGCGGCGGATGACCGGACCGCGGTCGTCGGTGTTCGAGATGTTGGGCGGCGGAAGCCAAGAGATTGCGGCCGATCTTGTGGTCGACGCATCGTCGCGCGGCACGCTTACCCTTGAATTGCTGGACCAGCTCGGCACGCCCCGCCCGGAAGAGGAAGAGATCGGCGCGGACATCGGCTACGCGACGGGGACCTTCGAGATTCCGCAGGCGTTGTCGCGCGACCGGCTCGGGGTGATTCACCGGCCAACCGCCGAGAGCGGACGTAGCGCGATGATTTCTCCAATCGAGAACAATTGCTGGCACGTTGGCCTCAATGCCGTTCATTACGAGAAGCCGCCCGAAAGCCTGGACGATTTCAAGGCCTTTCTGAAGAGCCTCCGGACCTTGACGATATACAATGCCGTCAAGGATGCCGTGCTGGTCGGATCGATTCACCGCTTCCGATTGCCGGGCAGTACGCGACGACGGTTCGAGGCGCTTGCGAATTTTCCGGCCGGTCTCCTGGTGATTGGCGACGCTATCTGCCGCTTCAATCCCGCCTTTGGACAAGGAATGAGCGTCGCCGCAATGGAGGCGCGCGTACTCAGGCGTTTTCTGATGCACGCAGCGTCGCCGCGCATTCCCTCGACGGGCTGGCGCCGGAATTCTTCACGGCGATCCAGGACGTACTGGCGCCACCGTGGTCGGTCGCTGAGAACGATTTTATGTATCCGAAGACACGCGGGCGGCGACCGGAGGATTTTCCGCAGCGGATGAAATTCGGCGCAGCTTTGCAGCGGCTCGCTGCCGAGGATGCCGGCGTGCATCGGATTTTGGCAGAGGTAAACCATCTCGTGACGCCGCCTGGGGCGCTGCGCGATCCGCAGATCGTCAAGCGTGTCGCAACAATGATGGCGGCATCAGGCTGAATCCGGCGTTGCCATCGCCGGCGACCCGAAGTAGGCCACCTTCACGCGCATCGCTGTCAGCCACCAGGGGAGTGGCGGAGACTGAAGTGAGCTTGCCACACTTTGGGGCATCGCATTTAAGCGTCACCCCCATGATGCCGCCGCAGGAATCCGACCATTGTTTGATCACATCAAGTTTGCCTCGATCGCACCACGCGCAGATTGGGCGGCTATCACGGAGCGGCAGCGCGGAAACCGCGTCAATAAATTCTACCGGCACGTCCATTGATGTTCCCGATCCGCGTCAGTTCGGCAAGTACGCCACGAAGTCCGCCGACGGTAAGCCGCGCCGGCATATTCCAAGAGTGTTGCTGCTGAGTATCGGCATGCTGGCACCGGGCAATCCATCGCTCGGCCGAACGCTCGTCGCCCCTGGCCATTGCGCCCAGCGCACTAAAGAGAAACGCCGCTTCCTGTGGCGTGGGCTCGCGGTTCGCCGCGGCTATGTGGTCAAGTGCGGCCAAGAAGGCCGTCTTATTCCGTGAACTGAACTGTGAAGGGCAGGGCATGGTGCCTTCTGGATCAC
>Ga0193726_1001872_pt1 | contig 15274 bp, 7 predicted proteins | sample H2c1metaG_FD_144928 | JGI IMG/M metagenome (GOLD analysis project Ga0193726, IMG submission 144928) | Soil microbial communities from a riparian zone of the East river system, Colorado, United States - H2c1 | ecosystem: Environmental > Terrestrial > Soil > Riparian zone | place: USA: East River... | reverse complement strand
GCCGACGTTAAGACCGATTTCGAATCCTGGCTGCCCAAGCTCTCGCCGAAAGGGATCATCCTCTTTCACGACGTCATTCTCCGGGATCATGGTTTCGGGGTTTGGAAGTTATGGGACGAAATCACGCGAGAGCATGACTCGTTCTTGTTTGAGTTCGGTTGCGGTCTCGGGGTCTGGAAGAAAGAGCCTGTGACGACAAGCGATTCTCCGTTTATCCGCACGCTTTTCGGCGGGAACGAAGCTCAGAGGCGCGACCTCAATGAGTCCTACGCCAGCGCGGCTGCGGCGCTCGCGCTTTGGCGCAGGGTTCGGAACCAATCCCGTTCCGGAGCCATGGCGTCGCCAACAACTTCTCCACCCACAGCGATTCTGCCCGAGCAGGATTCGGTAATTTCCGAACCCCTCATCGCGGAGACCGGGCCGGCCGCCCCCTTGCTTCCGGACCCTTTGGAACAATCTCACGCCACATCCCGCCAGCTCTCGGCCGAATTGCGTCAAGTCTCTTCGAAATTGGAGGCAGCCGAATCCCAAAACCGAGAACACCGCACTCAGTCGGAACTTGCCGCCAAACGACTGGCCTCTCTCGAAACGGATGTGCAAGGCCTGCGCCAGGAACTGGAACAAGCTCACGCGGAGGTATCCGATCTCTCTTCGCAACGGCAGGCAGAACGTTCGGAGAACGAAGAACGCGTCCGCGAGATCGAGCGACAAAGGAGTGCAACGGAAGCCGAGCTCCAGGCGACCCGAGACGCTCTGAGATTGAGTCAGGATGAGGTGGCGGGCTTCCTCGGAGTGCTGGAGATTCGACGGATTTATGCCGATGGCTTCGCGGTCTCGAACGCGAAGTTACAGGCGCGTTTGGCCGATTTGTCACGCCAGTTGCTCGACCTTGGCGCTGAGGTGGAGCAAGGCAATTCTCACGCGCCCGAAATTGTCGCTTCAATCGAGGAAGACATCAGGTGGATTCAGTGCCCATCGTTCTTATGGAAAGTCGCCAGGAGTTTGGGGCTGCTCAGCTTCGCGCCGCCCGGAGTCCCGCGGAAGGCTTCAGAGCGACGCGCCATCGCGCACCAGCTAAAGACCAGACTGCGCGAGATACGAAAGGCGCTTGTTTCTGCGGGCGACGCGCCGGAGGACGTGGCTTTCGAAATCTCACGCCTGTTTGAATTGCATCAGCGAGCCCGCGCGGTCGTGGACTCGTTGCGCCTTTCCACCATTCCAATATTCGGCGGGCAAGGAGTGGAGATGGCGCAGCCGCTCCGACCTGCGAGAAGTTCCGTCAGAAAAAGCGCCGGAGCGGTTCTTTTCGACGCCGCCTGGTATCTCGGGCAAAATCCTGATATCGCCGCCGCCGGCATCGATCCGCTCGAGCATTACTTAGAATGGGGCTGGGACGAGGGACGCAATCCGAATCCGCTCTTCGAGACTACCTGGTACCTGGCGAAGAATCCCGATGTTGCCGGCCAGGAGCTGAACCCTTTGGAACACTATTGCGAATGGGGAGTGAGAGACGGCCGTGACCCCAGCCCGTTGTTTAGCACAAACTGGTACCTTGCTCAAAATCCGGATATCGCTGCGGCTGGCCTGAATCCGTTAGCGCATTATCTCAAGCACGGCGCCAGCGAAGGACGCGATCCGCACCCGTTGTTCGATACCAACCGGTATCTAGCCCAAAATCCGGAAGTAAGGGGGCTAAACCCTCTTGAGCATTACTTGCGATGGGGCTGTCATCATGGCCGCAGCCCTCACCGTCTCTTCGACGCGAGGTGGTATCTGGCGCAGCACGGCGATATCGCTGCTCTCAAACTCGATCCCGTCCTGCATTACCTCTACCTCGGTGGCCGCGAGGGGCGCGATCCTCATCCTCTCTTTGATTCTTCCTGGTATCTGGAACAGAACCCCGATTTGGGCGCGGAGATGAATCCCCTTCGACACTATGTGGAATTCGGAGGAAAAGAAGGGCGCAACCCGCATCCGCTGTTTGATTCAAGCTGGTACCTGGAACAAGAGCCAGTGCTCGACAGCGGGAGCGTAAACCCCCTGGAACATTACCTCCTCCATGGCGCCGACGAGCCCCGCTCTCCGCATCCTCTCTTCGATTCCGGATATTACCTGGCGACCTATCTCAATGATTCAAATGAAAAGCAGAATCCGCTCGTTCACTACCTGACTATTGGCTGGAGACTCGGATATAAACCAAATCGCGAGTTTGATCCTGCTATGTACGTGCACGTCCATCCTGACGTCGCCGAGGCCGGCATCGAGCCTTTCACGCACTACATTCTTTCCGGCAAACGGGAGGGAAGAATCTCAAACGCCGACGAGATCTCCTTCAAGGCGCATCAGCCCGATTTCGAAGTTCCGCGCGAACTGGCTCTCCCTCCTAAGGGTACGGTCACCGATGTGAAGGCGATCGCCTTTTATCTGCCGCAATTTCACCAGATTCCTGAGAATGATGTCTGGTGGGGCGAAGGCTTTACGGAATGGTCAAACGTCCGGCGAGGTCATCCCAACTTTGAAGGTCATTATCAGCCGCATGTGCCGTCGGCGCTCGGATACTATGATCTCGCGGAACAGGACGTCCTGGAACGACAGACCCAGCTGGCGCGGCAGGCTGGCATCTCTGGTTTTTGTTATTACTACTATTGGTTTGGAGGACAGGTCCTGCTCGATCTGCCGGTTCGTAGAATAGTGGAGACAGGCAAACCCGACTTCCCATTCTGCATCTGCTGGGCGAACGAGAATTGGACGCGGCGCTGGGATGGGAAAGAGAGCGAGATCCTCATCGCACAGAGGCATTCGCCCGAAGACGATCTTGCCTTCATCCAGCAGATTGAGCGCGTCCTCAGACTGAAAAACTACATCCGAGTCGATGGAAAACCGATGCTGCTCATCTATCGGCCATCGCTGCTGCCGGACGCCGGGGCAACCCTGGAACGCTGGCGAAGCTACGCCCGAAAGGTAGGACTCGGCGACCTCCATCTCGTGATCGTCTACAGTTTTAGCGAGCAGCGGACGGCTGACTTTTATGGATTCGACGCCGCGGTGCAATTTCCTCCTCATTTGCAGGCGACTCCCATAACTCCCCGGATCCCCGGCCGGTCTGCCGAGTTCACCGGCTTCATTTACGATTACACGGAAGTCCGAAGGTATGCGCTGGAACAGTTCGCCTCGGCCTCCGCGCAAACGAAACTTTATCCCGGTGTCATGCCGTCCTGGGACAACACAGCGCGTCAGCGCACCAAGTCCACGATCTGGGTGAACTCGTCCCCGGAGGCGTATTACGAATGGCTCGCGGAAGCATCGCGTCTGGTCCGCGAGAGGAGCTCTTCATCAGACGGCCTCGTATTTATTAACGCCTGGAACGAATGGGCCGAGGGTTGTCACCTCGAGCCGGACGAACGCTACGGCTATGCCTGGCTCAATGCGACCTCCCTTGCTCTGCGACAATCTTCCATCGCGCCAGTGCTATCGCTCGGATCGGCCTCGCACCCTGAGCCACCGCCAGAAATTCCAGTAGTCGTCCAGCCTCTGACCGGCCCCATTCGGCTGGTTATCTCCGTCCTCTTTTACCATCGCGAAGACATTCTCACCGCCTTCATCAACAAACTGTTGCCCCAATTCGAAGCAGCCAACCAGACCAGGGATCTTTCCTGCGAGCTCTTCCTTTCATTTAACTACACGCCCTCCTCTGAAGCACTAGAAGAGCTTCGGCGGTTGATCGACCAGCTATTGTCCGGGAACAGCAGCTCTGTTCACATCATCGAGAATAGATTTAACCTCGGCTTTGGCGCCGGTCATAACGCCATCTTCGAAAAGACGGAGTCCGATGTCTTTCTCATCCTCAATAGCGATCTTCATATCGAGGAGGAAAATTGGCTGGCGCAGTTCGCGGATCGATTTCGGAGCTCGGATGCGGCGATTCTAGGCCTGGCCGGGAATGCTTCCCGGTTGCGAGAAGACGGTTGCGGAGTCCTTGTCGGGGAGACGGGGGCGACCTTTGATTTTGTTGATGGCTCAGCCCTGGCTGTCCGCTCCGATCTCGCTGCTCGATTCGGACTCTTCGCTCCTTCCTTTGACTACTTCTATTTCGAAGATGTGGATCTCAATCTGCGCTATCGGCAAATGGGACTCCGGATCGAAACAATCGATCTGCCTTGCCTTCATGAACGAAGTTCCAGCACCCAGTTGTTGCCGAAGTTCGCGGTCGAGAGCGTCTTAAACCGAAATCGGGCCCGCTTTTTCGAGCGCTGGGGGAAATACCTGACGACTCGACGTCTTACGAACCGGCTCGCCTTACGTTTTCGAGACGCCGATCGTCAGCTTCAATGCGCCAGTTTTCCCGCGATCTTTGCTTTGCTCGCCGAGCATCCCACCGCGGTTCTTGATCTGTGGGGCGTGCATGAGCAGTTGGTGTCCCTCTTTCAACATCCACGAATTCGACTGCTGCCGTGGTGGCAGACACCACGGGAAGAGGACTACTTGAGATCGTACGACCTATCGCTGGAAACAACGAACAGATCGCCCTGGGCGATTAGGATCGCCGAGCAGATGCTCGTGGAGCCAGCATTCGAGTTGGCGCGCGGCCACCTCGAGTCGCTTCTGAGTCGCGATGCCTTGGAGCGCGAACAAGCAAAAGGCGCATTGATCTACCTGGCCCGCCCGCAAGTCCTCTTCGAAGGGAGACAACCCGAAGCGGACAACCTGCTGGCAGCGCAAGAGTCTTTGCTCAACAGAGGTTTCGATATCCAGTATTACTCGGAATACGGCTCGATGGAGGTTCCCGCAGTCCTTCCAGGTGAACGCAATAATTGGAAGTATGTCGCCTGGTCGACTGGTTTGGATCTGCTGACAGACCTTGCTTTAGCCGACGTCCTGATTACTACCGATGGCTGGGCCGCGGAGCTGGGCCAGCTTCTGGATAAGAAGACGATGATCTGGCTCGGCGCTACCTCCGCGGAAGCCGTCATCTGGAATTCCGCCAGGACGCAGCCTTTCGTCGATCCTTCGTTGAACTGTCTGGGTTGCCACGAGCGGTTCGGGCATATCAGCCGGAATGTTTGCTTACGCGGTGACGAGGCTTGTCTGAGCTCCCGCCTGGACGAGGACTTCGTTCAAACCATCGAGAAGTTCCTGGACGGCGATCTTGTGATTACCCAGGCAACTACAAGATCGTCAGGCAATGCAGTCACCTCGCGCATAAAGCTCTCGGAGCAGGAGAAACTGGAGGCATGGCCGCAAACCTCGGCGGGGTCGGTTCTGGTTCTGACTCCGCTCAATCCCACGCTTGATCCAGCCGTTCTCCGGCGGGCGCGCGAACTGGCGGAGCGCGCCATTAGCGGCATGCGCGGATGTCGCATTGTCTACGACGACACCGGTGAAGCACCTCCGCGCGGTTCCACTTTTCCCCACCGCCTGGCCGTCATGACGCCATTGCGACAGGCGATGATCGATCGTCACCTGCGCGACGAAAAATGGGTCTTTTGGATCGACGCCGATCTGGTGGACTATCCCGCCAACCTCTTGGAAGAACTAATCAGTCGCGCCGAGGGCGGTATCGCGGCCCCGCTCGTTCTGATGGAGGGGGATGTTAGCGAGCCTGCCTACCCGGCCGGTTTTGGTCCCGGGCGGTTCTACGACATCGCGGGTTTCATCGAGAACGGGCGCTGGGCGCGATTTACCCAGCCTTACTTCGACCAGCCCGGACCAGTTTTTCGTCTGAATTCAGTCGGCTGTTGTTACCTCGTAAACGCGGATCTCTATCGCTGGGGCGCGAAACATGAGCTTGATCACGCATCGAAGGCGTTCATCGCCGAGAATCGCGAGTGGCCGGAAGACGCCATCACCCAGAATCAATCAGGTCCGGCAAACTCTTTCACCGACCATTACTCTGTTTGTGAATTTGCGCACAAGGTTGGCGTTCCTGTGCAAGCGTTTGCGGACTTGATTGCTTACCACCAACGAGCTTGAGACTCTTTCATCGAGCGCGGGTCACCGGTTTGGGGCGCATCGCTTGACAACATCTGTGACATTGAGAGATAACACGTCTGGCTCCAGGACCCTATGACGACGAGAATCTCGGCGCAGGATTGGTTTCAACGACGGCCGTGGATCGATGAACCGGATGCGTCAATCGACGAATACATAGGCTCTACGCAGTTTCCTTCCGTCGATTATGATCTTAAGGCACAGCTGGAACATTGGCGTGAGCATGGGATCGTCATTTTTGAGCAGGCCGTCGACCTCGCTGTAATCGACTCTTTGCTCGAGGATATCGAATCTTTGATCAGGCATCCCGCTGAGTACGAAGTCACCGTGGATCCGGGCGGCGGAGCTCACATTCCTATCAAGCAGTTATCAACGGAAGATCTACTCGGGCGCACTAATCTTAAGATTAACAACCTGCACTACGTCTCCAAGGCGGCGATACAGTGCGCATTGAATAAGTACGCCACCTCGTTCCTGCGGCACCTTTTTCAGGGTACGCCTTGCGTGCAACAATCTTTATTCTTCATCAAAGGCAGCCAGCAACCAATTCATCTCGACTATCCATATGTGAGAGAGCAACAACACATTGCTAACGTTGTGGCTTCCTGGGTGGCACTGGAGGATGTCCATGAAGACAGCGGGCCGCTGGAATATTATTGCGGCAGTCATATGCCGGAGAAAATGCCATTCTTCGACTGGGGTGATGGAAGCATCACTTTCGAGAAGGACTCGATTCGCCAACCTCCCGAATTCGTGACCTACCTGGAAAATGAGATGAAGAGGCTCGCTATTCAGCCACGGATATTTCTTCCCAAGAAGGGAGACATGTTGATTTGGCATGGGTATCTCGCGCACGGTGGAACCAAGATTCGGGATCAGGCCAGGACGAGGAAGTCATTGGTGACCCACTATACCGCGAAGGAGTCTTATAATCCGGTGCATAGATTTCCGGACGCCGACGAAAAAGGCCGGTTCTACGAGGAAAATGGCGGCCGGGCGTATGATCTCCCGTGGACGGTAGGCTGGAAGATGTTGCCCTCCTGGTGCACTTGATTCTGGATCATGAAAATCCAATCGAGATCTCCGGCTTTCTTCTGTCCCGCGGACTGCAAATAATGGCGTAGTACTCTAACTAATTGGGCAGTTGCGTGCCGGACAAGCGCAATGCTTCCAACAGTTGTTTGTTGGCCAGAGGTGCCTCACCGCATTTTCGGTCCCAGAATGCCCCGAGCCCGCCTGCCAACCAAGTGCCTGAAGCTTCCCACCCCTCCTTGCGCATGGCTTCCACAATCGGCGAAATCACATCTCCCAACCCTTGGTCCGGCACAATTTCATTGCCGTTGAAATTTCTCGCAAAACATTCGTGCGAAAGGACGCCGCTCTGCTTCGGGAGCTTCTTGAGGATACTCATCACATCGCGGCTGGAACTCTGAAGATCTACATCCATCCAAATTAGCAGTGGGTTGACTGTCGATTTGCTGAGCGTATTGGCGAAAAAGCCCTGATTGAATCGCACGACTTCAGGTTTTCCGAAGCGCGCTAGGTTCGCCGTAACCTCTTCAAGTGTCCCGCAAAAGTCACCAGCCCGATAGTACTCCGAGCCGGCATCGGGTAACCCCTCAAACGAATCAAACACCTCCAGAGGCACGCCGAGATCAAAACATGCGTGGCTAAGACATGCGGTGCTAAACCCTTTGAAGCAACCGAATTCGCACACACTTCCGGTGCCCCCCCGCGCATGGATGCGATAGATCTGGTTCGCTATATGGAGCATCTCGACGGGGGAACTCGCAACCGAGAGCGCATCCTTGCTGGTTACGTCCACTCGCTCATTATACTTGGGAAAAAAACGCTCAATGAACTGAAAGCTCTGATACATCTTTCTGAGAAACAGCAGATAGTGAATGTCATCACCGCCGACCACCTTGACCCATGGGGGTAGCGTCAAGGACCCTTCAAACCCGAAGCAGCGAGAGGTAGCGGTGCTCCCGTCGTCAAATACGAACTCCAGGCAACACTCGCCGATGGGATCCACGGTTCGCGCACACGCCAGCACAAACCCGGAGTGGCGAGCATGCGGCAGGGGAGGAAATGCAGATTCGACATCAAACCGCTGCCCGATGTCTTTGGATTTTCCGATCACTTCTCCGCGCTGCAGGCAGCGCACTTCCACGAGTTTGGCATCGCCGACGCACCAACCCGATATTGATCGAGTGGTTGCCGTTTCTATATTGTAATTCATTCGTCAGTTGGGGTTGCGAGGATAACCATGCTGTATGTCGAGATACCGATCCGTTCAGTAGTAGAAATCAAAGTTGTTTCTGCTCCGCACCACGGTAAAACTTGTTGCTCGACCAATCATAGGCGTACAGTACGACGGTCTTCCCCGTAGACTCTGGCGGAAGATGAAGGTGCCAGCCGCTTTGCAACGGACGTCCTGTTGCAGCAACATCAGGTCGAAGGTCATAACGCTCAAGAATCGGAGCCAGAAGCTCCACTGAGCCGTCGGCGTTGGACGTGCCGAGAAACACAGCATCTGGAAGGCCGCGTGCATCCAGGAAGGCGCACCAACCCATCAGGTCGCTGCCAGACTCGGTGGAGGCGACCGCGTCGATGTGCCCAACCGTCTCAAGTGGTTGGACCATCGATGCCGGAACGTGTTTGCCTGGTGGCGCCATTCCTCGAATCAACCGAGAGCGGGCCACCGCATCGATGAGTGTTGTTCGATCATCGCGCGCGCAAATTTTGCGCAATTCCACGTCGACTGGAAAGGCTGGCGCCACGTTCAAAAACTGGGACAGCGTCGAGTAGCTTCCGCGCATGTCACGGCCCCATTGCAGGCGCGAAGCTTCGCCACGCCACGACAAAGCGGCCAACCCCATGGCAAGGAATATCCACGCCCGGCAGAGGCGGGTGCCGTTCGCAGGCAAATCATTTCTCCGTAACAAAGCAACCGACATAAACAACAAACCCACCGGCAGTAGCACGGCATAGCTGACATAACGCGATTGCGCGAGGCCCTCGAAGCCGGAATTCGCTCGCGCGAGTGAGATGGTCGTCACACTGAGAAGCGCCCAGGCGCCGAGAGCAAAACCGGTTGAAAACAGCGTGGTTTCAAAGGCCTTCGCTCGCAAACCAACGACCGAAAACGAGATGAAAATCACGACCACGGCGAGCGAGCAGACGTATACGGGTAAAAGGAACAGAGGAAGCGATTCCGGCACAGATCTCGTGTAATCAAGAAACGGGTTCGCGAGCAGGATAACTATCCCTTGGAAAGATCTTGTTCCGAAATGGATTACGCCTGCTCCCGGCGGCTTGTTTGCGAGAAAAAATCCAACGGTTAGAGCAGCCAAAGAACCGCAAAGCGCTAGCCAGGGCAGGATGCGTCGGTCACGGCAGCACAGATATCTGGTGCCTAGGATAGTGAACATAATCAGGGGGACCAGGAATCCGCTCCCCATGGATAGGACTGCTACAATCGCCGCCGTCGCGATAACCATGCCCGTCACGACGTTTAGCCTGCCCCGACACAGTGATGGTATCGCCGCAGTCAGGGCGAGAACAGGAATTGGCCAGGCGAGCTGAAATCCCCAAAGCCAGTTCTGCCATTGGGTCGTGCTAAACAAGAAGACCGCAGCCACGATAAGCGCAACCAAACCCACAATCTCACCTCTCTCCCTGCCTTTGAAAACGACGCGACAAAGAAGGCCAAAAATGGTCGCGACAAGCAGGAACGTAACCCAACACTCAGCACGGTTGTCCCATGTAAAAAGCAAGGCCAGTCCCGCGAACAGGAGTCGCGGGATGACAATGAAGTGCTCATTGTGGAAATAAAATAGCTGACGCAGATCCAGATGGCCCTCTTTCGCGGAGACGATGAAGGATGCTGTGTCCCACTGGTCATTCACCGGAAGCGCAGAACTAAATGAGTGAACGTACCAGGCGAGATAAAGAGCCGGGATTGCGCTGGCGCAAAACGCAATCACCACCCCAATTCGATTGGCTCGGGCAGAGCTATTGCGTTCGACAGATAGGTCGCTTTCAATGGGTGATTGGTCGTGTGCCATTTCGAGCTAGTCGATTCATGTCATCGTGACAGGTCGCGATTCAATGCACTAGACCAATATACCGAAGTGTGTTCCGCCCGCCTTTGACCACAATTGGATCGCATGATATTCAACCACCATGCTCACATCTCGTTATCGCATTGTCGAAATGCCATTGGCAGGCTGCAGGGTGTTCGGAATTCTGGGCGGCAGCCTATTCTTCTTGTTCACGCACGTCTCGGCCCAAAAGACATCGCCCGCAACAAGCCAGCCAACGACTCCGCCGGCTGCCAGTTCGCCGGCGAATGCGGGTCCGGGAAGCGTCCTTGGCCAGGTGATCAAGTTCACGGCCGATTCGGAACGCTATCGTCTCTCCGGTTGGAGCAAGACCGAAGGCGACTACGCGTGGACTGAAGGCACTTCCGCTCGACTCGCTTTGCCCATTCCAACGGATGCTGGCGCTCTCACGCTGAAGATGACGTTACGGGGACTTACGCAGCTGCCAACTCTTCCCTCCCAACCGGTCGAAGTTTATGTGAAGGACAAGAAAATTGCGGATTGGCAGGTTTCCGAAACCGCCCCCTTCACGGCTGAAATCCCAGCGGAGCTAACAAAGGGGACGAAAACGTTGAACCTGGAATTCCGGATGCCAAAAGCTACTTCGCCGAAAGCTTTGGAGATGAACGCAGACACACGCGTGTTGGGTATCTGCGCGTATTCGCTTGAGGTGAGAAAACCTTAGTGATGGCGCCGTCGCGACCGACGGTTGTGTTGTGACTGCTTCGAAGCGAGCGGCCTCGGGAACGGCACGGAATTACTGGCAACGGCAGTTTGGGCTTCGCTGGGGTATCCCTGTATTGCTTTTCTGTGTCGTTGGATTGACTTGGTGCACCGTGCAGCACCGCTGGACCGCCGAAGCGTGGGCGACGCCGCGGCGTTACGAACAAGACAGTTTGCAAATGATGGTCCTGGCAAAGTCGTATGCGGACGGGGCGATCAAACCACTTCTGCCAAAGTTCCACACGTCATTTGGCGCCCCCTTCCAAGCGAACTGGAATGATTTCCCAAACATTGAGGAGGCCATCTATGCCGGGTACGGGTTTCTGGCCTGGATCTTTGGGGTCTTTCCCGGTTCGAATATCGCGCTTCTTTCCGCCTATCTTCTCGCTGCCGGTAGTTTCTACTTTGTTTGCCGTCGTTTGCATTATGACAGGATAATATCGGCCCTGGGGGCGGCCCTGTTTTCGCTCAGCCCCTATGCTTTTGCTCGCGGTCTCGATCACCTTGCGCTTTCCTTCTACTGGCACGTGCCCCTGGGGCTTCTTGTGGTTTGGTGGTGCCTGGCCCGGGTGCCACTGCTGAATAATCGAGGGAGGTTAATATTCTGCCTCTGCGTCACCGTTTTGCACAGCATACAGAATCCCTATTATGCGGGTGTTTTTTGCCAATTCCTTGTTGGCGCCAGCTTCTGCTGCGCCGTCCTTCGGCGTCCCTTCCCACGCATCCTCTTGCCGTTGGGGTTGGCTGCGATGGTTGTAGTTACAACCGTAGCGATGGATGGCGCGCCGCTCCTCTACCGTTTCAGCAATGGCCCGAACACAGAGGCCCTTCATCGCACTTATAAGGACATCGAGTTGTATGCGCTCAAGCCGGTCGAGCTCTTCCTTCCTTTGCAGCATAGCGAGCAATGGCTCCGACAGTGGAGTCGCACTGCTTACCGAGACCAAGCTCTATTCCTCGGCGAATCGTGGAGTGTTTACCTCGGCATCCTGGCTATCTCTTCGCTTATCGCATTGTTTTATTTGAGTGCCCGCGGCATCGCTTTAAAGCGGCCGCATCAAGTTCCTTCCTTTTCTTGGTATATTCTCTGGCTCCTGCTCTATTCGGTAGTCGGTGGCATTAATGGCCTTCTTGGCTTGTCAGGGTTTGTGTTCTTCCGAGCCACGAACCGATACAGCATCGTTATCCTGGCGCTGCTCCTCTTTTTCCTTGTCCAACGCCTTACTATGATCACCCGCCCCTGGCCGTGGCCTCGGAAGGTGCTCATCGCCCTGTGTCTTCTGGCCCTTGGAATCTGGGATCAGACACCGGCTGTCGCCGAACGGCAGATCGGAGACGTTCGCGCCAAAATGGAGGCAGATCATCAGCTGGTCACAACCATGGAGTCCAAGCTGCCTCACGGAGCGATGGTCTTTCAATTGCCCGTAATGGCTTATCCGGAGGCCCCTTCCATTTACAAGATGACCGACTACCAGGAATTCCGGCCCTACCTTTACTCGTCTTTTCTGCGCTATTCATACGGCTCGAACAAGGGAAGGGCTCGAGAACAATGGCAAAGCGAAGTGGAACACTTCGCGCCTGCGGGAATGGTAGCTGCGCTCGAACGTTACGGATTCTCCGCCGTTCTTATCGGTAGGAGTGGCTATGTTGACGGCGGCGCCTCCTTACTCACCGGCCTCCAGTCAGCACAACGGTCCACCATCCTGGCTGAGTCCGGGGATTTCATTTGCATCGGTCTTCAGCCGATTACCCGTCCCTTGTTGCCGGCGGAATTTGACTCTTCCTGGTATCGCCTGGAGGGAGATTTCGATCAAAATATGCGGTGGAGCAAAAGCGACGCCCAGGTGGTGCTCTACAACAGCGGGGCCACTGCGGAACCTGTCGTTTTGCGATTCGCTCTCCGATCACTCAACCCGCGCCATCTTGAGATATGGATGGATGGGCAAAGGCTTCATGAAACGGATTTGCCGGCCATGCTTAGCGCGCCTCAAACGCAACTGCCCATTACCTTGCAGCCAGGTAGAAACATTCTTACCTTCAGAACCGATCGACCAGCAGAGCAGCCGCCGAATGGCGACCCTCGTTTTCTCGCATTTTGTTTGCTAAACTTCGAAGTCGTTCGCTAATCCGTTTTTCTATTGTCGTTTACACGACGTGATAACCATCTGGACTTCGTCCTCTCGGAGAAACGGGTGGATGGGTAGCGAAATCTCCCACCCAGCGAGACGACGGGCGTTTAGGGGTTCGATGGCAACTTCGTAGCTGACCGACAACTGCATCGCGGGCTGCTCGGAAATAAGACGGGGATAATGCACGCCGCTGGCAACCCCACCCTCTCGCAGACGTTCGCGAACCTTATCTCGCTCGGCGGCTTCAACGAAAATCGGGAATAGATGCCAGACCGGCTCGGCCGTCGGCGCCGGCTTAATCATCCGAATAGGAGGAAGCTCGCGCAGGTAGCGTGCGGCGATCTGGCGGCGGGCCTCGTTCCAGCGCTCCAGATTCGGCAGCAAGGCATCCGAAAGCACCGCCGCGTGTAGCTCATCGAGACGGCTGTTCAGGCCGAGTTCATCGTGCACGTAATGATCCGATTGTCCGTAGTTGCGCAGCGCTCTGGCGCGGCTGGCTGTGCGAGAATCGTTTGTGAGCAACGCGCCGCCATCCCCGAGCGCGCCAAGGTTTTTCGTGGGATAAAAGCTGGTCGCAGCCACCTGGCCCACCGTCCCAACACTACGTCCGCCCTGTTTCGCGCCGATGGCCTGGGCGCAGTCTTCAACGACGACCAGATCAAAATCCTCTCTCAAAGCGGCGAGCTTCTCCAGGTCGAGCGGGTTGCCATAGAGATGGACCGGAACGAAAAAGCGAATGGAGCCTTCGCGCGAGAAGATTTCCCGGCATTGCTCCAGGTCGATGTTGCCGTTGTCGTCGACATCGACGAAGACCGGCACCCCGCCGGCGCGCAAGATCGCCAGGGTGGTCGCGAAGGCCGAGAAGGGCGTTGTGAGAACCTTCTGTCCGGCCTGTAGATCGAGGGCGCGCAAGGCAATCTCGATCGCGTCCATGCCGTTCGCGACACCGACCGCCTGGGCGACGCCCCAGAAGGTCGCGAGCTTGTCTTCAAATGCTTCGACTTCATGGCCAAGGATGTAGCGACCGCTGGCACCGACGCGTTCGACCGCTCGCATGGCAGCAGGACCGATCTCGGCCCATTGCCGTTTGAAATCGTTTTGCAATATCATTTGCTTACTCTGTCTATGGCAGATCAATATGCCCGTATTCAGCGCGAGACTACGAGCCTGCGACCGCGGCAGCAATCCCGTTTGCAACTCTCATAGTAAGCCGAATGAAAGTATCCGTCGTAATTCCGTGTTACAACGAACGCGAAACGATCGAGGCGATCGTGCGCGCGGTCCGCTCTTCCGCAGTTCCGGACCTTGAGATCATTCTCGTGGACGACTGCTCGACAGACGGGTCGCGCGAGATCATCGAGCAGCGGCTGCGAGAGATGGTGGACGTCGTCATCTGCCTCCCGGAAAATCGAGGAAAGGGCGCCACGCTCCGAAGCGGCTTCCAGGCCGCCACCGGCGATATTGTCCTGATCCAGGACGCGGACCTCGAGTACGATCCACAGGAATATCCGCTCCTGCTCGACCCAATTTTGTCCGGAAAGGCAGATGTTGTTTACGGTTCGCGTTTCCTGGGAGGCCGGCCGCATCGGGTGGTCTACTTCTGGCACATGGTCGGCAACCGTTTCCTGACCTTGCTCTCGAACATGTTGACTAACCTGAACCTGACCGATATGGAGACGTGCTATAAGGTCTTCCGGCGTGAGGTGCTGACAGATATTGTCATCGAGGAAAATCGCTTCGGGTTCGAACCCGAAATTACGGCGAAGGTGGCAAGAAGCGGATGCAGAGTTTTCGAGGTTGGCATCTCCTACAATGGCCGGACCTACGAAGAGGGGAAAAAGATCGGATGGCGGGATGGGTTCAGGGCCCTCTACGTGATAGTTAAGTACAACGTCTTTAAGCGGGACAAGCAAGGCACGCGGTCATGGAAGGTCAATACTCAGGGGTCGATCTCCTCCGAGCGCTCGAAAGCGCACACAACTACAACTATTACCTGACCGGTCTGGTGCGCCAGGCGGCGAATTCCCGGGATTTGATCGACTTTGGGGCGGGCATCGGGACCTTCTCGAAGCGCCTGCGCGAAGCCGGTCACCACGTCGTTTGTATAGAGCCGGACGCAGCGCAAAGGGCCACGCTCCTCGCCCTTGGTTTGGAGGTTTTTTCCGATATCGACTCGGTCCCCGATGAGTCAGCGTCATTCATTTTTTCGCTCAACGTCTTTGAGCACATCGAAGACGATGAGCTCACCGCCAGGCAGCTTCGTCGAAAATTAAAAACCGGTGGCGTTCTCTTGCTCTACGTTCCCGCCTTTCAATGCCTTTGGTCGAG
>Ga0193726_1001871_pt1 | contig 15278 bp, 18 predicted proteins | sample H2c1metaG_FD_144928 | JGI IMG/M metagenome (GOLD analysis project Ga0193726, IMG submission 144928) | Soil microbial communities from a riparian zone of the East river system, Colorado, United States - H2c1 | ecosystem: Environmental > Terrestrial > Soil > Riparian zone | place: USA: East River... | reverse complement strand
CGCGGATGATAGCCCCAATGGTGCCTTCGCCACCAGGCTCGCGGGGTTCCTGGCCGGTCGCCGGGGCCATCCGATGACCATTCTGACCTTGACTCCCGAGGAGGTTGCCCAGGATGACCGGCCGGCGACTTCGCTCACGGACACCGCGACGGAAAGTGCTCGGTTGTCCGCCAGCGTCACTGAGGCTGGCAACGAGCGCCAGACAGACGGGGCGGTCAACGTGATCGGTCGCGTGGAAAGCCAAGACGCGGTGGCGGCGGTGGCCAACGAAGCGAAAAAGGGATTCGATCTGCTATTTATCGGACTGACGCAGATGCAAGATGCCGGCGGAGGTTTCACCCAGCGGGTCGCCGATCTGACACGCGGATTCGATGGACCGGTTGCTCTGGTGATCGGTGGCCGCGGTACTCAAAAAGGCGGCAGCGGACCGTCGCGAATGCTGATTCCCGTGAATGGCACTGAGAACTCACGTCGTGGTGCCGAACTTGCATTCGCCATGGTGGCGCCAGCGGATATGCGTGCCATCGCCGTGCATGTCGCCGAACTGCCGGAGCCGTCCGATAAGCCCGGTCCTCGGCGTCCCGTTGCTTCGGCCACGGAGCAATCGGTGCTCGACGATATCATTGAATTGGCCGGTCGGCACGGGTTCGCGCTAAAGGCCGCGCTTCGCCGACACCTGGAACCGGGTGCAGCGATCTTGCGGGAAGCAGAGACCGGCAACGCGAACTTCATCGTGATTGGCGCCAGTCGACGTGTCGGCGAGGCTCTGGTACTGGGCAAGACCGTCAACCTGCTGCTGCGGCAATGGACTGGCGATCTGGTCGTGCTGGCGAATTGAGACGCGCTATCGCGACGCGAGATGGATTGTTGTGCAATCTCGCGACGTTTATCGACAGCCGCGGTTTTTCAATGCGTATTCGGCGCTGATAAAGTGTCCGCCGGAATTCCAACTCAACGTTGGCTGGAAACCTCGCTGGTCGCGCACCGGGCATCCGCGCACGCGAACTGCTCCCTCCCGCGCACCGGGAAATCCACGCCATTCCACCGGTCGTGCCAACCCTGGTCGGCGCTCACCATCCCCTGAAGGATGGTGGGTTCCAATGTGGACGCGGCTGAAGACACCAACTGATACTCGCCGGCGCGCGGCAATGCGTCGTCACGAGAGCGTTCCACATCCGCGAGAACCAAGGCGGGCGCCGCGATCAACAGAGACAGCGCGATCATTGCAACAGTTCGATGATCAGACATTACCCATTTCCTTACTGGACTGCCGTTGAGCAACGAAAGTCTTTGCTCAACGGCGGGAAGACGGGCCGGTTCCGTGGTTTTTCCAGATGCTGGCTGAATTGTCGCCCAGAGCGCGGGGTTGAATCCTGAAACCCAACGAAATCATATTCTTATCGGTGGAGCGGATAAAGATCCACATATGTCGGAGCAAGTGCGCGGTTTTGGTCTTGGAACCCACATGGACTCATCGAGTTACAATTCACGACAGGCCGTCTCGGCCTCATGTGTCCGCTTGCGTTCGCGTGCGCGGAGGCATGGTTTAACGCGCGTGGTTGTTTAATCAGGTGCCACGCTCGGCTCCTTGTACCGCCATTGGCGCCCATAGCGGATCTCACAAGCCTGACCTGAAATCTCCGCGGTCATACCCGCAAGGGACGCGGTCGGGGTGGCGTCGGCCGAGGCGGTAGGTCCGGCGGCCCACCTGGGCCCGGCGGTGGATCGATCGGCGGAATGTCCGGTCCCGGCAATGGCGGTTCGGTGATGGGCGGATCGATGGGATTGCTCTCAGGCGGGACCGGCGCGGGGCCCGGATCAGGGGCCGGAGGCGGCACCCCGGGGTCTATCGGAACGATGGGCATGAGCGAAGATCCTGTCCTGAAGTTCGACTAACGGCCACCGGCTGACATGGTTCGTTGGAACGGCGAATAAAAAGCGCGGCGAATTCAAACGGTCTCGCGCAACGCCACCGATTGATGCTCGCGCGACTGCCGGTCAATCGGAGGAACAAGCAGAGGTTCCAATCGCGGACCCTCCGATTTAGCGCAAGCTTCATTCGCGGGAGCGGCCAAATAATTCGGACTTCGCAACCTTTAAGCGGCCCGCCCGTTATCGGATCGGTTACCTTCACTCAGAGGAGATCGTACATGAAAAGCCGAACCACCGTCTACGCCCTTGCCGCGATGCTCACCGTCCCTGGGCTTGCCTTCGCGCAAAGCACGACATCGCCGGGCAATGGAACGATGAATCCCCCCGCTGCCCGGGCGCCATTGGCGACGAACCCCGCACCGGCGAATTCCGGTTATTCGTCCTCCGCGACATACACCACCATCGACCAGATGACGCGCGCCAGCAAAATCATCGGCGCGACCGTTTACAATGACCAGGATCAAAGCGTCGGGAGTGTCGACGAATTGTTGATCGACAACGGCCGCGGCGTGAATGGCGTCGTCCTGTCCGTCGGCGGATTTCTGGGGCTTAACAGCAAACTGTGAAAGTGCCGTTCCAGGACATTCATGTGAGCGGCGATCGGTTGGTGATGTCCGGCGTGTCGAAGGATCAGTTGAAGGAGATGCCGGACTACAAAATCGTTCCGGGCAAGGCTTCCTGACGTCATTGCGATCGAAGGAAAGGGGCGTCGCGGGTTCGCGGCGCCCTTCGTTCGTGGCCGGCATGTCACGGAACCATTCAGCCCGCGTCTTCATTTCTTATTGGTCACCATCCCGGTGGCCGGGCTGCCTGAACCACGCGCTCGAATCAAACGACAGGAGATTCCGATGGACAAGGATCGCATTGAAGGAATGGGCAAACAAGTTAAAGGCAGCGTCAAGGAAGCGGCGGGAAAGTTGACCGGCGATGCCAAATTGCGGGCAGAGGGAAAGGCCGAAAAGGTCGCCGGCAAGATCCAGAATGCTGTCGGTGGTGCGAAAGACGCGGTCCGCGATAAGGCGGATTCGCATCAGCGGTGATCGCGAACGCTTTGATTGTCGGAAGGCCCTCGGCGCGGGATGGCACGCCGGGGGCCGCGGCATCTGATTGGCCTCAATCGCCTGGCGACAGGCGTTCACGCAATGACCCGGGTTGAGCGGCGACATCCCATACGGGATCAGGACCGAACGTCTCATCCGCATCACCCATGAGCGTTTCGGTCAGCCGCGCACGCGCGCGATGAACGCGACTTTTCATCGTACCGATCGCACAGCCGCAAATTTCGGCGGCCTGTTCATAGGATAAGCCCGAAGCGCCGATAAGTACGAGTGCTTCACGATGTTCGGGGGCCAACCTGTCGAGAGCCTCGCGAAAATCGAGGAATACCATATGACCTTCCTGGGTCGGCATTGTGGCCAGGCGGGCCGCGAACAGCCCGTCGCCGTCCGGTACCTCATGCCGGCGTCTGCGAAATTCACTATAGAACTCGTTGCGCAAAATCGTATGCAGCCAGGCTGCCATATTCGAACCGGGTTCGAACGACTCGATATGTGCCCAGGCGTTGACCAGCGTTTGCTGCACAAGATCATCGGCGCGATCGAGGTTGCCACTCAGCGCCATGGCATAAGCCCTCAGTCGCGGTATGGACGCGATCAGCTCGGCTTTGGGGTCCGAAGACAAAGTCATACTCCGCGGTTCCTTCCGAATTCAAACCCATCGAACCGCGAGACGAGGGCTCCGCGGAGACCCATGGGATCTCCGGGGAGGAACGCGGTTTCCGGTCGCAGGTGGAACGTTAGAATAGTGTCACGGGTTCCCTGGCGATGCGCGAGGCTCGCCGGAGTCAGTGCCTGACTGGAGACGCGAACTTCAGGTTCCGAATTTGATCGTGTCCCGCTTTGATCGCGACATAGGCGCGTGCCAAAAGAACGAGTACCGGGACGGACAGGCCGCCGGCGGCGAGCACCCTCTCGAATTTGCGCCGGAGTCGGGCTTTCATCGATTCGACGTGATCGAGCCACCTCCGGGGTCCTGGGACGGCGCCGGTTTGGTCACCGACCGGGGTTCCGCCCAGACGGCGGAGCTCGGCGCGGATATCCGCCGCCAAACTCCGCCGCTCCGTCGCGCGCGGTTCGAACAAAGATCGAAGGACCGCGTCGGTCCCCGCCTCCGCCGCCTGGCGATAGCCCTGGCCGGAGGTGACGACAGCTTCCAAAAGCTCATTCAAAACCGCGATTTCTCGAGTCGCGCTTAATATCATGCCGATTCACCTTACCGGTAATCCAAATCTCCGACCAGGTCGCGTCTTGTTTGATGCCGCGAAACTGTGGCGGTTCCATTTAAATCGACAGTTAGGGGTAACGGCCGGCCAGCGTCGCGAGCGGCCGTTATCATGGCCATTGGCGGTGGGTTGTGTCCTCGGACGAATCCCTTCACGAGCCGACGAAAGGTGTCACGACCTGGGTGTGACGAGGCGGGTGAGGACCCGTTCCAGGTCATCCACGCGGAACGGTTTCTGCAAGGTCGGGCTTGATTTGTACGGATCTTGCAAGGACAGCGCATCGAGGCCCGTGACGAACGCGAACGGCACCCTGTCACTACCGAGCCGGTCGGCCAGTTGGTAGGTCGTTTGGCCATGACCAAGATTGAGGTCCAATAAAGCCACATCGATCGTTTCGGCTTCGATCAGGCTCAGTGCCGCGGCGATGTTCGCGGCTGGCCCGACAACCTGACATCCAAATTCAACGAGCAGGTCCTCGAGCAGCATCGTGATCAGCGCGTCATCTTCGACGAGAAGCACGCGCAACCCCGACAGGATTGGGTTGTCAGGCATATTAATCCCTTGAATTGCACGATCGCCGGGCGTTGGCCATGCCAGCTATAGTGTGGCATTGCCGGCCGTCAATGCCAGGACGAGGAACACGAGGAAAATGACGATCGTGACAAAGAATAAGATCCGCGCGACGCCTGCGGTGGCGATCGAGATTCCGGTAAAACCAAGTAACCCCGCAGCCAAAGAAATGACGAGAAACAGTAATGCCAACCTGAGCATTCTATTCGCCTTCCGAGATACGTTTCACACGTAAAGCGAACGCGAATCAGTCAGAAAGGTTCCGGTTACGATATTGAACGCGCGACGACGGAACCGCTTACGTCCCGAGGGCCCCCGCGACCTCCCGCAACAGCGCGTCGTCGTCGATGGGCTTGCGCAGGATCGTCCCATTCGTCCCCTCGGACAGGCCAGGCAGGTCATAGCCGGTTAAGTAGATCACCTTCAGGCCTGGGCGGCGCATCCCGGCCATCCGGGCGAGAGCCACGCCATTGACCCGCTGCGGCATCACGACATCGGTCAGCAGCAAATCGACACGCCGCGGTCCTTCCAGAATCTGAAGCGCCTCGCGGTGATCGGACGCCGGCAACACGTCGTACCCTGCATGCCGGAGTATTCGACTGGCCGCTTCAACCCAGATCTCATCGTCATCGACCAGGAGGATCTGCTGCTTCATGTTGGGTCACCTGGTGAACCGGTAGGGGCAACTGGATTGCACAACCGTAACCCGACTCAGTGGAATGGACAAGATACCCATGACCGCATCGCAGGACGATCACCGAACCGTCGCCCATCGTGCAACGGGGAACCAACGGGAACGTTACGCGTTAAGGTTGGATTGACTATTATCATGGGGCGAAGGTGACGGTCTATGGTTTGTTCGAGCCTTTCGTCGTAGTCATTTCTCGACACCTCACGAGAGGGGAACTCAGACCATACCGAAGAACCGTATCCCGGACTTGCCGAGTGACCGGCCGCGGCAACAAACCTCGGGATCCGGCGTCCGCTCCATCATAAACAAGCGAGGAAAAATCCCGGCCATGCCGAATACCGCGTCAATACTTTCCGCCGTCGTGACCGGGCACCATGCCGCCTTGCTGAGTGGCTGGCTCGAAAGTCAGCGGCGCGACGGTGTCGTTCGCAGCCTGGATGATACCTCCCGGCTGGCCACGCAATTTCTGGACTTGTTTCGGAATGCTCTGAGCGCGGGCCGGTTCGACGACATCAACACCAGTGAATGGGCGCCGATTCGTGACATGCTTGAAGCGATGTCCCGCGGCCGCGCGCTGGAAGGCTACAGCCCGTCGGAAACGGCCACGTTCGTTTTCGCGCTGAAGCAGCCCCTGTTCGCCCTGCTTCGCGAGCAACTCGGCGCCGACGCCGATCGGTTGAGCGAGGAAATTTGGACGGCGACCAAACTGCTCGACAAGCTCGGCCTCTATACCACGGAATGTTTTCAGCGGACGCGGGACGAAGTGATTGGGCGGCAACAGCAGGACCTGCTGGAACTCTCGACGCCCGTGGTGAAGCTGTGGGACGGCGTCCTCGCGGTGCCGTTGATCGGGACGTTGGACAGTGCCCGCACGCAACTCGTCATGGAAAGCCTGCTGGAGGCGATCGTTGCGAACGAGGCGGAGGTGGCCATCATCGACATCACAGGCGTGCCCACCGTGGACACCCTGGTGGCCCAGCATTTGCTGAAGACGATTTCCGCCGCCCGGTTGATGGGAGCCGATTGCATCCTCAGCGGCATCCGGCCGCAGATCGCGCAGACCATCGTTCATCTGGGCCTGGACCTGAATGTGATATCGAAAGCGACCCTGGCCGACGCATTCGCGCTGGCATTGCGGCGAGTGGGCAAAATGGTCGCCGCGCGACCAGCCGCAACCGCGCCGCGAGACTAACGCATGAGCGAGATTCCAGTTCTGAAGATCCGAGATATTCTCCTGGTTTCCATCCAGATCGACATGCACGATCGGCTGGCGCTGCAACTGCAGGACGATCTGACGACCCGTATCGTCCGCGACCGGGCGCGCGGAGTCATGATCGACATTTCGGCGCTCGACATCGTCGACTCCTTTATCGGACGCATGCTCAACAACATCGCCGCGATGTCGCGCGTGCTGGATGCCGTGACGGTGGTGGTCGGAATGCGGCCGGCCGTCGCCATCACGTTGGTGGAGCTCGGCCTTACGCTGACCGGGGTACGCACCGCCCTGAACGTGGACAAGGGTCTCGCATTGATCGATGCCCTGGTCGATGGCGAGGAGGGCGCGGGTGGTCGTCGAGCAGGATGACACCATGCCGGTGCGCGGATCCGACGATGTGGTTCGTGTGCGACAGGCGGTGCGTGCCCGCGCGATCGCGGCTGGGTTCAGCCTGGTGGATCAGACGAAGATCATCACCGCGGCCAGCGAAATCGCCCGAAATACCGTCGATTACGGCGGTGGCGGCAGCGTGCGGATGGAAGTTCTGCGCGACGGCCGGCGCAGCGGCGTGCGGTTGACCTTCACCGACCACGGGCCGGGCATTCCCGACCTCGCTCTGGCCCAAACCGACGGTTTTACGTCCGGCCATGGTTTGGGTCTCGGCCTGACCGGAGCACGGCGGTTGTCGAACGAGTTCGATATCGTCTCGACGCCCGGGGCGGGCACCATCGTGACTTTGGCACGTTGGAAATGACATGCATGACTTTGGCACGTTGGAAATGACATGCGTGACTTTGGCACGTTGGAAATGACATGCGTGACTTTGGCAGGTTGGAAATGACATGATGACCGTCATCGCCGATCCGAGCCAGGTCGGAGAAGCCCGCCGGCGCGCAGGCGATTTCGCGCGGGCGGCCGGGATGGCAGAGACGCGCGCGGGACAATTCGCACTGGTCGTCACCGAACTTGCCACCAACATCCTCAAGCATGGTGGCAGTGGCCAGATGTTGATGGAACGGTTCGCTGACGCCGACGGCAGCGGCATCGAATGCATGGCGTTGGACCGCGGTCCGGGAATGGCGGATGTCGAGCGCTGTCTGGGCGACGGTTACTCCACCGCCGGCACCCCCGGCAACGGCCTGGGCGCGGTCCTGCGGCAGGCGGACCTGGTCAGGATCTATTCGCGTCCCGGCGTGGGAACCGCCGTCCTCGCGCGATTCGTCACCGGTCCGTCGCGCGGTGACGGTCTCCTGCTGGGCACAGCAATGACGATATATCCGGGCGAGCAAATTTCCGGTGACGGATGGGCTTTATGCAGGCCAAGTACTGGCGCGACGCTTTTGGTGGCCGATGGGACTGGCCATGGAGCGGAGGCGCATATCGCCGCGGTCAAGGCAACCGCCATTCTGGAGGCGCATCCGGAGTACGATTGCGTCCGGATCGTCGAGCAGATGCATCAGGCCTTGCGGCCGACACGCGGCGCGGCGGTCGGGGTGGTCCGGATCGACGTGGCGGGGGGAATGGCCCACTTCGTCGGGGTGGGCAATATCGGTGCCCTGCTGATCAACGACGGCGAGGCGAAGCACATGGCCTCGCATAACGGCATCGTCGGCTATACCGCGCCACGCATCCGGCAGTTCGACTATCCGATCAGTGGCGAGGCGCTCGTGATCCTGCATTCGGATGGACTTTCCGCCCGTTGGAAACTTTCCGACTATCCGGACCTGGCCCGGCAGCATCCGGCGCTGATCGCCGGCGTATTGCTGCGCGATCATCAGCGCGGGCGCGACGATGCGACGGTGGTCGCGATGCGGGTCACATCATGAACATACGCATCCTGAAGGTGGCGATCGTCACCGAGCTGGATGTCGTCGATGCTCGCAAGCGTGCGCTCCGGTTGGCGCGACTGCTGGGTTTTGACAATCAGGACCAGGTTCGCATCGCGACGGCGGTGTCGGAGATCGCCCGCAATGCCTTCGAGTATGGCCGTGGCGGACAGGCCGAATTTCGCATCGTCGGGGCGAGGCAGCCGCAATCGCTGGAGGTCACGGTTACTGACAAAGGCCCGGGCATCGCCGATCTGGATGACATCCTGGCCGGCGCGCGGATATCGCCGACCGGCATGGGCCTTGGCTTGACCGGTTCGCAACGCCTGATGGATGAGTTTGCCATCGAGACGAAACCGGGCGCCGGCACGACCGTTCGCTTGAGCAAGAGACTGCCGGCTCGCGCTCCGTTGGTGACCGCCGAGGTCGTGAAGCGGGTGACGGATACCTTGGCGGCCGACGCTCCGGCTGATGCGATGGACGAAATTCGGGCGCAGAACCGCCTGATCCTGTCGCAGCTCGACGAACTGCGGGACCGGCACGAGGAATTGCGGCTGCTCAATCAGGAGTTGCAGGACACCAATCGGGGTGTCGTCGCCCTATACGCCGAACTGGACGAGCGTGCCGATCATCTGCGCCGCGCGGACGAACTGAAATCGAAATTCCTGTCCCACATGAGTCACGAATTTCGTACGCCGTTGAATTCGATTTTGGCGTTGTCGAGTCTGTTGTTAAGGCGTACCGATGGCGACCTGGGAGAGGAGCAGGAAAAGCAGGTGAGGTTCATCCGCGGGGCAGCGGAGAATTTGACCGAACTGGTCGACGATCTGCTCGATCTCGCGAAGGTTGAAGCCGGCAAGATCGTGATATCGCCGTCGAATTTCACGGTGGAGAGCATGTTCGGGGCATTGCGCGGCATGCTGCGGCCTCTGCTGCCCGGAAACGACGTCGCACTGATCTTCGACGACGCCTCGCTGGTGCCGGAGCTTTGCTCGGATGAGGCAAAAGTTTCGCAGATCCTCCGGAACTTCATCTCGAATGCGCTGAAGTTCACCGAACGGGGCGAAGTGCGCGTATCGGCGGTTTCCGACCCCTTGACCGATCGGGTCACGTTCACCGTAAGCGACACCGGCATCGGCATCAGCCGGGAGAATATCGACCTTATATTCCAGGAATTCGCCCAGGTACCGAATTCGTTACAGAACAAGGTTAAAGGGACGGGGTTGGGATTGCCGCTGGCGAAGAAGCTGGCGGAGCTTTTAGGCGGCGCGATTTCCGTCGATAGCGCGCCAGGGCAGGGATCCACATTCTCCGTAACGATCCCCCGCGCGTTTGAACGAGCCGAAGAATCACCCTGGGAGGAAGTGGACTGGACCTTCGAGGAAGGCAAGGTCCCGATCCTGGTCGTCGAAGACAATCCGGTGGATGTGCTGTTGCTGCGCCGCATGCTCGCGGGGTCGCGCTATCAGATGCTGCATGCCGGTTCCACCGCCGCTGCGCGGGCCGGGTTGGAACGTTTGCGGCCGGCGGCCATTTTATTGGATATCGTCCTGCCCGAGAGGGAGAGTTGGGGTTTGATGCTCGAGCTTCGCCGAAGCGATAAATATGCTGACATTCCGCTTTTGGTCGTGTCCGCGACTGGCGAGGCGCGCAAGGCGCTGCATTTCGGTGCCGACGAATATCTGGAGAAGCCGGTTCGGAAGGACGTCCTGCTATCTTTGCTCGATCGCCTCACCGGGCGATCGGTCGTCGATGTCCTGATGATCGACGATGAGGAGGTTTCCCGTTATTTGGTGCGGCAATTGCTGCCAAGGAGTCATTACGCGCTGCGAGAAGCGCGGGACGCGCATGAAGGGCTGCGGCAAATGCGCATGACCGCGCCCGATGTCGTCCTGCTCGATCTCAATATGCCCGGCATGAGCGGTTATGAATTGCTGGCGCGCATTCGCGCCGATGAGGCCTTCGACGACGTTCCGGCGATCGTGGTCACCTCCGCGGTGCTGGAGCCTGAAGTCAGGCGGCGATTGTCCGGCGCGGCGGCGATTCTGGCCAAATCGGAACTGTCCGCTGACCTGTTGGCGGACGCCATCGACGGCGTTCGCGGCAAGACGGGCGAGGATCGGCGCGTCGTCCCATGAGTGGTCTACCCGGCAAACTTCTCATCGTGGATGACGACGACGCGGGCCGCTATGTAAAGGCGCATCTGCTGCGGCGTCACGGATACGTCGTCGCCGAGGCCGCGAACGGGCAGACCGCGCTCGCCCGTTGCCGGACCGATGTACCCGATCTGGTCGTTTTGGATACGAGGCTGCCGGATATCGACGGCACGGAGATTTGCCGTCAGGTCAAAGCGTCGCTGCCTCGGGTGGCTATTTTGCAAACCTCAGCCATGGTCAGCGATGCGCATTACCGCGCCGAGGCGCTGGAGAGCGGAGCGGATGCCTTTTTGGTGGAGCCGATCGAACCGGTCGAATTGATCGCCACCGTCAACGCGCTGTTGCGGATGCACCGAGCGGAGCAGGACCTGCGCCGTCTGAATGAACGACTGGAGGATGTTGTCGCGCACCGGACTCAGGCACTGGGCGAGGCCAATCGGCGATTGGCTGTCGAAAGTGCCGAACGCCGCAAGGCGGAGCAGGTATTATGGCACGCGCAGAAACTCGAAGCCGTGGGTCAGTTGACTGGCGGCATCGCTCACGATTTCAACAATCTCCTCGCGATCATCATTGGCAGCGTGACGATGCTGCGGGCGCATGTCGAAGGCAAACGGCGCTACCGCCATGACAAATTGTTGCGATTGTTGTCGGCCGCTGAAATGGCCGCGGATCGTGGCGCCAAGACAACGAAGCAGATGCTTGCGTTCGCGCGCCGGAGCGTTTTGAGTTCGCAGGTCGTGATCCTGGATGAAGTTCTGGCGGCCGAAGAGAGTTTCCTGCGACGGGCTCTCGGTGAAGCGATTACACTGGAGCTTTGCTCGACCGTTGACGCGTGGGCGTGCCGCATCGATCCGGCCCAGTTCGAGGCGGCGATTCTCAACCTCGCCGTCAACGCGCGCGACGCGATGCCGGACGGTGGATCGCTGCGGATTTCGACCTCGAATGTTACGATCGACGAAGCGGCATCGCACCGGCCGGACATGCCTCCCGCCGGCGCCTATGTTTGCGTTGAACTGACGGATACCGGATGCGGGATGGACCCGGAAACCGCCGGGCGTGCCTTCGAACCGTTCTTTACAACGAAGGATGTCGGCAAGGGGACCGGTCTGGGGCTCAGTCAGGTGTACGGGTTCGTAACGCAGTCGGGCGGCCATGTGTCGTTGCAGTCGGAGATTGACGCCGGGACGACGTTCCGGATCTATCTTCCAAGAGTGCAACAGGACCCGGTGGAGGTCCGCGCTGAAGACGACCCGATCGACGATGTGCCGACCGGCAGCGAGACGATTTTGGTGGTCGAGGACAATCAGGTCGTTCTGGAACTCGCGATCATGACGATCAGCGACCTGGGTTACCACGTGCTCTCCGCCGCCGATGGCGTGGAAGCGCTGACGATCATGCGGGGCGATATCCCGGTGGATCTGCTGTTCAGCGACGTGGTGATGCCCGGCGGCATCAACGGGTTCGAACTCGTCCGCCGCGCCCGCGAGCTGCGGCGGGGACTGAAGGCGCTGATCACCTCCGGCTATGCCGAGACCACGAACGATGATCAGGTTCCGCCGCTGCCGGTGCTGACGAAACCCTATGCGCGCGCCGACCTGGCGCGGCGCTTGCGGCAAGTGCTGGATCGTTAGGGCGCTTTCACTCTGAATGTGCGGGGTGACGGTTTAATACCAACCAGCCGAGTGTCTGACGTACCGGCCTCTCATCCGTCATCCTCGGGCCTGGCCCGCATGCCCTTGGCCGCTCGTGTCGAGGGAGGACCATGTGACGCGGGCACCGCGCTTCCCGGTTCGGCACGGGTTCTGTGCGAGCCGATCCTCCCTCGGCACGAGGGGCCAAGGGCATGCGCCCGAGCACGAGGACGACGGTACCGGCACGTCACCGCTGAGAGTCAAAGTCTCGGCCGGCCGGCATAACTCGCTGCGCTCGCATGACAGGGAGCAGTTGAAGTGCCGTCCATGCGGCCTGTCGTTGCGAGCGCAGCGAAGCGACCTCCATCAGTCGTGACAAGCACCTGGGTTCGCTGCGCTCGCAATGACTCGTGCTTCAGCGATGGAGGGTACCAGGCGCGTTTCCTGACCGGTGATTCACGGGCCGTCGATTTTCGGGTCGCGCGGCCGAAGCAGGTTTCGCGGTGTCTGTCCGGGAACAAACTGCTGTGCGCCCGGCCCGGAACGGTTCAATGGCACGAACCCATCTCCGTGTATTCGCGTTCGTCCTTTTTTGTCCGCCACAAAATTCCTACACCAGACCTGCCGTTGGTGTTTGGCTCGGGGATGGAATTTGGCGCGGATATGAAGGCGATGAATGCAGATGAACCCCGCCCAGAATCGCCCCACGGCGGCGGGGTCATTATCCGGGATGTCATCGAACTATTCCGCGACGCCGTGGATTTCGTCGAAATGCGATCGCAGCGACCAAACGATATTCGGATGCGGGACATGGCCTCGCGGATGACGCAGGAGGCTTCCGCGGAGCCCTTGTCGCCAGGATAAAACGGATCGTTCCATCAGAGACGATCGATCGATTTTTGGTCCACGAAAAGATCTATGGCGGACCCCTTCGAACTTCTCGTACGAGACGACGCGCCGTCACTGATGTGCCGACGCGCCCGCTCCCGCTTTACATCCGCCAACAAGGGCTTTGGCGAACCATTCACCGGGATGCCTTTGCCGGAATGCCGATCATGGATGCTCGTCGCGCAACGACCCGCCCAAGGCAGCCGCCGCGCAGGCGATGAACGCGCCGATCAGCATCGAGACGCCGGTGATGACAGAGGCCCGGGCCGTGGCCTTGCGGGCGGCTTCGGCGACTTCTTGTGCCTTGGCCTCGGCCGCCTTCTCCCGCGCGATCACGTCGTCTACCCGCTTGTGGGCATCCGCCGGCTGCATTCCGGTTCGAACCGCGACCATTTGTGCGAGATAGTCCCGATCCGTGTCCGCGACGGTGCCGGTCACACCTTGCGCCAGGATTCGTCCGGCTTCCGCGCGCGCGTCCCCATCCGAGGCCCGTTGCGTGTTTGGCTGATCCGAGCGGAACAACATATCGATGTCGTAACTCCGAGCATCCGTCGTGATCCCGTTTCCCGCCGCCCCTTGGGCAGCTCCCTGGGCAGCATTCGCACTCACCTGGGCCGCGGCGCGAACCCCGGCTCCGAGCAACGCCGACGACGTCAACGCCACCAGTGCCGCTACGAGCAGGGTCGACAAAGCCCAGGTCAGGAGACCATGCGCGGTGTCGCGGAAGAAGACCTCGTGCGTATGGGTGCCGGCCCATTTTGTGCGCAGCCGCCCGGTGATGTAGCCGCCCGACGCGGCCGATAACCACTGCACGACGATCAGCCAGACCGCGGCGGTCAGCGCGAAACCGGTCGCGGTGGGGCCGCGATCGCCGGTTGGTGAGACCCAGGCCAAGCCAAAGCCCGAACCAAGGATCACGAGCACAAGGGTGACCGCCGTCGCGGCGACAGCGCCGCCGATGATGGGAGCCCAGGATATCGCGGACACGCCGGTGTTCAGCGCGACGACAGGTTCAAGGCGGGCGAGCGCATCGCTCTCGTCGCGCCAGGCAACAGTACTATGCGACATCGTCAGTGCCAGATCAGTGCGAGTAAGATAATAACCGGGATCGGCACGCCCAGTAACCACAACAATATTCCGCGACCCATGGAGACCTCCTGAACTGAGAGACGATAAACGCCGGCCCGTGATGGGCCGGCGTTGCATTTTGAAAGATTACCTCTGATATGGTTGGCCATAATAATCATCGATGGCGCGCCCATAGAGCGGATCGGCCCAGGGGTCCACGTCGCCGGCGTACTGGGGTGCACCCTGTAATTGCTCCCGCGTCACACCGACGACATAACCGCCCATCGTCTGGTCGTAAATCAGCGAGTTCCAGGGCAGCGCGTTGAATTTCGCGCCGATCCCGAGAAATCCGCCGAAGCTGATCACGACGTAGGCGACCTGTCCGGACATCTTATTGATCATCGCGGTGTGCACGGAACCGAGATGGTTGCCGTTGCGATCATAAACGGCGGTACCTTCCACCTTATCCGACGCGATCAGACTGATGGTCTCATCGCTGGCCACCTCGCCGTTGGCATCGACATATTTGCTATCTGTTACGATTCCGGGCATGCGGTTCTCCTGAGCTTAATTCGCTGAAGCCTGACGTGGACGACAACAGAAGAATGTGATTTCTTGGGGGAAGTTCCCTTCGCTGTCTTTCTATTTCCATAACGTTCGGTAGAGAGAACCAATAGCCAGCGGTCGAACCCCTCGTTGATCACGACGGTGCTGATCCCCGCATCACGCGATCCGCCGAAGCGCCGCCGGCGGAGTGACCACACTCACCGGCTTCGTGGGCCGCGGTGCCACGTGGAATTCCACCGCCTCCGCCAACGAGCCCGCGTAATAATCGGCGCCGATATCGTTCGACGGGATTGCCTCGTCCCAGGACAGATTCGTTCCGGGGCGTAGTACTGCCAGGATGGGGACATTGGGCGCGAGTCGGCGAAGACGTCGAACCAAATACCGCGGTTGCGCCGTGTTCAGGCTGATGTCCAGGTAGCATACGCAGATAAACATCAGGCCGGATGCTTCGT
>Ga0193726_1001870_pt1 | contig 15282 bp, 16 predicted proteins | sample H2c1metaG_FD_144928 | JGI IMG/M metagenome (GOLD analysis project Ga0193726, IMG submission 144928) | Soil microbial communities from a riparian zone of the East river system, Colorado, United States - H2c1 | ecosystem: Environmental > Terrestrial > Soil > Riparian zone | place: USA: East River... | reverse complement strand
GTGCAAATCCCCGCCTGGGATGGGCGCCTGTTCGATCTGAGCCAGGCCGCCGAGAGCCGGGCCTATTGCGACGATCTTCGTGGCACGCTCGAGAAAAATGGTGTCGAACTGACGGAGCTGTCCACGCATCTCCAAGGCCAGCTGGTTGCGGTTCACCCCGCCTACGACGCGCTCTTCGATGCCTTCGCGGTGGAATCCGTGCGCGGGAATCCGGCGGCCCGGCAGGCATGGGCCACGGAGCAGGTATGCCTGGCAGCCAAGGCGTCGAAGAACCTGGGATTGAAGCAGCATGCGACATTCTCGGGGGCTCTGGCCTGGCCCTTTATCTATCCCTGGCCTCCCCGGCCGGCTGGTCTGGTGGAGGAGGCGTTCGATGAACTCGCCAGGCGCTGGAAGCCGATCCTGGATGTCTTCGAGGACTGCGGCGTGGACGCCTGCTTCGAGATCCACCCCACCGAAGATATTCACGACGGCGCCACCTTCGAAATGTTCCTTGACCGTCTGCAGGGGCATCCGCGTTGCAATCTTCTGTATGACCCCAGCCATTTCGTGCTGCAGCAACTCGATTATCTCGCATACATCGATCTCTATCACTCCCGGATCAAGATGTTCCATGTGAAGGATGCGGAGTTTCATCCGAGCGGGCGCCAGGGAATTTACGGAGGCTTCCAATCCTGGGAAAACCGGGCAGCGCGCTTCCGGTCGCTGGGAGACGGCCAGGTGGATTTCGGCGGGATCTTCTCAAAGCTCACTCAGTATGGCTATGACGGCTGGGCGGTCATGGAATGGGAGTGCTGCTTAAAGAGTTCGGAGCAAGGCGCCAGAGAAGGTGCGCCATTCATCGCGCGCCACATTATTCAGGCAGCCGAGCGCTCGTTCGACGCATTCGCGGGTGCCAGCCCCGAACGGATGGCGATGCGCCGCGTGCTGGGCCTGGGACCGGAAGGAACAAAATAGAATGGTGGGGGGGCCATGGAAATCGCGACGGGCCGGCGGCTGCGTTTGGGGATGGTCGGCGGCGGGCCGAGTGCGTTCATCGGCGTCGTTCATCGGGTCGCGGTCAGGCTCGACGACGGCTATGAAGTGGTCCCCGGAGTGATGTCCTCCGATCCGCAGAAATCTCTCGACTCCGCTCGGAGCCCTCCATATTTCACGGGGGTACAGGAGTTTTGAGGAAATGGCCGGGGAAGAAGCGAAACGTCCGGACCGTATCGACGCAGTCGCGATCACCACACCGAATCATCTCCATCATGTCGTGAGCCGGGCCTTTCTGGACGCCGGCATTCATGTGATTGGTGACAAGCCGCTGGCGACATCGATCGAGGATGCACAGGATCCGGCCGAACGAGTGAAAACGAGCCGTCTCATCTTTGGCATCACCCACACACGCGCCCCACCTGTACGATCATGCCAGGATTACGAATGAGGCGGTCTGGCAATGAGAATGAGAATGATGTCGAAGGCTTGCTTTGGCTTGATCGGGCCGCGCTTGGAAACGAACATCGCGCTTCGGCATCGTCATGATCCTTGGTCCTTACCATACGTGACGGTTCAACTGGTTGCTAACTCTGGCGGCCTCCCCCGGCTGCGATGACCGTGAAGCGAGCGCCGGCGCGCCGCGGCAAATTTCATCCGGTTCATCTTTAATTACTATTCCTATATTCCTATCCCCATATTCATATTCCTATTCCTATCCCTTTTGAATTGAGCGTAGTGTCCATCGATCCCGTGAGTTTCTTTTGAGCCCGCTTCTGCGTAGGGATAGTCCCTGGCCGGCAGGTGAGGTGAATAATCTCTGTAACCCTCGTCTCTTTCGCGCCGTAAGCATATATAGAAGGGAAGAAGATGCCAGCGCCGGAACCGCCATTCCACGTGTTGATGCAGTTCTGTCACGGTGACCAGAATGCCTTCGAGACGCTGTTCCGTCAGCATCAGCGTGAGGTCTACGGGTGGATCCTTCGCATCGTTCGTGATCCGGCCGCGGCCGAAGACCTCACCATCGAGGCTTTCTGGCGCATCTATCGCGCCCGCGCCCGCTTCGACCCTGCCCGCGGCTTCGCGCCCTGGGCGCGGCGCATAGCCACCAACGCTGCGCTCGACCATCTGAAGGCTGCGCGGCGAGAAACTGAGCTTCCTGACGATCTGCCGTCGCCGTCGCTGCCCGACCCGGGCATCACGGACGGCGTTCGCAGGGAGACCGCACGCGCTTTCCGCCGCCTTCCGCCCAAGCTGCAGATCGCGGCCACGCTGGCGCTGATCGAAGAGCAACCATATAAGGAGATCGCCCACGCACTGGGGATTTCCCCGGGGGCCGTTAAGCTGCGGGTTTTCCGAGCCACTCACCTGCTAAGAAAGCAATTGCGACGACGAGGGATCGAACCATGAAAGAACACGAGCGGAAACGAATTGAGCAACTCCTGAAGGGGTCATTTCCAGCGATCGGCGCAGCGGTTGATACCGGGCTGCGCCATGACCTCTGGCCCGGCATGCTGAAGCGGCTCGATGAGCCACCGCCCCCGGTGCCGTGGTTTGATTGGGCCCTGCTCGCCGCTGTGGGCGCGTTGCTGGTATTTTTCCCGGGAGCAATCCCGGTGCTGCTCTACCACCTTTGATTGGAGGACAGTATGAACACACACCCTTATCTTCGTGCGTACATGGCGGGCATTCTCGCGCCCAGCCTGGGTCTGCTGATCGCGCTCGTGGTATTCATCCTGACGCGCCTCGTGTTCCATATCCCGATTCCCATCGAGCGAGTCATCATTTTCCCGATGGCGCTGGTGCCCAATGCGTTTGGCATCTGGAACGTTATTTACATCTGGTCCGGATCGCGCCGCCATCTGCCCATCGGTTTCCACGGCGCCTTGCTGCCGGTGATCCTGGTGCCTCTGGGCGCGCTCGCCGCAGTCTGTGGCGGATACCTGAGGGTTGGTACGCAGGGTTTCATCTGGTTCCAGGCCATCAGCGTTCCCTACTCTGTGCTGATCCCCTGGTTCATCGCCGCGGTTGTGGTCTATTACCTGGTATGGAAGTACGTGGTGCGATTTCTGAACCAACTATTAGGACTAGCGTGAAGCACTGGTTCCGGGGAAGGCTGCAAAGAAGAGTCCCGATGGGCAGAGACAACAATACTGTATTTGACCTAGGACGGGCGGGGTGGAAGCCCGCGAACTGACAAGATGAATGCCGCCGCCATTCATCGCTCTCGTGATTTGCGGCCCGAGCCTCTGCGCGCTCGATGTAATCCGCGGATGCCACTTTAAGAAAGCTCCTCGATAGCAGCAAGCACATCATCGCTCAACTTCTCTGCCCTGTGCAACGCTCCCTGATGCAGGGGTCCCATCTATCGGCATCTTTTGTCCACCAATCCGGGGTTCTGAGCGCGAACGTACAAAGAGCCAAGCTTTGTCGAGCCGTGCTTCCAGCTTGGGTTGACATTCGACCCAAAACGGGTGGATACTTGGGTCGAATGGCTACCCAAGAAAGATCCGTTGACCGTATCTCCCTCTTGCAGGGCACTCTGGACCTACTGATCCTGAAAAACCTTGTACTGGGACCGTGCCATGGGCAGGGCGTTGCGCGATTGATTCAACGCCAGTCCGAAGACGTATTCCTCGTCGATCACGGCTCACTTTACGTCGCTCTGCAGCGCCTGGAAGACAAGGGATGGATTCGCGCCAAGTGGGGTGTGAGCGAGAACAACCGCAAGGCGAGATTCTATTCGTTGACACCGAAAGGCCGCGAGCAGCTTGTGGAGAAAACCGACGAGTGGCAGCGTCTGACGCGCGCGATAGGGTTGATCCTGAATCCCGGCAAAGGGCCGCAAGGCGAGGAGGCCTAGCTATGTTCCGTCGCAAGCGCAGCGCAGAAGATTTTGCTGAAGAAATCAAGACCCATATTCAACTTGAAGCCGACGATCTGCAACGCGAGGGTTTGAGTGAGGACGAGGCGCGGTGGCAGGCGCGGCGCGAGTTCGGCAATGTCTGCGCGGCACAGGAGCGCTTCTACATGCGAGGCCGATGGATTGGTCTGGACAACTTTGTGCGCGATCTCCGATTCGGGCTGCGGTCGCTGAGGAAGAGCCCGGGGTTTACGGCGACAGCGGTCCTGACACTGGCTCTCGGGGTCGGGGCGAACACGGCCGTCTTCAGCGTAATGAACGCTGTGCTGCTGCGGTCACTGCCGGTAACCGATCCAGATCGACTGGTATATCTGAAGACTTCCAACCCCCCTCGAGGGACCGGCACAATCGATTCCAATCAAACGTTCTCCTACTCCGTATACGATGCGCTGCGGCGGCAAAGCCGGCTCTCGCCGGTGATGGCCTACGTGCCTCTTTCTGGCAGCAAGGTCGCAGTCCGGTACGGGGAGCAACCGGAGGAGGCCGAAGGCGACATGGTGAGCGGCGCCTTCTTCTCTGGCCTGGGCGTGAATCTGCCACGCGGGCGCGGGTTCAGCGAGGAGGACGAGACGAAGCACGCGCCCATTGCAGTGATCAGCAACAAGTACTGGACGCGGCGGTTCGCTGCCGACCCGGATGTATTGGGAAAGACACTGTATGTAAGTGGCGTGGCCATGACGATTGTAGGAGTTGCCGCGGAAGGCTTTGAAGGTGTGGAAGGCGGCGGTTCGACCGATTTCTGGATTCCATTGCAGAACCGGCGGGAACTGAATGCGTGGGGCGCTCCTCCGGCGGATGGCAAACTTTACATTGCAAATTCCACCTGGTGGTGCCTGCGCATGATTGGACGTCTCGCGCCCGGCGTGACCAGAGCGGCAGCGGTGGCGCAGCTGCAGCCCGTCTTTCAGACAGCGGCTTATGTTGGGCTGGGTTCGCCCATGGAGGGCGAGAAGCCACCAGTCCTGAGCCTGGCTGACGCGAAGAGCTTCCCCGGATATGACCAGCAGTATGGCGATCCGCTGCGCATATTGATGGCCATGGTTGGCCTTGTGCTGCTGATGGCGCTGGCAAATGTGGTGATGCTGCTGATGGCGCGGAATGCTGCGCGGCAGCGCGAGTTCTCAGTGCGGCAGGCGCTGGGCGCGGGGCGCGGCGAGTTACTGCTGCAACTGCTGACGGAGAGCTTGATCCTGGTAACGGCGGGGGGCGCACTGGCTTGGGGTTTTGCGGAGATGGCAACGCGGCTGCTAGGTCGATGGGCGGAGATCGAGTCCAGCCTCGCGCCGGACAGGACGGTGCTGTTGTTCACTCTATGCGTGCTGGTGTTTGCCGGGCTGGTGTTTGGCCTAGCGCCGTTGCGTGTGGCGCTCGCTGGCGGAGTGGAGATGGCGCTGAAGACTTCGGCGGCGACATCCAATACAGATGCGGGCAAATCGCGCACTGCCAGGATCATCGTCGCTCTGCAGATGGCGCTATGCGTGGTGCTGCTGGTTGGCGGAGGGCTGCTCATTCACACACTGCGTAATCTGGAAAATACTCCTCTGGGAATGCGCATCGACGGTCTCGTCGTCTTCGGCGTGAAGCCAAACATTCCGTCGATACCCGAGGGCGTGGCCTTTTACCAGAATCTGATGAACAAGCTGCGTGTTCTGCCGGGAGTGGAATCGGTGACCGTCATGGAGGCACGCATTGGATCGTGGTGGTCAGACAACAGCGACATGCGGGTGGACGGCAGGTTGCCGGAAGTGGCCAACGGCGCTTCGAGAACGGTCCGCAGCAATGTGGCGGGACCGGACTTCTTTCGCACTCTGGGCGTACCTGTGCTTGCGGGCCGCGATTTTACCGATTCCGATACCGCTAAGTCGCCCCATGTGGGCATCATCAATGAGCAGTTTGCAAAACGATTCCTTCCCAATCAGAACCCGCTAGGTCACACCATCGGATCCGACAACGGGCAATACACAATGACGATCGTCGGTGTTGTGAAGGACCACAAATATCGAAGTATCGACGAAGAGCCAATTCCCATGGCGTGGTACATGTACGCCCAGATTCCGATGGTTGGGTCAATGCATGTTGAGATGCGCGTGCACGGCGAACCGCTCGCGATTCTGCCGTCGGCTCGCAAAGCGGTGCAGCAATTGGATCCGAATCTGCCGCTGATTCAGCCCATGACCCAACGTGCACAATATGACACCACCATCTCGGGCCATACCCTCTTTGCGCGCCTCGCCGGGTTCTTCGGCTTTCTGGCGGTGGTGCTGGTGGCCACCGGACTCTATGGAACGCTGGCCTATCGTGTGAGCATGCGAACCGCGGAAATCGGTGTGCGCATGGCTGTGGGAGCGCGGCGTCCGCAGGTCGTTTGGATGATCTTGAAGGACAGCCTATGGCTGACAACGGTAGGGGTGGCACTGGGCATTCCGCTGGCGATGATGGTGGGGCGCGCGTTGGCGTCGTCCCTGTATGGTGTGAAGCCGTTCGATGCGATCAGCTATCTCCTCGCTGTCGCGGGAGTGGCAGTGGTAGCGATGGCAGCAAGTGCGGTGCCAGCGGGCCGCGCAGCCAGTGTCGACTGCATTAGAGCCCTGCGCACTGAGTAGAGGCTCTTGATTGGGATCGACTGTCGAGTACTTAATTCAGAGTCAGTTGGCGCCAACAGTCATCATGGAGCGACCGGCGCCCCTGCCGGACCCACCCGCCAAGGGTTCCTCCGTCCGAAACCTGAAGCGACCAGCCTTCACCGGGTTCGGGAATTCGGTTTTTCGGGCGCACGACCCGGCTCGTCGCAAGCGAAGTCCTGACATGTTTAGTCCTAACATTTTAGTGTTGAAACTTTTTGATAGTGTCCCCTCACGGACCGAATAGAAATGTCCCCTTAAACTGAGACCTCCAGCCAGGGGGAGGTCTTGTTGAAGAGGACGGCAATGAGCACGCGTGAGCTGGAGCGAGTGGAAGTGATGGGACGAGTCGCTAAAGAGGACCTGAAGTTGGCGGATGCAGCTGCCATGTTGCAGTTGAGTTACCGCCAGGTCAAACGCTTGTGGCGACGCTATCAGCAGAAGGGCAGCAAAGGGCTGCAGCATGGCAATGTGGGTCGAGTTTCCAATCGGAGCAAACCCGCGAAATTTCGGCGCCGGGTGCTGGGTCTGATCCAGCAGAAGTATTCTGGTTCGGAACAGGAGCGATTCGGGCCGACGCTGGCGGCTGAGCACTTGGCGGAAGAAGACGGGATTGCCATCGATCATGAAACCTTGCGGGGTTGGATGTTGGCCGAAGGACTGTGGAGTCGTCAACGGAAGCGGAAGAAACACTGTCAACGAAGAGAACGCAAGGCTCACTTTGGCGAACTGGTGCAACTGGACGGGAGTTTTCACGACTGGTTGGAAGGGCGAGGTCCGCGGGGTTGCCTGATGGACATGGTGGATGATGCCACCAGCAGGGTGAAAGCCGGGATGGGGAAAGAAGAGACGATCTGGGCGGCGGTAGGAGTGTTACGGGCCTGGATCCGGAACTATGGGGTGCCGCGCGCTCTCTATACCGACTGGAAGAACGTGTACAAACGGAAAGCGACAGCGGCGGAACAGATGCGGGGCAAAATTCCGGTGACGCAGTTTGGACGCATGTGCCAGAAGCTGGGTATTCGGATCATCGCCGCCAGTACGCCCCAGGCCAAGGGGCGGGTAGAGCGGAACCACGGGACCCATCAGGATCGGCTGATCAAGAAACTGCGGCGGAAAGGGATCGCTAGCTACCAAGCCGCCAACGAGTATCTGGAAAAAGAATATCTGCCGGCGCACAACCAACGGTTTGCGGTTCCGGCCGCCCAGCCGGAGGACTATCACGGTCGCAAGCCGACCGCTCGGGAACTCCGTGAGATCTTCCGCTTAGAAACCGAGCGCGGAATCAGCAACGACTGGGTAATCCGGCATGAAGGTGGCAATCTGCAGCTGAAGCCCGGCTCACGACGCTATGGTCCCACACGAAGCAAGGCTTTGGTCTGCGAGTGGGAGGACGGAACCATGAAGGTGTATTACCGCGGAGAAGCAATCGCTTTTACAGAGCTGAAGAAGCAGCCCCAGAAAGCCTCTGCCCCGCTTCCCCCGCGCGCCCGGCCGGTGGTGGTGAGGAAGGCGAAAAAAGACCATCCGTGGCGCCAACCCTACCAGACTATGCGGACACCGATTCCCAACGAGCAGATCGGAGCGCCGCTCGTTGGGATGCGCACTTACGCTTCGCCCTAAACTACAGGGCTTCGCTTCAGTGCGCATCCCAACGACAACATCAACCACAAAAAGGGGACACTTCTAATCAGTTAACGATGGGGACATTTCTAATCAGTCTCGACAAGTCCTAACATTTTAGTTGACAATCGCAATTTTCCATCTTAACCTCCTAATCGTTTAGGAGATTGGAGACGAAATGGGAAAGCGCAAGCCGCGGCAACTGACGCCTCTTGAGCTGCAGATCATGCACGTGCTTTGGGATTCAGGGGCCTGCACCGTTCAGTCGGTTCAGGACAAAATCCAGGGCCCGAAGCTGGCCTACACCACCGTACAGACCATGCTGAATGTCCTCCAGCGAAAGGGTAGAGTGAGACGGACGCTGCGGGGCAGGGCTTATGAGTATCGGCCGGTATTGAGCCGAGCTACCGCGTCGAGCACCGCCCTACGCGATCTGGTTGATCGCCTGTTCGGGGGATCGGTCGATGCACTGTTAATGAGCCTGGTAAAGAGCCGGCAGCTCGAGCCCGGGAATCTTGCCAGGCTGGCTGCGCTCATCGGAGAGTCCGAGGAGCCCAATGGAGGCTAGCCAAATACTGGTGACTTTCCTGGTGAACGCAGCCTGGCAGATTCCGTTCATTGCTGCGATTGCCGCCGCGGGTTCGAAGCTCATGCGCGGTGCGCCTGCGGGATATCGGCACCTGGTATGGGTCGCAGCCCTGGGATTGAGCCTGGGGATTCCGCTGCTGAGTTCGCTGAGCGGGGGGCAGAATCGCGAAGCGGCCAAGTCAGTTCGCCCATCCGCAAGCCTGCATGAAAGCGCGCCCGCCGATGGCCAAGGCGGTTTCTCCAAGGTGGGGTTTTCCTTGCGGATACGGCGGCATATTCGATTCGTTCCCTTGGCTCCGTTTCTCAAGTGGGTCTTGATCGGGAGTTATTTGGGGCTGATTTTCAACCGCGCGATCAAAATCGGCGGGGCGATACGATGCACTCTCCGCTTTCGCAATAGGGCCTACCTCCGGGCTCTTCCCGGTGATTTGGCTGCGGTTGCGAAACGCTGCACAGACAAATTCCTGGTGCGGGATGTCGAAATCGCCTGCGTCCCGATGGCGGTCGGCCCGGTAACGGTAAGCTTTGGTCATCCCCTTCTGATTTTGCCGGAACGATTTTTCATCGCAGTATCCGAGGCCGATTTTTCCTGTGCCCTGTGCCACGAACTGGCACACATCAAACGGGGCGATTTCCTGTTGAACCTGGTTTACGAGCTGGTCTACCTGCCGATTTGGTTTCATCCCGCAGCCTCGCTGGTAAAGGCCCGAATCGATGTGACGCGAGAGCTGGCCTGCGATGAGGCTGCTGTCCGAAGTCTGGCTGCGGGTGGCAGGCGCTCCTATGCCCGTTCGCTGCTGAGCATAGCGCAGTCACTCGAGCCGGATTCGTCTTTCGGAAAACCCAATTATGCGCTGGGACTGTTCGATACCAATTCTCTGGAGGAACGCATCATGAACCTGATAGGGAAGACCGATCACCTCGCCACGACGTGGGCGATTATGCTGGCCGGAGTTGCCTTGAGCTTGTTGACGACGACTGCTCTGGCTGTCTCCGCGTTTTCGCTGCAGGCGACTCAGGCCGCCAGTATTGCCGTGGACGCGAAGCAGTTCGTCGGAACCTGGACGGCGGAACACGAGGGTACGCCATTTATTGTTCTCGATCTCCGCTCCGAGAAGGGAAAATTGGCAGGGGGCATGAGGATGGCCGGCAATTTTCACATGGACAATGAGGGTTCTGGGGTAAACATAGAGATCACGAATGACACCCTGCTCGAGAGCCTTCCCGTGCGCGATTTCCGGATACGCGACAAGTCCTTAACTTTTGACTTCAAAGATCCGGACGGGGACCAGACCCACTGGAAGCTGGAAGTCACCGGCGCCGGTGCAGGGCGCCTCTCCTGGGTGGGATTGCCGGACGGAATAAAAGATGTGCCGCTTCCGGTCACCAGGAGCCCTGGAAAGGACCCCGAATAATAATCCGATCTAAGACGCGGTCGCATCGCCGGCGAGGGCCGGAGCCCGCTGGGCCTGAGGACGCACCAGCCAATAGAGTGCGACGAGGTGCGTGATCATCAGGATGGGCACGTAGAGGATCGGGATCGCGTAGGCGGCGCCCAACTGTCCTGACAGCGCAGGCAGGCCGACTTGGGTGGCGTGGTAATAGGCGAGCACGAGATCGCCCGCTCCCACGAGATTGAAAGCGACGACGAACAGCCAGAAAAGGGGACGCACCCTCACCGTGAGAAGAGCCAGCATGGCCAGCACCCCAGTTGTCAGGTCGCCGTAGGCGGCGAACGAGGCGAAGCCAGCGGGAAGATTGGGCCCGACGACGCCGGGAAGGATCAAGACCAGCCCGAAGAAACGGAAGCCGTGCAGTGTAGCGATGGCGCGTTGCGCTTCAAACCGGTCCATCGCCCTGAGTCTGGGCAGGATGTACACGCCGAAGCAAAGCAGCCACGCGACGTAGCCTAAAACGAGATGCATTTGGAAGATGGTTTGCGGCGACATTTGCCCTCCTGTGTGCATAGGATTATATGCATCATCCTATGGATTCAGAATTGTTTCGACTGGCCCAGGGTGGATAATTGCACCGTGAGATGATCGCCAGCATCCTATAATTTGCCATGCGTTACCAGCCCCAGCACAAAGTCGAAGTCCATCGGAAGATTCTTAAAGACGCCTCCCGGCGCGTACGCGCTGAAGGCATCACTGGCGCCGCGGTTTCATCCGTCATGCGAGACGCCGGCCTGACCCACGGAGGTTTTTACAAACACTTCGCCAGCAAGGATGACCTGCTTACGGAGTCGTTGCGCGAGGCCTTCCAAGAAATGGCCGACTTCCTAACTCAAGCCGCGGAAAAGTCCCAACCGGGAGCGGCGTGGAAGGCGATTGTGAAGGCTTACCTGAGCCCGGAACACTGTGATCACGCCGAGTGCGGGTGCCCGCTGGCGGCGCTTGCGCCTGAGTTGGCACGGGCCGACCATTCCCTGAAAGCCCCGATCGGTGGGGAGCTGATCAAATACAAAAATCGAATGCTTCCCTTGATGCCGGGCCGACGGCCTGCTGACAAAGAGCGCGCCTTCTTTGCGATCTTTTCAACCATGATCGGAGCAGTTGCAATCGCCCGAATCCTGCCAGATCAAGCGGCCCGAGCGAGAGTGCTCGCGGGCGCACGAGACTTTCTCTTGCGCAGCTTCTAAAGGTCGGTGAGATTTACTCTCCAGCTGTGAAGCTCGGTCTATCCCTTGCCAACTCAACCGTCTGATTGATACCGAGAAGACGCTTGTGTTGATTGAACTTGGTGCGATTCCTGGATGGTCGGCAACTCTTCCGCGTCTTCGGTTGCCTCGCTGGTATCGTTCTCCCGCGGCTTTCAGCTTCGGCTCCGCCGGTGACGTTCGCCGCCGCCCAGGCCGCCGACGTCAATCACGACCGCGATAATGAGAATCAGCAAATTGGTGCCCGCGATAGGCTGCCGGGTATTCATCATCCACGCGTACACCAGCGTTGTCAGAGGTAAGAACAGAAACCCCAGCACGAGCAATACGATCCCGTGGTACGCCCTCTGCAGATAATTCGAGAACAGGAACAGCAAGACGAGTACGATCCGAGGAAACGCCAGAAAGACAATCAGCAACAGACAAGGCACGAGATTCCCCCCGGCGGATCCTACGCTCTTTGCCGTACGCAACACAACGAATTGCCGGCAGAGCAGAACGATACCCCCGGTTCGAGGCCTTCACGGTCATCGGGAATGTTTCATGAGCGGCATCGTTTCTCGACGGGCGCCTTTTCGTAGGTCTCAACGCAAGAAATCCGGCGCCGATGTCGATCCGATTCGGGTCGGATGTAGGCGCTTGTTGTCGTCTGTCCCCATTGGCTGGGCAATGGGCAAAACCGGGCCTAGAGCAACCGTGCCGGCCGAGAGGGCCTCCAAGCAGTCTGATAAGGAGGACGGGACGGTGAAGACAATGTCGTGGAAGGACCTGGGCGGAAAATGTGATCAGAAGCTGTCGGCCGGATCATGGGACGAGATGGTGAAGGCCATGACGAACCATGTCATCGAAAAGCATCCCGACGTCGCCATGGAAATGGAGAAAATGCATAACCTTGACCCCAAGAAGTGGGGTAAAGAAACGAAGCCAAAGTGGGACGCCGCTCCTGAAGTTTGATCTCGGGCAGCGGCCATTGCCGAGAAGAGGCTGTGGGGCTGCACCCTGCACGCGAGAGCGCGGATCGACGGATGGAAACTTGCTTCTTTTCGTGTTCGGATTTACGGAGCGGCGGTTTTGGTTCAACTCCGAGGGCGCGCTGCAGCTAAGCTGGAAACACAGTTAGGCCGGGCGGATATGTTTGTTGGTGTTGCTTCTTGCGAGCAAGCTTCGGAAAGATTGCGAAGCTATTCCCCTCGAATCCGTCACCCGCGAACAAACAACCGAGCAGATCGCGAATGGTATCGATCTTACCTTATCGATCTTATCTTGAAGATCGTTTCAGCCAATCTCAGGGGAGAGCGACCTTGCTACTTGTTGGACTGCAGGCACGGCCGTGACACGTACCACGGGCAGAATGGCAGTCACCCGTGTTCCGTGGCTACTGGATTGGATGTGCAGAGTGCCACCTAACTGCCGCAAGCGTTCTCGCATTCCTCGAAGTCCGACGCCTGCGTGAGCCAACAACCCGAACGCGGATTCCGTTTCGGCCGGAATCCCCTTGCCTGCATCTTCGATCTCAACCCTTAAACAAGCCTCGTCTTGGGTCACTCGAATTCCAGCCGTGGGACTACCCGCATGACGATGAATATTGGTGAGGCACTCCTGCACAACTCGGAAGATGGAGAGTTCCATCTCCTTGGACAAACCCGCGAATTCCTTGGGGAGGTCGAGCTTTGCGGTGATCTTACTGCGTTCGGAGAACCCTTCCACATACCAACGAAGTGCAGATGCAAGCCCGGCTTCATCCAGCAAAGGAGGATGCAGCAGATGGGATATCGTGCGAATCTCCTTGCTGGCCTCCGCCAGCATCACAGCGTTTTCAGAGAGGCGTTTGCCCGCGTCAGGACTTAGCTTGTGAGACTCCGCAGCAAGGAAAACACTGTTCATGCCGATGGCAGCAAGCAATTGCCCAACGCTATCGTGCAACTCGCGGGCGATGCGTCTCCGCTCTTCGTCCTGCAAACTCGTCATGCGGGCGTTGAGCACTTCCAGTTGCTGTGTCTTACGATGCAACTCCACAAACACCCTTACTTTTGCCCGCAGCAACTCGGGAACAACAGGAACGGTAACGTAATCCACAGCTCCGTGCTGATATCCCTTTAGCCGGTCCATGTCCGTCACGTGAATCCCGGAAACGAAGACAATCGGGGTGTTTTGAAAGCGCGGGTGCGCGTGAATCATCTGCGCAGTTTCGAACCCATCCATTCCCGGCATGCACACGTCCATGAGCACGAGGGCAATGTCAGTTTTCAGCAGATGCTCCAGGGCTTCCATTCCCGAATGAGCCTTGATCAGGTTCTCGCCTAGTTCACCGAGGATGGCTTCATAGGTCAGCAACTTGCCCGGCTGGTCGTCGACCATTAGGATGTTGATATTTTTATCCATCCCTTGAGTGGTGTACGCGCCTGCGTTCATGGCCAGATTTCCGTCGAGGACCCACTGTGGCGGGGCCGGAGCAATACGAAACTACATTACATTACTTATGGTTCTCCGTTGCACGGAATACAGGAAATACTGTATTAACGGGAAAGTAAAAGGACGGTGTGGAGTAGCCCGAACGGTGGGGAGAACTCGCAAACGCCGCGCAGCAAACTCTACCCTGTAGCCCCCCTCGCACATCGGATGGGATCCCCCAGTGCCTGTTACAAGACGAGTTCGCGCCGGCAAGCGATTTGGCGGCAGAATTACCTTTCTACATTTCCTTCACCCCTCAGCGATCAACAATGAATCACTTAATCACTCGGACCGTAATGCAGCCATGGGATCGATAATTGGGGGCGCGCCAAGCTGGTAGAGCACAGGCAATGCCGGAGACCAGGGCAAGAATGAAGGTCCCGGGAAGAAGCATCGCGCGCCCTGGTGAAATATTAGCAACCGAGATGTGTGGTCTCAGCCAGCGCACAAATTCGGTCTACGAGTTGTGTTTTAAGGGATGTTATGAAATTCTTGCGATCGACCCCGCTTTCGCGAGTGTGGTTAGGGTGGAGGGAGCATTTTGCCGTCCGTATATACCACCCCGTCAAACGATTTGAGCTTTGCTTCCGTGCTTCGCGATGACATGTTTTTGCTCGCCGCGCACATAGATGCGTTCGATTTCGATCGACTTCCAGTTTTCCGGCAAGGTCACGTTGTACTTATTCCAATCGGATTCGCCAATGCGAATCCCGGTGAAGCCAAGCATCGCAGTCTGCAGGATGGCGCCGTAGTTGGTGAGAAAACAACCGTAGGTCTGCGAGGAAGCTTCGCGGATCATTGCGAAAGGTTCCAGCCAGAACGGCTCCCACGATGAACGGAATAGCTCCGTGGCTGCTTTTCGATCCCCCATGGTTGCCGCCAGGGCCGAGGCTGCAGCGAGGCCGAAACCGATGCCTCCGGCACTTCTTTTTTTTTCCTGAAATGCGTGCCAGGTGCTTGCGAGCACGGCGGGGTCAAGATCGACATCAAACGGCAAAAGAAAGCTGATATCCGCCGCCGCGACATCAGGCGAGCCCTCGGCAATGGCGAGGGCTCCTCGGGCATTCAGTGGCAGATAGATATCGCTGGCTATGGCTTGCCAGCGCGCCGGACTGTTCGTAGCTTTCATCTGAGCGCAGCGGATGGCGGCTTTCATGACCATGCGGCAGGCGAGATTGACGTAAGCGCTGTTATCCAATCCATTGCTGGTTTCATCGGGGCCCATGATGTTATGAATTTCGAAGCCGCGTTCGGTGGTCACCCCCCGGCTTTCGATCCACTCGGCCACTGCGCGCAGCACGGGCCAGGTAGCCTCCTCGAGAAAATCTTTGTCAGCGGTCGCCAGCTGATATTGCCAGAATGCAAGCGCCACATCGGGAACGATGTGTTGCTCCGCCCAGCCGGTCGAAGCAAACAGGGGAGTAACCTCTTCGCCGCTAAGG
>Ga0193726_1001869_pt1 | contig 15283 bp, 13 predicted proteins | sample H2c1metaG_FD_144928 | JGI IMG/M metagenome (GOLD analysis project Ga0193726, IMG submission 144928) | Soil microbial communities from a riparian zone of the East river system, Colorado, United States - H2c1 | ecosystem: Environmental > Terrestrial > Soil > Riparian zone | place: USA: East River... | reverse complement strand
CGGCGACGATATCCGAGGCGGGAAAGTTCGGGGTTTGGCCGGGAGCCAGAACCGCCATCGTCTGAAACGGCAGTCCCGAGACATATTGTCCGGGCGCGGTCATCAGAATCTGGCCGCGTGCGTTCACCAATGCCTGCCCGGGCAGGGCGAGCGGGTTGACCCCGGGAACGGTGATCAGAGTCGAGCCGGTCGACTGCAGAATGGACTCATCGGGCAAGCCCACCTGCGGAATGGAGAAATAGCGAATCTGTCCGATGGTGGCCGACAGATACTGGGCCCCCGACACGTGATCGAACAGCCGCGTGGTCAACGCCAGCGCCACCTGGTTGGCATCGCCGATGCGGTCCTCGCCGACGTAGCGATTGGTGCGAAACAGCTCGGTCAGGTTCAAATCGGGCAGCCCGGTATCGAAAATCGGCAGCGAGTCCTGGTTGCGGTAGGGCACATAGCTGTACACCACACGCGGCTCGAGGGTCTGGGTGCGCTGTCCCTGCGAGCCGGCATCGCGCTCGAACACCAGGCCGGCGTCCAGCCGCGCATAGGGCAGGGTGCGGGTGGGGGTGCTCGAGGTGTTCGGTCCGAAGTCGGCGGCATTCTTCAAGTCGTATTGCGTGAAGTCGTAGCCGATCGCGGGCTCGAAGAAATAGCCCGGCCCGCGGCTCGACCAGCGCAGCTCCGGCGCCACGTTCAGGCGCACGCCGGTGGGACCCACTTCACGCACGAAGTTGACCACCTCGCTGTCGAGCGCGAGCTCAAAATGCGTGCCCGGCACCGGCCACAATGCATTCGCTTCAATCCGCGGCACGCGCGAATAGGGCCGCTGGTCACAGAAGGCCGCCGGCACCGTGGCCGCGGTTCCCGGGGGACAGGCGGTCGGCACGGTGATATCGATGGTTTGGAAATTCTGCAGTTCGCCGCGTATTCGCCAGGCGTCGTCGTAGTACAGAACATCCGCCCGGCGTTCGAGAAAAGTCACGCTGGTCTGGTCCGATCCCACCGCGAAGTCTTCGAAGTATTGGCTGTCGCTGACGCTCGCGATGTCGGTGTCGAACCGCAGTCCGCGCTTGAAGTCGGTAATGTCGGTGAAGCGGACGTAGGTGCGGTCGCTATGCAGCTGCGCGTCGCCCGGCAGAAAGGTGGTATCAAGCTGGCCGTGAGAATTCTCGCTCAGATAGCGGAACTGGCCGCCCAGCTGCACGCCGCGCGCCGACAACAAACCCGGCGTGAGCGTCAGATCGTAGTTCGGCGCGAGATTGAAATAATAGGGCACTTCCAGTTCGAAGCCGTTGTTTCCGGAATGGCCGAAGCTCGGAAACAGCAACCCGCTCTTGCGTTCGTCGCCCACCGGAAAGGAGATATAGGGCGTGTAGAAAATGGGCACGTCCTTGAAGCGCATGGTCACGTTGCGCGCGGTGCCCTCCTGCGCCTTGGAGTCGATGTTGAGCGAGGAGGCCTGCAGCAGCCAGTCCTCGTTGCCGACCGGACAGGAGGTGTAGCGGACTTGGGTCAGCGACAGCTTGCCGTCCGGCAGCACATCGATGTCCTTGGCGAAGCCGCGGCCATTGCGGTCCATGAGCTGGAAGTTCGCCTTGTCGAAATTGCCGGCGCCGTTGAGGTCGTAGCGGCCGGTGTCGCTGCGCACGCGCAGCTTCGGATCCTCGAAATCAACGCTGCCCTTGACGGAAACCCGGCCGGTCTTGTCATCGTAGGTGACCGAATCCGCCATCACGGTGCGGGCATCCTGGCGCACTCTGACGCGCCCGTTCAGCACGGCATTACGGTCGACGTCGAACTCGGCATCGTCGGTGTCGATATGAATCCGATGATCGTCCGCGGCGATGTCGGATGCGATCGGCGCCTGGAACTTGGGCGGAGCGGGACACATGTCTGCGGCGCGGACCGTGCCGGCCGCCGCGAGGCAGAAGACTATGAATGCGGCTCGAACAGGAAAAGCCATGGACAAAATACATCGCCTTAGTCGGTATACTTGACTCCGCCGCACTTGCGGTTGGGTGAATGGTCAAGCATGGGTCTAACGGATGCAAGCGATTCCCGTCTGGCGGATTTGACTCGATGGGTGTTCGAGGATTTGGGATTTGCCGGCGGGCGGATCGCGCCCGCCTCCGCCGACGCGAGTTTTCGCCGCTATTTTCGCGTCACCCGCGGCGCGGACAGCTACATCGTGATGGACGCGCCGCCCGGGAAGGAAGATCTCGGCCCGTTCGTCAGCGTGGCGAGGGTGCTGCTCGGATTCGGCCTGAATGTGCCGGTGATTCTGGCGCGGCACTCGAAGCGCGGCTTTCTGCTGCTCTCGGACTTGGGGAATCGGCAATACCTCGATGAGCTCGTGCTGGACGGCGCCGCCGACCGGCTCTATGCGGATGCGCTCCATGCATTGGCGACCCTGCAAACGGCGGACCGCGGACAATCGCGCGACCTGCCGTCCTACAGTCACGAGTTGCTGATGCGCGAGATGGAGCTCATGCCGGAGTGGTTTTTGCGCAAACATCTCGGGCTGCAGATGTCGGACGCCGAACGCGGCATGCTGGACCGGTTGTTCGCCGCGCTGTCGCACAGCGCGCTGGCGCAGGCCGCCACGTTCGTGCACCGCGATTATCATTCCCGGAATCTATTGGTCACCGCCGACAACAATCCGGGCATCCTGGATTTTCAGGACGCGGTGCGCGGGCCGGTGACTTATGATTTGGTGTCGCTGATCAAGGATTGCTACATCGCCTGGCCGGCGGCGCGCGTGCGCGCCTGGGCGCTGCAGTATCGCGAACAGCTGCTCGCCAAAGGTTTCCCGCTGGCGGCGAATGAGGCCGACTTCATCCGCGGCTTCGATCTGGTCGGCCTGCAGCGGCACATCAAGGTGCTGGGAATATTCGCGCGCCTGTACTACCGCGACGGCAAATCCCAATATCTGAAGGACCTGCCGCGGGTGCTGCGCTACGCCCGCGAGGCCGCGGGCGAGTACGCGGAGACGGCGGAGTTTTGCGATTTTCTGGTCAAACGCATCGAACCGCAATTCCTGCCCGCGCAGCAACGGGCGCTCGAACGGGCGCAAGGATGAGCGCCGCCGAGCGCGCCGCGGTCGCCATGATCCTTGCCGCCGGGCGCGGTGAACGCTTGCGCCCGATGACCGATACCACACCCAAGCCTCTGCTGCGGGTGCGTGGTCAGCCGCTGATCGAGCGTCATGTCGCCGCGCTGGCGGGCGCGGGAATACTCAAGATCGTGGTCAACCTCGCGTGGCTGGGATCGCAAATCCGCGAGTATCTGGGGGACGGCGCGCGCTACGGCGTGAGGATCGCCTACAGCGAGGAGACGCCGCGGGCGCTCGAGACCGCCGGCGGAATATTTCGCGCCTTGCCGCTGCTGGGGCCCGGTCCCTTTGCCGTGGTCAACGGCGATGTCTACACGGATTTTCCGTTCGCCAGCCTCAAGATCGCGGCGGACCAGGATGCGCACCTGGTGCTGGTGCCCAATCCGCCGCAGCATCCGGGCGGCGATTTTGGATTACAGGACGGACGCGCGCTGGCGGTGGCCCCGGGCAAATATACTTTTTCCGGAATCGCCGTGTATCGGCCCGCGTTCTTCGCCGGCTGCTCGGACGGAGTATTCCCCCTAAAACCGCTGCTGCTGCGTTCCATGGAGGCGCAGCGCTGCTCGGCCGAACTGTACACCGGCGTGTGGGAGGATATCGGCACGGCGGAGCGGCTCAAGGCCTTGAATTCCTAGCTGGAGTACAATCTTCTGATGTCGAATTTCAAAGGCATACCCATCCAGCAGGCGCAGCCGCCGGCGCGCAGCGGTGACAAATACACCACCGCTCAGGGCTTTACCGCCATCAAGGACGGCATCAAGCCCAACGCCGCGGGAGCCGGCGCGGCATCCAGCGGGGCACCTGGTACGACCCCCAGCGGCGTAGCGGGCGCGGCGCCTGCCGTTGCGTCCGCGTCGCGGACCGCGCAGCGCCTGCCCTCATGGCTGCGCGCACCATTGAGCGCAGGCCATCAATTTGCGGCGGTCAAGCAAATCGTCCGCGACCATCGTTTGAGCACGGTGTGCGAGGAGGCGAAGTGCCCGAATATCGGCGAGTGTTGGAATGCCGGGACCGCCACCATCATGTTGATGGGCGCGGTGTGCACGCGCGCCTGCCGATTTTGCGCCGTCGACACCGGCAATCCCCGCGGCTGGCTGGACCCCGAGGAACCGGACAATGTGGCCCGCTCGGTCGAATTGATGGGCTTGAAGTATGTGGTGCTTACCTCGGTCAACCGGGATGACCTCGCGGACGGCGGGTCCGCGCACTACGCCGCGGCGGTGCGCGCCATCAAGCGGCGCAATCCCGGCACCGCCGTCGAGGCGCTGACCCCGGATTTTCAGGGCGTGATGCGCGATGTGCACACCGTTCTGGAGGCGGGGGTGGACGTGTTCGCGCAGAACGTCGAGACAGTCAGCCGCTTGACTCATCCGGTTCGCGATCCGCGCGCCGGCTACGAGCAGACCCTCGGCGTGCTCGCCGGCGCCAAGGCTCACCGTCCGGACGTGCTGACCAAGACCAGCCTGATGCTGGGCTTGGGTGAAACCGATGCGGAAATTGAGCGCACCATGCAGGACCTGCGCGCCGCGGCGGTCGATCTGCTGACGCTGGGACAGTACCTGCGTCCGACGCCGAATCATTTGAACGTCGAAAGATTCGTCACTCCCGCGGAGTTTGATCGCTACCGTGAGCAGGCGCTGGCATTGGGATTTCTGGAGTGCGTGTCGGGACCTTTGGTCAGATCGAGCTATCGCGCGGAACAGGCGCTCAAGCGCAACAACGCCGGCCTCGTCAATGGTGCGGCGACGAGCACGCGCAACACCGCGTCATGAACGGCGGGCTGCAGATACGCCATCTCGGCTTGAGCGACTACGAGCCGACCTGGCGTGCCATGCAAAAGTACACCGACGCCAGGCAGAGCTCTACGCCTGACGAAATCTGGTTCGTGGAACATCCGCCGGTCTTTACCCTGGGGCTCAACGCCAGCCGCGAGCATCTCTTGTCGCCGGGCGATATCCCGGTGGTGCAAATCGACCGCGGCGGCCAGGTGACCTATCACGGTCCGGGACAGTTGGTGGTCTATCCGCTCATCGATCTGCGGCGCCGCGGTCTCAACGTGCGCGAATTGGTGACGGCGCTCGAGGACGCGGTGATTGCCTACGCCGCCGAACTTGGGCTCAAGGCGCAAGGTTCGCGCGCAGCGCCGGGCGTGTATGTGGAGGGCGCCAAATTGGCGAGCATCGGCTTGCGCATCCGCCGCGGCGCGAGCTATCACGGACTGGCGCTCAATGTGTCGCTCGATCTGCGGCCGTTCGAGCGCATCAATGTGTGCGGATATCGCGGACTTGCCGTGACCCGGCTCATCGACCACGTGCCGCGCCTGGCCTGTGAGGGCTCCGCCGGCGGCGCCGTCACGGCCGCCGTGGAGGCGGCGGCCAGGGGCCTGACGCCGCACCTGTTGCGGCACTTGAAATTCGGCTCCGACGAGGGCGCCGTCTACAGCGCCATCAGCACCGATTTGCAGGCCGTCAACTCGCGGTAGATCGCGTCCAGTTGCTCGCGGCTGGTGGCGTGCACCAGATAGGTCAATGCCAGGAAATTTCCGTCCGCGCTGGTGCGCGTGCGTATGCTCGCTTCGGCCTGCGGCCCGGCGTGGCGCTCGATGATGGCCTGAGTGACCACGCGCAGATCGCCGCCCTGACGTCCCATCACCTTGATCGGGAAATCGCTTGGAAACTTCTGCAGAGTGGAGTCGCTCATAACGCGGGAGTTCCGGCCAGTTCCCGCTGGTAGTCGGCAAATGCGCCGCTCATGCGCTCGAACAGCGGGCCGGGCTTGCCGGCGCCGACCGCCGCGCCGTCGAGCGTGGTGACCGGCAACACGCCGCGGGTGGCAAACGCCAGCCAGATCTCATCGGCGGCCCGCAGCCGGGCTTCAGGAACACGAACGCTCTCGCAGCGTATTTTTAAGCGGCCCGCAAGTTCGGTGACCACATCGCGCGTCGTGCCGGGGAGAATGTGCTGTCCGTTGGGTGGTGTGTGTATGACGCCGTGCTTGACGACATGCACGGTAGTCGATGAACCCTCGGTGAGTTCGCCGTTCTCCAGCATGATGGTCTCGAACGCGCCGGCGTCCTGGCCAAGCTTCTTGAGCAGAATATTGGCGAGCAGCGCCGTGGATTTGATGTCGCGCCGGGCCCAGCGTGTGTCCGCCGTCGTCACCGCCGCCACGCCTCGTTCGAGGAAGGCGCGCGGCACGGGATCGGAGGCCGTGACATAGGCGAACAGCGTGGGTTTGAGACCCTCCGGCCAGGCGTGATTGCGGCCGAACTCCGCGCCACGGCTGACTTGAATATACAAATGAGCCTCGACGGCGGAATTGCGCGCGATCAATTCCTGGCTCAAATGCGCCCACTCGGGATGGGTCAGCGGCGGCGGCATGCGAATACCCGCGAGACTGCGATTCAGCCGCTCCAGATGTTCTCGCAGGCGAAACGGGCGCGATCCATAGATGGGCACCACTTCGTAGACGGCATCGCCGAACAGGAACGCGCGATCCAGGGGGGACACCCGCGCTTCCGCCAGGGGCAGGAAATCGCCGTTCAAGTAGCAAGTGGGAAGCGGCGCCGCCACTTTATGCGAACCACAGCCGGATGGTGTCGATCAGGCGGCGCCACCAGCCGCCGGCGTCCACCGCTTTCAGCGGATGCAGGGGTTTCGTCGCCAGCGTTTCATTGCCGAGGAAGACGCGCAAGGTGCCTGGCGCTGCATCCGCGGTGAGGGGCGCGATGAGCCGCGGCTGCACATCGGTGGCGGTCTTGACGTTGTCGGCCTGGCCGCGCGGCAACGTGAGGTACAGATCATCCTTGATGCCGAGATCGACGGACGGGCTTTGTCCCTTCCAGACCCGTGCGCTCGCCAGTACGGCGCCGCCTTTGACCACGAGCTTGGTATCGTAAAAGGTGAACCCGTAGTTGAGGAGCGCGCCGCTGGCATTCTCGCGCGCCTTCATGCTGGTCGAGCCCATGACCACCGACACCAGCCGCATGCCGTTGCGCAGCGAGGATGTCACCAGGCAGAAGCCCGCCGAATCCGTGTGGCCGGTCTTCAAGCCGTCGACCGTGGGGTCTTTTTCCAGCAGACCGTTGCGGTTCTGCTGCTTGATGCCGTTGTGCTCGAATTCGCGCACCGAGAACCACTTGTAGAACTGCGGATACTCGCGAATCATGGCACTGGCGAGCAGCGACAGGTCGCGGGCGGTGGTGTAGTGCTGAGGTGACGGCAGGCCGGAGCTGTTCTCGTAATGAGTGCCCACCATCCCCAGGCGTTTCGCATTGGCGTTCATCATTTGCGCGAAAGTTTCTTCGGTGCCGGCAATGCGCTCGGCCAGGGCAATGGTCGCGTCGTTGCCCGACTGCACGATCATCCCCAGGATCAGATCCTGAATCGACACCGGCTTTCCCAGCTCGATGAAGGTGCGCGAGCCTTCGGAGCGCCAGGCGTGCTCGCTCACCATGACCTGTTCGTCCAATTTGAGTTTGCCCGCGGCCAGTTCCTGAAACACGATGTAGGCGGTCATGAGCTTGGTGAGGCTGGCCGGCTCCTCGCGCGCCACTGCGTCCTTCGCGGCGAGAATCTTGTCGGTGCGATAGTCGACGAGAATGAAGGCGCGTGCATCGACCTGCGGAGCGGTGGGAATTGCCATCGAGGCGGCCGGCGCGGGCGCCGGCGTCTGGGCAAGGCCGGGAACGGCAGTGAACGCGGTGAGGGCGGCGCTGGCCAGAAGGGAACGGAACATAGACGATGAATACCTTGGTGGATTGGACGAGGATTGAGGATTATCGCATGGCAATTGCGATGTGGAGGCTAATCGAGCGCGAGATGGGCGTCGTTGACGCCGGCCTGTTCCAACGCGGCGACCACACGGTCGAATTCCGCGACGTTGGGCACGGGTCCGATGCGGACGCGGTACATTCTGCGGCCGGCGACTTGATCGTCGCGCACGAACACCTTGCCGTAGCGGCCGCCGCGTAATTTGTCGGCCAGGCGTTGCGCGTTCGCGGGGTCGGCAAATGCACCGGCTTGCACGAACAGAGCGGGGGCGCCGCCCGCATTGCCCGGGCCGGACGTCGAGGCCGGTGCGGATGTCGAGCTTGGCGCGGACGTTGAGGCCGGCACGGACACCGTGGCTGCTTCCGCGGTTGAGATGACCGTCAGCGGTGCGGCCACCGGCGTACTGGCGGGAGGCGAACCCGCGGCAGCCGCGGACAACGCGGCGGCCGCCGGCAACGCGGCCGAGGCGGTGATCACCGCCGGTGGTGCTGCAGGATCGATGGAGCGGAGTTCGACCATGGCCGTACCATTGCGCAGCATGTCGAGCTTGGCAGCCGCGGTGTAGGACAGGTCGATGATGCGATTGCCGACAAACGGTCCACGGTCATTGACCCGCACCACGATGCTGCGGCCGTTCTGAAGATTCGTCACGCGCAGATAGGCGGGCAGCGGCAGCGTCTTGTGCGCGGCCGTCATGCCATACATGTCGTAGGGTTCGCCGGTTGAGGTGCGTTCCTTGTGAAATCCCGGCCCGTACCAGGACGCCACGCCGCGCTCCCAATAGCCGCTGCTCGACGACAGCACGTAGTAGCGCTTGCCGAACACCTCGTAGAAGGGCGGATTGCCATTGCGCGACCGCGGTTCGACGCGCGGCACGGCGTCCGGCACGCCGCCGAGCCCCGCCGGCGGCGGCGCCACCGGCGGCGGCTGGATGGTGGTGACGGGCGGGGTGGGCTGGGGCGGTGTGCTGAAGCAGGCGGTGACGGCGATCGCGAGGAGCAGCCCGAGCGGGGCGCCCAGTAGGCGGCAGGCATTCACTGCTGCTGCGCCGTTTGCGGTGCGGCGCCCGGCGCGGCGAGGGCGGGCGCGTCGTTCAACAAAATGCGCTGTTTGACCGCTGCCGCCAGTTCGAACACCGCCATGGCGTAAAGGGCGCTGTGGTTGTAGCGGGTGATCACATAGAAATTGTTGTAGCCGACGCGCCAGTGAACGCCGTCCGTGTCATCGGCAGCGATCAGCAGCGCGGGCGCCTCTTCCGGCAGGGGACTGTTGAAATTCACGCCCTTCGCGCGCAGCGAGCCCACGGTTTCATTCAGCGCCAACTTGCGGCCATCCAAATCCGCCGCCTTGTCGGGCGTCACGCTGGCCTCGCTCAAGACCGGCTCGCCGGAATTCCAGCCGTGTTCCTTGAGATAGTTGCCGACGCTCGCGCACACATCGGGCCAATCCGTCCACAGGTTGATATGGCCGTTCGCTTCGGCGTCGACGGCATAGCGCCGGTAGTTCGAGGGCATGAATTGCGGCGCGCCCATCGCGCCCGCATAGGATCCTTTCACGGCGAACGGATCGAGGCCCGCATCGCGGCTCAGCAACAGAAACTGTTCGAGTTCGTCGCGGAAGAATTTTGCGCGCGCCGGATAGTCGAAGGCCAGGGTGACGAGCGCATCGAGCACGCGGTAGGAGCCGGTCAGGCGGCCGTAGTAGGTCTCGACGCCGAGAATGGCCGCCAGGTATTCGGGCGCGACGCCGCTGCGGACGCTGGCTTGATCGAGCGCCTGGCGGTGCGCGATCCAGAAATCCGTGCCCTCGCGGATGCGCCTTTCGGTGATGAAGATCGGGCGGTATTCCGACCAGGGCTTGGCCTTCTCCGCCGGCTTGTCCATGGCGTCGATGATGGCCGGCTGGCTCTGCGCTGCCTTCAGGATCTTGCGCAATTGGCGCTTCTTGAAGGACGAGCTGTCGGCCATGTGCGCGATGAATTCCTTCACCTCGGGGCGTCTGACGTCGATCGCGGCCGCGGGGCCGGCGTGGAACCCTAGACCTAAGGCGATCAGAAACAGCTGCTGCAATCCGCGTGCGCGCATCCGTCAAGATCCGATGAGTTTGCGGTGCGAATGCAGCGACATCAGGATGCCGAAGCCCGCGAGCAAGGTGACCATCGATGTGCCGCCATAGCTGATCATCGGCAGCGGCACGCCGACCACCGGCAGAATGCCGCTCACCATGCCGGAATTGACGAACACATAGACGAAGAAACTGAGCGCGATGGCGCCGCCCGTCAAGCGGGAAAAGGTATCCTGGCCCTGCATCGCGAGGTACAGGGCGCGGCCGATGACGATGCCGTACAGGACCAGGAGCACGAGGCAGGGCAGCAAGCCGAACTCCTCGCCGATGACCGCGAAGATGAAGTCGGTGGACCGTTCCGGCAGGAATTCGAGCTGCGCCTGACTGCCCATCATGTAGCCCTTGCCGAACATGCCGCCGGAACCGATCGCAATCTGCGACTGGATGATGTGGTAGCCCGTGCCGAGCGGATCGTTTTCCGGCTTCAGGAACGTCAGGATGCGCTGGCGCTGATAGTCATGGATGAAGTGCCAGGCGGCCACGGCGGCGCCGCCGAGCAAGGGGATGGATATCAAAATGATGCGCAGCTGCATGCCGGCGAGCAGCATCACGATGAGACCGGAGGCCGCGATCAAGAGAGCGGTGCCCAAGTCCGGCTGCTTGGCGATCATCGCCGTCGGGATGGCGATCAGCAGCCCCATCACCAGCAAATCCTTGAATGCGGGCGGCAGCGGCCGTTCGTGCATGTACCAGGCGCAAATCATGGGCACGGCCAGCTTCATGATTTCCGAGGGCTGGAAGCGGATGAAGCCGATGTCGAGCCAGCGTTGCGCGCCCTTGCCGATGTGGCCGGTCAGTTCCACCACGATCAACAGCAGTACGCCGATGACGTAGGCGATGGGCGCGAACAGGCGCAGGTATTGCGGCGTCGCGAATTTCGCCAGGGCGATCATGGCGGTCACTGCGATGGCGATGTTCACCAAGTGGTGCTCGACCATTTTCACGTTCAGCCCGGAGGCGCTGTACACCACCAGAATGCCGAAGCACACGATGATGGCCAGCACGCCGGTCAGCGGTCCATCCAACCCCAGGGCGCGCAGGGTGCGGCCGCCGGCGGTGAGCGTGCGGCGGGTGCGGGACGGCGAGAATTCATCGAAAATCATAGAACCTTTCCCAGCGCGGGCACTTTGTCGGCCGCGGGCTTGTCCGGCAACAGGTAGGCGTCGAACATCTTGCGCGCAATGGGCGCGGCGGTGCTGCCGCCGTGCTTGCCGTTTTCGACGAATACCGCCACCGCGAGCTTCGGATCCTCGGCGGGGGCGAATGAAATGAACAGCGCATGATCCAGCAGCCGCTCGTCCAATTCCTTCTCGTGATACTTCTCATTCTGGGCGATGGTGAATACCTGCGCCGAACCGGTTTTGCCGGCGATCTTGTAGGGCGATCCGGCGGTCGCCGCCGCCGCCGTGCCGCCGGGCCCGGTGGCCAACTCCATGCCGTCGACGATGACCTGCCACTGATCGGCGCTGACCGCGGTGAGCGGCGGCTCGGGCTCCACCGCCCGCTGGGTGAGAGTGGCGGCGCCCGCGGGGCGCACCGCCGACACCAGCCGCGGCTTGTAGATCTCGCCGCGCGATGCGATGCCCGAGACAGCATGCGCAAGCTGCATCGGGGTGGCCAGCATATAGCCCTGACCGATGCCCACGCTGATAGTTTCGCCGGGGAACCATATCTGCTCGGCCGCGCGCTTGTAGGCGTGGGCCTTCCAGGCGGTGGAGGGCATCAAGCCGGCCTTCTCCCCCGGAATGTCGATGCCGGTGGGTTCGCCGAAGCCGAAGGTGCTCATGAAATCATGCATGCGGTCGATGCCGAGCCGGTTCGCCACGGTGTAGAAATACACGTCGCACGACTGCATGATGGCATGGCGCATCGCGAGCACGCCGTGACCCTTGGGCTTCCAATCGCGGAACTGATGGCTGCTGCCGGGCAGATTGAAGTGACCGGGGCAGTAAATTGTCTGCTCCGGGGTCATGACGCCGTATTTCAGCGCGGCCAGGGCAAAGAACGGCTTGACGGTCGAGCCCGGCGGATAGGCGCCGCGCAGCGCGCGGTTGATCAGCGGCTTGTCGATGTCGTTTTGCAGGGCGTCATATTGCTTGGTGGTCAAGCCCCGGGCGAAGGCATTGGGATCGAATCCCGGGGTGCTCGCCAGCGCGATCACATCGCCGGTGTGCGGATCGATGGCGATGGCGGCGCCGCGCTTGCCCGTCAAGGCGTCCTCGGCGGCGCGCTGCACGCGCATGTCCAGACTCAGGATCAAATCGGCGCCGGCCACCGGCTGGCGCACGTTGAGCTTGGGAGTGAAGGCGCCCTGGCGCTCGACCGGCCGTCCGGCTGCATTCACCAAGACCTCGCGGTATCCCGGGCTGCCGTGCAATAAATTCTCGTAGGCGCCTTCCACCCCGAGTTTGCCGATGAGCGTGGTGCCGGCGTACGCGGCGGAATCGATGTGCTTCAAGTCCTGTTCGCTGATGGCGGCGACGTAGCCCAGCGCATGCACCGCGATCGGTCCGAAGGGATAGTGGCGCGACAAGCGTGTGCGGATGTCCACCCCCGTGAATTCATAGCGATGCACGGCGAAGCGCGCCATCTCTTCATCGTCGAGCTGCAACTTGATGGGCACGCTCTCATACACGTGGTGCGAGAGGATGGTGCGCTTGATGCCGCCCACTTCCTCGGCATCGAGCAGGCGGATCGCCACCAGGTGCGCCAGGGTGGCATCGATCTCAGGAGCGCCGCCGACCTGCTCACGCACCAGCTCCAACTGAAAGGCCGGCAAATTCTCCGCCAGCACGACGCCGTGACGGTCGAAGATCAGGCCGCGGCTGGGCGGAATCGGATCGGTGCGCACGCGGTTGCCCTGCGAGAGCTCGGCGTAGTACTGATGCTTCAACACCTGCAGATAAAACAGCCGCGAGGCGACGGCGAGCAGCAGCACGCAGACGGTGATGGCGGCGACGATGCTGCGAATCGTGAAGATCCGCTGCTCGCCGAAGTGATCCTTGATGCGGACGCGGCGGACCAAACTAGCTGCTCCGCAGGGCTTCAGCGTTCATGCAGGCGTCTCAAAATGCCGATCATCAGCGGCCACAGCAGGGCGCCGATCACCGGCGCCAGCCAGCGGCCGAAGTTGGTGACCGGATTGCCGGTGGCGCCGTCGACCCAGAACAGCACGAACTGATAGGCGGTCAGCAGCGCGAATATGGTCAGGCTCTGCGACAGAATGGAAAACACCCGCAGGCGCAGCCGCAGGTGCGTGGCCCAGGCGGCAATCAGTGTGAGCGCGAGCGCGTGCTGGCCGAGCACCACGCCCTGGATCACGTCGAGCGCGAGGCCCGCCACGAACGCCAGCGTCAAGCCCCCGGCGCGGGGCAGCTCGATGGACCAGTACAGAACCACCAACACCAGAAAATCGGGGCGAAACGCCTCCAATGCCTGCGGCAGCGGCAGCACTCCCAAGGCCAACGCCACCAGCGAGGAGAGCGCCATGGGCAGGCGGCGAATGCGGTTTTCTCGCATCATTCGTCGTTCGCTCCTGCAGGCGGCGGCGCAGGCTTCGGCGCCGCCGCCTCGTTCGGCGGACGCGAAGGTGCGGTCGCCGGCGCCGCTGCCGGGCGCGGCGGCGTCGTTGAGGTCGTTGGGGCCGTCGGCGGCGCGGCCGGCTGCGGCTTCAACCAGACGAACATGAGCTCGCGCGAGCGGTCGAGCGCGGCGGCGGGCTTGACATCGACATCCGCCAGCGAGGCCGCCGGATCGCGCTTGACCTCCGCCACGGTGCCGACCGGGTAGCCGGCGGGAAATCCGCCGCCGAGTCCGGACGTCACCAAGAGATCTCCCACGACCACGTCCGCACTGGTGGGCAGGTAGGGCAGCTTGAGCCGGCCCATGTCGCCCGTTCCCACGGCGATCGTGCGCAGGCCATTGCGATTCACCTGCACCGGCACGGCATGGGTTGCATCGCTCACCAGAATGACCTCGGCGGTCAGCTGGCCGACGCGCGCGATCTGGCCGAACACGCCGCCCGAGTCGAGCACGGCCTGACCGACGAACAGGCCGTCCTGAGCGCCCTTGTCGACCAGCACGCGTTCGCGGAACGCGTCCAAATCCAAATCCATGACATTGCCGATGATGAAACGGTTGGCGACACCTGCGGTGCTGTCGCGCAAGGCGCGCAGGCGCTGGCTCTCGGCTTCCAATGCCTCGTAGCGCTGCAGGCGGAACTGCGCCATGCGCAACTCCGCCTCGAGCCGGGATTTGTCGGCCCGCAGGGCATCTCGGGTCGTAACGCTGGCGCGGAACCAGTCCCAGCCCTCGAAGGGGCTGGCGACGGCGATTTGCACCGGATAGGCCACGACCGAGAGCGCCCGGCGGATCCGGCCGAGATGATCGTAGCGTTTATCGACAATGATGAGCCCCAGGGCGAGCAGCGAATACAGGACGCAGCGGAGCAGCAGTCCCGTCGTCCGACCGGACGTATCGGTGTTACGAAACGCGACCATGAGCGGAATATTCCCTGGGAGACAGGCTCCTGGTCGCTTGCATTACTCCAGTCCGAAGATGCCCGGGCCATGCTCCTCGGTGAGTTCGAGGATGCGCCCGCCGCCGCGTGCAACGCAGGTCAGAGGATCATCCGCAACCACCACGGGCAGGCCGGTTTCTTCCATGAGCAATTTGTCGACGTCGCGCAGCAGCGCGCCGCCGCCGGTGAGCACGATGCCGCGCTCGGCGACGTCGGCGCCGAGTTCGGGCGGCGTCTGTTCGAGCGCTTGCTTGACCGCGCCCACGATGCCCTGCAGAGGCTCCTGCAGCGCTTCGAGAATTTCGTTGGAGTTCAATGTGAAACTGCGGGGCACGCCCTCCGACAAATTGCGGCCCTTGACCGAGATCTCGCGCACCGTCTGACCCGGGTAGGCCGAGCCGATCTCGAGCTTGATGCGCTCGGCCGTGGCTTCGCCGATCAGGATGCCGTAGTTGCGGCGCACATAGTTGGTGATGGCCTCGTCGAACTTGTCGCCGCCGATGCGCACGCTGGCCGCATAGACGATGCCGTTCAGCGAAATGACCGCGACCTCGGAGGTGCCGCCGCCGATGTCGAGCACCATCGAACCGCGCGCCTCCTGAACGGGGAGGCCGGCGCCGACCGCCGCGGCCATGGGTTCGGGGACGATATCGACGCTGCGCGCACCGGCGCCCTCGGCCGATTCCTTGATGGCGCGCCGTTCCACCTGGGTGGATCCGAAGGGCACGCAGACGAGGACCCGCGGGCTGGGGCTCAAGAAGC
>Ga0193726_1001868_pt1 | contig 15293 bp, 9 predicted proteins | sample H2c1metaG_FD_144928 | JGI IMG/M metagenome (GOLD analysis project Ga0193726, IMG submission 144928) | Soil microbial communities from a riparian zone of the East river system, Colorado, United States - H2c1 | ecosystem: Environmental > Terrestrial > Soil > Riparian zone | place: USA: East River... | reverse complement strand
CCGCACTTCTTGTTTTGCTGGGTGCCGTCGGACTCGTTCTTCTGATTGCGTGCGCGAACATTGCGAATTTGCTTCTCGCGCGCGCCACGTCGCGCGCCAGGGAAATGTCCGTGCGTGCCGCGTTGGGTGCGGGGCGAATGCGAATCATTCGGCAACTGCTGAGCGAAACCGCTGTGCTCGGACTGCTTGGCGGCGTCGCGGGAATTGCAATCGCATATTGGGGAGTGCAAGCAATCAGCTCGATTCTTCCGTCGACTGCAAGTCCGTTCGTGGCACCAACTCTGCCCGAACTGAATACAATCCGCGTAGACAATTTCGTTCTGGGATTTGCACTGCTGCTGTCCGCGCTCGCGAGTTTCGCGTTTGGATTGGCACCGGCGCTTTTTGCGTCAAATTCAAATTTACAAACCAGTCTTCGCGAAGGCGAAGGACGTTCCGGTGAGAGCGGCGCACGGCGGCGCGCGCGGAGCGTTCTGGCCTCCGCAGAAATTGCGCTTGCAATGGTGCTGCTGGTTTCTGCCGGATTGCTGTTGCGCAGTTTCGCCAAGTTGACGTCCGTAGATCCGGGATATGTCGCGAAACACGTTTTGAAAGCTGACGTCTCGCTGCCTCGTTTTCAATATTCCACGCCGCAGCAATGGTCGATGTTCACGGATCAACTGATGGCGCGAATCAAAACTGAACCCGGCATGCAGAATTCCGCGATGGTTGTTCCCGCGCCAATGATCAGCGCCGGCGTAAATCTGCCGTTCAATATTGTGGGAACTCCTCCGCCATCCGCGGGCACTTCTCGAACGGCGGATTATGTTTCCGTCACGCCGGATTATTTTCACGTGCTGGGAATTCCGCTGCTGGCCGGCCGTTACTTCACCGAACGTGATGCGATGACTGCTCCTCGCGTAACGGTAATTAGCGAGGCGATGGCAAAAGTTTATTTTCCAAATGAGAATCCCATCGGAAAACACATGATGTTCGCGTTTCCACCTGATGCCGGCACCGACCGCGAAATAATCGGAATCGTGGGAAATATTCGCGACGTTGCGTTGAGTCAAAATCCCGGGCCGATGATGTACGTGCCGTTTGCTCAGTCGCCATTTTGGGGCGGCGCGGTCGTTGTGAAAAGCACGCTTGGTTCCGCTGACGTGGCCGCCGCAATTCGGCGTGACGTGCTTGCGATAGACAAAGATTTGCCGGTGACGGACGTCGAAGATTTGAGCGCGCTCGTCGATGCCTCCACCGCGCAGCCGAAATTTCGGACGACCCTGCTGGGTTTATTCGCGGCGATCGCGTTGATCCTTGCCGTGACGGGAATTTTTGGCGTGATCTCATATTCCGTTTCGTGCCGCACTCGCGAAATCGGAATTCGAGTCGCGCTGGGAGCTTCGCGCAGCGCAATTTTGCAAATGATTCTGCGCGAAACGTTGACTCTCACGCTGGTAGGGCTTGCGGTCGGTGTGCCATGTGCGCTTGCGGCTTCGCGATTGGTCGGGCACATGCTTTTCAATGTTTCGCCAAATGATCCAGTAACGGTCGCGGCCGTCGGATTACTGCTTGCGGCCGTGGCGTGCATCGCCGGATATATTCCGGCGCGGCGTGCGATGCGAGTGGACCCGATGGTGGCTTTGCGGCACGAATAGAATTTGTTGCTCATGAATAGAGGATGCAAATGAGTTGGACGCGATTTCTACGACGAAAAAAATGGGATGAAGAGCGCGCGCATGAGCTGCGTTCGCACGTTGAAATTGAAGCCGACGAAAATGTTTCGCGCGGCATGTTGCCGAACGAAGCGCGGTATGCGGCCAACAAAAAACTAGGGAATGTGACGCAGATTCGCGAGGAGATTTTTCATATGAACAGCATGGCGTTTGTGGAAACGATGTTGCAGGACTTGCGATTCGCATTCCGCATGCTGCGTAAAAAACCAAGCTTCACGATTGCGGCGGTGTTGACGCTTGCCCTTGGCATTGGTGCTACGACAGCGATTTTCAGCGTCGTGAATGCAATGTTGTTGAAGCCGCTACCATATGCGAATGCATCGCAGCTGATCGTAGTGACGGGCACTTCCGCGCGTATCCCTGATTTTTCTATTTCGCTTCCCGATTTCCTGGACTATCAGAAGCAGAGCAGTACTTTTTCGGACATGGCGGCAAGCATTCAACTCGGACTCAGTCTATCTGGCGTGTCGCAACCTCAGTTCATAAACGGATATTACGTTACGCACAATTTCCTTTCGACGCTTGGCGTACACCCGATGATCGGCCGCGATTTCCTGCCGGAGGAAGATCAACCAGGCACCGCGCCTGTTGTGCTGCTTTCCTACAAATTGTGGCAATCTAAAATGCAGGGCGATCCAAAAGTCGTCGGGCGCACCATGCAGCTCGACGAACGTAGCTATACCATCATCGGAGTTCTTCCTAAGTCATTCTTCTTTTTGGACACCGCGGATTTGCTGGCACCAAGCGGTACGTTCCCTGCCCCGCGGCTTTTTACAGATCGAGGAAATCACGGCGACACTGATGTGATCGGTCGAATGGCGCCGGGTATGAAGCTTCCGCAAGTAAAAGTCGAGTTCGATAGCCTCGCGAGCCAACTAGCCGCGTCGTATCCGTCAACAAACACGGGCTACGGCGTTAAGCTGACGCCGATTCGCGATGTCTACGTGAGCGACACAAGTTCGGCGCTGCTGATACTTTTCGGAGCCGTGATTTTCGTTCTGTTGATTGCTTGTGCCAACGTGGCGAATTTGTATCTGGTACGCGGAGCTGAACGCACGAAGGAAATTGCGGTCCGCCTCGCGTTTGGAGCCAGCCGGTCTCGCGTTGTGCGCCAGATGTTGACAGAAAGTCTGCTGCTGGCGTTTCTGGGCGGCGGACTCGGCGCAGTATTGGGAATCTGGAGCGTGGCAGGTTTGGAACGATTAGCCCCGGCGGGAACATTGATGGCAATGGACACGCATATTGATGGAACCGTGCTGGGATTTGTTGGGGCGATAGTTCTTTTTGTTTCGATCGCATTTGGCTTGATGCCAGCATTGCACGCCACGCGGCCCGACGTGCAGGAGGCACTGAAAGACGGCGGGCGAAGCTCAACGCCCAGCGCAAAGCAGCAGCGCCTTCGAGGTGCGCTGGCAATCTCAGAAACCGCGCTGGCTCTGGTGCTCGTCATCGGAGCGGGTCTGATGCTGAAGAGTCTGTACCGGCTGTTAGAGGTGAGTCCCGGGTTTCAACAGGATCACGTTTTGACAATGCGGATCGATTTGCCCCGCGTCAGATACCCGAAGGTGCCGGCAGCCCTAAATTTTTGGCAACAAATTCTTGATCGCGTAAAAGCATTGCCGGGTGTTGAAAGCGCTGCAGTCGGAACAGTGGTTCCTTTCGCGGGGGATCACAGGCGCACTGACATCACGATCGATGGACAACCTGTCCCCGAAATCGGTAGCTTCCCGCATCCCGACTATCACAGTGTGAGTTCTGACTATTTTAGTGCGATGAAAATTCCACTGCTTCGAGGACGCGCGTTCACTGATGCCGATTCTGAAAATGCGCAGTTGGTCGGAGTGATTAATTCCACTTTGGCGAAGCGCTATTGGCCGGACGACGATCCGATTGGCAAACAGTTTCTGTTCGGGCATCCCAGTTCAACCAATAATTGGGTCAGGATCGTAGGAGTTGTGCCGGATACAAAAATATATGGACTGGCGAATCCCGCCCGAATCGAAGTTTATGTTCCGTACCGGCAGAAGGCCAGCAGCAATATGACGCTCATCGTGCGCTCAGCGGCAGATTCGGCGGGCCTGACTGCAGAAGTGGAGTCCCAGATTGCTGCGGTGGATAAAGACCAGGCTGTTACTGAAATCAGCACAATGTCGCAGCTCGTTGATAATTCGGTTTCCACGCAACACGCCACTCTGATTCTGCTTGGGCTATTCAGCGCGCTGGCGCTCGTGTTGGCGAGCATTGGAATTTATGGCGTGATGGCATATTCCGTTGCGATGCGAACGCATGAAATTGGAATTCGCATTGCGCTCGGTGCACAGAAACGCGACGTGCTGCGAATGGTGATGGGACAAGGCGTGCGGCTGGCATTTGCAGGTGTTGCGATTGGAGTGATTGCTGCGCTGGCGCTCACTCGATTGCTTTCGAGTTTGCTTTTTTCGGTGAGCGCGAATGATCCGGTGGTATTTATTTGCGTGCCGGTTTTGCTGATATTGGTGACGCTGGTTGCTTGTTATATTCCGGCGATGCGCGCGATGAGGGTGGACCCGATGGTGGCGTTGAGATATGAATGAGTGTGATCGTCTGCCGGCAGAAGAAGCGTCGGGTTCGGAGAACCCGAGCTACACGATCCCGTAAGTCCTTTATTAGCCACACTTACGCACCAGATCGCTGTAAGTCCTTTATTAGCATACACATCGCTAATTGGGTGGGAGTTGGGTTACACCTCTTCAATAATCTTGCCCGTTTTTCCCCTTGGCTCGCTTGAGCGAAGCCTTCCGAATATTCCGGCTGGGCCACGTAAATCATTGAACTGATTGTAGTTAAGTGGAAGCTGCGAGGGCGCGCGAGACGTGTGGTTGCGTCTTTCTATAGTTATTAAAACTATGCCGTGGCGCGATACATTGTGCGGCGAAACGGTGCAGCAATGCCCTTCCTTGCAGGTTGAAACTCTTGGGTGACTAAGCTGGCTTTGCGGCGTCTGATAGATTGAAACCTTCGGGCGACGAAGGGCGTAGTCCGCTAAACGCGCGCGAGCTTGCGGGGAACAAAGAGCCAACAGGAGCGAGCCACATGGATCAAATTGGATTTCTTGAGGGACTGATTCAGGATGTTCGCTACGGTTGGCGGAATTTGCGGAAGAATCCCGGCTTCACAGTTGTGGCCGTCCTCACATTGGCGCTGGGAATTGGCGCGAACACTTCCATATTTACTTTGATCAACGCGGTGATGATGACGCGTCTTCCTGTGGGCAATCCTCAGGAACTTGTGGTGCTGCATTGGAACTCGCACTCGAAGGGGCCTTTTGTTTGGCAAAGTTCAAGCTCTTACGGCGGTTGCGACACACAGGACGCCGGCTCAGGTAATACCAACTGTTCATTTTCATATCCTGATTTCGAGAATTTTCGCACGCATGCACAAAGCTTCCAGGGTATCGCCGCGTATGGTGGAGGCGCTGGAGTGCAGGTGGATATGAACGGCACGGCGACACGCGCGAATGGACAGGTGGTAAGTGGAAATTATTTTTCGGTGCTTGAGTTAACTCCGGCGTACGGACGAACGTTGACTGATTCTGACGATAAGCCGGGCGCGGAGCCGGTGGTGGTGCTGGAATATAGTTATTGGCAGAAGCAATTCAATAGCGATCCGAAAGTTGTCGGCGGCACCGTTTCATTCAACAACGTTCTGTTTACGATTGTAGGAATTGCGCCACCGGAATTTTTTGGAATTTCGCCGGGCGCGCGACCGAACTTCTGGATGCCGCTGCATGGCAGGGATCGCATCGGCACGAAACCAGATCCGACTCGATACGAAGCACGAACCGTTTGGCTTTACCTGATTGGAAGAGTGAAATCCGGAGTGACGTTGGAGAGAGCGAGCGCGGAACTCGGAGTGCTTTTCCATGGATCGCTCGCCACGGAAGCAGCGGCCGCAGCGCTGGCTCCCAGCAAATACGAAAAAGAACATCCGGGCAAGACGATTGACGCCGATCTGAGCATGTCCTTGACGAGCGCGGAACGCGGGTTGGCGGGAATGCGCCAGAGATATTCAACGCAACTATTTGTGTTGATGGCGGCGGCCGGACTGGTGATGTTGATTGCCAGTGCGAACATTGCGAATCTGCTGCTGGCGCGCGCGGCCTCGCGCAGAAAAGAAATTGCCGTGCGCCTTGCGATTGGCGCGACGCGCGTGCGCTTGCTGCGTCAACTGCTGACGGAAAGTTTATTACTGGCGCTGCTTGGATGCGTGACCGGCCTGCTTGTTTCGTTTTGGACGACCAGAGTGCTGGTGCGCGTCATCATCAGTCCAAAAGCGACTCCCGTGCTTCTTGCGATGTTTCGACCCAATCTGCTTGTGTTTGGATTTGCGGTTGGAATTGCGACTGTCGCATCAATTCTTTTTGGATTAATTCCGGCGCTTACGAGCATTCGTGTTTCTCCGGGCGCTACTTTGAAAGCGGCAGGAAGCAGCGCAGGCGGCTCGGGTTCCGAAAGCCGCAATCGATTGGGACGCACGCTGGTCGCGGTTGAAATGGCGCTGGCGCTTGTGCTGGTGATTGGCGCGGGACTTTTTCTACGGACACTGGTTACTCTGGAAACGCTCAACCCGGGATTCCGCACCGATCATCTACTGACATTTTCAATTGCGCCTTCCAGCGCGAAACTTTCCGATGAAAAATCTTCCGCGCTCGGACAGGAACTTCAACGACGGCTCGCAGCGCTGCCCGGAGTCGAGAGCGTCACATGGTCACGGCAGTTGATGCTTGCAGGGAGCTTGTGGACGACCAGCGTGAAGATTCAGGAGCGGCCCGACTCCGGAGACGTAAATACGCAACAAGCCGAGGTAGGGCCGGGGTACTTTGAAACGCTGAAGATTCCGGTGCTTTCGGGGAGAGGTGTTACCGCGGCAGATTGCCGTAAAGATTTTCAGGGCATCTGGGTGAATCATGCGTTCACAGCGAAATATTTGAATAATGCAAACGCCGTCGGACTGCACATCATGCAGGACGACAAGGCGCAAGAAATAATGGGCGTGGTCGGAGACATAAAGTATTCGAGCGTCCGAGACAAATTCGAGCCAACAATTTATACGGCGTCGCCGAGCGGAGACGTGGCATTTCAAATAAGGACCACCGCAAAACCAGAGGCGTTGCAAAACGCGGTAAGAAAAATTGAAGCTGAAGTGGCGCCGAATATTCCGATTGATAACGTCAGCACGCTGCAAGAAAGCATCGACGGCAATCTTTCCGCGGAAAATTCCATGGCGAAGCTATCTGCCGGATTTGGTTTGCTGGCGCTGGTATTGGCGGGAATTGGAATTTACGGAGTGCTGGCTTATTCGGTTGCGCGGCGAACGGGAGAAATTGCGATTCGCATGTCATTGGGTGCGCTGCCTGGAAATATTCTTGGGCTTATTTTGAAAGAGGGATTGCGGCCGACGATCATTGGCGCGGTGATTGGTGTGCTTGCGTCGTGGGGACTTACTCGGTTTGTGGAGAAATTTCTGTATGGCGTGAAACCGCTGGACGCGATGACATTTGCAATTGCGACGGGCGTGCTGCTTTTGATCGCGGCGCTGGCTTGTGTGATTCCTGCGCGGCGGGCTACGCGGGTTGATCCGATGGTGGCACTGAGAAATGAGTAGGAACGGTTTGTGAAATTGGGTTTGAGGAGCCGGTCCCGAAGCTTCGGGACCGGCTCTTTTTTTTGGTTAGATGAAAACTGACCGTAGGTTGTCGGCGCTACGAAAACCTTCTATGAAAAGTTTGTGATGAGTTGATTCGCGGGGGGCACCGACAGGAGTGTCGGTGCTACTTTGCTTTGGCGCAACCTCGCACAGCCAGAAGTGGGCTGTGCTGCCTAGACCCCATATTTAGCGCCTTTCTTGCACATCCCTTGAACACTTGTACTGCATCCATCGCAAAGCTAAGATGCAGCCACCACGAATCCCATCTAGTGGAACTTTTTCGCGCCCATATACGTTCCATTAAGTGGAGGCCGAGAGCCACCGTGGACGCGAGGCACACAGAAAATTGGAACCAGAAGCCCAACTGGTCCAGCAATGCCTACGCGGAGATGGCGCCGCGTGGGAGGAACTTGTACGCCGCCACTCGCGCCGGATATACAACCTCTGCTACCGCTTTACCAATCAGCGGCAGGAGGCTGAGGACCTTTCGCAGGAAGTTTTCATGCGCGTGTATAAAACGCTGGGAAGCTACCGCGATATTTACGGAGCGTTCGGCACTTGGGTCACCAGCGTCACGCGGAATCTTTTGATAGATCATTATCGCCGCACGCGGCGGGATCGGTTGACGGATTCAATGGAAGATGTAACCACACAGGTGGAATCGAAAGAGTCGTCGGGCATGCGGCCGGATCATTCCGCGGCTGTGACCGAACTGGGCGAGCATTTGCAAATTGCGCTGGCGAAACTTTCGCCGGATTTGCGCGAAGCTGTTATTTTGCGGGATCTGGAAGGATTGGATTACAAAGAAATTCAGCAGGTGCTGGAAGTGCCGGAAGGTACGGTGAAATCGCGCATCAACCGCGGACGAATTGATCTGGCGCGAGTGCTGAGTGAAATGGGAATTAGAGCTAATTAATTTTTGGAGCAAGCGATGAATTGGAACTGTGAACGAATTGAAGAGCGGTTAAGTGATTTTCTGGAAGGCGCGCTTACGCCTGAGGAAGCCGCGCAGTTCGTGGCGCATTCGAGCACCTGCGCGCAATGCCATGAATTGGTGGCAAGCGTTCGCGGGTTGATTGGCGCGATGCATGCGCTCGAACCGGTGGCGGCTCCGGTCAACTTGATGCCCGCAATTTTGAATAGCACGCTTGGGCCGCGTCCTTCATCCGGCGGATGGCGCGCATGGTTCGGCTGGACGCGCGTTATATTCCAGCCGCGATTTGCATATGGCGCGTTGACGGTGCTGGTTACGTTCGGCGTAGTTTCGCAGGCGCTTGGAATTCAACTGCGTATGCCGACTGTCGCTGATCTGAATCCGGTGAATTTGTATCGCAGCGCGGACAGGACGGCGCATTTGGCCTACGCGAAGGGATCGAAGTTTGTCGGCGACTTGCGCGTTGTATATGAAATTAAATCCCGGCTGGAACCTGAGCAGGATTCAACTCCTGAACAGAAAACTCCCGCGACGCAACCTGCTGCGCCGGGACAGAGCAAAACACCTGTGACTTCTCCGCTGCATCGCGCGGTGGCCGTGGAAAAATATTTGAACCGGGTTGCGTGCGGAATTTGGATCGCGCCGGTAAGGAGACTGCCATGAAGTGTGCTGTTCATCCTGAAGTTGACGCGACCGGATATTGCCGGAATTGCGGAAAGGCATTGTGCACAGGTTGCTCGCGCGAAGTTCGCGGCATGATTTATTGCGAAGCGTGTTTGGCGGACATGGTCACGCAGCCGCGCGCGTCGGTGTTGCCGCCACCCGATTCCGGCCGCAGTCCGGCATTGGCAACTATGCTCGGATTCGTTCCCGGACTCGGCGCCGTATACAACGGGGAATACTCCAAGGCAATTATTCACGTGCTGATTTTCGCGACGCTGGTGGCGACTGAAAGCGGTGACCATCCCGATTCCATTCACGCATTTCTGGGAATCATGATTGCCGCGTTCATTTTTTACATGGCCATTGACGCAAATATTTCCGCGAAGGCGCGGCTGGCCGGAAAAGTTTCATCCGACCCGATTGCTGAAATCAGCAGAGGGAAAACCGTGTGGCCGTTTGTGCTGATGGGAATCGGCGTTCTGTTTTTGCTGAGCAACTTCAACGTGCTTAACGTGGACGAATTGATCAATCGCTTTTGGCCGCTGCTGCTGATTGCAATCGGCGGATTTATGGTCTGGCGGCGAACAGAAAGACAGTCGTAGAAATTCGGAGGATGACAAATGGCGACGCGATGTAACTGTCAACGCTGCTCAATTCGAGGACTGATGGGGCCGGCAATTCTGATTACGATTGGTGTGCTGTTCCTGGTGCAGCAATCGCACTGGGCATATCACTTCGGCAGAACGTGGCCAGTGATTTTGCTGGTGATTGGCGGCGTGAAATTGGCCGAAGCGCTTGCGTCAGACGCCGGTCACAATTCGCAACAGATTCCGCCAGTGTATCCGCAACAGGGGCCGCCGATGCCGCCGCAGGGGCCGGGCACGAGTTCGCAACAGGGTCAGGGGCCGGGACAAGTTCCGCCTCCACCACCGCTGGGCTGAGGTCTGGGAGACCATATGGCATCCAACACTCCGCTACGCCGCCGTTCGATTTTCAGTGGGTTGCTGCTGGTTATTATCGGCGCACTTCTGCTGAGCCACAATTTTGGCGGCAATCTGCCGGCCTGGCAAATTTTGCGCCAGTGGTGGCCGCTGGTTTTTATTTTGTGGGGACTGGCAAAACTTTACGATCATTTCATGGCGCAACGCACGGGCGAGCCGGCCCCGCCAACAGTTTCGGCGGGCGAAGTTTTGCTGGTGTTGCTGTTGCTTGCGGTGATTGGCGGAGTGGGAATTATTGACTGGGGATCGAATCATCCGAATCGCGGCGATATTTTTTCGTCAATTTGGAACGAATCATATTCGTTTACGGAATCTGTTCCGGCGCAAACAATTGCCGCGAAATCGCAGGTCACCGTGCGAACTGCGCGCGGAAATATTACGGTAACCGCAGATGACACGCAGCAAATTTCCGTCACAGCGCGAAAATCTGCCAACGCGGAAAGTGAAAGCGCGGCGCAGGAGCGCGCGAATCACGTCCACGTGACAGTTACTAAGACTGATAACGGATATTTGGTTGAGCCGCAGGGACAAAATGATTCGGAGGGAACAGTAAGCGCGGAACTGGAAGTTCACGTTCCGAAAAACATTTCGCTGGACGTGAAGACCGATCGCGGAGCTGTGCAGATTACGGGCATCGCCGGAAATGTAAACGTTCAGAGCCAGCATGGCGCGATTGAAGTGCGGCAATCCGGCGCCGATGTGAGCGTGGAATCGAACAACAACTCGGATGATATTCGCATCGTCAGCGCAGCCGGAAATGTTCGCGTGTCCGGCAAGGGCGCGCAAGTGGAAATTTCTGACGTGCAAGGCGCGGTGACGCTGGACGGCGATTATTTCGGTTCGTTGAATTTTGCGCGGCTGGCGAAGGGAATTCATTTTGTGTCCAATCGGACGGATCTGGCGATCACCCAGCTAACCGGGCGAGTGGAAATTACGAATCCGGGCGACATGGGAATTTATGATTCGACGGGCAGCGTGACGTTGACGACGACTAAGCGCGATCTGACCCTCGATAACGTAACCGGAAAAATTCAAGTCGACAATCGGAGCGGGAACATCACCGTTCGATATACGCAGCCGCCAAAGGAAGGGCTGGAATTGACGACGCAATCGGGCGATATCGACATCAATTTGCCGGGGAAGTCTGCGTTTGATATCAGTGCACGCGCGGATAACAACGGCGATATCAGTTCTGATTTCGGCGAATTGCAATCCAAAGTGGAAGAGCTGCACGGAAGCGCGCGATTGGATGCGAGCGTGGGAACGCACGGGCCGAAGCTGGATTTGCGCACGACGCATGCGACAATTCGGATTCGCAAAGGACAGTAGCGCAGCGTTCGCGAAGAATTCGCTTAGCGCTCGACCACTTTTTCGATCACATCGAAGAAGCCGGGGAATGAAACGTCGGCGCAACCTGCGTCAAGAATTTTGCTGGGACCTTCGGCGCCGAGCGCGGCAACCGCAAACGCCATCGCAATTCGGTGATCGCCGTGCGTTTCAATTTCCGCGCCGTGCAATTTACCGGACGATTTTCCGCCGACACGCAGACCGTCTGGGCGTTCTTCCACATCCGCGCCCATTCTTCGTAAGTTTTCCGCGACCACCGCGATGCGGTCGCTTTCTTTCACGCGCAATTCCTTCGCGTCACGAATTTCAATTCCCTTTTCGGTGAACGGGCCGAGCGCCGCAAGCATCGGGAGCTCGTCGATCAACTGAGCAACTTCGTCACCCGCAATTTCGCCGCCCTCGACGGGCGCGTTGCGTATGGCCACGTCGCCAACCAATTCACCGCCCGATTCACGCACAGAGAGCAACGAAATCGGCACGCCCCATCCGGCAAGCAAATCGAGCACGGCCGTGCGCGTGGGATTTAGGCCGACATCGTGCAGCACGAGACTGGATTCTGGAAGAATGAGCGCAGCAGCCAGGAAGAAAACTCCGGAGGAAAGATCACCGGGCACAGTTAAGTCACGCGGACGAAGTTCCGCGCCGCCGGTGACACTCAGCGTGCGATTCTCGCGTCCAACGTGCACGCCAAATTCTTCGAGCGCTAGTTCGGTGTGATCGCGCGTGCGCACTAGTTCCGTAACTTCGGTGACGCCCTCCGCGAATAATCCGGCCATCAAAATCGCGGACTTCACTTGCGCGCTTGGCACTGGCAGCGTGTAATCGATGCCGACGAGTTTGCGGCCGTGGATTTTCAGCGGCGCTACGCCGTTTTCGCCGGCGTGAATTTCTGCGCCCATCTGCGTAAGAGGATCGATCACGCGCCGCATTGGACGCTTTCGCAGGGACGCGTCGCCCGTCACCGTCGAATCAAATTGTTGTCCGGCCAGAATTCCGGTGAGCATGCGCATCGTTGTGCCGGAATTTCCGGCGTCGAGTTTGCGGCTCGGCTCTCGCAACCCGTGCAGTCCCGCGCCGGTGATTCGCACGCCGGTATTCGTGCGATCGATTCTTACTCCGAGACGCTTCAGGCAATCGAGCGTGCTCTGGCAATCCGCCGCGGCGGAAAAATGCTCAAGCTTGCTGGTGCCCTTGGCCAGCGCGGCGAGCAAAGCGTATCGATGCGAAATGGATTTATCGCCGGGAAGGATCACCGGGCCTGAAATGGTGCGCGCAGGAATTATTTTTCGATTTGCCACGCAGGAATTCTAGCATGGCGATGCATTACGCTCATTCTTCAAGGCCGACGCAACCGAATCGCGCCGAAGCGCTTCTAATATGATGGATCGGAAGAGCGTCTGCAGGAATTGCAACATCTTTGTAACGAAGTGAAATGCCGCCCTTCGTTCGAGCGTATTATAATGTAGGAGGGCACTTACCGTGACTCAGCCCATCGGCATGAGATTTTCCGGCGGAATGCTTCGTCGATTATCCACCGCGGCACTTGGAATATTTTTGTGCGCTACATTTGCGGGCGTTAGCTCCGCGCAGCAAACTCCTCCTCCCGCTTCATCATCTTCGACTTCGTCCAAATCAACAAATCAATCGAGCGCAGGATCGCAGTCAAATCAGCACGATATGGGAAGCATGCCGGGCATGGACATGAGCCACGGGCAGATGACGTCGGATCAAATGGCGCAGCATGATGCGAACGGGCAAATGATTCCGGGCCATCAACACATGGGCCCGCACATGAAAATGAGCGCGCATCGTCCTTCGACTCCGCAAGATTGGACGAAGGCTGACGAGGTTGTCACCGAATTGCGCGAAGGCATTGAGAAATATAAGGACTACAAAGTTGCGCTGGCGGATGGCTTCGAGCCATTTCTGCCGAATCTGCCGCAACCGATGTATCACTTCACCAATGCGCGCAACGGATTTCTGGAATCTTTCACATTTGATGCGTCACGTCCCACGTCCCTGTTATATAAAAAGACGGCGAGCGGCTACGAACTAATTGGTGCGATGTACACCATGCCGGTGCGAGCGACGGAAGAAGAATTGAACGAGCGCATTCCGCTGAGCATCGCGCAGTGGCACCTGCACACAAATTTGTGCATGCCGAAAATGGGACAGGGCCAACACGCCGACTTTACGAAATTTGGATTGATGGGATCGATTACAACGAAGGCGTCGTGCGACGCGAACGGCGGCAGATTTTATCCGATTTTATTTGGATGGATGGTTCACGTGTATCCATTCGAGCCAACCAAAGAGAAAATTTGGGAACAGTAGAATTTCTGAAGTGGCGCGCATAGAATAGGTTTAAATTCAGCTTTCGCAGTTCACTGAAATTATATGAAAACAAAAACGCTTGGCACTTCCCGTTTTCGATTTGCATTTGCGCGCTTCGCCGCAGTAGCGGCATTCCTCCTCGTAGCTGTCTCCGCATTTGCCGCGCCGGCTGACTCGCCGGAAATTATGCCGCTCAACCAGATCAAACCCGGAATGAAGGGCATGGCCTACACAATTTTCAGCGGCAATGAAATTGAGAAATTCGATTTAGTGGTGCTCGGAATTCTTCCCGATCTTCTCGGCCCGCACGAATCAATTATTCTTGTGCAACTGGTTGGGGAAAAAGTCGAACATACCGGCGTTGTAGCCGGTATGAGCGGCAGCCCCGTTTACATTGACGGAAAACTTGTCGGCGCCCTTGCGCTGAAGTTTGGCTCGTTCACAAAAGAAGCGCTGGGCGGAGTTACTCCCATCGAAAACATGATGGAAGTGAAGGGATCGACAGCTCACACGACTGTCACGGCCGCGAACGCTGATTCATCTACGAACGATTCAGGAATGCTCGTCGCGAATCAGCCGCGCTACGAAATAAGTTCTGACGTGGTGAATCAAAGCTCGTTATTGAAGGGAGACGCCGCGGCGCATCTCGGCGGCGCGTATCTAACTCCAATCGAAACGCCGCTGGTTTTTTCCGGAATTTATCCTTCCGTGCTGGCGCAGTTCGCGCCGCAACTTTCCGGATATGGATTGGTCGCAGTTCCCGGTGGTGCGGGTGCAGCACAACCTGACGACGCAAATATTGTTCCCGGAGATATGGTGAGCGTGATGCTCGTCAGCGGTGACATGACCGCCGCGGCATCCTGCACCGTCACCGCGATTGTGCAAAATAGAATTTACGCGTGCGGCCATCCAATATTTGGCTTGGGCGATGTAAGTTTTCCGCTGGCGCGTGGACGCGTTGTCGCCACGATGTCGTCGCAAGATAGTTCGACGAAAATTGTTACGACTGGCGGAATCATCGGCACTCTTAACGCGGATCGTCTTTCCGCGATTATGGGTACGGCTGGCGCGGGCCCGAAAATGATTTCGATGGACATGAGTCTGCAAACGCCTGCAGGCGAACGCAAATCGCATTACGAGCTTGCCGAAAATAAAGATCTCACTCCGCTGCTCGTCGGCCTCGTCGCACAGAATGGTTTGACCTCGAATAATTTTTACAGCGAGGGAAACACATTGAAGCTTTCTGGCGAAATTAAAATCGCCGGTCATTCTTCCGTGCAATTGGAAAATATGTTCGCGCCAAGCGGCGCGCTTTTGCAGGATAGCGCCATCGTCACCGGCAACGTGCAAGCCATGTTCTCGCGCATTTTCACGAACCCTTATGAACAGGCGCAAATCGAGCACATCCAACTGAATCTTGCGAGCATTCCGGAGCGGCGCTTCACAGCTATCGAAGGCGCGTGGACGGACGCCACCGAAGTTGTGCCCGGACAAACTGTGCAGGTGAAAGTTTTGTTGCGCGCGTATCGCGGAGCTGCTGAACTGCGCACAATTCCGATTACGATTCCCGCCCAGGTGGACCGCGGCGTGAATCGTAATCGGAATTGTGCGCAG
>Ga0193726_1001867_pt1 | contig 15303 bp, 18 predicted proteins | sample H2c1metaG_FD_144928 | JGI IMG/M metagenome (GOLD analysis project Ga0193726, IMG submission 144928) | Soil microbial communities from a riparian zone of the East river system, Colorado, United States - H2c1 | ecosystem: Environmental > Terrestrial > Soil > Riparian zone | place: USA: East River... | reverse complement strand
CACCGGGGTATCCGCAATTGATTCAGAAAAAAAAGTGCATGTTCTATTCTAAGCTTCGAGCCTTGAGCTATGAGTTTTAAGCCGCAGCTAATAACCCGAAGCAGTATTTTATTTCTTCGGTGCCTTCTTCTTACCGGCAACCGTCTTACGTTTTCCTTTCCTGGTTCTGCTATTGGTTCTCGTACGCTGTCCACGAACTGGCAACCCTTTACGATGACGCATTCCACGATAACAAGCGATATCAAGCAATCGTTTTATGCTCATCTGTACTTCAGACCGTAATTGCCCTTCAACTTTAAATTCTTCAGTGATGGTATTACGAATAACATTAAGATCCTCATCGTTCCAATCGTTCACTTTTTTATCCCTGCTGATATTATTCTTATCGAGAATATAACGCGCTGTGGAAGGACCGATCCCGTAGATATAGGTAAGGCCAATTTCACCTCTTTTATTTTTTGGTAAGTCTACACCGGCAATACGAGCCATAGTTTATTTTCAATTTTTGATTTTCAAATTCAAATTCAAATTGATAACAGGCATTAAGCCCATCAGCAATATCATCCCTGCCTCTGCTTAAAGCGTGGATTCTTTTTGTTGATCACGTACAGCCTGCCTTTACGACGAACGATCTTACAGTCTGCGCTACGTTTTTTAATAGATGCTCTTACTTTCATATATCTGAATTTTACTCGCGGCTCGCATTTTAAAGCGAACAACTATTATTTATACCTGAAAATGATTCTTCCCCTCGTTAAATCGTATGGACTCATCTCAACCCCCACCTTATCACCCGGTAAAATCCGGATATAATTCATTCTCATCTTCCCCGATATGGTAGCCAATATTTCATGCCCGTTTTCCAGCTTAACTCTGAACATAGCATTTGAAAGGGCTTCTATAATGGTTCCATCTTGTTTAATCAGGGGTTGTTTGGACATACTGTTTTTGGGAGCGCAAAGATAAGCGTATATCCCTTAAAAAAGAAAAAACGGCCAAGATTTTTACGTTTTGGCAGTTAAAAAGATGTTGATTTTCAGAAATTGGCGATCAGGCGGGCTTTTCAAGAGGCACTTTTGTCATTGACATGTGCAGGTTCTGGAGTTGGTGCACGCCAATTGGGGTGTTAAAATGTCTCCGGTCTTCCCGGTACCACATTTCAATGTTGGAAAAATCCCCTGCTTTGACCGTTACGATCCTAAAGGCTCCCTTACTATATTTAATGCCCTCCCCATTTAGGTCCTGCTTTTGAAAGCCCAATTTTAACAATTGCTCCTCATCAACGGGAATTGAAAACATTTCTTCAGGGCTATACCAGATTTCCTGAACACCATTATCCACCAATGCCTGGTGTTCCTCATGGCTTATTTCTACAACGGCGCCCTCCCTTTCAATTCCTTCGTCCATCACTTTTATGAAATCTCCCGCTTTTAACTCTCCTATTTTTAGCATAGCAAGCTGGTTTAGTAAACCAATTTACGAAACTTTGAAAAATCAAAAATGAAATTTTATCCGGAGCGTTTCCTGTAATTGAGAACCGCCCAGCCATTAAATACCACCGCAAAACCAATTATGGATAACAATTGAAATTTAATATCCGCCAGGCCGCTGCCTTTTAAAACAACCATCCTTATCACGTCAATAAAGTAAGAAACGGGATTGAATTTTGTTAACATTTTTGCCCACCCGGGCATGCTATCAATCGAGGTATATAAACCACCAAGCAAAACAAAGATCATCATAATAAAAAATGAGATCAGCATGGCCTGCTGCTGGTTGTTGGCATAGGTTGATATCAGGAGGCCGAGTCCCAGCACTGCTAATAAATAAACTGCTGCAAACAGGTAAATAGTAAAGAAACTACCGGCAGGCACAATGCCATACACGAGCCAGGCAATAGCAAAGCCGATTGAAAAAACGAGAAGACCTAACACCCAGAAAGGGATCAGTTTTCCTAAAATGAAATGATATTTTTTTACCGGGGTCACATTGATCTGTTCAATAGTACCAATCTCTTTCTCCTTTACAATATTTATGGCAGTAAGGTTTGCACCAACCATGGTCAACAGAAGAACAAGAATACCGGGAACCATGAAAATCTTATAGTTCATCAGGGGATTGAACCAATTGGAAGAAACTACTTCAATGTTTGTTTCGGGACTGAACCTCGGGAATTGTATCCATTCCGTTCTCACTTCCCCGTTATAATCGTGGATGATGCTTTGGAGGTAGGCACTTCCCAGGCCCGCTTTTACACCATTGATGGCGTTAACGGCTAAAAAAAGTTTTGCTTCATCCTCTTTCACCAGGTTCTTTTCAAACGAAGCTGGTATTTCCAAAATCAGGTCCGCATTATCATGTTCTACCTGTGTCATCGCGTTTTTATAGGAGCCTGAATAATTCGTTAAAATAAAATATCCCGAGGCCGTCACTTTATTAATGAGCTGTCTCGAATATTCTGAATGATCATGATCGGCAACAGCGAGTTTGATATTTTTGATTTCATAATCTGCCGCCCATGGCAAAATGAGTAACTGGATCACAGGCATAATAAATATGATGCGAAGAATAGCGGGGTCGCGGAGTATCTGCCTGAATTCTTTTTCCAAAAGAAATCTTAACGTTCTCATGCTAACCTGATTTTAAAATTTTTAATAGCCAGGGCAAGGAAAAAGAACATCATGCCCGCAAGGATGAGTGTTTCTTTCCAGATAATAAGAAATCCGGATCCTTTCAACATAACCGACTTCACAATAGTATAGTACCATTTTGCCGGAACGATGTTTGACACCACCCGTAGCGGGAGCGGCATGTTTTCTACGGGAAACATAAACCCACTCAACATAACGGTTGGGAGAAAAAGGGCGACCAGGGAAATAAACATGGCCGTTTGTTGGGATTCGGAAGCGGATGAAATAAGTAATCCAAGTGATAATGATACCAGGGTGAACAATATACTTTCAAATGCCAGCAACGTGAGGCTCCCCTTTATTGGAACGCCAAGTACAAAAACACTCAGCAATAATATACTTCCAATATTTATAACAGAAAGCATCAGGTAAGGAACGGCTTTGGCGATTACCACCATCAATGGTTTCATGGGAGAAACGAGCATTACTTCCATCGTGCCCAATTCTTTTTCTTTAACAATGGTAATGGCGGTCATCATCGTACAAACCAATAATAAAACCATTGCCATAACGCCAGGGACAAAATTATACGCGCCTTTCAATTCTGGGTTGTATAGCATTTTCATTTCAGTGTCAATCGTATAAGGAAGTTTGCGATCATTGGTGATCCTTTGCTGGTAATCCATGATGATAGCGGTAGCATAATTGGTTAACGTATTTGCCACATTGGGGTCCGATGCATCGGCTATCAATTGTACCTGGGCTTTATTAAAATGCAGCAGGTCTTCATTGAAATGGGGCGGAAGTACAATAGCCAATTTTATTTTTCCTTCTTTGAATATTTTGTCAATCTCTTTATATGAAGAAAGAACCTTTTTAACATCAAAATAGCTACTGGCATCTATTTCTGCGATCAATGACCTGGAAGCAACGTCCTGTGATTGATCGAAAACGGCGATGCCTGAATTCTTCACTTCATTTGTCAAAGCAAAACCAAAAATGATGATCTGGACTATAGGCATTCCCAGCAGGATGAACATGGTCCGCTTGTCACGAAAAATGTGATAGAATTCCTTTTTTACAAATGAGAAAAATTGTTTCACGTTCTAAGATTATTTTTCATTATTCATTTTTCATTAAACTATCATCTATCCACTCTCATCTATCATCTCTTATTATCTTCTATTCATTATTCTCTATTCTCTCTCACTCACTTCTCCTTGCTTTCCTCGCCAGTTTCAAAAACACCTCATCCATCGACTTTGCCTCGTAAGTCTTTTTCAATTGTGACGGAGTATCCAGCGCATCTATTCTGCCATCCACCATAATTGACACGCGATTACAATATTCCGCTTCATCCATATAGTGGGTTGTTACAAAAATGGTAATGCCAGAGGCAGAAGCCTTGTAGATCATCAGCCAGAATTCTCTCCTTGTTACCGGGTCAACACCGCCAGTTGGTTCATCAAGGAAAACAATTTGTGGCTCATGAAAAATGGCGACGGAGAATGCCAGTTTTTGCTTCCACCCCAGCGGCAACGATTTGACTAATTTATTTTCCTCGCTTTCGAGATGAAGTTCTTTTAATATCCTTTCAGTTTTTTCTTTTATAAATTTTTCACGCTTACCATAAATGCCAGCATAGAAACGAATGTTTTCTTTCACAGTAAGATCCTCATACAAAGAAAATTTCTGACTCATGTACCCGATGCTTCTTTTTATTTTTTCATTCTCTTTGTAAACGTCAAAGCCTGCGACCTTACCAGTTCCTGAAGTGGGTAGGGAAAGTCCGCAGAGCATTCGCATAGCTGTCGTTTTGCCTGCACCGTTTGCTCCAAGAAAGCCGAAGATTTCTCCTTTTTTTACTTCAAAAGAAATCTGGTCCACTGCCGTAAAATTTCCAAACCGCTTGGTTAATTGATGGGCTTCAATTACGGTGCCTCCATCTCCCGGAGAGTGTTTTGAATTATTATTATTTTCAGGTTGATCCATTCTTTGCACAAATTTTTTAAAAGACAACTTCACGATGATCTATGGTGCTTAATCAGCAGGCGGCATCAATCCGATAAAGCAATCTTCAATATCAGGTTCTGTTGTTTTTAATTCCAGGTGATCATTATTTTTCTTCAAATAGCTATTCAATTCATCGGCATTGAAATCTTTTTTCATTACAGCATGATGGTACTCCCCAAAAGGGTAAGCATCTTCCGTTTTTTCAAAACTTTTCAGGTCATTCAATAATTGAAGCATGTTGGAGGCTCGTGCCGCCATGATCGGTTTTTTGAATTCATCAATAATTCCCTGTGGCGTGTTTATAGATAAAATCTTCCCGCCTTGAAGCAAAGCAACACGATCACACATTCCTGCCTCATCCATATAGGGAGTAGATAGCAGGATCGTGATTCCCTGGTCCTTGAGTCGCTTAAGCATTTCCCAAAATTCTTTTCTCGATACAGCATCGACCCCGGTTGTAGGTTCATCTAAAAATAAAACGGATGGGCGATGAATCAACGCGCAACAGAGTGCCAGTTTTTGTTTCATTCCTCCCGACAATTTTCCAGCCCTTCGATCCCTGAACTCTTCGATTTGTATATAAATATCCTTTATGAGATCGTAGTTCTCCCGGAAGGTTGTTTTAAAAATGGTCGCAAAAAATTCAAGATTTTCCTGCACCGAAAGATCCTGGTAGAGTGAAAACCTTCCTGGCATATACCCTACCCTGCTTCTTATTTGCTTGTAATCTTTCACTACATCCAATCCATCAACTGTTGCGCCTCCTCCATCAGGAAGCAGCAGGGTGGTAAGTATGCGGAATAATGAAGTTTTTCCAGCCCCATCGGGCCCGATAATGCCGAAAATTTCGCCCTGCTCTACCTGGAAACTTATTCCTTGCAATGCTTTTACAATTTCTTTTTTCTTGCCATACAGCTTAACAAGATTATTCGCTACAATAGAAATTTGATTAGTGCCCATGGGTTATTCCTGGTTAAACTTTACTTCCCCATACATTCCGATTTTCAAATACCCGTCGTTTTTTACTTTTATTTTGATGGCATACACAAGATTCGCTCGCTCATCTTTTGTCTGGATTGTTTTTGGAGTAAACTCTGCTTTACCTGAGATCCACGTAATGGTTCCGGGAACCTTCCTGTAATTATTGGCGCCACTGTCAATTAAAACTGTTACCTGTTGACCTAATTTGATACCTGGCACCTGGTCACCCGTTATATAGGCTCTTAAATTCAAGGTGGACAGGTCAGCGATTTTGTATAAAGCTTTTCCGGCAGCAGTGACTTCTCCTGCCTGCGCATATTTAGTAAGAACAGTGCCCTGGACAGGATTGATGATCTTTGTTTTTTGTAATTGTTCATTGATCTGGTCCACTTTTTTCTCCATGGGTTTTCCTTCACTCATAATACTGCGATTTTGCGTCGCTACATTGGTTTTTTGAACATTTACCTGTTGTTCGGTAACACTCATTTGTTTTTTCAATGCTTCTACCTGGTAAATAATATCATCCAGCTGTTTTTTGGTAGCAGCGTCTTCTTTTAACAGGTTTTCCGTCCTCGCTTGTTCATGAAGAAGATTGTCCAATTGAGTTTGCTGAACTTTCAACTGGTCTTCCAATAATTTTACCTGGGGCGTTACGTCGGATGTTTTTTCATGCAATGCCTGGATGCTTGCCTGTGCTTGCTCCTTTTGCAGCGTGAGATCTGTTGGGTCTATTTCGCCGATAGTTGAATCTTTGCTTATTGTCTGGCCCTCTTCAATTTTAAAAGAAAGTATCTGCCCCGTAGCCTGTGCCGATACGATCACTTCATCGGTTTCAAATGTACCGGATGCGTCAAATTTATTTCCACTTCGATTACAGGATCCTAGAAATAAAAAAGTCAAAGCAGTTATGATTCTTATATTCATAAATCAGATTTATTGTTTGCCAAGTGTGGTTTGATAGTTAATACGGGCCTGTAAAAGTTGCAAATGATGCGTGATCAAAGATTGCCTGGCCTGGTCTTCGGCATTTACCTCTCGCAAATAATCATTTGCCGTGATCACTCCATTCTGGAGTTGCGCAACGGCGGCTTTTTTTACTTCTACCCTGAGGTCAATAATTGCCTGGTCCGTTTCAGTAAGCTGGGCATATTTATCAATTTCGGATTGCTCTTGTCTTAATTGAGTATTTGTATTTAGTAAAAATGTTTCCTTTTGTATATCCACTATTTTCCTGTTCACCTCGTTGACCTGTTTTTCTCTTTTTTCCGTATATAATCCACCAAGCGACCAGTTAAACCGGATCCCGGCTATATAGAACCAGTCAAATTCATTTTTCAACAAATTCAATCCTGGCCTTCCATATCCTCCCTGGGCAAATAAACTCGCTTTCGGAATGTTCCGGGCAGTGATCAATTTATTTTGCTGTTGTATCAATTTTGATTGGTCGGTATAAAGTTTTATTTCAGGCCTTGCAATATCTGCCCCTGGCGTGACCGCTATTTCCGGCTGGGTCAATTCAGTTGTTTCATCAAGCGGCTGGTTTAAGAACAAGCCCAGTATTTCAATATATCCTTTCCTAGATGCTTTTAATTCAATCACCCGTTGATCAGTTTGAAGCAGCTGCGCTTTCAACACGTTCAAATTGGATTTAAAGGCAACGCCATTCTTCACTTGTGCGTCCACCTGTTTCACGCCAACCTGGATGTCTGCCCTGATAAGGTCAGCCTGTTTTATTTGTTCATCAATAAATAAAATACCCAAATAGACCTGGTTGATACGGTCTTTCAATTGGTAGAGCTCGGTCTCAATTTTTTGTTGCTCAACCTCATTATTTAAAACCGCCGTTTTTTCTTCCTGCCTGATCAATCCCCCATCATAAATAGTTTGATTGAGGTCGGCAACTATTTTATACTGGTCATTTGAGGGTGGTTGGATATTGATACCGGGGAATGAGATATTGATACCCGTAACTTCAGATTGATAGGTTGCCTGGCCTGTAAATGCAAACTGTGGTAAGTAGCCTTTTTGCAGATTTTGAATCGTGAGGCTTTCGGTTTGCATCACCAGGGCCCTTTGCTTTATGACGGGATAATTTTTAATGGCAAGTTCATACGCCTGCTGAAGTGTGAGGTGGGTGATCGTCTGTGCGGAAGCCTGGCTTACCACCAGTACCAGGAATAAAAAAAATCCTTTCATACTTCTTTTTTTATGGTCATGGTGAAAATGAACATCTTATGGAAATTATTTTTTTATAGAATTGATTATGAACGCCGGCAACCCTTTTTTACGCTCGTCGATCATTTTATCAAATTTCTTTTTGTCTATGTTTGCTATGATCTGGAACATAGGTCTTGCCACAAAAGGGAAAATGCAAAGTGAAATGATATTTAAGAGTAGCTGTAAAGGATCAATGGGATGAATGATATTCTTCTTAATGGCAGCATCCACATCCTTTATAAACTTCTTAACCGGTGGCATTCGGTCTCCCATCATCCGTTTTATAAAGTCTTCGGGTTGGCGGTTTATCTCGTTCAGAACGAAAATGGGCAGGTAAGGAGTGCGCTTCATCTGGTCTACATATTCTGAGACAAATAGTTCAATTTTTTTGAAAAGGGTTTCTTCGGACTCAAAGATCATGATCAGCTTCGGAAAAAAGTTGCTGGCCAGCTCCCCGAATATTTTTTCAAAAAGTTTTTCCTTGCTCCTGAAATAATAATGCAGCATGGCTTTATTGATGCCCGCTTCATCTGCGATGTCCTGCATCCTTGCCCCAGCCATCCCCTTTTTCAGAAATACTTTTTTAGCCGCATCCAGGATCCTTTGTTCGGCATTGTCGATTTCTTTGATGTTAACCATATAATTTAACCAAATGGTTAACAAAGGTTAAAAAATATTTTTTTACTGCCAAATAATTTTATTTAAACGTGGGGAACCTGGCGGGATGCACTAAAAAGCAGTCTTATACCGGAGTCGCGAAAGCCCTTGGGATCATTTCCCGCCGGATAGTTTCATGATAATGTCCCACTCCTTTTCGCTAACCGGTTGAACTGATAACCTTCCGATACGAACCAGGGCCATATCTTTTAACCCTTTTTCTTTTTTGATCACATCCAGGGAAACAGGATTCTTCAACGGCTTATAGGGTTTAAGGTCAATAGCAACCCACCTGGTATCATCAGTCGTTGGATCGGGGTAAGCTTCTTTGGAAACCTTTGCAATTCCGACAATTTCCAATCCTTCATTACTATGATAGTATAAAACCTCGTCCCCGTTTTTCATGGCGTTGAGGTGAAGACGCGCGGCATAATTACGTACACCGGTCCATGCAGTCTGTTTGTCCGTTACAAGTTGTTCCCAGCTATATGCAGCCGGTTCTGATTTTACGAGCCAATAAGCCATAACTATTTATTTTATTTTTTATAATCGTTATCAAAATTGCGTAGAAAATATTTCCCGTACGAAAAAAAACAATAATTGGTTTTCAAAAAAACGGAACATTTTTTATCTAATTATTTCTCATCTGGCAATCCAATTATTTCTCATGATACGTATCTGTATTCTTGTATGCATGCACGTTCTTATCCATGAAATCAATAACAAACCTAATAATCAATAAAACAAAATTTTAAAATCATTTTATGAAACAGATTAAATCGATTCTTATGTTGCTTCTTGCCTCATTATTGTTCAATCTATCATTTGGACAAAGCAAGATGTCTTCAGAAAATGCCGTTACCGTCGGGGGCGCAGCGATGTACCCCTCTAAGAATATTATTGAAAACGCAATGAATTCAAAGGACCATACCACCCTCGTTGCGGCTGTAAAAGCTGCCGGCCTGGTTGAAACTCTGCAGGGTACTGGTCCTTTTACTGTATTTGCCCCTACTAACGAAGCCTTTGACCTGTTGCCAAAGGGAACGGTCGACAATCTGGTGAAACCAGAAAATAAAGCGACCCTGACAAAAATCCTTACCTATCATGTGGTCGCAGGAAGCTGGGACAGCAAGGCAATTGCCGAAAAAATTAAAGCAGGCAATGGAACAGCTGAATTACCAACTGTTTCTGGTGGAAAATTATGGGCAAGCATGAAAGGCAGTAAGATCATTTTGAAAGATGAAAAAGGTGGATGGGCCACTATTACTATCAAAAATGTGTACCAAAGTAACGGAGTTATCCATGTAATTGATCACGTTTTAATGCCAAAATAAGCGCGAAAATCATTTAGTGTCCTTATGATCAGACTTGGCAACCTTTTAGGAAATGTTGCCATTTTATTTTTTTTTAAAAAATCCAATCCAAAAAAAAACCAATACCGTATGTACCCTAAATAAAGATACCAGCGACCCTATCAAATATTTCGTATGTGCAGGGCAAACCGGCCGGCATTCCTTTTGGAAGCCGGCTTTTTTATTTGTAACTTTTCTATCGAAAATCCCTGGGCAACCGTATAACTAATTGATGAAGAAAATTGTAAAAAAACATCCCCTCGCTATACGCTGGTTTCATTGGATCAATTTCCCTGTACTTGGCGTGATGATCTGGAGTGGGCTACTTATTTACTGGGCCAATGATGTTTATAAAATAGGTTTTGGCGACAAAACGCTTATTAAATTCTTCCCACAATCTTTTTACGCCACTTTCCACATTCCCTTTCGCCTCGCTGAAGGAATGGCTTATCATTTTGTTTTTATGTGGCTGTTTTTTTTCAATGGCATCTTATATGTACTGTACACGATATTTTCCGGCGAATGGAAGTACCTGGTCCCGAAAAGACGCGCATGGAAACAGGCATTCCAGGTTCTGCTCCATGATCTTCATATAATAAAAACAAAGCCTCCACAGGGAAAATACAATGCTGCTCAGCAAATTGCTTACACCGCCATCATTGTGATGGGCATCGGTTCGATCCTTACCGGGCTTGCTATTTACAAGCCTGCCCAACTGAGCTGGCTCACCGCAATGTTTGGCGGTTATAAAATGTCGAGGATCATTCATTTTGCCCTGACAATCGGGTATGTTTTATTTTTCCTGGTACATGTTATCCAGGTAATTATTGCAGGATGGAACAATTTCCGTGCAATGGTCACCGGTTTTGAGGTAGCGAAGATTCCTGATGAGCCGCCAAAAATTGTAATAGTTCCCGAACCAGAACCCATGCCCGTACCCGTGTCCATAACACTTCCGGTACCTTTAGAATCCACAGAAAATGAAGATCCAAAAGAATAAATCATTTTATGTCAAACTTTATCACCAACCTATTCAGAAGCAACAAGAAATTGACGGTAAATGAATTTATTGTCAAGAAAACAATCACTTCATTCTTTTTTCTTTTCCTGTTTTTTGGCGGATGCATATGGACCTGGAAATGGATCAGGCGCCAGCCATTGGATGGTGGCATCCGTGGTGGCATTCAACAGCCCTTAAGAAATGTATTAAATGCAAACGAAGTTGTTTTCAGTAAAATATTTTCAAAAAATCATCTCACCAAAACCTACCCAGCTTCCCAGGCCCTGAAAAATGTAAGACACAATGGAGATGTAGGAATGGGAGACGATTTTGATCCCGCTACCTGGGAATTATATGTGATCAAAAAAAATGGAGATACCCTGGCATTGAAGCTTGATGATATAAAAAAACTCCCGAAGGTGGATATTATTTTCAATTTCAAATGCATTGAAGGATGGAACCAGATCACCCATTGGACGGGTGTGAAATTCTCAGATTTCTTAAAAGCATATGGACTTACTGAAGAATCAAAAATGAAATATGTCGGATTGGTCACACCCGATGAAGAATATTATGTCGGTATTGATATGGCAAGCATCCTCCATCCGCAAACTATTTTATGTTATGAATTGAATGGCCAGGCTTTGCCAATGAAAGAGGGCTTCCCGCTACGGTTGATCATTCCCGTGAAATATGGTATTAAACATTTGAAGCGGATCGGCACCATGTTCTTTTCCAACAATCGCCCCCCTGATTATTGGGCAGAAAGAGGATATGATTATTATTCAGGATTATAAAGAGACAAGGATTGATCCTTAAGAAAAAAGAATAGAACGTCGTCTCAATCAGCAATCTTATTGATTCGAAGTATTATTCCAAATGCACTCTCTTAATACCAATGACTTCCCGCACCGATTTGCCTGAATGGCCAGGGAATAGAAACAAGAATGATCAACAAGGCGAGAAGATAAAAAACCAATGTTCTTTTGTGCTTAGCTTTATCACTGATCGCTTTCTTGCCTTGCGACTTGCCAATATGAAGTAGGATAATTGCAATGAACATACCGACAATATGCTCTACAGCAAAAAATCTTGAATAAGGATCTTTCATGGCTGCGCTCATACCCATCGCCTGGATAATTTTGTATCCCCTGGGTCCAAAATACCACATTACAAGTCCAAGGAGTAACATCAGGTCCGCAAAACCCACAAGGATAGAACTGGTTCTGGCATCAGTCTTTATAAATGGACGATTCCCAGCCACAAGACTGTTGAAAATAGCCACCAGTAACAATAATAGGACTACCCAACGGAGAACACTATGCAAGTGCACAAGGAAAGAATAGATATCAGGGCTCATAAAAGTTGGTTTAGGGAAATCAAAATTAGGAAATAGTGAATAGAATAAGAATAATGAAAAAATACGGTTTTATAAAATTACTTTGCGACTTATATTTAATCTAAAGGACTTTGTGTGAAATGGAACTGATCCACTTCCAATAAATTCGGTTTAATAAGATTCCACTGGCCTTTCATCTTATTCTACCCAATCCGCGATAAAAATGTTTGTATCATGTCCGCCTCCATTATTCCGGTTGCTGCAAAAAACAATTTTCTTGCCATCCGGGGAAAACATAGGAAACGCATCGAAAGTATTGCTATGTGTGATCTGTGAAAGGTGAGTACCATCTTCATTGATCATATAAAGGTCAAAGGGAAACCCTCTTTTGTATTTAAAATCAGAAGCAAAAATGATGCGCTTGCTGTCAGGAAAAAATGCAGGTGCCCAATTGGCCTCTCCAAAATTTGTAACCTGGTGGGCATTGCTACCATCCGCATTGGCTACAAAGACTTCCATATTAACGGGTGCCACCAGGTTTTCCGCAAAAAGATCCTCATACTCTTTTATTTCGTCGCTTGTTTTTGGTCGGCTGGCACGCCAGATGATTTTCTTTCCGTCCGGACTGAACCAGGCGCCACCGTCATATCCAAGCGTATTAGTCACTCTCTTTTCTTTGCCGGTAGCCAAATCCATTATATAAAGATCAATGTCGCCATCTTTCACGCTCGTATAGATCATTTTTTTTCCATCAGGTGAAAGCGTTCCTTCTGCATCATATCCTTTGGTATGCGTTAATTGCTTTACGATCTTTCCGCTCAGGTCAGCCATGAAAATATCATAACTGTCATACAAAGGCCAGATATATTTATTGCCATATTTGCTCCTGTCCGGAACCGGCGGGCAGGTATCGGCGCCCTGAAAAGTTGAAGCATACAATACATGCTTTCCATCCTTTGTAAAAAAAGAACAGGTGCACCTCCCCTTTCCATTGCTGATCATTTTATAATCAAATTTGTCCCCGGGCGCCTGGGGTACTTTTCCAATAAATACCTGGTCACACGGCAACCCTTCCTTTGGATCCCTGCGCTGGAAAATAAGGTACTTGCTATCGTAACTCCAATAAGCTTCCGCATTGTCGCCCCCAAACGTTAATTGCTGAACGTTTTTAAAATGTTTTTCTTCGGGAAATAGAATGGTGTCAGTACGTATATGAAGGGCTATCGTAGACTGCGGGCGGGGTTGAAGAGTGGGTTTTTTGAACGAGAGAAATCCTAGAAATATAGCAATAAGAATAAAAAATGAAATAATTTTTTTCATGATAGATTGTTTTACTCAGCTTCGCAAAAATATTTTCGTTAAAAATAGGGTTTGTCAGCAATTTGTCAGACTTATAAATCCTTAAACAATTAGTTTTGGATATGGCAAGTTTTAAAGGTCTATTCATTTTCATTTGCCTTTTATGGTTGTGGGTATCGGGGTGTAAAAATAATGATGTGTCTCCTTATGATGAATTACTTTCCCGACCTCCTTATTCGAAATTAACAGATAGCATTCATCAGAATTCTTCTGATCCCGAACTATATTATCGCCGGGGTGTACTCCTGTTTAAGAACAGCAATAGTTTGCCGGCGCTTGCAGATCTTAAAAAAGCGTGGTCACTTGATAAAAGAGAAATTTACGCCACAAACATCAGCAATATTTTATTGGAGGAAAAACCAGATTCTGCTATTTTGTTTTTGCAGGAGGCATTGAAAATAATCCCTTCAAGTGTCACTTTGCATATAAATCTTATACAGGCTTATGCTGATCAGCACAAAACAGATGAAGCTCTTGCTATCTGTGACCTGGTCCTTGGTCAGCACCCAGACCAGGTGGGAGTATTGATGATGAAATCCGATCTGCAGGATCAGAAAAATGACACTTCAGGCGCCCTGAGATCATTGGAACAGGCATATCTTCTTGCACCCGCCAACGAGGATCTCTGTTACAGCCTTGCTTTCAAATATGCCCAGGATAAAAATTCAAGAGCCCTGGTTCTTTGTGATTCCTTGATTCGAAATGATACAATAAGTAAAAACGCAGAACCTTTTTATTTTAAAGGCGTTTATTATACCAATATCAATGAGAAACCTAAAGCACTGGACCAGTTTAATAAAGCCATTGAGAATGATTATACCTTTCTTGATGCCTATATGGATAAGGGAAGAATTCAGTTTGAACAAAAAAAATATGATGATGCCGCTAAAGTGTTTCAATTGGCACTGAAGGTTTCGGCTGGATATGCGGATGCCTATTTTTGGTTGGGTAAATGCCAGGAGGCGCTGGGACAAAAAGAAGATGCAAAACTGAATTATCAACGGGCTTATGGGCTTGATAAATCATTAACCGAAGCGAAGGACGCAGCAGATAAACTTTAAAACACATCCCGTTACTTCAAACCCGGTACTATTTTTTATCTATTCCCGGTTAATAATTGCTTTCTCCAATCGGGTCGTTTGCCTGCGGTTCCTCTTTATTATCTTCTACACCGGCATCACCTGAAGGGCTCTTGTCGTCAAGATCGGCTTCTCTCCTATGTTCTATCATGGCTTGCTCTATCTCTGAGGGGTTACTAATATCCTGGTCTTCTACCTTAGCCTTGATCTCTTGGCTACCGGTCAATCCTTTCTCTTTTTTCTTCCTTAATTTATTTTCCGATTTTGACATAGACCAATTTTAGTGATAACCTCAAAAATTCATGCCACAAAATGAATAAAATGCCCTTAAAGTGGTATTGTCTGCAATGCCCTGGAGAATTAATTTGCATTCGGATATTTCAGGGTTTGGTCCATTTTTAATCTTACTCTCTCTTGGTTTTTCTCATGTGCAGTGCCCCGTTACACAATCTTTAGTAGCGGGGTTTTTTATTTTTGAGATTCGAGCTGTATGAACTGGGAGAACCATGGATTAATTCAATAACCACAGAGACACAGAGAGCACCAAGTGATAGGAGAATCTAATATTTCTTATCCCATATTATCCTTGTCCTTATGTATTCTAAGTATTTCTATATTCCTCCGTGTATTTCCGTTTTATCTGTTAATCCGTGTTCTTGTCTTAGTGTTCTTAGTA
>Ga0193726_1001866_pt1 | contig 15304 bp, 9 predicted proteins | sample H2c1metaG_FD_144928 | JGI IMG/M metagenome (GOLD analysis project Ga0193726, IMG submission 144928) | Soil microbial communities from a riparian zone of the East river system, Colorado, United States - H2c1 | ecosystem: Environmental > Terrestrial > Soil > Riparian zone | place: USA: East River... | reverse complement strand
ATTACATGAGTGGGGCGCGCTGCTCGGACAGCAGTTTGCAGGGCGGCGGCATCGAGTGCGTCAGCTAGCGAAGGCGTGGCGCCGAGATTCCGAAGAGTTTGCAGCTTTTCCGGCGAGCGCGTGAGCGCGGTGACTTGATGGCCCGCTTCGACGAGCGCGCGAACTAATGGAATGCCAATTGTTCCTGTTGCACCTGCGACGAATATTCTCATGACTGCCTCCTTGCGCGATTTGCGCACCAGAATGCGAGTATGGCGCCGAAAAACTCAGTGACCGCGAGTGAAGCGGCGGTGATTCCGAATAGCGCCCGCTGGGGCTGGGCGATTTGGCTTACGTGATCGGCGCCGTGAATCAGAAAATGATTTGCTACGCCGAAGAGAAAGGCTCCGGCGAGCGAGAGGGCGATGATGAAGTCGCCTGTGCGCGGTTGGAATGCGCGTTGGATGACCAGGCCTACGATTGGTGCGGCGATAATTACCGCGAGAACGAAAAGAGTTGAAGCGGAAGTGAGCAAGACTTTCGCGCGTGCGTGAGCTAGGCCATGGATGGCGCTTAGGGCCAGGTGAAGGATTACTACCCAGGCGAGGATGGTTTCACTTGTTGAAATGCTTCGGCTCATATCTATTAGACGAGGTAGGGTTCGGGGATGTGACGTTTTGAAACGTGGAGTTACAGGCGAAAAAAGGCCACAGCCGGGATTGACTTGGCTACTTAGGAGCGCTAGCCGCCGGCTTCGCGATGCATCGCATTTTCTTCGGAAGTGGCGGACTGCGGTGCCTGCGGGAATTTAGCGGAGATTGTTGTGCCGCTTTCATTTGATTCTATTTCCAGCTGGCCGTCGAAGTGGCGGACGCGTTCGCGCATGCCGCTGATTCCCACCCCACTTAAGGCATGCGAACGAATCTTGGAGAGTTTGTCGGATGGAATTCCCTTGCCATTGTCTTTCACTTCCAAAGAAATTCCGTCAGCATCCCGCGAGAGACGAACGGTTGCGGCCTTGCCGCCGGAATGGCGATGAATGTTGGTGAGACATTCCTGCACCAGCCGAAAAATCACCAACTCCATTTCCGAGGGCAGCCGATCAAGATCGTTGGGAATAATTAGCTGGATATCGATTCCGCTGCGCTCTTTGGTGCCGTCAATGTACCAACGGAGCGCGCCGGAAAGTCCGGTTTCGTCCAAAAGTGGCGGGTGCAGAAGATAAGACGTGGTGCGAATTTCGCGGACCAGTTGCTCGACGAGCGCGGCGCTGTCGGCAACTTCACTGACAAGTTGTGGGAACTCTTCCTTGGCGCGTCTTGCGAGGCTGCCGAGATTCATGGCCAGCGCGGCTAAGACTTGGCCAGCGCTATCGTGCAATTCGCGAGCGATATGTCTGCGTTCGTGATCCTGAGCCTGCAACAAACGCATGGAGAGGTGCCGAAGACTATCGGAGTGTTTTTGCAAATCCGCATTTCGTTCTTCGAGTTCGCGCGTGCGATCTTTGACCGCCGCTTCGAGACTTTCCGACAAAGCCCTGTAGCGCTCTTCGGATTCGGCGATTTGGATGCGAGCTTTTACCTGAGCGGAAATGTCTTTGAAATAACAAACTACGCCGTAAATGCTTTCGTCCAGTGAGATACGGTTAACGCCCCACTCGTAGCATTCGGTTACTTCGCGGTCGATGCGATATTCGAGACGTTCGGGCGTTTGATACGGTTCGCCAGTGGCGAGAGTGTGGCGGAAGATGCGGACGATCTCGTCGGCGTAGTCTTTCTCCCACAGGATATGAATGACTTCATCGAAGTCGCGGCCGAGGAGGTCGGGAATATCTCCGAAAGCAGGAAGCGCGAGCGGGTTTACCTGTTGAATGCGGAAATCGGCATCGATGAGATAAACACCAATCGGGGCTTTGTTGAGCAGAGTCTCGTAACGAGCGGTGTGATTGCGGAGGGATTCTTCCACGCGCCGACGGGTTGAAATATCGCGCGCGATTTTCGATGCGCCGATGATGCGCCCTGAGGAATCCTTGACGGGAGAAATAGTTAAAGATACGTCGACGGAATTGCCGTCCCTGTTTACTCGGAGAGTTTCAAAATGGTCGATTCGTTCGCCATTCTCGATACGCGAAAGAATTTCACGCTCTTCCTGAATGCGATCAGGAGGAATCAGCATGGTAACGGATTTGCCGACGGCTTCCGCGGCCGTGTATCCAAAGAGCCGTTCGGCGCCGGCGTTCCAACTGGTGATTATGCCCTTCAGTGTTTTACTGATAATTGCATCGTCGGAAGAATCTACGATTGAGGCGAGCAAGCCAGTGGCTTTGTCTGCCTGGAGACGCAAGGCGGGAAGCTCGTCCAAAATTGACTGAGCGATTTTGTCTGCACCGGCCTCCGGATCTTGAACGATGCACTCGGCTAATGCCTCGTGGGTGGCAAGCAGTTGTTTGATGTCATCCTCAAGCTGAATTTCGGGATGAACTCTGGTCCAGTAATGCGCGGCGCGAACGAAGGCCAGGAAAAGCAGAAGATATTGAAGTCGGACGGCGCCGAGCAAGCGTTTGAGCGCGTCGAGAGACTCGGGGGCGTTTGGCGTTTGCAAGAAAACGTGGCCGGCAAAGGAAAAGAGACAGTCCTCCATTTCCGTTTCGGCCGCCGGGATTTCAGCGAGAGGCGCGGGACATTTCAAACATTCCGCGAGACGCGAATCTAACTCAGCGCCGCGAGAAAGTGGCCGCCGCAGTAACTTGATTACGGCTTCCACAGTTTCAGCGCGGGCATTTTGATCGCCGGATGGACGACCGAGTCCGATTAAGAAACCAGCGTGGCGGGCGATGCAGTAGCGGACGGCACAAAAACGGGAAAGATAAACGAAAAGGCGTTCCTTGAAGACGGAAGGAAGTGGATTGTCGAGATACGCTGCCTCCGCGAATCCCCAAAGTTTTTCGGTAATTTCTGGAGTTTCAGGAGAGAGGCGAAAGAAGTTAGGGAGGACGCCAAAACGCTCGCTGACTCGCCGTTGCAGTTCCTTAGCGGCGGTACCAAGCGGTGGGATACTTCCGGACGTCATATGAGCGCAATCCCAAGCAGTGCGAGTAGATAGTGCGAGTGTACGGCGTTTGTTTAGATAGTGCCAATTGTTATTCGGTTTTTTCTGATGGGAAGTAGGTGAGAACGAAGGGGGGAGTCGGGGGCAATAGCCGATGTCCGTTGGCTACGCCGTACAGTTTGGAATTGTCGCGAGGCTGGCACAGGCAAGAGTGCCGGTGCTACCTAGAAGGGTCTAATCGACAGTGCACAAAGAAGATGTGGCTCCTTGACCGTATGCGCTAACCCTGCTATAAACTTCGCTTTGCCTGTCTATAAGAGTCTCGCCTGCAGTGTCTCCTGAAGGAAACGAAAGTGGAGGAAGAATGTCGGTAACACCAAACGAGTGGGTCTGGTTCATCATGGTAGTCAGCGTCGTCTCGCTATTTATGGCGTGGATTTTCACGCGAGAGGTGCTGAAGGCGGACACCGGCACGGCTGCGATGCAGGCAATCGCGCTGGCCATTAAGCAAGGCGCAGAAGCATTTATGAAGCGGCAGTATAAGACGATCTACACGTTCAGCTTGATTCTGGGCATTGTGATTTTTGCGTATTACTACTGGGCCAAAGGCAGCGACTTGGCGATTAAAATGGTCGTGTCGTTCTTTGCCGGAGCGATTTGCTCTGGACTGGCCGGACTTTCGGGAATGTTCGTTTCCATTCGCGCGAATTTGCGGGCGGCGAGCGCGGCGCGAACGAGCTTGAATCGCGCGATGCAGTTGGCGTTGCGCGGCGGCGCGGTTACTGGACTGAGCGTTGTGGCGCTTTCACTACTGGGCGTTGGAATTATTTTCCTGGCGTTTGGCGGCATGGACGATCCGACGCATGTACCGTATCAAATTGTTGGATTTGGATTTGGAGCCAGTTTCGTGGCGCTATTTGCGCAGTTGGGCGGCGGAATTTATACGAAGGCAGCGGACGTTGGCGCGGACCTGGTTGGAAAAGTTGAAGCGGGAATTCCGGAAGACGATCCTCGCAACCCGGCGGTTATTGCGGACCTGGTCGGCGATAACGTTGGCGATTGCGCGGGACGCGGCGCGGACTTGTTTGAGTCAACGGCAGCGGAAAACATTGGCGCGATGATTTTGGGAGTTGCGCTATTTTCTAAATTCGGATTGCTGGGAATTTTCTTTCCGCTGGTGGCACGCGCATTTGGATTGTTGGCGTCCATCGTGGGAATTTGGTCCGTGAAACTAAAGAACGAAGAAGAAGATCCGATGGTGGCGCTGAATCGCGGCTACATGATTACTTCCGTGCTGGCGATTGGCGGATTTTATGTGGCGGTGCGATTCCTGCTGCAAAATAATTTGTGGTTCTTTTCGGCGGGAATTATTGGAGTGATCACGAGTTTTCTTTTTGTGTGGATCACGCAGTACTACACGGAATACAAGTACCGTCCGGTGCAGAGTATCGCGCAAGCCAGCCAAACAGGCGCAGCTACAAACATTATTACCGGCCTTGCGGTTGGAATGGAATGTACAGCGCTGCCGGTGCTGGCGATTTCGGTGGCGATTTTGACGTCATACTACTGCGGAGTTCACGCGCTACCGGACATGGGGCACGGCTCGGCAGGACTTTTCGGCACGGCCATTGCAACGATGGGAATGCTGGCGACTGCGGCATACATTTTGGCGATGGATACGTTTGGTCCGATCACGGATAACGCCGGCGGAATTATTGAAATGTCCGGCGCGCCGGAAGAAGTTCGCCGTCGCACGGATCGGTTGGATTCGGTGGGAAATACCACCAAGGCGCTGACCAAGGGTTATGCGATTGGATCGGCGGCATTGGCGGCGTTCCTTTTGTTCTCTGCGTATCTGGATCAGATTACGGAGTTGGTGCGCGCGAAGTTGACGGCAAATCCGGATTTGCTGGCGGCTATGCATCTGACTTCGCCGGACCAATATTTCTTTACGCACGTAGACCTTAGCAAGCCGCAGGTCTTTGTTGCCGCGTTGATTGGAGCGGCGCTGGTGTTCTTGTTCAGCGCGCTGGCGATTAAGGCGGTCGGCAAGGCGGCGTACTCGGTGATCGAAGAAGTGCGGCGTCAGTTCCGCGAGAATCCCGGAATTATGGCGGGAACTTCCAAGCCGGATTACGGACAGTGCGTGGACATCGTTACCAAAGGCGCGCTGAAGGCGATGGTTGCACCGGGATTGCTGGCGGTTGTGGTGCCGGTGGCCGTTGGATTTGCGTTCAAATATTTCGCGACGGCTGAAGACATGACGATTGGCGCTGAGGCTGTGGCCGCGGTGCTGATGATCGGAACAATTGCCGGAATTCTGATGGCCACCTTCATGAATAATGGCGGCGGCGCTTGGGATAACGCGAAGAAATTTATTGAGACCGGCGCACTTGGCGGAAAGAAATCGGAAGCGCACAAGGCGGCAGTGGTTGGAGATACGGTTGGTGATCCTTTCAAGGATACGGCCGGACCTTCGTTGCACGTTTTGATTAAGCTGATCTGCACGGTGGCGTTTGTAATGGCGCCGCTGTTTTTGTAATTGAGTTTGTTTTAGTTGGTTAACGAGTTTCCACCTCCGCACAAATAAAAACGGTCCCGATGAAATTCATCGGGGCCGTTTTTATTTTGGGTGAGAATCCGTGTCTGGAAAGTTGCACGGACGCGGGACGCGCGGGCTTCAGGGGTTAAAACCCCTTCGCTCTTTTCCCTCAACGGCACGGCTGAAGCCGTGCCCTACAAACCGTTTCTACACGAGATTTGGCTTTTCGCTACGTAGCGGCCTAGTCCGCGCTGTGCTGCAAACGACCTTCAACATAAACAAAAAGGCAGGCCGTGAAGGCCTGCCTTTTTGTTTATTCGTGATGCGAGTGCGCGTTAGTGATCGGTGCGGACTAGCGTGTCGTAGAGAGGTCGCGCGGGTTGCACGTTGGATGGCTCGTCGGCGACGGTGATGGCCATCACGCGGATGCGTTCGTTATCGGGCAACGTGATCGTGGTTGCGCCGGCGGGCACGTCGATCGCGAAGGCGTAGAGATAGGAATATGCGTAGGCTTCGTTGAGGCCCGCGGAATCGTGGCGATGAGAGGCGAACCAGGCTACATCGGCGCGCTTGATGAAGCCGGGAGTTAGCACGCCAGTGAAGTTAGTGACGGTGCGAGTTGTTGGAGCGCCGGGCTGCAGCGGAGGAGCGTCAGCAGGACGGACGATGGGAACTTCTTTCGATTCCCAATTGCGATTGTCCCACTGGCCGATGTAGCCGGTCCAATCGGGAATGGAAAGTTCCACGGAATTATTTCCCACGGTGAAAATTCCTTTTTGATCGCGAAGTGCGGCGGCAAGAATGTAAATGCGAGAGTGCTTCCCTTCCGGTAGCGTGATTTTTTGTCCATGAGCGGTTACTGCGTTTGGTTTTCCGGGTGCGACGTTTGCTAGCTTGAAATGAATTCCGGCGTAGGCGATGTCGCTCGGCAACATTTCCGCGGGAATTGCTTTGCCTTGCGCGGTGGCGGGATTGTTCGGCTGCCAATCGAATGCGCCGTCACCGGGGCGTCCGTCGCGAGAAGTTACTGGCAGGTCGTATGCGAGTGTGACTGGATGAGATGTTGGTGCGGTGACTTTTGATTTTGCTACGCCTAGTTTAATTGCGAAGCTGCGAACTTGGTTTGGAGTTAGCGAGGTTACGAGATCACCACCGCTGATATTGGCTGGGCCGTTGGCGAGCGGCATTTCCTGGCCATTTACTTCGCGGGCGCTTAGGACTGGCGCTGCGAAAGTGAAATGCACGTTGGATTGTTCTTTGCCGCTGATTTCTACGAAGCGGAGCAGCACATCGTCACTTTCTTCGGCTTTTTTCATGGCTAGAACGCGGACGCGGCTGTTATTTGTTTTCAGCAGCGAGAAAGATTTTCCGAGAGTTCCAGGATGCTGCGCGCTTTGAAAAGCGATGAGCGGTTGATTGAGGCGATAGGCTTGCCAATCGGTTTCGCCTTGGCGCCAATCGCCGTCGTGTCCGGCGAGGCCGAAAATAAATTCGTGATGGCCTAAATCCTGGCTGCCTTGATCTGGATATCCGCCTTTTACGCCGGGAGTGCGGACTAGTGTTAGGCGCAGCGTATTGTCAGCGAATTTGTCGGAGGCATTTTTGTCGTCTGTGAGAATTGTGGCGCCGAAAGTGCCGCTGGCGTCCGTGAGATCGATCCACTGATGTGAGGCGACTTCAAATTGGCGTTCTTCGGCGTTGGGGCGCTGGACCGTGCCGATGTCCCAATTGTATGTGGCCAATTTATTTGTGGCTGTCAGCGGGAAAACGGCTTTTAGATTTGCTTCGGTGGAATGCCAATCGATTACATTTCCGAATTCGATGCGGTTGCCTGCGTCACCTGCGGAAAGGCGAACAGTTTGTACAAACTTTGAGCCTTCGCCTTCGCGGGTGACTTCGACGGCTACGCGGACGGGACCATTTTCTACGACGCGAATTTTCGCAGGGCCGCCGATGAGCGTGCGCGGGGCGCGAGTTTCGTCTTCAAAATCCATGTTCCATGCCGGCCACTGTTTTGGATTGTCGAGGATGATGGCCAGGCGAATTGGTTGCGCGAGCAATTCGTGATTGATCTTTTTGTCGAAGATGCTGGAGACGTCGCCGTCGTTGTCGATCTTTATGCGATAGCGGGAATTTTCCATGGCGGAGTTGGAGACGGAAAGTTCGGAGCTTGCGGTTGGCGGAGCGTCGGAAGGTTGTGCATCGTAAACTGCGAAGCCAACTGACGGAATTTTCGCTAGGAATAGAATTTTTGTTGCACCGTTGCTATCGCCGACCAGTTGCGACGGGACTTCTTTTCCGTCGGGACCTAACACGCGAACGGCTTTTGTAGCGCCGAAAGTGAAATTTATGTCTGCTTCGACTACGTCTTCGCGGGCGATGCTTAGTGGATTGAAAACTACTAGCGGAATTCCCTTTCCTTCGGTGTCCATGCCGGAGGCGACGGCGCTTGTGGCGCTGGTGAGGACGCCGGAAAATTGATTCATCGCGACCACATCATCATTCCAAATATATTCGTAGGATTTCGGCGTGGCGGTTCCGGCCATGCTGTCATGGAATTGTCCGGCCATTACTAATCGCCACGCGCGATTTAATCTCTCTTGAGGATAGCTTCTGCCGCCGAGCCATGATGCGCCAACGGACGCTTCTTCCGCTGCGGCCGCGAGCAATTCGTTCTGACGATTCCAGCGCTTGTGAACTGTTTGCGAAGTGATGGAACCCGCGGAATGATTGATCAATTCGAGATCGCCTTTGTAGTGCGGCATTTTTGAAGTTTGGTCGGGGCGAATGTCGAGGAACATTTGATCGGCGCGGCCTTGCACAACTTTCAGCGGGCCATCGCCTACTTTCTGCGGTGGGCCTGCGACTGGTTGAACCGCGCCGCGGCCGCCGACTCGGGCGGGAGGAATCACGGTTTCGGATTTCGTGGCCATCGCTTCGAGCATTTTTATGGAGCTTTCGGGTGGTGCGCCGCCGATGTCACCGGTGCCAACGTAATGAAAGTCAGTGAAAACTCCGGTGACTTTTCCGTTGTAGTCGATGCGGTCGGGCCAATTCCACGTGTAGCCGCCATTATTTCCGGCACCCGCGGGCGGCGGATTATTTTTGGTCAAATCGGAATTCACTGTGCTGGTGTAACTGCCCGGATTTAGCGCGGCGAGAATTGTTTTTCCGTCGGGGCCTTCCCACAGGCCGACGTTGAACGGAATTCCTTCGGGAGTGTGCTCCGGCGAATCGGGACCGCCAACGCGCGGAGCGGGTTGCCATCCGGAAGAAAGTTTTTGCGTGGAAAATCCTTTTATACCGGCGTGCGCGAGAATGCTGGGGAGAGAAGCGGGAAATCCGAAACAATCGGGCAACATATATTCGGAGCTGGCCTTGCCAAATTCGTGGCGGAAATATTCGTTGCCGTAGAGAACCTGACGCATGATGGATTCAGCGGACGGCGAATTCACGTCATTTTCTTCCATCGAAGAACCGGCTGGGAACCATCGGCCTGCGGCGACATATTTTTTCAGCTCTGCGAAATCCTGCGGATTATATTCTTTCATGAACATGTAGCGATTTGCGCCGGTGAAATTGAAAATGTAGTGGGGATATTTTTCAAAGAGCGCGAAATTGTTGCGCATTGTTTTGGTGAGATATTCCTGGATTGTCTGCGGATATTCCCAGCGCCATTCGGTGTCGAGGTGCGCGTAGTTGACGACGTAGAGCGTGGGAGTTTTGGACAAATCCACTTTCGAGGCAGGCGGCGCGGAGGCGCTTTGCGATTTTGCCGGCGGCGCGGCGGTTGGAGATTGTGCGGACGCGGAATTGTGCATCAGCGCCACCGCGAGGACTGCGATTGTGAGAAACGCGGCTGCTAGTTTTAGTGCGCGCGTGATTTTTATTTTGTTTGCGGAATTGGCGATCGGCATTTTTGTGGGTCCTCGGTCGGCGTTGGGGCCGGCGGAATTTTCTTTTTTGGTGCTGATGCGAATGAGAATCTGATTTGGACTTGCAAAACATATGCAATCGGCGGGAAGAATGCAATAACTAACGAGGAGAGGTTTTCGCGGTGGAAAAACGATGTTGCAAATGAAAACTGGCGCGACCGGATTTGGTTGCGCCAGTACGTTCCGGCACAGCCAAGAGTGGCTGTGCTACCGATTGCGCTTACGTTTTGAGTAGGCGCGGGAATTTGTTTGGATCGTTTGCGAAACCCGGGAACACGGATTTCAAATCTTTTGCGCCTAGATGGCCTTGGATGATTTCACCTAAGACTGAGCGGAAATCGGTGGTCAAAGCGAGATCGCGGCCTTCGTTTAATTGTTCCGGAGCGAGGCCGGGCCATTTGCCGTAAACTTTGCCGCCTTTGACGGCGCCACCCATTACGAACATGCAATTTGCGTGGCCATGATCGGTGCCGCGATTTCCATTTTCGTGCGCGGTGCGCCCGAATTCGGACATGGTAACGACGACAACATCTTCCATGCGATCGCCCATGTCTTTGTGAAACGCGTCGAGACCCTGACCGAGATCGCGCAACAAATTTGCGAGCTGGCCTTGCACGCCACCTTCGTTGACGTGATTATCCCATCCGCCGGTATCGAGGAAAGCGACTTCGAGTCCGATATTTGCTTTCAAAAGTTGCGCGACTTGCTGGATGCTTTGTCCATAGCGATTCTTCGGATAGTCCGCACCATTTTCCGGCTGGAATTGCGCGGGATTCGCTTTCTTCAACATGTCGATGGCTTCAAAAGTTTCTGTGCCGGTGCCGCGCAGAGCCGTGTCCACAGTTTGCGCGTACATCGCTTCAAATCCACCTTGCACCATCTGCGAACCCGCGCCCGCTAAGACTTGAAATTGTTTTACGTCCGGCAGAGCGACGGCGGGAGCGGTGCCGTGCAACATGCGCGGAAGATTGGGGCCGAGCGCGACGGCGCGAAACGGCGTGGCGTTTTGCTCGGGCATGGTTTGCATGGTGCGATTCAGCCAGCCGTCGTCGGTAGCTTTCACGCCGGGCGTGCCGGATTCCATATAATCCTGCGCATCAAAGTGGGAGCGCGTTGTGTCCGGCGATCCAGCGGCGTGAACAATTGCAAGTTCGCCGCTGTGAAAAAGTTTTGCGAGCGGCGCGAGGGATGGATGCACGCCGAAGAAACCGTCGAGATCGATTGCGGCGAGAGCGCCGCCGCTTGTTGGCGCGGGAATCGCGATGGTCGGACGAATCTTGTAATAATTTGGTTCGGCGAATGGAACGACAATGTTGAGGCCGTCAGCCGCGCCGCGCTGAAATAGGACGACGAGTTTCTTTTTATTGGGGATGGCGGTAGCGGCGACTGCACGTTGCAAGAATGATGGGAGTGTGCTGAGGCCCAGCATCGCGATGCCGCTATTTTTGATGAAGACTCGACGATTGATTGCCATGGTGATGCTCCTTCCGAACCTACTACAAATTATTCCACGAAATGTGTTATCGCCGTTGGAATTCCGGCGCGCCTAAAACTAATCCTGCGACGGTGCCGACGTTTACTTTTTTAATTGGATCGTCCGGTTTTGCTTCGATCACTTGCGGATCGTAAATTTGTTTTTCAAGTGTCGAACGCGTTTGCGCGGAAATGTTTCCGTTGAGCAAGACTTTTATCGCGCGATCGAGAGCGCCATTCGGATCATTCACGTCATCGACACCGATGACAGCTGCGATGTCCACGTGCGAACCGCGCAGATGATTGCTGGTGAGGGTGAGCGAATAATTCAGACGGTTGAGTAGCGCGCCGGTGTTGACCCAGGTGTCCGCCGTATCCTTATATCCGGTGGGCGGCTGGCATTGATAGAGAGGTTCTCCGATTCTGGCTGACCAGAGCATTATCGGGAGAGGTAGGTCGACATTGGCGCCGACGGCGCGGGCGGCGGAAACTACCAACTCGAATGGTGATTTGATTTTCACGGCGTAAGCGTCGCGTGACCAGAACTCCGGCGAATAGAACATTGTGTGCAGAACGGCTTTGATGTCGCCGTCGGTGGAGGTGAAAGTTTGCGCCATGCGATCGACGAGCGAGGTCGGCGGATTATCGCTGACAAAGTGCTGGGCAATCTGTTGTGAAATATGATGGGCGGTGTGCGGATCGTGAGTGAGTAAGCGGATGACTTCGAGTCCGTCGTTCATGCCCCCGGCGTCAATCGTGTGGCCGAGCACGTGCTTGGGACCGTTTACGTGTAATTGTGGATTGTAGAAGAAATCTCCGTTCACTTGCGGCTGACGAATGGTCCAACCGGTGAAACATTTCGCAACTTCAACAACGTCCTGTTGCGTGTATCCGGTGTCAACGCCGAGCGTGTGCAATTCCATTAATTCGCGGCCGTAATTTTCGTTGATTCCAAATTCACGTTTTGGCGGTGGCGGCTGGCCGGGACGCTGCTGCATTCCGCCGAAGCCACCGAAACCACCGCGGCGTTGTTGGACACGCTTCTCTGCGTCGGGATCCGTGTTCAGCCAGTTATCGAGATAAAACATCATGGCCGGGCTCTTCGCGGTAGCGAGAACGAGATCTTCAAATTTTCCCATCGCGTGAGGACGAATTGTGTCACGCTCGTAGGCCGTCAACATCCAGCGGTCTCTTCCCTTGCCCGCAAAAACATTGAAATGATTGAACCAGAATGCGGCCATTTCTTCGTAGAGCTGGCGTTCGCTATAAATGGCGCGATCAATTTTCGCCATGCTGAGTTCGACGACGATACGCTGCGGAGTTTTTAGTTGTTGATAAAATTCCATCGGGCTGCGATTGGGATCGCCGCCGTTATAGCCCTGCTTGGTAAGTTTTGCTTTGCCGCCGGCGTCCATTCCGCCGTCTTCTTTGGAACCATCCGCGAGGCCGTCCTTCTGCTCGTCAGTTTCCATCGCGTTCATTTGTTTATTTACTTGCTGCTGATTGGCGCGCTGTTCTTTCTGGTAGTCCGCTAGGCTTATGCCTTCTTTCCTGGCGGCTTGCTGCGGCTGCGGAAATTCGTTGTAGAGTTTCGCGGAGCTCATTTGGAGCGTCGGATATTTTTCCAGACGCACCTGCATCGCAGAATCATTTATCGAATCGGGATTTAGTTGCAGATCGATCCATTTTGCTAAACCGATTTGACGGACGGCTTCCATATCGCCGGGGCGTGGGCCGTAAGTTAGACGGTTCAACGCGTGAAGGATTGCTTCGGATTCTTTTAGATCGGTGATGGGGAGGCCTTGGAGCGTGCCTGAATTCGCGGGCGCGGCGGATTTCTTTTGTTTTTGCGGGAGCGCGGAATTTCCTGTCGCGATGAACGGAGCTGCAAATAGGAGCGCGGCTGCTACGCCTGCGGCTACGAAGCCTTCAAAGGAAAATTGTTTGGAGTGGCGATATTTTTTGCTGGATTGCTTTTGATTCAACATCCGTGCCTCCGCTTGCGTCGTGCGTTGAGGCTGGGCCCTCAAGGAGTTCTGTAACTTGTCTCTATTTTAACCCTTATGCGGAGGCAAAGTTGCGTGGAGATGTGCGGTGTTGTGGTGTTGGGCGCGGAAAGGCGAAAATTTATTTGCGCGATTGGAGGGGGGCGGGTCGCGGACCCGCCCCTACAAATTCACTGACAAGGGGGGCGATCTGAAGGCTGCCCAAACGAGGACAACAGCACGTGCTCTCACCGCAGAGGCGCTGAGAGCGCTAAGAAAGGCGGGAGAACGGCAAGAACTAGTCGGTTGGGACTGGAGTTGGCGTAGTTGGAGGGTTGCGTTCGGCGTTGTAGGCGGCGCCGAGGAAAATAATTATTACGGTGAAATTCATCCAGATCATTACGCCGATTGCGGTGGCCAAGCCGCCGTAAATTAAATTGTAGGGAACGTGGCGCATGTAAATTCCGAATGTCCAACTGGCGATCCACCAGAGCGGAGTGGCTACGATGGCGCCGGGGATAACGTCGCTCCACTTTCGGACGCCGCGCGTGCCGACGCGGTACACCAGTGCGAGAACGGACATGGCGAGGATGAGCGCGATCAAGGTGAGTGCGATCGCGAGAAGAACGCGCATCCAGACGGGAGCGCCATATTGTTCAGTAATAATGATGCGGACGGATTTGCCGAAAACTGCGATGACGATGGCGAGGACTGTGGGGACCAAGGTTGCGATGAGAAGAATTAGTCCGCGAAGAAATTGTTCGGGCGCTTTGGGATGCTCGATTCTTTGCGCCATATGAAAACCGACGAGCATCAGGCGCATCATCTGCATTCCGGCGAGAAGAGTTCCGATGAGCCCGACCGATGCCCAACTGAGGGGATTTTCGGCGTGACGCGCGAGGAAATCGCTGAGGACTGCGAACATTCCCGGCGGCATGAGGAGCTTGGTGCTGTTGAACATTTCGTCCGCGCCGTCGCGGAGAAAATCCCAGCGGCTGACGAGGCCCATGACCAGAAGCAGCATGGGAAAAAATGCCAGGAACATGTTGAACGCGACGGCTTGCGCCTGCGTTAAGCACGAAGGCCACACGCGACGAAAAGCCCTCCACAAGTTTCCCCAGAAGCTCGCCATATTTGTCAGGCCGAATTATACAGATTCGGCACATGGTCTGCCGCTTTTCTGGCGCAAAGTAACGCTGACGTCGGTGGATTAGAAATGTTTCGCTAGCCGATGAAAAACATGTCGCCAGTGATTCCGGTGTCGGTGAGCTGCTTATCTTTGTTTGAGGCAGCGCCTTTCGGATTGTAATAAGTGTCGCCCATCATTCCGGGCGCTACGTAAAATCCGCCCAGCCCCGGAGCCTTGGGAGTGATCCAGAGTTCCCAGTTCGATCCGTTGATTGTAATTTTGTAGGTGTAGTTTGGATCGGTTTTAGTGGGATCATATTTCAGTTTTCCCACTGTATTTGAGCCCGTCGGTTTCGGTCCGGCGACGAGCTGCGCGATTGTGCAAGGGCCTCCAGCGTCGCGGCCGCATTCACCTTCCAACTGTTTGATAGCGGCAAGAAAGATGAACGCGATTTGTTCTGGGCGCTTCAGCGGAATTACTCCGGTGGCATCCTTCACTTCGACTGTGGCTTTCGTGGTCATTGGACCAGAGGTTGCGGCTTGTCCGGCTGAACGCGCGTAGACGGCGGCGGCCGTGTAGATCAACGCGCACACGCAAACTGCGATTATTATTTTCGATAATTTCCTGATCAATTGAGGCATGGGCGGAACCCTCCAGAATTCCTGCGGCAAGGTATCACCGGAGAAACGTGTACACAACACAAAAGTCTGCGTGACCATACTAATCGCTGAAGAGGAATAAAAAGTTGGAGCGATGCGCGGCCTGTCTAGTGGTATGATGCGCCAGTTTCGGCAGGTCACAAAAAAACAATTTGAATTGTTCGGAGGATACGATGATTTTGTCTCGGCGACTTTTTGTTTTCGCGTTGATGGTTATTTTTGCGTCGGTAGCTTTGCCGGTCTTGATTTCTCATGCTGCGGGCGCGCCACAAGCGACGCTTACAAATAAAGATATCGCCGACATGCACCGCGCCGGGCTTTCGGCGGATGTGATCATCGCGAAAATCAAAGCGGGACCGTGCAGCTTCGATACTTCTCCACAGGCGTTACAGGGACTAAAAGCCGAGAAGATTCCCGACAATGTAATTCTGGCGATGGTGAACGCACCGAGCGGAAAACCTGCTGCTGCCGCGAAGCCGGGATCGGACGTTGTGCTGCTTCACGTTTACCGGCAGAAGCGCGGAATTAATTCGACGTTCATGCCGTCGCTATTC
>Ga0193726_1001864_pt1 | contig 15335 bp, 14 predicted proteins | sample H2c1metaG_FD_144928 | JGI IMG/M metagenome (GOLD analysis project Ga0193726, IMG submission 144928) | Soil microbial communities from a riparian zone of the East river system, Colorado, United States - H2c1 | ecosystem: Environmental > Terrestrial > Soil > Riparian zone | place: USA: East River... | reverse complement strand
ATCAGCTCGATCGACCTGGAGAACATCGCCGTCGCGCATCCGGCGATCGCGGAAGCCGCGGTGATCGGCGTGCGCCATCCCAAGTGGGACGAGCGGCCGCTGGTGGTGGCGGTGAAAAAACCCGGCGCGAACGTGACCCGCGAGGAACTGCTCGAGTTCTACAAAGGCAAAGTGGCGAAGTGGTGGATGCCGGACGACGTCGCCTTCGTCGAGCAGCTGCCGCACACCGCGACGGGAAAACTGCTCAAGACGAAATTGCGGCAGGAGTTCAAGGATTACAAATTGCCGGGGGCATGAGCCGAATCCAGTCGCTTGATTGACGTACTGACCGCTGATTGACGTACTGATCGAGTCGACGCGCGCGATCCTTCACGCGCGGGTTTCCGGATTCGCAAATCTCAGGACGGGCCCGACGCCGGGGTGCAGGGCGTCCGGGGTTGATCCTGTTCGTTCAGACCTTCGGCGATCTGGTGACCTTCAACCCGCACGTCCACACATCGCAAGATCAAATCGCGTTACGCGTGCCAGCGCACCGACAGGTTCTTGGGCGAGCGGCATACTCGCCCATGCAAGTGCAGACCGACACCTTTTTACTTGCTACGGCCGACCCTGGCCGAGAGAGTAACGGGCGCCAAGGCCAAGCTGGCGGACGTAGCACGGCCCGCGGTCGAAAAAGCCGGGCAAGCCGAGAGGGAATTTCAAATGTCACCGCTCAAATCGCGAGCTTCTATCGCTCTGATCCTGTTGCTGGTCCTTGCGTCGTGCGGTGGAGGATCGAGCGGTGACGGTGGTGCCGCGGGTGGCCCGGGCGGCGGGGGGTCAGGCGGCGACGCGCCAGCGGCGCCTACAGGCTTGTCCTACCAGTCGCCCATAGTCGCCACAGCAGGCGAAGCTATTGCGCCCATGTCGCCAACAGTCACCGGCTCCGTTACGAGCTACGCCGTGACTCCTGCTTTACCGGCAGGCCTTTCACTGAATGCAACAACCGGTCTGATTTCCGGAACGCCAACCGCTGCGCAGGACCGCACTAACCACACTGTCACGGCAACCAATTCGACCGGGAGCACATCGTTCGTCGTGGCCATCGCTGTGAATCCGGCCGCGCCCGTTGGTCTGTCGGCAGATGGGGGCGCAGATCAAACCGTGGAGCTCGGCAGTTTTGTGTCGCTCGATGGGAGCGCGAGTCGGGCAGTGAGCGGCAACACAGTCACCTTCCATTGGGCATTCACCTCGATACCCAATGGAAGCGAAGCGGCGCTGACGGCCACGAGCTCGACGCAACCCGTGTTTCGCGCGGACAAGCTCGGTACCTACATCGCTTCGCTGACAGTGAGCGACAACTCTGGTGCAAGCGCTCCAGCGACGGTTAATGTCACTGTGGTGCCCAAGGTTGCGCGCGTCATACCGCCGCCGGCCAAGAACAGCACGCCGATTACGTCCTGTCGGCAAATCGTCGCGCCTGGCAATTATGTGTTGCAAGCGGACCTGGTTGCGGCGCTTCCTTCGAACTATTGCCTGTCCATACACGACACGAGCAATGTGGTCCTCCATTGCGACGGCCACCATGTCTCGGACGCTGCGAACTTCTTCGCTCGCGCGATGGAGATCCGCAATGTACAGGGCTTCACCGTCCAGGGCTGCCTCGTCACCACGGACTCGTGGGATATCACTGACTCCAGCGACGGACACCTGCTGGACAATCAGGTCAACGCCTTGCCGGGCATTGTGGACGGGGCCGCGATCTGGGTGAGGCGAGGTCCGCGGCTCAGATTCGAGTTCAACAAGGTGTCGGATGTCGCCCTGCAACTGCTGGGTTCCGACGATATCGTGGTGAGTGACAACCGATTTACCGTCACACCAGGCGGCGCGGCCACCCCCGGGGTCCACGTCACACTCCTTCATGGAGCCAACATTCAGATTCTGCGCAATGAATTCGATGGTGGATGGGACGGCGTCATGCTGTTTCCGAATTTGCAGAATACGCTCGATGACGCAGTCGTGCTGATGGATGCAACGAACGCGCTGGTGAGACACAACTACATGAAGAACTACTGGGATACCGGCGTTGAGTGGACGGGGCGCCTCGAAGGCTCGGTCATCCAGGAGAATGTGATCGTCAATACCGGATACACGGCCATCGGTGGCTGGTATTGGGGCAGCGTATCCGATACCCGATTCGTGCAGAATCTGGCGGATCGCTCGAGGGATCTGTTTCATGCTCTCAGGATATCTGGACTGCGTCCGGCAAACTTCGACCACGGCGGGGGCCCGATAGCCGCAGACACGGGTGTCTATTTCAGGAACAACCTGTTCGACGGCAACGTCCTGCGGAATCAGCGCAGCACGACGTACTTCGGCGACGATTCGGGCAATTCGTCTTGGATGCGGCTATTCGACCGCATGGGCTACTTGGGGGATGTATCCTCCATACCCGGTGAAGTGGCACCGACCGCTGCGCAATTCGATACGACCAACAACAAGTTCATACGCAACGATTTCGGCCACCTCCGTACCGGGCCGTTCTTCGGTTTCAACCCGGTGGTCCCCGGAGTGGTGATCGATGGCGGACAGAATCTCTGTGTGCCGACCGGCGCGGGGTTTCCGTTGGCCTGCCACTAGGCTACGGACTCTGAGGAATACCGAAACGTCCCGGCTGTTTACTTTACTTAGCGGTTGCGGGCGGATGCCCCGTGGCGCAGAATTTGATCGTCATGACAAATTCGTTCCGCAAATCCCGCCGTGATTTTCTCAAAGTTTCCGCCGCAGTGGGAGGAGGCTTCGCGCTACAGTTGACGGTCCCTGCGCCAGTCTTCGCTCAAGCTGCAGCAAAAGCGAAAGGCCCCGAGCTCACCGCCTGGATCGTCATCAGTCCCGACGACAGCGTGCTGATCCGCATCGCGCGCTCGGAAATGGGGCAGGGCAGCTCGACCGGCCTTGCGATGCTGGTCGCGGAAGAGCTTGAGTGCGACTGGAAAAAAGTCCGCACCGAATTCGTCTCGACAGGCGAGCAGCTCCGCCGCAACCGCGTATGGGGTTCGATGGCGACCGGCGGTAGCCAGTCGATCCGCAGCTCCCAGGAGTATCTGCGGCGCGCGGGCGCCACCGCGCGCGAGATGCTGGTCGCCGCCGCCGCGAAGAGATGGAATCTGCCCGAGGCCGAATGCCTCGCGGAGAACGGAACGATCACGCATTTGCCTTCGCGTCGCAGGCTGCGTTACGGCGAGGTCGCGCAGGCGGCCGCGAAGATCGAGTTGCCGAAGGACGTGCCGCTGAAGGATCCCAGGGTGTGGAGGCTCGCGGGCAAACCCGTGCCGCGCCTGGACATCCCCGACAAGGTGACGGGCAAGCCGCTTTTCGGCATCGACGTGCAGCTGCCCGGCATGGTGTACGCCGCCATCGCCCAGTGCCCGGTGTTTCGCGGCAAGCTGAGCGCCGTTGCGAACGAGAGAATCATGGGCATGCGCGGCCTGATCAAGGTGGTGCGGCTCGATGACGCCGTCGCCGTGGTGGCCGACAACTGGTGGCGCGCGAACCGCATCCTCAAGGCCCTGCCGATCGAATGGGACGCGGGCGCGAACGGCGATGCCACCACCGAGAGCATCCGCGCGTTCATGCGCACGGGCCTGGACGATACCCGCGCTCCGGTGGCGCGCAACGACGGCAACGTCGAAGCGGCCTTCGACTCGGCCGCGAAACTCGTCGAGGCCGAGTATTACGCGCCTTTCCTCAATCACGCGGCGCTGGAACCGATGAACTGCACGGCACTCGTGAAGGGAGACCGCGTCGAAGTGTGGGCGCCGACGCAGAACGCCGAGGCCACGCACGCGACCGCCGCGGCGACCGCCGGCGTTCCGCAGGAAAACGTCAACGTGCATCTCACTTACCTCGGCGGAGGTTTCGGGCGTCGCGGCTTCCAGGATTACGCGCGCCAGGCCGTGGCCATCGCGAAGGCGGTGGAAGGCCGGCCGGTGAAGCTCCTGTGGTCGCGCGAAGAGGACATGCAGCACGACTACTACCGCCCGATGACCCTGATGCGCTTCAAGGCCGGGCTCGATTCCGCGGGGAATCCCGTCGCCCTGCACGTCCGCGATTCGAGCCACTCCATCATGGCGGGCGTGCGTCCCCAGGAGATCAAGGAAGGCGTGGACCGTCACGCGCTCGGGGGCATCGTCGACATGCCCTACAGCGTGCCGAACCTGAGGATCGAGTTCGCGATGCGCAACAGCCACGTGCCGGTGGGTTTCATGCGCACGGTGTTTCATTCGCAGAATCCCTTTATGCGCGAGAGCTTCGTGGATGAGATGGCGCACGCGGCGGGCAAGGATCCATACGAATTCCGCCGCGCCCTTTTGCAGGCGAAACCCAAGGATCTGGCCGTGCTGGACGCCGCGGCGAGGGCCTCGGGCTGGGGCTCGCCGCTCCCCGCCGGCGTGCACCGCGGCATCGCGGTGCAGGATTCGCACGGCAGCTACGCCGCCGCGGTATTCGAAGTATCGGTGAGCGAGGGGCGCGAGCTCGACATCCGGCGCGTCGTGGTGGCGGTGGATCCGGGGTACGTGGTGAATCCGGATTCGGCCGAAGCCCAGATCCAAAGCTGCGTCGCCTTTGGACTCACCTCGGTGCTCTGGGGTGAGATCACCCTGAGGGAGGGCCGCGTCGAGCAATCCAATTTCCACGACTACCGCATCATGCGCATCGCCGAGATGCCGAAGAGAATCGAAGCGGTGCTCGTTCCGAGCGGCGGCTTCTGGGGCGGGATGGGCGAAACGCCGCTTGCGCCGCTCGCGCCTGCCTTGTGCAACGCAATCTTCGCCGCGACCGGCAAGCGCATCCGCTCGTTGCCGCTCAAGAACCAGGGCTTGCGCCTCGTGTGATGAGTTAAACTACGCGCAGCCTTTTTGACAAGCTTCAACCAACGACGCCGCCCGGCGAATACCGCCGGACTGGCAAACCCCAAGGAGATTCCAGATGATCGAACTCACCGTCAACGGCAAGCCACACAGCGTCGACGTGGAGCCCGAAATGCCCTTGCTGTGGGTGTTGCGGGACGTGCTCGACGTGAAAGGTCCGAAATTCGGCTGCGGCATCGCCCAGTGCGGCGCCTGCACGGTTCACTTGAACGGCGAGCCGGTGCGTTCCTGCTCGGTGCCTGTGTCCGCCGCCGCGGGCCAGAAAGTGCTTACGATCGAGGGACTCTCGCAGCGCGGCCAGTTGCATCCGGTGCAGAGGGCGTGGATCGACCACGAGGTTCCGCAGTGCGGCTACTGCCAGTCCGGGCAGATCATGGCGGCGGTCGCCCTGCTCGCCAAGAATCGCGATCCCAGCGACAAGGACATCGACGCGGCGATGACCAACATTTGCCGTTGCGGAACCTATGCGCGCATTCGCTCGGCGATTCACACCGCGGCGAAATCCATCAAGTCGACGAAAGCGTAAGGGGCGGCCATGACCAAGACGTTTGCTCAAAAATTCGAACCTGCGCGCAGGAAATTCCTGAAGCAATCCGCCGCGATCGGCGGCGGCCTGACCGTCGGATTCAATATGTCGGGCGCATTCGCGCAGAAAGCCGACGGAGCGTCCGAGATCAACGCCTGGGTGGTGATTCGCCCTGACGACGCGGTCATCATCCGCTACGCCCGCTCTGAGATGGGGCAGGGCAGCATGACCTCCGCGCCGATGCTGGTCGCCGAAGAACTGGAATGCGACTGGAGAAGGGTGAAGATCGAATACGCGTCGGCGAACGAAAACGTGAAGCGCAAGCGCGCCTGGGGCGACATGGCGGCGGTGGGCAGCCGCACCATCCGCAATTCCCAGGAGTATCTGCGCAAGGCCGGGGCGACCGCGCGCGAGATGCTGATCGCCGCCGCCGCGCAGCAATGGGGCGTGCCCGCGTCGGAATGCTCGGCGTCCAACAGCTTCGTCACTCACGGTCCGAGCAAGCGCAAGGTGAACTTCGGAAAAGTGGCGAACGCCGCGGCGAAGCTCGAGCCGCCCAAGGACGTGAAGCTGAAGGATCCCAAGGACTGGAAGCTGATCGGCAAGTCGGTCAAACGCGTCGACATTCCCGACACGGTGATGGGCAGGCAGCGCTACGGCATCGACGTGCAGCTGCCCGGAATGCTGTACGCCGCGATCGCTCAATGCCCGGTGTTCGGCGGCAAGATCAAGTCGGTCGACGCGAGCAAGGTCGAGGGCCGGCGCGGCATCGTCAAGGTGCTGCCGCTCGACAGCTTCGTCGCGGTGGTGGCCGACAACTGGTGGCGCGCGAAAGAAGCGCTGCGCGACGTCAACATCGAGTGGGACCTGGGCGCGAGCGGCAACGTCTCGAGCGCGAGCCTGATGGAGTTCTACCGCGGGGGCCTCGACACCCAGACGGACTTCGCGACCGCGCGACAGGACGGCGATGTGGACCAGGCTTTCGCCTCGGCCGCTAAAAAAATCGAAGCCGAGTACTATACGCCGTATCTCGCGCACGCCTGCATGGAGCCCATGGGTTGCACGGCGGTCATCAAGGACGGCAAGGTGGATATCTGGACTTCCACGCAGAATGCCGAGGCCTCGCTTGCCGTCGCGGCGGCGACCGCGGGCGTGCCGCTCGAAAGCGTCGAAGTGCACCGCGTGCAACTGGGCGGCGGGTTCGGCCGTCGCGGCGGCGCGCAGGACTTCGTACGCCAGGGCGTGACGATCGCGAAGGCCATGGAAGGCACGCCGGTGAAGATGCTCTGGACGCGCGAGGAGGACACGCAGCACGACTTCTACCGGCCGGCGAGCCTGATACGCATGAAGGCGGGACTGGACGACTCGGGCAATCCGGTCGCCTGGTATTCGCGCGTCGCGGCGACCTCGATTTTCGAAACGCTCGTCCACCTGCCGCTCAAAAAACCGTTCGCACCTGCGGACGGCGTCGATCCGCAGTCGGTGGCGTCGCTGAACGACCTGCCGCATGCGATTCCCAACGTCAGGATCGAATACGCGCAGCGCAATACGCACGTGCCGGTCGGCTTCTGGCGGACGGTCGGGCATTCGCAGAACCCGTTCGTGCGCGAGTCCTTCATGGACGAGCTGGCGAGCGCCGCCGGCAAGGATCCCTACGAATACCGGCGCGCGCTGCTCGCAAAATCGCCCAAGGACCTCGCTATTCTGGATGCGACCGCGAAGGCCGCCGGCTGGGGCCAGCCGCTTCCGGAAGGTGTGTTCCGCGGCATCGCCGAAACCGAAGGCTACGGCAGCTACACTTCCGCGGTGGCCGAGCTCTCGGTCGACAAGAACGGCGAGGTAACAATCAGGCGCCTCGTGCTCGGCATCGACCCGGGCTATGCGGTGAACCCGGACAACATCCAGGCGCAGATGCAGGGCAGCGCCGTGTTCATGCTGACCGCGATGTTCTGGGGTGAGATCACCCTCAAGGACGGGCGCGTGGAGCAGTCCAATTTCCACGACTACCGCATGATGCGGATGCGCGAAATGCCCAAGGTCGAAGTGGCGCTCGTGCCTTCGGGCGGATTCTGGGGCGGCATCGGCGAGCCCGGCCAGGCCTCGATCGCGCCGGCGGTGTGTAACGCGATCTTCGCCGCCACCGGCAAGCGCGTGCGCTCGTTGCCGCTGAAGAATCACGGATTCACTCTCGCGTAGTCGGCGGCTGTGCGAACCTGAGTGAAGGCGGTACCGACGAGCGCCGTCATTCCCGCCAAAGCGGGAATCCAGGGTCGTTGTTCGAAAGTCACTGGGTCCCCGCTTTCGCGGGGACGACGAAAGACGGCGGCGGCAATGTTCGCGTCGCTGGTTATTTCTCTGGTCTCTGTACCTGCAATCGGGCAGAACCCGGTGCACCTCGAAGTGATCGGAGACGCGATTCCCAGGTCGCTCACGACAGAACCCGGAGACGCGGCGCGCGGTCGAAGCGTGGTGGTGAACCGCGATGCTGGAGCCTGTACCTTGTGCCATGCAGTGCCCGGTGAGAAGAATTTCGGGAATATCGCGCCGACGCTCGCGGGCGCCGGTGCGCGACTGTCGATCGCCCAGTTGCGCCTCCGCGTCGCCGATTCCACCCGCGTGAATCCGAAGTCGCCCATGCCCGCGTACTACAGGACAGAAGGTCTCAGCCAGGTCGCCGCCGCTTTCCGCGGCAAGCCCGTACTCTCGGCGCAACAGGTCGAAGACGTCGTCGCCTGGCTCGCGACGCTCAAGGAACCGGAATGAAACGCCGCGATTTCCTCGCCGGTCTGGCCGGAAGCCTCGCGCTTCCCGGCGCGGCGTTCGCGCAGGCCGATTCTCTCGATCCGCTTGTGCTGGTGCTGGCCAAGGGCGCCCCGGTGAAAAAGGGCAAGGTGAAGCTCGTCCTGCCGCAGTTGGCCGACAACGGCAATTCCGTGCCGATCCACATCACCGTGGACAGCCCGATGACTGCCTCCGACCACGTGGCGAGCATCCACCTGTACTCGGAGCGGAACCCGGTGTCCAACATGGCGAATTTTTATCTGGGTCCTCGCGCGGGCAAGGCCGAGATCGTCTCGCGGGTGCGGCTCGCGGGCAGCCAGCGCGTGACCGCGGTCGCCAAGCTCTCCGACGGCTCGTTCTGGTACGACGCGGCCCCGGTCGTGGTCACGCTCTCCGCCTGCCTGGACGAGAGTTAGGAGCGCGCGGTGACCGCGAGAATCCAGATTCCTCCCCAGGCGAAACGCGGCGAGATCGTCGAGATCCGCGTTCTCATCCAGCACGCGATGGAGACCGGATATCGCCACGACGACGTCGGGCGCCTCATCAAGCGCAACGTCATCAAGCTGTTTTCCTGCCGCTACAACGGCGTCGAAGTATTCCGCGCCGATCTGTCGTCGGGCATCTCGGCCAATCCCTACCTGCAGTTCTGTGCCGTCGCCGAGGCGAGCGGGGATTTCGAGTTCTACTGGATCGACGACGAGGGCCGCCAGGACTCGGAGCGCCAGTCCATCGCCGTGAGCGGATGAAACGCGGGGCGCGCCTCGTCCTCGCAGCGGCCCTCGCCGCAACGGCGTTCGCCGTGGGCGCGGCGCTCGCGCAGGAGCGGGCGATACCGCCGGGCGAACTCAAATCCGGCTCGGCATTTCTCGGCGCCGATCTACGCGCCTTGCAGAACGACGACTTCGCCAATCCAGGCACTTTGTGGGTGGAGCGCGGGGAGAAACTCTGGAGCGCACCCGCGGGTAAAGACGCCCAGTCCTGCGCGAGTTGTCACCGCGACGCGCGGTCGAGCATGCGCGGGGTCGCCGCGGGCTACCCGCGCATCGACACCGCGAGCGGAAAACTCTCGAATCTCGAAGGTCGCATCAATAGCTGCCGAGTCGAGCGCATGGGCGCGGAGCCGTTTCGCTACGAGTCCGAGGAAATGCTCTCCATCACCGCCTACGTCGCGCGCCAGTCGCGAGGGCTTCCGATCGCCGCGAGCATAGACGGCGCGGCGCGCGCGCATTTCGACACCGGGCGCGCAGCGTACTATCAACGCCGCGGACAGATGAATCTCTCATGCGCGCATTGCCACGAGGCGAACTGGGGCAAGCGCTTGCTTTCGGAAACCATCAGCCAGGGCCACCCCAACGCGTATCCCGCGTATCGGATGGAGTGGCAGACCATGGGTTCGCTGGAACGCCGGCTGCGCGCCTGCCTGTCGGGAATCCGCGCCGAGATGCTGCCTTACGGCTCGCCCGACTACCTCGACCTCGAACTTTTTCTCGCCTGGCGCGCGCAGGGGCTGCCGATCGAGACGCCGGGCGTGCGGCGCTAGAGACCGTAGCACGCTAGAATCCTGGAAATTCAAAAAAAATTCAAACGCGAGGAGAAAGAGAACATGTCCGGAGCCCACGCCCACCTCGATCCCGCCAACAAGAAAGTCGCGCTGCTGATCTCCCTTCTCGCGCTGGTGCTCGCCTTTTCCGAAACCCTGGGCAAGGCGACGCAGACGAGCGCGCTCGCCAACCATCTCGAAGCTTCGAACCTGTGGGCCTTCTTCCAGGCGAAGACCATCCGCCAGACGACGATCCGCACCGCCGCCGAGGAGATGGAAGCGCAGTTCGGGCAGAAAGCACCCGCCGCGGTGACGAAGCAAATCGACAGCTGGAGGAAGACCGCCGACCGCTACCAGTCCGAACCTGAAACCAACGAAGGCCGCAAGGAGCTGATGGCGCGCGCGAAGGACAGCGAGAACAAGCGCGACCGCGCGATGGCCGCTTACCACAACTACGAAATCGCCTCGGCCGCCGTGCAGATCGCGATCGTGCTCGCGTCGGCGGAGATCATCACCGGAGTCGTGGCGCTGCTCTGGATCGCCTATGGACTGGGCGCAGTGGGCATCGCCTTCAGCCTGATCGGCTTCTTCTGGCCGACCGCGGTGCATCTTTTCTAGCAACCCATCAACATGAGCTCTAAAAAAAAATCGCCGCGGCCCGCGCCGTTTGCTACACGCGAGGACTCCGCCCGCGATCAGGTCTCGGGCGTGACCGTCGCCGCGCTGCGCGAGCTCCAGGCGCTGCAGGGAACCGGCGATGAGATTCTCGACGCGCTCGTGCCGCGAGCCCGGCTGCTGCAACTCGAAGCGGGCGCGCGCTTGCTCCGGCGGGGCGAGCCGAATCTGCGCGTCTACATCGTGATCGCGGGCCTGCTGCGCGTGGAATTGGATGACTCGCCGCTCGCGCACATAAACCGGGGCGAAACCGTCGGGGAGATGTCGCTGCTCGCGGGCAGCGACGCAACCGCGACGGTCGCGGCGGAAGAGCCCACGCAGCTCCTCGTGCTGGACGAGGAAACCTTCTGGTGGCTTGCCGAGTCCTCGCACGAGTTCTCAGTCGGGCTGCTGATCCGCCTGGCAAAGCGATTGCGCTCGAACAACGATGCCGTGCAGGAGAACATCACCCTGCGCCGGCAATTCGAGCAGGCGGCCTTGAGCGACGCTCTCACCGGCTTTCGCAACCGGCGCTGGCTCGACCAGACGCTGCCTCGCATCATCCAGCGCCACATCCACGCGTCCGAGCCGCTGTGCCTCGCGATGATGGACATCGACCATTTCAAGCAGGTCAACGACAGCTACGGACATGCCGCGGGGGACGGTGTGCTCTTGCAGGTCGGACGGCTCGTGCGCGGCAACTTGAGGCCCGCCGACTTCGCCGCCCGCATCGGCGGCGAGGAGTTCGTGCTGATCCTTCCTCAAACCTTGCTTCCGGGCGCCATCAGCGCCGTCGAGCGGCTGCGCGAGGCGATCGCTTCCGCTTCGTTCGACTACGATGGAGGCGTGCTCCCCCAAGTGACCGTTTCGCTCGGACTGGTCGCGCTGGAACGGTCCGCAGGTCCCCTGGAGCTGCTCGCCCAGGCCGATGACGCGCTCTACGCGGCCAAGCAATCCGGCCGCAATCGGACCCAGTGGCCGGGACGCGACCCATCCGGAGACGAAGGAAGCAGGTAAGTGAATCGAGGGAAATTCCGGAGTCTGGCTGCTCTGGCGCTGCTTGCGATCGGCTTTCTTGTGCCCGCGGCTGCCCAGCAGGCAGCGCGACCGGTCTACTTTGCCAACACGATTCAACAATTCCTCGAACAGGACAAAAGCAATCCACCGCCTCAGGGGGCGATTCTCTTCATCGGCAGCAGCATCTTTGTTCAATGGGCGGATCTCGAGGTCCAGATGGCGCCGCTGCCCGTATTCAATCGGGCGTTTGGCGGCTCGCGCACATGGGAAGTGCTGCACTACGCGGACAAGATCGTCCTGCCGTACAAGCCAAGGATCATCGTGTACTACTGCGGCAGCAACGACGTGGACACGGGAGTCGGTGCGGCGGAAACCGCCGCCAACTTCAAGGCGTTCGTGAACAAGGTCGCCGCGCAACTGCCGGAGACGCGGATCTTCTACGTATCCATCAGCAAGGCGCCGGAGAAGAAAGCTCTGTGGAACGTGGTCGACGAAGCGAATTCTCGGATTCGCGACTACACGACGCACAGCAAGCAGCTGGGTTACATCGACGTGAACCCCGCTTTGTTCGATGCCGCAGGCAATCCCCGCCTTGAGCTCTACCACGAGGATGAGCTCCACTTCCGTCCGCCTGCCTATGTGGAATTCACGAAGATCATCCGCCCGGTGATCGAGAGGACGTGGGCAGGCGCAAGACGCTAGTCGGTTGTGAAAAAGGGGGCACGCCCCTTTTAAATCCCCCAAAATTTGAGGCTGTAGAAAACGCTTCCAGCCTGCTAGCCGAAGGCCTCCGCAACCAGGCGATACGAAGTCCGGCGGCTCTCGTAGTCGCCGGTGATGGTGATCACCATCAGCTCGTCTGCAGAAAACTTTTCCTTCAGCTCGAGAAGCTTGTCCCGCACTTCGCCCGGATCGCCGTGCACCAGGCGCGCGCGCTGCTGCTCGATGTAGGTACGCTCCTGCGGAGAATAGCGATAGGCTTGCGCCTCCCCGATCGTCGGTACGGGCGAGTCGATGCCTTTCGCCATGTGCAGGCGCCGCAGATCGATGCTCGCGGTGAGGCGCTCGGCTTCATCGTGGGTCTTCGCGCAGATCACGAATACGCAGGCGAGCGACCGCGGCTGCGGCTCGCGCTCCGAAGGCTGGAAGTGCCCACGGTAGGCGCGCGACACCGCGTCGCCGCCGAAGGCGCTGATGAAATGCGCGAATGCGAAGCGCAGGCCGAGCTGAGCGGCGAGCGCGCCGCTGTAGTCCGAGGAGCCGAGCAGCCATATTTCGGGCGAAGTGTCGCCCGCGGGCTGCGCCCTGACCTTGGCGTACGGATGCCCCGCGGGCAGCGAGCCGTCGAGAAATCCGATCAAGTCTTGCACCTGCTGCGGCATGCGCTCGGCGCCTTCGTATTCGCCGTCCATGAGCGCGAGCGCCGTGCGCGGGTCGCCGCCGGGGGCGCGGCCGAGGCCCAGATCGATCCGCCCGGGAAACATCGCTTCGAGCATGCGGAACTGCTCGGCGATCTTCAGCGGGCTGTAGTACGGCAGGAGCACGCCGCCGGTGCCGACGCGAATGCGCGAGGTTGCGGAGGCGACGCGGGCGACGAGAATTTCGGGGCAGGGGTCGGCGAGCGCCGCGATGGCGTGGTGTTCGGCAAGCCAGTAGCGGTGATAGCCCAGCTCTTCGGCCAGCCGGGCGAGTGAAACGGTTTCGGCGATCGCTTCGGCGGGGCTGTGTCCGCTGATGACGGGGGACTGATCGAGCACCCCCAGAGGCACTCTCATCCGCCTACGGAAGCCGTGAACAAGTCGAACCGCAATCAGGTGTGCAGGAGGCAAGCATCACAGGTTCGGACCTACCCTCAATCCGGCGTGATCCACATGATCCCGCCTACCAGGAGGCTGAAGAAAATCGTCAGCCAGAAGATGCCGACGATGCGCTTCCTGTCGGTCGCGGTGTACCCCTCTTTTTTCTTCTTCGCCATTTGATACTCGATCACCATGAGCGCGATGCCCACGGCGAAGACGATTGCCATCCACTTGTAGATTGCATTCAAGGTCGGACTCCACGGAGAGGATGATGCCGGCAGTTTACCGGAGTTGCGGCCTTGCCTGTAGCGGAGCAGCGAACCGCAGCGACGCCTTATCGCGCTCCGCCCGCGCCGAGCGCCCAGCGGTGCGCCGGCAGGAGTGCGAAAGAATAGAGGAAGGCGAAAGTGCCGACGATGTAAAAGGCGATATCGATGCCGTACGAATCCTTCAGCCAGCCCATGAGGAGCGGCGTGGAAATATGCGAAATGCTCCATCCCAGTCCCGCGAGCGCCATCGCCGAGCCCCGGGTTTCGCCCGCGGAGATCGCGCTGACCAGCACCTGGAAGTAGATCGTCATGACGCCGGAGCCCAGTCCGACGCCGAGCAGGAACAAGGCGATGATCGCCGGGTTCCTGAATGTGGCGACCAGTCCGACCGAAACCGCGACCATCAGCGCCGATACGAAGGGCACCGATCGGTCGCCGGCGCGCCTCACGAACCGCGCGAGCGCCACGCCCGCGGCGATTGCCCCGAGCGCGCGCATTCCGAGGAGCCAGCCCGTGGCTTCGGTGTCGAATCCCTGTTCGACGAGGAGGATGGGGTAGAACGAAAGGCTCAGCGAGAACGGGAGCGCGGAGACCCAGGCGCACATCACACCGAAATAGATGGCGCGGCGTCCGAGCAGCATGCGGTAGGTCGCGAGGATGGGTGGAGGCGCGGTTTTGGGGAGCGAGGGCGAGTAGCGGAAGGCGAGACCGAGCGCGAGCGACACGGCGCCCATCGCCGCCACCGTCCAGAACCCCGCGCTGAATCCCCGCCACGCGACGATCATGCCCGCGGCGACGGTGCCGGCGATCTGCCCGAAGCTGCTGGTCGCGTTCAAGTGCCCCAGCAGTTTGCTGTGGTCTCCGGGCAGCCGGCTCGCGAGCGACCAGCTCGCCGGCCAGTAGACCGCACGCGAGACGACCATCACGACCTGGGCGGCGAAGAGCGCGGCGAAGCTCGACGACAGTGCGAACATCGCCCCGGCCGCCGCGGTGGCCGCAAAGGCCCCGAGCGAAATGGCCATCCCGCCGATGCGGTCGGTCCACGCGCCGCCGAGCAGGTTGAAAACCATTTGCACCACGATCGGAAACGCGATCAGGCTGCCGATGGCAATCCCCGAGAAGCCGAGCTCGCGCGCGTAGAGCGGGATCAGGAGGTGCGTCATGCCGAGCGCGAAATTCCAGGTGAAGGCGCTGGAGAAGAACGGCGCGAAGACGCGGGTGACGGAAGAATCCATCGGCAGGCCGCCGCGATTATGAGGGTCCGCGGCCGGTGCCGCAAACGCATTTGCGTCGTCCCGCAATGTAAGGAAGAATGCCTGTGGCGCGACTACAGGACCATGAAAGTCAAACTCATCCGGATCAATTGCCTTGTTGTCGCGAGCTGTTTTGTTCTCGCCAGCGCCGCCATCGCCGCCGATCCGGCGTGCTCCACTTATACCGGTCCGCACACCACCGCCCTGGTCGAGCTCTACACCTCGGAAGGCTGCGACACCTGTCCGCCGGCCGACCGGTGGCTGTCTTCGCTCTTCGCGCAAGGGTTCAGGCCCGACCAGGTGGTGCCGCTCGCGCTCCACGTCGACTACTGGGACTACATCGGCTGGAAGGATCCCTTCGGCAAGGCCGAGTTTTCCATCCGGCAGCGCAGGCTCGCCCAGCTGAAGCGCCCGGTGATCGTCTACACACCGCAGATCGTGCTGCAGGGACAGGACTTCCGCCGCTGGGCCACCGATCGATTCGCCGAGGAAGTGAAGCGCATCAATTCCCGGCCGGCCCGCGCCCGGATCGCGCTCACGATCCGCGCGGTGGAGCCGCAAGCGATCCAGGCCGAGCTGGTCGTGC
>Ga0193726_1001863_pt1 | contig 15349 bp, 10 predicted proteins | sample H2c1metaG_FD_144928 | JGI IMG/M metagenome (GOLD analysis project Ga0193726, IMG submission 144928) | Soil microbial communities from a riparian zone of the East river system, Colorado, United States - H2c1 | ecosystem: Environmental > Terrestrial > Soil > Riparian zone | place: USA: East River... | reverse complement strand
GCGCGCAGATACCGAAACCCTAAGAACCCTTCGTACCAATAGTGCTTCATTCGTAGCGCAACGCCTCGGCCGGCTGGGTGCGCGACGCCTGGTAGGCCGGATAGACCGTGGCCACGAAAGTGAGAAGCAACGCGGCTATGGCAATCCTGACGACATCCGGAGGATGCAACTCGCTCGGAATGCCGGAAATGTAGTACACGTCCGGATCCATGATGTGGAATCCCAGATTCGTTTCAAGAAAGGGCACGATCACATCCACGTTCAACGCCAGCGCCAACCCCAAGCCCACGCCGAGCGCCGTGCCGATCCATCCGATGAGCACGCCTTGCGTCATGAAAACGCCAAGCACGCCCCGCGGGCTCAAGCCCAGGGTGCGCAGAATCGCGATGTCGGTGCGTTTGTCATTCACGACCATGACCAGCGTTGCCACGATATTGAACACCGCGACGGCCACGATCAGCATGAGAATCAATCCCATCATCGTCTTCTCGATGCGGATCGCGCGAAAATAGGCTTCGTTCTCCTCGGTCCAATCGCGAACCTGCAGCTTCGGGCTCAAGCGCTCAGCCGCAAGCCGCGACAGGCCGGGCGCCTTCAGTACATCATCGAATTTGAGACGGATGCCGGTGGGCCCTTGCAGGCCGCGCAGCGCCTCGGCATCGCTCAAATTGATCAATGCAAGAACGCTGTCGTGTTCCTGCAAGCCGACTTCAAATGTACCCACGACCTCGAATTCCTGCAGACGCGGCGTGAAGCCGCCGCCCGGAGAAGCCCCGGGGATCATGACGACCACCGTGTCGCCGGTCCCGACCTGCAGCTGGTAAGCCAGCATTCTTCCCAAGATGATCCGGTTCAATCCCGGTTTGAGGTCGGTGAGCTTGCCCTCGCGCATGGCATCGGCGATGGATGAGACTTTCGGCTCCCACTCAGGATCGATGCCCCGCACAATGGCCCCGCTCATCGAGGACTGCCGGCTGAGCATGGCATCGGTATCGAGGAACGGCGCCGCGCCCTCGAGGCCCTGGGAGCCCTGAAGCTGCTTGATCCGGGCTTGCCAGTCTGGGATGGCCGCACCGCCCGAGGTGAGCGTGGCGTGTGCGGACAGGCTCAGCAAGCGGCCGCGCAGCTCCGCTTCGAAGCCGTTCATGACCGAAAGCACGGTAATGAGCGCCGCAACCCCCACGGCGACGCCAAGTAGCGACACCCAGGTGATAAAAGACACGAAAAAGCTATGCTCCCGAGCCAGCGAATAACGCAGACCCACGAAGACAGGGAGAGGTTGGAACATGCGCGGCGGCTAACCTTTAAACGGACCGGTTAATTGGCAATGCAATCAGAGTGTTAATTGAGTCAAGTAATGGTCCATAAAGGCAGTGGTATAGTTTCAGGGGGCGCCTGTAGGGTCCCATAGGTAATCATAGGATATCGGTAACATATGAGGTACGCCATGAGGTATCGAATTCTGCTGCTAGCCGCGGTGCTCGCGAGCGGCCTCGCGGGAGCCGAGACCATTGCCGTCGACAGCGGCATTGCCGTCAAGCAATCCGACGTTCCCACGCCAACCCGTGGCATGACCATGGACCAGGTCTCGGGCAAATTCGGCGCCCCGGCCAGCAAGGTTCCGGCCGTGGGTAAGCCGCCGATCTCCCGCTGGGAGTATCCGGGGTTCATCGTGTATTTCGAGCACGAGCACGTCATTCACAGCGTCATTGTAAATTCTTGAAGTTAAAAACGCGTCACCGCACCTAAGGTTCGCGTAACATCAATTAGAGATTGATTTCTTCAGGACCCACCGCGACTCAAGTTCGCGGCGGGCGTTTTTTTATTTTTTAAAGGCCGATGTCCCTACTCGAACCAATTCTCCCCTCGAGCGATGAGCGCCTGGTCAAATGGGGCAAATTGTATGGCGCTGCTCCCGCGCTGGCGATCGCCGAGGCCGCGCCCAAGGCCCCTGGGCCCCTGATCGTCATCACTCAAAATTCCCGCGCAGCGGAAACCTTGAGCGATGAGATTCGATTCTTTGCCGGCCCCAACTTGAGCGTCCGGGTGTTTCCTGATTTGGAGACGCTGCCGTACGACAGTTTTTCCGCGCACCCGGATATCACCTCCGCGCGGCTTGCCACGTTGGCGGAGCTGCCGCGCGCGCGCCACGGCGTTTGGCTGGTGGCCGTCGACACCCTGCTGCAGCGGTTGGCGCCGCGCAGCTACATCGAGGGCTACTCGCTCAAAGTCCATGTGAACGAGACGCTGGATCTCGAAGCTCTGCGCGTGCAGTTGGCGCTGGCCGGCTATGCGGCCGTCACGCAAGTCGTGGCGCACGGTGAATTCGCGGTGCGCGGCTCGCTCATCGATGTGTTTCCGATGGGTTCCGACACGCCTTACCGGATCGACCTGCTGGATCGCGATGTCGACAGCATCCGGCGCTTCGACCCCGACACGCAGCGTTCGCTCGACAAGTTGGACCGCATTCACCTGTTGCCGGCCCGCGAAACCCCCTTGAATCCGGAAGCGGTGCGCGAATTCCGGCGCCGTTACCGGCTTCGATTCACCGGCGATCTCGCGGAACAGGCGGTCTATCGTGACGTCAGCTCCGGAATAGCGCCGGGAGGGATCGAATTCTTCCTGCCGCTGTTCTTCGAGCGCACATCGCATCTGTTCGAGTACCTGCCGCCGAGCAGCACGCTCGTCGATATCAATGATGCCGCTGCTTCGGTAGGCAATTTGTGGGGCGGGATTGTCGAGCGGCACGAACAGCTGCGCCACGATCGGCATCGGCCCATCCTGGACCCGGCGGAGATTTATCTGACTCCGGCTGAATACAGCGAGCTGCACTCGCCCTGGCCAAGGATTCAGCTGCAAAATTTCGAATTGCCGGCCGGGACCGCCGGGCCGTTCCAGAATTTCCGCAGCACCGCACCGGCAGCGGTGCGTATCGACGCGCGCGCCGAGCAACCCGCCGCTGAATTGGTATCGCACATCGATGCGAGCAATGCCAGAATTTTACTCGCCGCCGAATCGGCCGGCCGCCGCGAACTCATCTTGGATCTGCTGCGCAGCCGCGAGGTCCAAGCGAAGATCTTCGACGGCTTCGCGGCCTTCCTGGCGAGCGGGCTCAAGCTCGGCATCACCGTATCCCCTGCCGCGTCGGGTCTGACGCTCGAGTCTCCGCCGCTCGAGATCCTGACCGAAGCGCAGCTGTTCGGCGATCGCGCGCGACAGGAGCGCCGCCGGCGCCGCAGCGAGCGTGACCCGGCAAAAATTCTCAAGGAATTGTCGGACCTTAGCATCGGCGCACCGGTGGTGCACGAAAGTTACGGCGTCGGGCGTTACGTCGGATTGCAGACGATGGATATCGCCGGCTACACCGGTGAATTTCTGGTCCTCGAGTATGCCGACGGCGACAAGCTGTACGTGCCGGTCCAATCATTGCACTTGGTGTCGCGCTATACGGGGGCGCCGGCGGAAACGGCGCCGCTGCACAAGCTGGGCGGGGAGCAGTGGCAGAAGGCGCGCCGCAAGGCGGCTCAGCGCATTCGCGATGTCGCGGCCGAATTGCTGGATCTGTACTCACGCAGAGCCGCAAGGCTCGGCACCCGCATGCTGGCGGGCGAAGCGGAATACCGCGGGTTTCAAGCCGGCTTCCCCTTCGAAGAAACCGCCGATCAGGCGGCCGCCATCGAACAGGTGATCGCGGATCTGAAATCCGACAAGCCCATGGATCGCGTCATCTGCGGCGATGTGGGCTTCGGCAAAACCGAAGTGGCCTTGCGCGCCGCGTTCATCGCCGTCCAGGCGGGCAAGCAGGTGGCGGTCCTGGTGCCCACGACGCTGCTCGCGCAGCAGCACCACACGTCATTCGCGGATCGATTTGCGGATTGGCCGGTCCGCATCGAAAGCCTGTCGCGCTTTCGCACCAACAAGGAAGCCGAAGGCGTCATCACCGGCATCGCGGCAGGCACGGTGGATGTCGTCATCGCGACGCAACGCCTGCTGCAGGGGAAGGTCCGCTTCAAGGAGTTGGGTTTGGTGGTCATCGATGAGGAGCATCGCTTCGGCGTGCGCGACAAGGAGAAATTGAAGGCGCTGCGCACCGAGGTCGATGTGCTCACCCTGACCGCGACTCCCATTCCCCGCACGCTCAACATGGCCATGGGCGGCCTTCGCGATCTGTCGTTGATCACCACGCCTCCCGCCGAGCGTCTCGCCGTGAAGACCTTCGTGCTCGAGTGGAACGAGACCGTGGTGCGCGAAGCGGCCTTGCGCGAGATCCGTCGCGGCGGACAAATCTACTATGTTCACAACACCATCGAGACCATCGAAAAGACGGCGCAAGCCATTCGCGAGCTGGTGCCCGAGGCCAACGTCGCCGTCGGCCACGGCCAGATGCGCGAGCGCGAACTCGAGCAGCTGATGTTGGATTTCTATCATCGCCGATTCAACGTCCTGGTCTGCACCACCATCATCGAGAGCGGCATCGACGTACCGACGGCCAACACCATCATCATCGACCGCGCGGATCGATTCGGCCTGGCGCAGATTCACCAATTGCGAGGCCGCGTCGGGCGCTCGCACCACCGCGCCTACGCCTATCTGATCACCCCGCCGCGAAAGGCGATGACCGCCGACGCCGTCAAGCGCCTCGAGGCGCTGGAATCTCTCGAAGAGCTGGGCGCCGGTTTTACGCTGGCCACGCACGATCTGGAAATTCGCGGCGCCGGCGAACTGCTGGGCGATGAGCAAAGCGGCCAGATCCAGGAGATCGGCTACAACCTGTACATGGAATTATTGGAGCGTGCGGTCGCGGCGCTGAAATCCGGCAAGCAGCCCGATCTTGAACGGCCGTTGGATGCCGGGCCGGAGGTCGAACTGCATGTGCCGATGCTCATCCCCGAAGACTACGTGCCCGACGTGCATCTGCGGCTGATGCTGTATAAGCGCATCGCGGGCACGCCTTCACGCGAAGAGCTGGACGAGTTGAAAGTCGAAATCATCGACCGCTTCGGCCCGATACCGCCGTTTACGCAATCTCTGTTCCGCGCGGCTTATCTCAAACTTCGCGCCGCTTCGCTCGGAATCCGCAAGATCGATGCCGGCGCCAGCAACGGCTACATCCTGTTCGAGGAGCAGAACAAGATCGAACCGAAAAGCGTGCTCAAGCTCATTCAAGGCAAGCCCAAGGAATACCGTCTCGACGGTCCGCTCAAGCTGCGCTTTGCCCACATCGCGCGTACCGAGGAGGCGCTCTTCACCCGCGTCGAGCAGTTGGTGGATCAGCTGGCGTAGCATCGCGCGGCATGGAGTTGGGCGCCGCACCCAACCCCATGACGCGCCCGCCGCCCGGCTACTGGATCGCGCCCAGAAAATCACCCTTGCCGATTTCGACGCCGCTCTTGCGCAGCAGGGCGTAAACCATGCTGGTGTGGAAGTAGAAATTGGGCAGCACAAAATCGTTGACATAGCTCAACGCGGTAAATTTCCACGCGCCGTTCGGAAACTTGATCTCGATGGGCCGGCTCTCGTCGCCCGCGACTTTGGCCGCGGTAACCGTCTTCAGATAATCCAGCGTTTTCGCGACCCGCGCCCTGAGTTCCGGCAACGTGGTCTCGTTATCTTCGTGTTTGGGTATTTCAATTCCCGCCAGGCGCCCTGCCGCTCCCTTGGCGGTATCGCACGCGATTTGCACCTGGCGGCTCAAGGGATGCATATCCGGGAACAAGCGCGTCTGCGCAAGCACAGCCGCGTCAATTTTTTTTGCCGCCGCATGGGCCGCGGCCTTATCGAGGATCGCGGACAAGTTGGTCAGTCCACGCGTCAATGCGGGAATGGAAAAATCATACAGGGACGTCGCCATCGAATATCTCCTAAGTCAGCCTAAGCAAACGGGGGCGTCACTGTAGCTAAAGATCACTCGTTTGAATAGCGAAGGCAGGAGTGCGCTAACATTGCAAATGCCATGCTGCCCTTCTCCGAAGCCTGCGAGCGAAACAAGGCGCCCATACTCGACGTGTTGCGGACGGCTTTTGCCGGGCGAACGCACGTGTTGGAGATCGGCAGCGGCACCGGCCAACACGCGGTGCACTTTGCGGCGCATTTGACGCACCTCACCTGGCATCCCACCGAGCAGCTGGCGTACCTGGCCGATCTCGAGGCGCGGGTGAAACTCGAGGGCTCGCGCAATCTGCGTCCGCCCACCGTATTGGACGTCAATCAAAGCGTGTGGCCGCTGCGCGCGGTTGATGCGATTTTTACGGCCAATACCCTGCATATCATGTCCTGGGCGGAGGTGCGGGTGATGTATCGGGGACTCGATGCCGTGCTGTCGCCGGGCGGCATCCTGTGTGTGTATGGTCCTTTTCGCTACAGCGGCCGCTACACCTCGAACAGCAATCAAGACTTCGATCGCATGCTGCAGGAGCGGGATCCCAAGTCGGGATTGCGGGATCTCGATGACCTTTCCGCGCTGGCGGCGCAGTACGGCCTGCGGCTACGCGCCGATCACGACTTGCCTGCCAACAATCGGTTGCTGGAGTTCATCAGGGATTAGGCTCTCATCGAAGCAGGGACTCGCAATCGGCGTCCTGCGCCTTGCCGCGGTCGAGCAGCAGCATTTTTGAATCGTGCGCCTGGATGCCGACCGACGGATGCGCCAAAGTGCCGCCAATCAGAATCGGCGAGCGCAATTGAAAAAACCGCACGCTTTTCGGATAGCCGCGCAATACAAAATCCAGAGTCTCGGTACCCAGATTGGCGGCCCCTTCACCCGTAATCAGCACGGGGTCGGTATCGAGGACCAAATTGGTGGCCGTGAGCGTGCCGTCGTGGGCTTGAAAACTCGCGATGCCGCAACGCACCGGGACCTCTTGCTTGTTCTTGGCGAGCAACAGGCCCAATCCGCGAAGATCGATGCCGGTAAGTTCTGCGAGCGACTCTCGAACCGTGCCGCTCGACAGCGTAGCGGTGACTGTTCCCTCGGCGCTCGCCGCCGCCTCGTGCATGGATTTTCCGCGGCCCATGAGATTGACTCGCAGTCCGAGCGGGCCGTCGATGGCAGGCGGACCCGTTCCCTTGCGCGCATATTGTCCCAGTTGCAGACCCGTGATTCTAACGTCCAAGTCAACCGCCGGAATTTCTTTTCGCGCATCGATCTTCAATTGCGCATTCAATTTGCCGTCCAGTACATCGGCCGACAAGGGCGTCACGGCAAGCCGGCCGCGATCGATCGTCATCTTCGCCGAGACCGACTCCAAGGTTACGCGCGCGACTTGCACGTGCCGGGCCCGGAATCTCACGGCGCCATGCATGCTGCGCAGTGCACTGGGATCCGGGGTTGCATCGGATAGCAGCATCGGCGGGGACGATCCGGTCTCGGGGTTGCGGCCGGCGGCGCGCGGCCCAAGGTCCGCGAGGCGCAGGGATTGAGAACTTAGGTCGGCGTCGACGTGTGATTGCCCATTCTTCAGTTCGATCGATGCGCTGCCGCGCAGATCGCTTTGTCCCGACGTCACCACGAGGTCGGTGAACGAGGAGGTGAAGCCGCGCCGCGTCAGCTTGCCGGAAATATGAAAGCTGCCGGTATCGATCAAGGTCGTGCCGGTCAAATAGTACACATCCTTCAGGTCCGCGCCGTTTACTTCGAAAGTCACGTCGAAGTAATGCATGTCGAAAGGCTCCAACAGAACGCCCTTACCGGTGAGACGCGAGCCGCTGGAGCGCTCGGTGAACGTGAAGCCGTAATGCTGATGAGGGCTTGCGTTTCGCAGCGAATCGCCGATGGCCTCGAAGCTGACCGGCCTGCCGTTCAATTGCCCCTTCCCTTCGAGGCGCAAGGTCTGCCCGCCCTTCGGCCCTTGGAAATCTTGCGCGGAAACGATCCCGTCGAACTGCCGGTGTTTTTGGGCATCATCGAGAAGCACGTGAGCCTCTGGCAGGGAAAGCGCATGAATGATGGGCAAGCCCTGCGGAGTGCTGTAGTCCGGGTTGTTCATCTGCCAGTTGGCGTGGCCCGCGGCGTCGCGAACCGCGTGCAGCGTGGCCGCCTCGATCGCAAGGCTGGCGATCTCGAGTTCGCGCCCCAAACGCGGCGTTTCAAAGACGACCGTCACCTTGCCGAGCTCTGCGGCGATGCCGGGAGGCGTCCAGGGAGGGTTCCCGATGGTGACGCGTTCGGCAACCAACCTCGGGTTTGAGGACAACAGGCGAAGCCGCAGCGGCCCATCGACTCGGATTCGACGTTGCGTATCGGCGGCGAGGAATTTAACCAATGCGCCGTGAAAATAGCCCGCATCCAAGGCAACCGCGAGCAGCAATGCCAGGACAATCAGGGCCAGAAGCGTCCACAGGAGCCATTTCAGCCCCCGACGCCATCCAGGCACCCCAGGTACAGTCTCAACTTCCGCATTCACGAGACAGTCCCCACATTTGGTGGCATAATGACACTGAAACGTAGATTCCGCGCGTGCAACGCGCGCGGGCAACCATGGCGAACCACAGGGGAAGGTTAACGACTATGAAGAAGACGCGTACATCTGTCGCGGCGGCGGCGTTGATTGCGGTCACGGCCCTAAGCTACACGGGCACAAGCCTCGCGACGGCAACTGCGGCTGCTAAAGCTCCCACTGAGGTCGTGTTGCCCGTTACAGTCGATGACTTCCGGCTGTCGGACCAAAATCTGCATTCGCATGAATTGCGCCAACTCGGCGACGCCAGTGCGGTCGTGCTGATCACGCAGGCAAACAATTGCCCGATCAGCCGCAACACCAGCGCCGCGGTGAAAGCGTTGCAGGATGAGTACTCGGCGAAGGGCGTCGAGATTTTCATGCTGAACTCCACGCCCACGGACAAGCGCGAAGCGATCGTCGCCGAAGCTCAAAGCTACGGCTACAACCTGCCCATCCTGATTGACACCAACCAGTTGGTCGGTGAGCAGTTGGGCGTGACTCGCACCGCCGAAGCCATTGTCATCGATCCCAAGACCTGGAAAATCGTTTATCGCGGCCCGATCGACGACAAGGTCACCTACGAGCGCCAGAAAGCGGCTGCTGATCACACCTGGGCCAAGGATGCGCTCGACGCGCAGCTGGCCGGCAAGCCGGTGGCGGTCGCTAAGGTCGAAGCGGTCGGTTGCCTGGTCGACTTCCCCGAGCGCGCCAAGATGGCCGCCAGCAAGGTGACTTATGTCAAGAACATCGCGCCCATGTTTGAGGACAAGTGCGTGTCATGCCACGAACCCGGCGGCATCGGCCCGATGCCCTTCACGAAGTTCGAAGAGATCGCGCCCTTTGCACCGATGATTCGCGAAATGATCCGCACGCAGCGCATGCCGCCGTGGCGCGCCGATCCCAGCGTCGGACATTTTCTCGGCGACAGGAGCCTGTCAGCCGCCCAGATCAAGACGCTGGTTCACTGGGTCGAAGCGGGTGCGCCGCGCGGCATGGGTGCCGATCCGTTGGCCTCCAAGACTTTCACCGCGCCGGAATGGCCGCTGGGCAAGCCGGACTTGGTGCTCGATGTGCCCGCCTACACCATACCCGCGAACGGCATCGTCGATTATCAGCGGCCCTACATCGTCAATCCTTTGAAGGAAGGCAAGTGGCTGCGCGCCTCGACCATCAAGGTCGTGAATCGCCAAACCGTGCATCACATTCTTACCGGCTACATGGCTGAAGTGCCGGGACCCGGCCAGGTGGCCAATGAAAGCAAGTGGGGCACGTCATTGGGCGGCTACGCAGTCGGCGCCGAATCCTTCGTCGAGCCGCCGAACACCGGCGCCTTCATACCGCCCGGCGGCGCCATCGGCTTCCAGGTGCACTACACCCCGTACGGCCAGCAAGTCACCGAGCACTCGCAGATCGCGCTGTACTTCTGGAAGGACAAGCCGAAGTATGTGATGCGAAATTCCGTGGTCTTGAATGCGAACATCGTCATTCCGGCGAACAAGGAGAGCACGGAGCTGCAGGCGTACATTGATGTCCCCAAGGACATGATGCTGTACGGCGCGTTCCCGCACGCCCACTATCGCGGTGCCTCCTCGCAGTTCTTCATGGTCGAGCCGGACGGCAAGAAAACCCTGCTGGTCTCGCTGCCGCACTACGATTTCAACTGGCAGCGCGAATACAATTTCGTTCAGCCCGTCAAGGTTCCGGCAGGATCGAAACTGCTGGCCGTCTACACGTATGACAACTCCGTGAGAAATCCGGCCAATCCGGATCACAACCGCGTCGTACCCTGGGGCGATCAGTCCTTCGACGAAATGCTCTATACCGCATTTCACTACGAGTGGGTTGGAGAGACCTCGGACAAGATGGACCAATACAAGGCCTACGACAAAGAGCTGACTGAGAATCGCCTGTTCGGCATGCTGGACACGAAAATGAACGGCAAGCTCGACATGTCGGAATTGACCGGCCCGATCGGCAAGGATTTTGCGGCGAGCTTCGCCAAGATCGACACCGACCATGACGGATTCATCGAGCCCAATGAGTTGCTGGCTGCCCAGGCTGCCGGGCAGAAGCGCCGTCAGCAGGCATCGCAGCCGGGCCAAGCAGCTCCGGCCGCGGCACCGGCGCAACCGGCGCCGGAAAAGACCGGAGGCGGTCAATAACCCAAACGTGGCGGCCCGTGCATTCCTTTGATGCGTTGAAAGGATTCGCGCGGGCCGCCAGATTGACGTCGATGGCGGCCGCGGGCCTCAGCCTGTGCAGCTTCGCGCACGCCACGGGCTTGAGCCGCGTGAATCCGGGCGCACAGGCGCCGGCGTTCAGCGCCCCGGGCGCCGATGGCAAACGCCACAGCTTGCGCGACTACGCCGGCAAGTTGGTGGTTCTGGAGTGGACCAATCCTGTTTGTCCCTTTACCGCGGTGAAGTACAAAAACGGCGCCATGCAGGCGCTGCAGCGCTATGCCGCGTCCCACGACGTGGTGTGGCTGTCCATCGATACGGCCGCACCCGATAAAGCTGGATATTTGACCGCAGCTGCCGCGCGTGCGCGCATTGCGCAAACTCATGCGACGATCACCGCATTTTTGTTCGACCTCGACGGCAGCATCGCGCGCAGCTATGGAGCCAAGACCACGCCGAGTTTCTTCGTCGTCGACCGCGGCGGCAAACTCGCCTATCAGGGAGCGATGGATGATCAGGTCTTCGCCGACCAGGATCAGGGGCACGAGTATATGAAATCCGCGCTGGACGATCTGGTTGCCGGACATCGCGTGAAGACCTCAGAGACCCAGCCTCAGGGCTGCGCGATAGAATACTGACGATGAGACTGGTGAGCAAAAACGCAGCCTCGGCGCGCCGCATCGACGCCGCCGCAAAATCCCGCCGCGAGCAATTGCTCGACCAGGCGGCGCGGGAATTGAATTCCAAGGGCATTTCCATGACGTCCTTGACGGCCGTCGCGGACAAGCTGGGTTTTTCCCGCGCATCGCTGTACTACTATGTCGAGGATCGTGAAGACCTGATGTTTCAGGTCTACCTGCGATCATCCGAGATCATGGCGCGCCAGCTGGGCGAAGCGGCGCAATCCGGCCGCAGCGCGCTGCAGGTCGTCGGCAATTTCATTTCCAAAACCCTGGATCCTGCGGAGCCGGAACTTGCGGCCTTGAGCGAAATCGGGCTGCTTGATCAAGCTGCGCGCGAGACCGTGCTCGGCATCTTCGAAGCGGTGGTGGCGCGGCTTGCCAGCCTGCTCGAGGCAGGGGCAAAAGCCGGCGACATACGCTTCTGCGACTTTCCGATCGTCGCGCGAACCATCATCAGCATCATTCATTCGATACCGCTGAATTCGCCCCTGGCGGTCGCGCTGCGCGTGAGCCGGTCTGAGATCATTGCGGCGGCCAAAGACATACTGACGGATGGCTGGGCGGCCGACCGAACCCGGGAAGTGAACCCTCCGCCCATTGATTTTTCGCCCCTGCTCACGCAACCCGGGGGCCTGTTCGACCGCGGTGCGCAATTCGACGCCAAGCGCGAAAAGATTCTCGCAGCCGCCTCGCAGCTGTTCAATCGGCGAGGCGTCGATACGACGTCGCTCGATGATATCGCCGCAGCCGTGGGCGCCACCAAGCGAACCCTGTATCACTATGTCGGGGACAAGCAGACCATACTTTCGGCCTGCTATGCGCGAACCGACCGGATCTTCTCGTTCATTCGCGAACAGGCCACCGCCCAAGGCGGAAGCGCTGCCGACACGCTGATTGCCGTATTGCGCGCCAATGCCATCTCGCATCAGCGCGACGACATAGAGCCGCTGCGTTCGTCAACCGGCTACGATTCGTTGAGCGCCGAGGAAAAGGTTCTGGCCACCGAGCGCGGCAAGGTGTTGGTGCAGGCCTACCGTGCGCTTTGCCGGGAGGCGCACGGCGAACGCTCCATGCGCGATGTGAACCGCGATTGCCTGTTGCTGTTCATGCGCGGCGCCGGCAGTTGGCTCGCCAAAGGATTGGTCCGCGGCGATGATCCGCGCAAGGCGCAGATCGCGGCGGAAATCGCGGATCTTCTGCGCCTTGGCTTGAACCCCATCAATCAGCGCTGATGACGATGAGCTCGACGCCGGGCGGCGGCAGCGCCGCCTGCAAGTGAATGCTGGGGCCGATTTGTGTGCTGTGATCGACCAGCGCGAAGTTTGACGAATCATTGATCCGGTAGCGCTTTACCTGGTACTTCCCCGCCGCCGGCAGATTGATGGTGGCGTCATAGCCGCCGTTGTCGTGGTATTGCAGCGTACGTCTTTCGGGCAGCGACGTGTCCCAGTTGTCGCGCGGCTGCAGGTACTTGGCGGCGATTTGATAGTTGCTGATCAGTACTTGGACGAGACGGCCATCCCGCGAGCGGCCCGCAGCCACAGCGAACCCGGACTCGTCGCCGCCGGCGGTTCGAATCAGCACCGGCGTGCTCTTCAGCGCGCCGAAGGCGCCGAGCGCATGGCCGACCTCATCCGGCATCCCCTTGGTGCCGACAAGCTCCGCATCGGCGCGATAGAAGGTTTGCGCATCGACGGGTCCGCCGAGCATGTAAATGAGCGCACTGGCTGCGAATGATGCGCGCGCGGCCTTCGACATGTCGGGATCGGCAGGATCCGCATTCCACGCATCCAGCACGTTCTTGGTGGAGCCGAGACCATGCGCATCGATGACGCGGCGCAGCTCCCTGGCAACCGTGACGAAGGTGTACGGATCGTTCGAATCCACCGCAAAGAAATGCCATGAAAAGAAATCGAGCGGCAGGCGGTTGAAACGCACGAACTCCAGAAATTTCTCACGGTATGCACCCGCAATCAGCGGTTTCGATATCGCCGGGCCGCCGACCAGGGCCGAGTCGTCGGCCGACTGGATGGCGCGGGCCAGCTTGTCGTACAGGGCGTAGTACTCCTGCGGCAAACCTGTCCAGAACAGCTTGGAATCCGCTTCGTTCCAGACTTCCCAATAGCGGATGGCGTAGTGAAAGCCCTTGTCCCAACCGCGGTTGTAGTGGAGCACGACATGCCGGGCAATTTGTGCGTACTTGTCGGGGTCCGAGGGCGGACTTGCGTCGGCGCCGCGACTTCTGCCAATCCGAAACAGCGGCTCCGCGCCCGCGGATTTGATCGACGCGACCAGCCGATCGGTCGGCGCGAAGTTATAGCTCTTGGCATTGTCCGCATCGGCGCTCATGTCCGGAAAAATCGCGTCCATATCGCCGGATCCCTGCATATCGTCGATGCGTATCAGGTCGACGCGGGCGGCCTTGTACAACGCCGTGCCATCGACGCCGGCGGCGGCTTGGATACCGCTCAAGGGCCGCAGCGCGCCGACCGTCACCGCGGTATCGACGGTGATCTTACGCAGCGTCAAGTCATCGGCGTGGCACGGCAACGCGCCGATCATCAGGGCCGTCAGACCCATTCTCCAGAAAACATTCCTATTCATGGGCGGCTACTGTACCCGGGGAAACCACTAAGGCACAAAAATAGTTGCCCGCAACAATCGTAGTCGGTACAAAGTAGCGTGATCAATGATGCGAGCTGACCATGGCAGGTGGCTGGACGATTGTTCTTGATGTCGGCAAGACGTTTTCCAAGGCATCGCTGTGGGACGAGCGGGGTGTTTGCGTCAGACAACGCTCGCGGCACAATCGACCGCTCACCGTCGGTGCTTACCAGGCCTTGGATGCCGACTCCATTCAGGTCTGGCTGAAGACGGTACTGGCGCAGTACGCGAGCCTGGGCCCGATCGAGGCCATCATCCCGGTCGCGCACGGCGCCGGCGCAGCGCTGATCCGAAACGGCCGTCTGCAAGCCGCCCCGATTGACTACGAGTGGGCGGGGGTCGAGGATCATCGCCCGGTCTATCAGCATGAGTGCGATTCCTTTGAAGCCACCGGTTCACCCGCGCTGCCGGCAGGTTTGAACCTGGGTCTGCAGCTGCATTGGCTCGATTCGCTGCAGTCGAGCACCCTTTCCTCCTCGAAAATCCTACCCTGGGCCCAGTATTGGGCGTGGGTCCTGTGCGGCGTCGCCGCCTCCGAGGTGAGCAGTCTGGGCTGCCACACTGACCTTTGGCGTCCCTTTGATCGTGCGCCGTCCGAACTGGCCGTGCGGCGCGGCTGGGCCGATCGGCTCGCGCCGCTGATGCCTGCCGGCACCCCGTTGGGGACGCTTTCCTGGGAGTGGGCGCTTCACACCGGACTCTCTCCCGCCGTGAGAGTGTATTGCGGCATGCATGATTCGAATGCCGCGCTGCTGGCGGCGCGCAGCCATGGTGAGATCGAAGGTCATGATGCGACGGTGCTGGCGACCGGGACCTGGTTCATAGCCATGCGTTCGTCCTTGCAGGCCGATGCGCGCCGGGTCAACACGCTGCCGGAGAAACGCGATTGCCTGGTGAATGTGGATGTCTCAGGGACACCGGTGCCGTCGAGCCGATTCATGGGCGGCCGCGAGATCGAGATGTTGATCGGCGCGGACGTGTCGCAAGGTGATGCGCGCTTCGCCGACACGCATGTCGAGCATGCCATTCGCGCCGTCGAATCCGGCACGATGATTCTGCCGTCCTCGGTGCGCGGCGTGGGACCTTTTCCGAATGCGGCACCGCGCTGGGTCGGCGCGCGTAAAGACGGCAACGATGCCATCGCGCGCGCGCATCTGTACGCCGCGCTCGTTGCGGATGTATCCCTCGATCTCATCGGCTGCAACGACACGCTGGTGATCGACGGACGATTCTCCAACGCGCCGGTGTTCACCCGATCGCTGGCGCGCCTGCGGCCCGCCACCCGGGTGTTCATCGGCAATGATGAGAATGGCGTTGCGCGAGGCGCATTGCATCTGGCGACCGGCGCCAGAGCCGAAACGACGCTCGAGCGCGTGTCCCCGCT
>Ga0193726_1001862_pt1 | contig 15352 bp, 11 predicted proteins | sample H2c1metaG_FD_144928 | JGI IMG/M metagenome (GOLD analysis project Ga0193726, IMG submission 144928) | Soil microbial communities from a riparian zone of the East river system, Colorado, United States - H2c1 | ecosystem: Environmental > Terrestrial > Soil > Riparian zone | place: USA: East River... | reverse complement strand
GGCAATTCCATCACGACGGTCGTGCCTTCACCGGGACGACTCGTCACCGTGACGTCGCCGTCGTGCGCGTCCACCACATGGCGGACGACCGTGAGGCCGATGCCGGTGCCGTGGATCTGCGCGTCCGACGCGCGCCGTCCGCGGAAGAACGGCTTGAACACGTGCGGCAGATCCTCGGCGTCGATCCCGATCCCGCGATCGACGACAGTGATCCGGACGCGGCCGTCGTCCGCCCGCGTCTCGACGTCCACCGTCGCGCCCGAGGGGCTGTATTTGATGGCGTTGCCGACGACGTTCTGCAGCGCGGAGCGGATCGCCTCGGCGTCGCCCGTGAACGGCGGCAGCGTCCCGTTGGGATGGACAACGACGCGAACGCCGCGATCGCGCGCTTCGGACTGCAGCCTGCCGACCGCATCGGCGACGGCCCGTGCGAGATCGATGTCCGCGGACCCGCGAGCCTGCGCGCGGCCCGCGGTGATCCCCGCGAACTCCATGACGCGCTCAACCATGTCCGTCAGCCGGCGTCCTTCGCTTTCGATCAGCGCACCGTATTTCTTCACGTGCTCGTCCCCGGCGACGATGCCGTCGGCGAGGTTCGCTCCGGCCGAGCGGATCACCGCGAGGGGCGTCCGCAGCTCGTGCGACACGGTGGCGACGAACTCGATCTGCTGCCGCGCGAGGCGCTGCTGGCGCTGCGCGGACGCGATGATCAGAATGAGGCTCGCGATGAGCAGGGCCAGGATCCCGGCGCCGATGGCGATGTTCCGGCGCCGCGATCGCGCGACGATCGTCTCGAGCGATCCGCTGCGGTACCGCGCGTTCGCCTGCCATCCGCCCTGCGTGAGCCCGCCGGCCACAAGCGTCTTCTCGCTGGTGCGCTGCACGATCGTGATCGCCATTTTCGTGGACGGCCCTCCGGTCTCACGGTGAAAGAGCGCGTCCGGCGGGATCGAGCGGACGATCTCTTCCGAACGGAGGGCGAACAGCGGCGTCGTGACATCGGCGTGCGCCGCGTCGAGCGGCGGCGTGTGTGAATCAGACGTGTACACGATGTTCGCCGGATCGTTTCGTCTGACGATCGTCACGAGATACTCCGACTGATCGCCGGCGCCGAAGTACTTCGCCGCGAGCGGTTCGACGACGTCCTTCCGCAGCCGATCGAGATCCAGTTCGACGATGACGGCGCGGACCGTCGATCCCGGCGTGGTGAACATCTCGAGGTGGATCGCGCGGTCGACCCGCGTGATCGCCGGCACGTGGATGATGAGAGCCGGCGCGGCCGAGTCGAGCGCATCCGACGGCAAGGGCGGCGGCAGCCCGGGCACCTGCACGGCCGGCTGGAACGCACGCGCGCGCCACGCCTCGAGCGACGCGGGCCAATCGGTCTTCTCGAGCGTTCCGCGAGCGGGATCGAGGCGCGCGAGCGTCAGTTGTTCCGGTCCGCTGTTGTCGAGCAGGTAGACGGCCCGGACGATCCCCGGCGCCATCGCTCCATGCTGCCAGGCCGCCAGCGCAGCGGCGAGCGTCCCCGCGGGATTCCTCGTCAGCGCCTCGCCGTCGACGTGAAACGCGACGTAGGCGTGCGTCAGCTCGCGGTCGAACGCTTCGCTGAAATCCGACGCGCGCGTCTGCAGCCCCGCGCGCATGCGCTCGCGCTCCGCTTGACTCACGTCGCCGAGCCACCGGTACTGCAGCGTCGCGAGCGCGCCGAGCAGCACGATGAGCGTCGCCGCGACGACGAGCGTCCAGGGAATCCGGCGCGCCATGTCCTCAGTCTATGCGACGAGTGCCCGCGCCGCGGTGTTTCGTCGCCGGTCTTACATCTTGTTTTACATCTCTTACAAAACGATTGCCGAGAGATAACAACTTCGCCGCGGCGCGTTCGTCATACTCACGCGAGAGGTGAAATATGCAGCGGTTGCTCATGACGGCGGTGTCATTCGTTCTGGCGGTCTTCACGTTCGTCGCACACATCTCCGGTGATTCGCGGACGGCGGAGCTCCTCGCGAAGGCGCGCGCCGCGCTGGGCGGCGAAAGCCGGCTCGCGGCGGTGAAGTCGCTCTCCGCGCAAGGTACGGGCAGCCGCGCGATCGGGGAGATGCAGGTGAGCGGCGAGCTGGATCTCGCGCTGCAGCTCCCGGACAAGATGCTGCGCAGCGACAGCATGAGCCCGATGGGCGACGCGACCATCGTCACCGAAACGGGCATCAACGGCGACACGCTGCTCCGCCACACATCGATCATCGGCGGCGGCCCCAACATGGTGATCCGCACGCCGCCGCCGCCCGCGCACGGTTCCGAGGCCGAAACGCAGGGCATCCGCGCGTCGCGCGCCGAGCTGACGCGGCTGGCGCTCGCCTTCTTCCTCACGTCGCCCGAGTCGATGCCGCTCGATTACTCGTACGGCGGCGAAGCCGAGTCGCCGGATGGCAAGGCCGACGTGATCGATGCGAAGGGGCCGGGCAGTTTCGTCGCGCGCCTCTTTCTCGACCAGGCCAGCCATCGTCCGCTGATGCTCGCCTACAAGGGCGTCGCGCCCCGGATGACGATCAGCACCAACACCAGCCACGACGGGCCGCCGCCCGATGCTGCGAAAGCGGACCGTGCCGCGCAGAGCGCCCTCCCCGAACCGCCGCCCATCGTCGACATCAACATGTATTTCGACGATTACAAGGCGATTGACGGGGTTCTGCTGCCGCATCACGTCACGCGATCGATCGACGGCAAGACGAACGAGGAGTGGACGTTCAGGACGGTGAGGATCAACGCGGCGTTCGCGCCCGACACGTTCAAGGCCAAATGACATGAAGATTTGGTCGCAGGCGCTTCTGTTTCTGGCTTGGGCCACCACGGTTTCCGCACAACAGGCGGCGACGCTGCGTGTGACCGTCGTCGATCCGAGCGGCGCGGTCCTGGTGGGCGCGAAGGTCAGCGTCGGAACGGACACGATCGAGACCGACGGCAGCGGCGTGGCGATCGCGCCGCGGCTCGAGCCCGGGCGATACACGATCCGCGTCGAGTCGCCGGGGTTCGAGGCCTATGAAGCGCGCGACGTGCGGCTGCGATCCGGCGAGAACCGGCGGGACGTCAAGCTGAAGCTGGCGCGGCTGGCGGAAACGGTGAACGTCGGCCGCGATCCTCGCGAGCGCGCCAGCGACGCGCGCAGCGACGCGTTCGCGACCATCCTCGGCCAGGCCGAGATCAACGAGCTGCCCGACGACCCGGACGAAATGGAGCGCGTGCTGAAGGAGATGGCCGGGCCCGGCGCGATGCTGCGCGTCAACGGCTTTCACGGCGGCAGGATGCCGTCGAAAGATCAGATTCAGCACATCCGGTTCAGGCGCAGCATGTTCGCAGCCGACACGCACGAGCAGGGGTCGATTTTCATCGACATCACCACCAAGCCCGGTCTCGACAACTGGCGCGGGTCGACGAACGGCGGCCTGCGGGACGCGGCGTTGAATTCGCGCAACGTCTTCGCGCCTGTGAAGGCGGACGAGCGGAACCAGCGCTACGGCTTCTCGCTGACGGGGCCGCTGTGGCGCAAACACACGTCGCTGTCGTTCTCGGCGGACGGCCGCGACGCCTACGACTCGAAGACGATTGTCGCGGCGCTGCCGGCGGGGCTCTTCGCCGACTCGATCCGGAAGCCGTTCACCGCGATGAACTTCACCGCGCGCGTCGAGCACGCGCTGACGAGGAACCAGATGCTGCGCGTCGAGGCGCAGCACAACCACAACGTGTCGGACAACCTCGGCGTAGGCGATTTCGATCTCGCCGAGCGCGCGTACCGGCAGACGGCGGACGAGGACGTGTTCCGCGTGTCGACGTCGGGGTCGATCCGCAAATCGCTGTTCAACGAATTTCGCTTCCAGTGGCGATCCACGGACACCGGCTTCAGCGCCGCGAGCGCCGCGCCGGCGGTGCTGGTGCTGAACGCGTTTGATTCGGGCGGCGCGCAGATCGGCGGCACGCTTGCGCAAACTGAGATCGAGGCCGCCGACAACCTCGACATCGCGATCGGACGCCACGCATTCCGCACCGGGATCCTGTTCGAGGGCGGCCTCTACCGTAACAACGAGCTCCAGAACCCGACGGGCACGTTCACGTTCGCGAGCCTCAGCGCGTTCGCGGCCGGGACGCCCTCGACGTTCACGCGGAATGTCGGGAACCCGCTCGTCGAGGTATCGCAGGTGCAGAACGCGAGTTACTTCCAGGACGACTACCGCGCGTCGAAGTCGCTGACGCTCAGCGCCGGCGTCCGTCAGGAGATCCAGTCGCACATCGGCGGCCTGCACGTCGCGCCGCGCGGCGGCTTCACATGGTCGCCGTTCAAGAGCGGCAAGACGACGGTGCGCGCCGGCAGCGGCGTCTTCTACGACTGGCTCGACGCGCAGACGTACGAGCAGGCGGTGCAGCTCGACGGCACGCATCTCGCGATCGACGCCATCGTCAATCCGGGCTACCCGGATCCGGCGGCCGGCGGCTTCGCGACTGTTCTCCCGCCAGGTCGCGTGCAGTTCGCGCCGAACCTCGAGCAGCCGGTGATGTATCAGTCCACGGTCGGCCTCGAGCAGCAGCTGCCGGGTGGCGTGCGGCTGAACGCGATGTACATCCACCTGCAGGGCGATCATGAGCTGCGCGGCATCGACATCAACGCACCAGGAGCGAACGGGCGCCGGCCTGATCCCTCGGCAGGAACGATTACGCAGGTGGATTCGATCGCCCGGTCGCGGATGGACGGGCTCAGTGTGAACGTCAACTGGGCGAAGCCCGAAAAGAAGATCTTCATCGCGGTGAACTATTTTCTCTCGCGCTCGATCGACCAGACGTCGGGGCCCTTCGGCCTCCCGGCTGACAACTTCAACCTCGGCGTCGAGCGCGGGCCGTCGCAGAACGATGCGCGTCACCGCTTCAACAGCCTCGCGAATGCGCCGCTGCCGTTCAACTTCCGGATCGGCACGTCGCTGCGCGTGCAGTCGGCGCTTCCCTACAACATCACGACGGGCCGCGACGACAACGGCGACACGGTGAGCAACGATCGGCCCGCGGGCGCGACACGCAACAGCGCGCGCGGCCGTGCGACCGTCGATCTCGGCACGCGCCTCAGCTGGGCGAGGGCGTTCGGCACGCGCGCGGCCGGCGGTGTCCCGGGTGGTCCGCAGGTCCACATCGTCCGCGGCAACGACGCGGATCCGCTGGGCGGGATGTCGGCGATGGGCCCGAGCGACAAGCGCTACGGAATCGAGCTCTACGCGCAGGCGTACAACCTGCTCAATCACGTCAACGCGCTGAACTTCAGCGGCGTGCTGACGTCGCCGTTCTTCGGTCAGCCGACGTCCGCAGCGCCCGCGCGGCGCGTGGAGATTGGGATCAGGCTGACGTTCTGATCCCGGTCCGGCTGAAGCCGGACACTACGTACACGTCGAGTCAACCGTTGTGGGCCGCGCCCCGTCTAACCGCCCATGCGCCACCTGTTTCGCGATCTGCGGTACGCCTGGCGCGGGCTCATCCGCTCGCCGCTTTTCACTGTGGTGGCGCTCCTGTCGATCGCACTCGGGATTGGCGCCAACACCGCGATCTTCACGCTCGTCGACCAAGTGCTGCTGCGCCGGCTGCCGGTTGCGCAACCGGAACAGCTCGTCCTGTTCACGCAGCGCGGCTCGCACTACGGCAACAACCGCGGCGGGAACGCCATGTCGTTTCCGATGTACGAGGACTTCCGCGAAGCGTTCGTCGATCACGGGATTGAGCCGCCACTTCCGCGCGCCAGCCTGCCGTACGACATGCCGCCGGCCAATCCAATCTTTTCCGGCGTGTTCTGCCGGTATCCGCTGTCGTTCAACGTCGGCACCGGCGGCGTCACCGAGCGCGTGCCCGGCGAGCTCGTCAGCGGCACCTACTTCAAGGTACTCGGCGTGGGCGCCGCCATCGGCCGCGTCATCACGCCGGACGACGATCGGACGCGCGGCGGAAGCCCGGTGGCCGTCCTGAGCTACGAGTACTGGCAGAACCGCTTCGGCGCCGATCCGAACATCGTCGGCCGGACGATCGCGGTGAACAATTTTCCGCTGACGATTGTCGGCGTCTCGCAACGAGGATTCGACGGCGTCGACATCGGCAACGCGGCCGCCGTCCGCGTGCCGATGCTGATGAAGGTGCAGCTCACGCCCCAGTGGGACGACCTCGACAACCGGCGCAGCCGGTGGCCGAACGTGTTCGGCCGCCTGAAGCCGGGGATCACGGAGCAGCAGGCGGTGCAGACGCTGCAGCCGTTCTTCCACGCGCTGCGCGAGCGCGAGGTCAAGGAGAAGGAATTCCGAAATGCGTCGCCGTACGATCGCGACGCGTTCCTGAAGGGCACGATCACCCTGCTGCCGGCGGCACAGGGACGATCGGATCTCCGGCGGCAGCTTGCCCAGCCGCTGTGGCTGTTGATGGGGATCGTCGCCGGCGTGCTGCTGATCGCGTGCGCGAACGTGGCGAGCCTCCTCATCGCGCGGGCGACGTCGCGGCAGAAAGAGATCGCCGTCCGCCTCGCGCTCGGCGCCGGCCGCGGCCGCATCGTCGGTCAGTTGCTGGCGGAGAGCCTGCTACTCGGCGTCCTCGGCGGCCTGCTCGGCCTGGCCGTCGCGGCGTGGACCAGCCGCTTCCTGCTCGGCTTCCTTCCGACGGACGACACGCCGCACGTGATCTCCGCCGCGCTCGACGGCCGGATCCTCGCCTTCAACTTCGGCCTCTCGATTCTGACCGGCCTGCTGTTCGGGCTCGTGCCGGCGATGCGCTCGACGAAGCCGAACCTCGCGCCGACCTTGAAGGATCAGGTCGGATCCGTGGTCGGCGGCGGCGTCCGCGTCCGCAAGGCGCTCGTCGTCGCGCAGGTGACGCTGTCCGTGTTGCTGCTGATCGCGGCGGGACTGTTCATTCGCAGCCTGAGGAATCTGCACTTCGTGGATCTGGGGATCCGCCCGGAAAGCCTGGTCGCATTCGACATCAGTCCAGCGCAGAGCGGCTACAACACGCCGCGGACGAAGCAGTTGTATCAGCAGATGGTCGCCCGGCTCCACGCGCAGCCAGGCGTCACGGATGTCGGCTACGCCGTGATGGGCCTCCTCGAAGGTAACGAGTGGGACAGCTCGATCACGATCGACGGATACGCCGCAAAGCCGGGCGAAAGCATGAACCCGTACTTCAACGCGGTGAGTCCGGATTATTTCAAGACCGTCGGCATCCCGATCGTTCTCGGACGCGGCTTCAACGAGAAGAACTCCATTCCGGACGCCATGCCGACCACCGACGATGGCCCGCCGCCCTATCGCGTCGCGATCGTGAACGAGAGCTTCGTGAAGCATTACTACGGCAGCGCAAACCCGATCGGACGCCACGTCGGATTCGGATTGGATCCGGGCACGAAGACGCCGATCGAAATCGTCGGCGTGGTGAAGGACTCGAAGTACACCGGCGTCCGCGACGAGATTCCGCGGCAGATCTTCGTGCCGTTCCTCGAGGTGAGCTTCGCGGGCAGCGTCGCGATGTACGTTCGCTCCGCGCAGAGCCCGGCCGTCGCATTCGGCGCCGCGCGGAGAACAATCCAGGATCTGGACGCGAGCGTGCCCCTGTACAACCTGCACACGCTCGAACATCAGATCGATCGCTCGCTGCTCAACGAACGGCTGATTGCCACGCTCTCGACCGCGTTCGGGGTCCTCGCCACATTGCTCGCTGTCGTCGGGCTCTACGGCGTCATGGCGTACACGGTCGCGCGGCGGACGCGTGAGATCGGCGTGCGCATGGCGCTCGGCGCGGTGTCTGGCGACGTGGTGTGGCTGGTGATGCGCGAGGTCCTGTGGCTCGTCGGGGTGGGCGTGACGCTGGGACTCGTCGCCGCGTTCGGCGCGAGCCGATTGATCGGCAATCAGCTGTACGGCGTCACGCCGAACGATCCGGCGACGATGATCGCGGCCGCGCTCGCGCTCGGCGTCGTCGCACTGCTGGCCGGCTACATTCCCGCGCGCCGCGCGACGAGGGTGAATCCCATGCTCGCGCTCCGGTACGAGTGACGGGCCGAGCAAGCTCGGCCCCTACACGCATCCCGCATATCCCGCGCATCAATACTGTCTGAACGTCAGGTTGATGCGGCCGTCGATCGCGAGTTCTGGCGGCGCGGTGTGCGGAATGATCCTCGACACGCCGTGATACCGGAGCCGCGCCGGGCCGCCGAAGACGAACGCATCGCCGGACTCGAGCGGCAGCGCCTGGACCGGATCCCGCCGCGTGAGGCCACCGAACAGAAACCGCGCCGTGTCGCCGAGCGACACCGACACGACGGGGATCCCCGCTGCAAGCGACTCCGCGCCCTCGTCTTTGTCCTGATGCAGCCCCATGCGCCCGTCGGCGGCGTAGGAGTTGAGGATGCAGAGATCGGCGTCGAGCGTCATCCCCGCTGACGCGGCGATCGCGTTCGCGAGCGCGCGAAAGTTCTCCGGCAGCGGCGGTGCGGGCAGCCCATCGAAATCGCTGCGCGCGGGTTCGTAGCGGTACGTCTGTCCGTTCCAGTGGCGGCCCAGGCACAGCATGCGGACGTGCATCTTGCCGCCGCCGCGGACCGTAGGCACGTACGCCGGCACGGCGCCGTCGAGCAGCGCCTGGCATTCGGCCACGAGCGCGCGCTGCGCGTCGAGCGTCAGGTAACGCTCCAGGTGCACGGCTCCTTCCGCAAGGTGCATGGTCGTACGTTACCATTGCGCTCCATGAAATGGCTCTGGTGCGGGCTCGCGATCGCATCGCTGGCCGTCGCCTCGCCCGCCTCGGCGCATCCCGTTCCGTTCAGCTATCTCGACATCCGCATCACCCCGGGCGCCCCGGGTGGGATCGACGCGACGCTCGTCGCGCACGTCGCCGATCTCGCGCACGAAATCGGCACCCTCGAGATCGCGGCCGACGGACGCGCGCTGCAGGGTGCGTGGTCCGGGCCGGAGACGATGGCGGATCCGCAGTCGAGGCGGTTCCAGATCCATTACCGCCTGGACGGCGCGCCCGGCACGATCACCGTGTCCGCACCGCTCTTCCCGTACGACCCGAGCCACCAGACATTCCTCAACATCTACGAAGGTGCGACCCTGCGCTCGCAGTCGATCCTCGGCCGCGGCCGTCCGCAGTTCGAATACTTCGCCGGCTCGCGCCAGGGCATCGCGGCGGTGATGCGGAAGTTCGTGCCGGCCGGCATCCATCACATTCTGATCGGTCCGGATCACCTGCTGTTCCTGATCGGGCTGCTGCTGCTCGGCGGCTCGATGCGCCGCCTCGCGGGCGTCGTCACGGCGTTCACCGTGGCGCACAGCGTCACGCTCTCGCTCGCGGTGCTCAATATCGTCAGCCCGCCGGCGCGGATCATCGAGCCGGCGATCGCGCTGAGCATCGTCTACGTCGGCGTAGATAACCTGATGGTGCGCGGCGGGCGCGACGTCCGCGCGTGGATCGCGCTGTCGTTCGGGTTCATTCACGGCTTCGGCTTCGCGAACGTGCTGCGGGAAATGGATCTCCCCGCCCGCGCGCTCGGCTGGTCGCTCTTCTCGTTCAACGCCGGCGTCGAGATCGGTCAACTGCTCGTCGTCGTCTCGGTCGCGTCGTTGCTCGCGGCGGTCCGCTCGCGGAGCCAGGCGTTCGGGCCACGTCTGGTCTTCGCGGGATCGCTTGCCGTCATCGCGGCGGGGGCATTCTGGTTCGTCCAACGCGTGTTCTTTCCTGGAGGCATTTCATGAAGCGAGGCATCGTCCTGGGCGTGCTGCTGACAGCGGGTGCGCTGTCGATGGCGGCGGCCGCCGGATTTCAGTCGCCGACGCCGGCGCCGAAGGTCATCGAGGTCGAGAAGCTGCGCGACAACCTCTTCATGCTGAAAGGCGGCGGCGGCAACACCGCCGTCTTCGTGCGGTCCAACGGCGTCGTCGTCGTGGACACCAAGATTCCGGGCTGGGGCCAGCCGATTCTCGACAAGATCAAGGAACTGACCGACAAGCCGGTGACGACGATCATCAACACGCACACGCACTTCGATCACGTGAGCGGCAACGTCGAGTTCCCGGCGAACGTGGACGTCGTCGTGCAGGAGAACACGAAGACGAACATGCAGAAGATGTCGGTGGCGACGGGCATGCCACCGTCGGCGGTGCCGACCAACATCTTCCAGGATCACAACGGACGGGGCCTGCCGACCAGAACCTTCAACGACCGCCTGACGCTCGGCGCGGGCGCCGACCAGATCGATCTCTATTACTTCGGCCGCGGACACACGAACGGCGACGCATGGGTGGTCTTCCCGGCGCTGCGCGCCATGCACGCCGGCGACATCTTCGCCGGCAAGCGGCCGCCGCTCCTCGACGCGAACAACGGCGGCAGCGGCGTGGCGATCGGCGCGTCGCTCGCGAAGGCAGCCGCGACGATCAAGAACGTCGACTCGATCATCACCGGCCACAGCACGGTCATGACGATGGACGAGCTGAAGCAGTACGCGGATTTCAACACGGACTTTCTCACGTGGGTCGAGGCCGAACTGAAGGCGGGCAAGAGCGTGGACGAGGCCGCGGCCGAGTACAAGTTACCGGAGAAATACACCGGCTACACCAGCAGCCCCAATCAGGTGAAGAGCAACGTCGGGGTGATCTACGACGAACTGAAAAAGCGGTGACGAAAAAGTGGGCCGAAGGAGAAAAGGCCGAACAAAGGAAGGGCCGAGCAAGCTCGGCCCCTACTCGCCCATTCCTAATTCCTAATTCTAACTTCCTAATTTGAAGGCAACTGACGCCACTGTCTTATCCCACATCACGGCGAGCTTGCCGCCGTCGCCCGCGACGTCGATGAACTCCCATGACAATTCTTCGCGCGAGAACGGCAGCGCGCCGACGGTCATCGGCGCGCGCGCGACGTCTTTGTCCGGCGTGTAGCCGAACGAGCCCCACAGCGCTTCCTTGTTGTTCGGATCGTACTTGGTCTGCGCCGGCCAGTTCGACAGGATGAACGTCCACTTCGTCGGGCTGGCGACGTCGATGAAGACGCTGTACTCGCCTGCCGGGACCGTCTTGCCGCCGATGACGAGCGGCGCTTCGGTCTTGAGCCGCGTCGTGAGGTTCGCTCCCGCGCGCCAGACGGTCGCGCCGTCGGTGTGCGTGATCTTGCCGTAGTCCGCACCCGTTCCGAACACGTCCCGCGTGCGCTTCAGGGGACGCCCGTAGGTGATGTCAATCCACTTGCCGCCCACCTGCGCGGCCGACTGGCCGGCGGGGCTTTGCGGACGGCCGCCGCGCTGCGCGGACGCCAACACTCCCATCGCCAGGACCGCCGCGCCGAGCATTGCACTGCCGAACAGCCTGTTTTTCATGCGTCGCTCCTCCAAGTAGAATTCTCCCGTGCCGAATGTGCCGACTCCGCCGGATGATGATCTGACGATTGCGCCGACGCCGGGGTTCAAGACGCCGTCGTCGCCCGCGACGTCGCGATTCACGCCCGGCGCGATCGTGGCCGGCCGATACCGGCTGGTCGCACTGCTCGGCCGCGGCGGTATGGGCGAAGTGTACCGGGCGGACGATCTCACCCTCGATCAGCCGGTCGCCCTGAAGTTCCTGCCCGCGGGGGTCGCCGCCGACCCGGACCGGCTGGCGCAGTTCCACAACGAGCTGCGCATTGCGCGACAAGTGTCGCACAAAAACGTGTGCCGGCTCTACGACCTGGGCGAAGCCGACGGCCGCCGCTTCATCACGATGGAGTACGTGGACGGCGAGGATCTCGCCTCGCTGCTCCGCCGTATCGGCCGCCTGCCCCAGGACAAGGCCGTCGAGATCGCGCGCCAGCTCTGCGCTGGCCTCGCCGCCGCGCACGAGCGCGGCGTCCTCCACCGCGATCTCAAGCCGGCGAACGGGATGCTGGACGGCGACGGACACGTTCGCATTGCGGATTTCGGATTGGCGATTGCGGATTCGGAATTGGCGATTGCGGATTCGGGATCGCGGATGGCCGGGACGCCGCAGTACATGGCGCCCGAGCAGCTCGCCGGCAAGCCGGCGTCGGTGAAGAGCGATCTCTATGCGCTCGGCCTCGTGCTCTTCGAGATCTTCACGGGCCGCCGCGCGTACGACGCGAAGACGCTGCAGGACCTCAAGCTGCTGCACGAAAGCGGGACGATCACCACGCCTTCGTCTGTCGTGCGCGATCTCGATCCCACCGTCGAACGCGTGATTCTGCGGTGCCTCGAGCGCGATCCCGCGCAGCGTCCCGCGTCGGCGCTTGCCGTTGCCGCGGCGCTCCCGGGCGGCGATCCGATCGCGGCGGCGCTGGCGGCCGGTGAAACGCCGTCGCCGGAGATGCTCGCGAAGGCCGGAGAGATCGAGGCGGTGCCAGGCGGACGCGCGCTCGCGGCGGTGATCGCGTTTCTCGTGGTGCTCGCGGCGTTCACGGTTTTCGCGCCGCGGGCGTCCCTCGCCGGCCTGGAGCCGCTCGACAAGTCCGTGGACGTCCTGATCGATCGCGCGGAACAACTGTCTCGCGCGTTCGGTTACGCCGACACGCCTGTCGATCGCGCGTGGGGCTTTGCCGAAGTGCCGAGCGGCTACCTGTCCTGGGTCGCGTCCGAGCACCGGAGTCCCGGCTGGTGGAACGCGTTCCGCAGCGGCACACCGTCGGCCCTCGAGCTCTGGTACCGCACCAGCCCCGCGGAGCTCGTCCCGATCGGTTTCAATCAGAGGCTGACGCCAACGGATCCGCCGCCCCTCATGCCGGGCATGCGGAAGATCAACCTCGACATGCGCGGCCGGCTGCTCGAGTTCTTTTCGGTGCCGGCGGAGCACGACGCGCAGCCGTCGAGCGCGGCGCCGGACTGGAAGGTCTTCTTCGAGGCGGCCGGACAGAACATGGCCGACTTCACGTCCGTCGCGCCCGAATGGACGCCGCGCGTCTTTGCCGACGCGCGCGCCGCGTGGACCGGGCCGCTCGCCGATCGGCCCGACATCAACATCCGGATCGAGACCGCCGCCTACCACGGCCGCCCCGTCTCGTTCATCATCCTCGGACCCTGGACGAACGACGGCAGCTCGGGCGGCGCCACGTCATCGATCCTGGAAACGATCGGCGGCACGTTCGCGACAATCATCTGGACGCTCGTCCTCGCCACGGCGGCGTTCATCGCACGGCACAACCTGAGCGTCGGCCGCGCCGATCGCCGGGCGGCCGCGCGACTCTCGCTGGGCCTGATGGCCGCGCGCATCGTCGGGTGGATCGCCGCGGCGCATCACGTCTCGACGCTGCGCGTCGAAATCGGCCAGTTCAACAACGCGATGATGGTGATCGTGTTCCAGGGCGCGACGATGTGGGTCGTCTATCTCGCGCTGGAGCCGTACGCGCGACGCTTCTGGCCGGACAGCCTCCTCGGCTGGACGCGGTTTTTCTCCGGGCACGTGCGCGATCCGCGGGTGGGTCGAGACGTGCTGATCGGGTCGCTCTTCGGCGCGTTCATCCTGATCGCCGAAGTGGTGCACGCCTGGGCGGCGCAGGCGCTCGACACGTCGCTGCCCCCGCCGTTCGGTTCGGCGCTGGCGGTCCTGGCCTCGGCGCCCCGCGTCCTCAACTCGTGGGGTGAGTTCGTGAACGAGGCGCTCATCAGCACGCTGATCATCTCGCTGCTCTTCATCGTCCTGCGTCTGATCACCCGGAGGGCGTGGCTCGCGGCGGCGATTGGCGTGGTGTTGACGACGGCCATCTCGAACGGCGGAACGGCGGTGAGCGGCGGCTGGGTTGAGTTGCTGTTCGTCTTCGCCGTGATCGCGGCGAGCACCGTCGTCCTGTTCCGGTACGGTTTGCTCGCTCTCGCGATCGCGCTGCTGATCGACGATGTCGCCACGAGCATCCCGCTGACGCCGCACCTGTCGGCATGGTGGGCCGGCGCGTCCACGCTCACGCTGATGGCGCTGGCGGCGATGGCAGCGTTCGGCTTCTACGCCTCCCGGGCCGGCCAGCCGCTGTTCGGCGCGATCCTTACCGGGGAGTGAGGCTCACGATGTGGACGGCCTGACCAAGCATCATCACCAGGAACACGAAACAGCCGGCGATTGCGACCGGCTGAAGAATCGTCCACGCGATCGGCGTCGGCGCTTGGACGTCCGCCGGCGCCCGACGTTGCAGCGCCGTGTGGCACAGCGAACGCGTCCGCTCGGCGCGGCGCTCGCCCGAATCGAATCGTGGCAACCCGGCCAGGGCGCGCTCGATGTGATCAGGATTCATGTGTCACCTCCCGCAGGATTCCCGCGCGGCGCCGTTCGCTGGCCTCGAGTTCTGTCGCAAGCAGCGCACGCGCGCGCGACAACCGCTGACGCATCGCCTCGGGCGTCGTCCGGCAGACCGCGGCGGCTTCCGCCGCGCTGAATTCTTCGACGACCATCAGCAGCAGCACTTCGCGATGGCGCGCCGGCAGCGCGGCCAGCGCGCGCTCGAGCCGCCGATCGAGCTCGCTCGCGACCGCTTCCTCGAACGGCGAGGGTCTTGCCGTCGACACCGGCCACAAGCCGATCAGCGTCGCCATCGAGTCCTCGTCGATCACGCGCGATCGGCAGTAGCTCACGTGCAGATTGCGCGCAACCGTGAACAGCCACGCGCCGAGTTCGGTCTCCGGATGCAGGCGGTGCGCGTGCTTCACGAGGCGCAGCCAGGTTTCCTCGAGCAGATCCTCGGCGACCTCGCGCCGACGGCTCAGGCGAACCAGAAAGGAGTACAGCCTGGCGCGGAACGCGTCGTAGACGATGTCGAACGCGTCGGCGTCGCCGGTGCGCAGCCGTTCGACGAGCGCCAGCTCAACCTGCTTGTCCGACATTTCCTGAAATCATCCTGACAAGACAACGCTCGGGCGGCGCGAGCGTGACACTGTCACACCCTGGGGTCCCGTGCGTTGTGCATCTTAGACACCGGGGAGGTGCCGATGCATGGAATGTTCGGCGGAATCAGCCTGCTTGCGCTCTTCGTATGCCATTTCGCCTTTTTCGGCACCTTCGGCGTATCGCTGCTCTACGTGTGGCGCCCCACCGAGCGCAAGCTGGTGCTGATGCGACCGATGTCACTTGCGAGCATCTTCGCGGGCCTGACGGCATTTCTCATCGGCATCGCGAACGAGCTGGCGTTCATCGCCAATCAGCCGGCGGACGCAGTCAGCAGGAAGAGCGTGCTCATGGGCGCCGCAGAATCGCTCGTGCCGCTTTTTGTCACGTTCGGCTTTCTCGCGGTTGCCTGGGTCTTTGTCGCTATCGGACAGCAACGGCAGCAAGACTGACGGCTTCGCACCATGGTTCTCATGCGACTTCGCACCAGGGGTTTAGCG
>Ga0193726_1001861_pt1 | contig 15359 bp, 12 predicted proteins | sample H2c1metaG_FD_144928 | JGI IMG/M metagenome (GOLD analysis project Ga0193726, IMG submission 144928) | Soil microbial communities from a riparian zone of the East river system, Colorado, United States - H2c1 | ecosystem: Environmental > Terrestrial > Soil > Riparian zone | place: USA: East River... | reverse complement strand
CTGGGCGGCGGCTACATCGCGGTGGAGTTCGGACAACTGTTTCGCCGCTTCGGCAGTCGCGTGACCATTGTTCAGGAGGGCAGCCAGCTGCTCGAGCAAGAAGACGCAGACGTGGCCAAGGCGGTGGCGAAAATTCTGCAGCAGGACGGGATCAAGGTGCTGCTGCGGGCGAAGGCAATCGGCGTCCGCCAGGCGGGCCCAACAATCCGATTGCAGGTGCAGCAGAAAGGCGTCTTAAGCAGGCTGGCTGGTTCGCATCTGTTGGTGGCCACGGGGCGCGTGCCGAACTCCGATACCCTGAACCTGGCCGCAGCCGGAGTGCAGACCGGCGATGCCGGCTTTATTAAGGTGGACGGTCGCCTCAAAACCACCGCGCGCGGAGTCTTTGCGCTGGGTGACATCAAGGGCGGTCCCGCGTTCACCCATATTTCCTACGACGACTTTCGCGTTATCCGGGCCAACCTTCTGGAAAACAGAAATGTTTCGATTCGAAACCGGCAGGTACCCTATACCGTCTTTATCGATCCCCAGCTGGGACGGATCGGCTTGACCGAGAAGGAAGCCCGCGCCCAGAAACGAAGGATTCGGGTTGCCCGGCTGCCGATGACTTCCGTCGCCCGCGCTCTCGAAACCGACGAAACCCGCGGCTTCATGAAGGCCGTCGTGGATCCGGAAACCCAGCGGATCCTGGGCGCGGCGATTCTCGGCGTTGAAGGGGGTGAAGTCATGTCCGTGATCGAAGCGGCGATGATGGGAAAACTGCCCTACACCGCTTTGCGCGATGGCGTCTTCGCCCACCCTACCCTTGCCGAATCGCTGAACACCCTGTTTACGGCGATGGACAGCGAAAAATAGATTCCATTGCAAAGAAGGGACGGGACGATTTTCCGTCCCTTCCCTGAGTCCCGCTGGCGCCGGCTGCGAGTCCGGGCCTGCAAATCCGATTGAAACCAGACACAGGCAAATTGATACCAGGCAAAGCCGGAGTTCTTGCAGGCCGCGGCTCGCGGGTTCGGCTTGCCCGGAGACTGCTGCGCTCTACGGTGCCGAGATCGAAGGCCAGGCGCGGCCTGATATTGGCTGCCGCAATGTTCAAGATACGGTTAAAGACGATACGGGCTTGTTCAGCGCGCTAGACCTGGCCGCGCGGATGGCCCGACCGTAGGCCTCAATCAGTGGGGGATAGCTCGCAGAAGGCGAGTAACGCTTCTCGAACTCGATTCGGGACTGCCGGCGCATGGTCGCCAGGCGGTCGGGATCGCTCGCTAGCGCCAGGGCTTTCGCGCCCAGATCCGAAGCATCGCCCGGACCGAACAACATTCCGGTTCGTCCATCGTCAACTATCGAGGGCAATGCGCCAATGTTGCTGGCGACGACCGGCGTGCCGGTGGCGAAGGCTTCGACCACGACCGCCGGGAAGTTTTCGTAACAGATCGAAGGAATCACAATAAAACGCGCTCGCTTCATCAAAGACAGGACTTCCGGATGTGGCAGCGCACCCAACCACTCCAGTCCGGTCCTCGGCTGGCAGGCCTGTCGAACCTCTTCGGATTGCGGGCCGTCCCCGGCGATCTTGAGCGGCAGTTCGAGGCCAATCTTGTTCCAGGCCGAAAGCAGAACTGCGATGCCCTTTTCGGGGGACAGCCGTCCGGCGTAGAGCGCGAAGTTGCCGTCGCCCGATCCCTGCCCTGGGTCCTCGGCCAGACCGTTCGGTTTGACCATGACCTTTTCCGCGGGCAGGCCGCCTTGAATGAACTTGTTGCGGGAAAACTCGGACAGGGCGATGTAGAGGTCAACCTGGTTGTTCCATGTCCCCAGAACCCGGTGCATTCCCAGCATGGCTGCGACTCCAGCCGAATTAATCCGGCTGCCGCGGTAGCACCCGTGTACCACTCCAGGAAAAGGGACGGTTTTGCCGAGGCAGTCTTCGCAGACGCGCCCGTTGCGGAGGAAGATCGCATTCGGACACAGCAGGCGGAAATTGTGAAGTGTCTGGACCACCGCTACACCCCGCTTCCTGGCGGCGTAGTAGGCCGAGGGAGAGATCAACGGGAAGGTATTGTGAAAATGGGCAACGTCGGGTCGACAATCCGCCAGCAAGGCAGACAGTTTTTCATAAGAAGAGCGGCTCCACAGAGTCTCGATGCCGAGCCGCACTTTGCCGAGTTCGGAGATTCTGCGGTTGTCATCGTGATATTCAAACACTTCATGACCGTGCTCCCGCAACAGCTGCGTTTCGTTGCGAAAGACGGCATCCTCTCCGCCGGTTCGTTGATAAGCATTGTGGGCTACCAATACTTTCATGAGAATGATCCAAGCGATCGTGCCGGAGCAATTCAGCTGTGGCGGTCCGGTCTTCGACACAAAAACGCGGCATGAGTGGTCAGAAGACGAGAATAGACAAAACCCGGCAGCCCACCTCTTAGAATTCGCTTCACCATGGCCCTGGCCCCGGCCCCGAGTCCATTTTTGGTGCCGGAATCAGCTTCGTCCCCGAGAAGATCCTGATGGCGGTTCAGGATCTCCAATCCAGCATCTTGGGTGAGAAACCTGGCGATCGAGGAAGGACTCCAGAACTGCATGTGGCCGGCGCCCGCGATGGAGGGATAGGGCCGGCCGAGAAACTTCCTCCGAATGAAATTGCTGAATACTCTCTCCGTAGGTACCTCGACCACCACGAAGCGAGCAACGCGCGAGGCCTCGCGCAGCGCGGAAACGGGATCCTCCAGATGCTCGACGACATGGCTGAGAACGGCCAAGCTGAATGCGCCGTCCCGGAACGGTAACGCGTCCGCGCGTCCCGTGACCGCCCGGCTGGCAAGAGCTTGGCACGATTTGACCGTGAAACGAACCGCGGACGAGGACAAGTCGATGCAGTAGTATTCCCCAGCAAAATTCATGGTCTGAAGAACTCGAAGAACCGCCCCGGTGCCACATCCGATCTCGATCATGGAGGGCGCTTCTATCGCCCGGCACAACCGGGCTACGTTTTCGGCTTTCCTTCGTGCCCCGAGCTCGCGCCAAGAGAGAAACCCCGAGTCTTGGAGAGCATCTTGATAAGTCGTTTCGTAGTCCTGCCACATATTTAACGCCCTTGCTCACAGGAGAAGCGTGTGCTCTCCCCAGAAGCTGCCGGACCTCCGCCAACTCTATAGACGATGCGTGTCGAGGGAACCATCTTTGAACAGATTCTATCAAGTCGGCTGCCAGAGTTGAATTCCTGCACAAAAGGAAAAACGGTGGCGCTCCGAAAAGCGATCCTCGCGAGAAGCATCACAGTCTCGGACCGGCGATAGCTCTTATTCCTGTGAGAGTTTTCCCGCAGTATACCGAGGCTGCGCAACGGGTTGTGCCACCAGTTGTGAAAGTCAATGACTGCTTTTCCCGAAGGCCGCTCCCGGTCAAGCCGGAGGGTTTTCCGTCATCCGGACACGAGAGCAGGTCTAGGATTGTCCTCAGCTTTTCCGACATCACTGCAGAGCTCCAAGTTGGTTACAAAGCAGGCGCACTGCCGGTATTGCGAAATCGCCGCCAGCGTTTGTTCTAAAGCCTGCCATTGTCCAGCCTCTTCGATTTCCCAAGAGTGCCCCCAAAGATGAAAAACGCCCCCACGGTCCGCGGCGCGTTTCAGCAACACTCGAGCGAATTCCGGCCAGTTCTGTGTGCTGCCGCCGCGGAGCAGATTCCACGCTGCCTCGACGCTGAAGCGCTTGGCGGCATTGCGCAGATATGCGGTGGTGGGATTGGGGTAGGCCTGTATGGTGGTAGGAATTACGGCGATTCCGTCGGTACTACGAGGACGTTCGAATGACAGGAGCTCTACCGTCCGCACGGCCCCAAACCCAGCGTCCCGCAGCATGCGAAAGTGAATCCTGCCGTAGTTCCCTCCGGGAAAGCAGAAGATCGAACAAGCCTTGCCCAGAATATCTTCCAGGCGCTTTTTCGAATCCGCGATCTCCCGTCGGGCTTGACTCTCGGCCAACCCTTTCAGCCGGAGGTGGTTCACGGTATGCGCGCCGATCTCGAAGCGCCGCGACAGTTCACGGATTTCGTCAGCGGAAAGGGTCGGGCGCGAATTGCTCAACGGAACGTAGAAGGTGGCGGGCAGGGCGTAGCGGTCGAGCAATTCCGCGAGCCGAAGATCCAGGGGATGGCCGTCGTCCCAGCTGGTTGTGATCGTGAGCTTCTTCTGCTGCATCATGGCCATCTGATGAGCCCTTCCTGTCAGGCCGTAACCGCTGCCGTATCCGGGGCGGAATCCAGACACGCGTGGATTCCGCTGCGGAACTTGTCCGCCATATTCTCAATGGTGTAGCAAGAGCCTGCGGCCCGGGCGCCGGCCTGCAAATGCGCAAGACGATCGTGATCGAGCAGCAGGGAGGCAGTCATATCCGCGAATGCAGCCACGTCGGGTTCACAAAGCAACCCATTCGAATCGACTTTCAGATACTCCATCTCGGGGCCGTGAATGTCGAGCCGGGTGCTCAGCAATGGTAATCCGCCAGCAAACGCATCCAGGACAACCAGGCCCACACGGCCCGGCATAACAAACACGTCGGAAATTGCGATCAGGTCTGCTTTTTCCCGCCCAAACTGCGGACCCATTAGGTGGATCCACGGCAGCTCGCGAGTGGCGGCCTCGACCGCGGCCCGGTCCGGCCCGCCACCGACAACCACTAGGTGAAAATCCTGTGCTCGCGTGCGGATGCGCTTCGCGCTCTCGATCAGAAAGGGCAGAGCCTTCACTTTGTCCAGCATCCCGCAAAAGATTCCGACCGGCGCGGTGGCTGAAATACCCAGCGCCTCCCGGAGTTCGAGCCGCTTTGCCGGGGTGATGTCGCCCACCTGTTCTCGCAAGGCCCGCGTATCGACCGCGTTGTCGACGGAGGTGATTTTTCCAGCGGGCACGCCCTGCGCCACCAGGTAGCGTTTGGTGCCCTCGGTATAGGCAAACCACCAGGAGACCCAATTGAGAGTCTTCCGCCGAATCCACTCCGAGAGCTGCAATCTTCCTTCCTGGCGATTCTCCCCGAGGCCCCAGAATGCTACCCGCTGCAGTCGCATGCGGGAGAAGGGCAACAGCAGGTGGTTCAGTAGGAATTTGTTTGCCTGATCGACGATGACCAGATCTGCGTCCAGGGCCGGGCGCAGCAGCGGTTGAATCATGAGCCGCTGCCCCGCCAGCCAGTACGCCCGTACCTTTACTCCGTATTCTGAAGGCAAGTCGCAGTTGTCGGTCTTGCTCGATTCGAGTTTCGAAGGATCGCTGTAGCCGACCTTTAGTTCAATGTCATGAGCTTTCAACATCCGGAAAAGCTGTTCGTAAAAAGGCAGCCGATACTGTTTAATCTGGGCTTCGATAAGCAATACTCGTCGCATCGTCCTACGCCACCCCGCTCTTTACCAGACTGAAGACCTCGAAGCGGGGACAAACATGGACTACTTCAAAGCCCAGGTTGGCTAGAAGGGAGAGTGTCTCCCGCGTCTTCTGAACCCCAAGTGCGTCGCCGCGGTGATGGAACTCCACGCACATCTGCCCGACCGGAACCTGTTTGTCGGCCAGATCTGCCAGAACCGAATATTCGCCCCCTTCGATGTCCATCTTCAGCACGTCGATGTGGCTGTGTCCCAAGCGGGTCATGGCGGTGGTTAACGTGATCACCGGTACCTTGATCGAGCGGTCGCTGTATTGCGGAGCGCGAACCATCGAGTGAGAAATGAAATCAGGTTGGGGGGGTAGAAAAAAATCGGCGTCGCCGTCGAAATCCGCGATACCCACAGGGTGAAATCGAAACTGAGGCGAGAGCGATTGCCCCTCGAGCCATTCCCGGACTCTTGGGGTTGGGTCAAAGGCATGCACCGCGCATCCATATCGCAGGATCAGGGCCAAGTCAAACGATACGTCGAGGCCGATTCCCAGCGAATAGATGACGGGATCGTCCGGGACGATCGCGGTATCCAGAAAATAACCGCCATAGTCGGACCCGATCCGGGTCAGCGGACGCGATTGGGCGCGCGGCGGATGAAATCCCCACTCGGGATACGACCGCAGATATTTCCGAAGAAAGGGGCGGACTTTCACGCTCTTCCCACCGAACCGCCCAGGCCGCCGTGCTGGTTTCCCTTGTTTGTCCGGCAAGACCCCGACGTTCGCGATCGCGGCGCCGGAATCTCCGCCACTCTAAACGATCGGAAAGGTTCGGCGGCTTGGACGTCGGCGACCGCAAACCACTGGAGAGTTGGCATCTGCACGCTCACTGGAACAGGTATTCACGACATTTTTGCAATATGGATGTCGTGCGCGATGGATTCATGGTTGGTTTGCTTTCGGGCGGAAAAGCAAAACTGTCCCGAAAAAAGAAGTTTCATTGCATTGCGCCGTTCTGCGGGCTGTCCCGAGAGACGCAAAACGGCCTCGAGGAAGAGGTTTGCGGGTGACTCGATGGTGAAGAAAGGATCGAAAACAGCCGAGAGTCTCAGGTAGCTGAGCAAGCGACGGCCGATCAGAGTCAGAGAGTCGATGCCCGGACGCACCACGATAGAATTGAAACCCGCGTCTCGGAGTAGCAGGCAGAAGCCGTACGGTGTGTAATTCCAGTAGCTGCGAGAGTGAAACGGTTCGAGGTGAGATGTCGAGCCAACGAAGACACCGTTTTGCTTCAACACCCGATGGGCTTCTTCGATCACCAACTGAGGGTGCCGCACGTGTTCAAACACCTGCCGCGAATAGACGATGTCGACGGACTGATCAGCCAAGGGAATGTGCACCCCATCGTATGCGCAAAAAGGAAGGTTTGCCCTGGCCCGGGAGATCACTTCCTGGGAGTCCATGATGTCCAGTCCTACCCACTGCATCTCCGGTTTTTCGCCCGATAGTTCCGCAAAGCTGCTTCCCGTGCCGCACCCCAAATCCAGTAGCGTGACGGGTGCATTCGCCGGCGTAAATTGTCCGAGGGCACGCCTGGCTTCCCGCAAACCGTGCGTCTGACGCGAGCTGTCCCCGGGCAAGAACTCGTACAGGAGTTTCGTGTCACCTCTGGGAGACCAGCGTCTCGAATGGTTCTTCATCGTCGGATTCGGCCGGTGTCTGGAAAATCGGCTGTGCCTTGTCCTTTCCGAGTGCTCGCGTATACAACCGTTCGAGCTTTCTGGTTTGTATCCGAAGATTGAAGTGTGTACATACGTGAGCCCTGGCGGCTTCCCCCATCTTGGCGCAGCGATTGGGGTCGGCGCAAAGGCCGCGCAAGTGCTCGGCTAGCGCCTCGACATCTCGTTCCGGAGCCAGAAGTCCGGTTTTGCCATGAACCACAGCCTCCCTGACCCCATCCGAGCTAAAGCTAACCACCGGCAAACCCATGGACTGGGCTTCGGCGAAAACGTTTGGATACCCCTCGGCATCTCCGGATCTCGCGCGAACGCTGGGCGCGGCGAAGATCCGCGCCCGGCTCATCCAGTGGCGAACCACTTCTGGAGGCTGAAACCCCAGAAACCGGTAGCTCGAAAGATGTTGGCGAGCCAGTTGTTCGAGTGGCGAGCGAAGAGGTCCGTCGCCGATCAACACCAATTCCGCCGTAGGCAAACGCTCTTGCACCTTGCCCATGGCCCGGATCAGGTATTCACAGCCCTTCTTCTCGTCCAGTCTTCCCGTGAACAATACCAAGGACTCCCGCTGGACGCCGGCTTCCGCAGAAAACAGCTCGGTGTCGACGCCAACATAATGAACAACCATCTTTTTCGACGAAAATTCTTGCCTCAGCAGTTCGTCTCGGATGAAATGCGAAACCGCGATGAACAAAGTCGCACCCGCATCGAGGACCTTGCGCCGTCGAACATAGACGCGCCCAGAGTACAAGTCGCTGGCTCGCAAGGATTCGTCGGACATGGTTGCATCACAGCCCTGGAAAGTCACGATCAGAGGAATGCCCAAGGCGCGGGCCAGCGGCAGGGCGCGAAGACCCGCGAACCCGAAGTGAGCGTGAAGCAGCACCGGTCGAAGTCTCCGCAGACGGCGTGCAAAAAGCGGGGCCACTCCCAGCAGCTTGAATGGCACCTCGGCCAGTCGAGCCCAAGGTCCTTGACTCCCGCGCATGACCTCGACGCGCTCCTCGGGCAAGGACAGACCGTCACGCTCACGGTGGGGGCTGATGTAGTAGGGAGAAAACGACTCCAGAGCTTCGGCCTGGGTGCGAACAAACGTCATGGAGCGCGCCAGAAGCGGCTCGGCATAGACAAGGACGACCGGCTTCGCCGGGGCTGAACTAGACATGATTCTGCCTTGGTCTTTCGATGGCGGCGGTGAATTCCTTGCTCCCTTTCGCGTACATGGTGGTCGCCAACCCGACGTAGAGCATGAAATAAATGTTGTTCGCCTGCAGGAAGAAGGCGGTGGTGAGGTTGGCGAGGAATAGGAAAACGAGAAACGCTACCGGCCACGCAGCCGCGGGTTCAGAATGGTGACGCAAAAATTTCACGGCCTGGGCAAGATAGTACGCGAAGACCACAAGAAAAAGGACAGTTCCGACTATCCCCAGTTCCAGCCAAAGCTCGAGCACGCCGTTGTGAGCCTGCGGAGGCATCCAGGTTAGCAGGTGCCAGATCCTAGGAGTATAGGTCTGGTCGGGAAGCCAGAATGCATTGAAGCCGTAACCAAACCAGGGCCGCTGCAGGGCCATCACCCCGGCGACGATCCAGAGCGGCAATCGACCTGTCATGGTGGGGTCTTTACCGAGAAGGCCGGTAACTTCTTCGAGATGGGTTGCCATGTAGAAAATCGACAGCGTTGCTGCTACCAGCAGGAGAGTGACTCCCCAAACCAGCCCCCGCCGGCTCATTCGAAATGCCCACCGTAAATACGGCACCAGGACAACCAGCACGGCAAAGACAACGACCGCTGTCATTGCGAGCGACATTGCCAGCAGGAGCACCGAAGCCGCGATCCCAGCCGTGGCGAGGGCTCCGTATTTGGGTTCAACCTTCTTCCAAAACCAGAACACCATTGCGCTCAGCACCATGGCTTGGCCGAGCTCGTTCTTAATGTCAAACACACCATACCATCCCGGAAAGCCCTGGCTGGGATTCAGCCCCAGCACTTCGAAAAACAGACTGGCCACGATGCAGAAGCCCAGGGCCCACGCCAGAAGCCGGAGCTGTTCTTTTTCGTTGAACCGCGAAGCGAAGTAAACTCCGAAAATGAGACTCAGGCCCAGGGCGATCGAGCGGCGCAGAGACAGTGCCGGATCCTGCGACCACAAGACCGACAAAAAGGCGAAAGCAACCACTGCGATCAGCGGGGACACGATGAAAAGCCTGCGCAGGGGCTTACCGCAGCTGCGGAGATAGAGGGTCAGCACAATTACGTAGAGGAACGACCAAAGAACCTGCATCCACAGCATTCCCATGTTTTGGGTTTCGATCGGGCCGGTTATGGTCAGGTTCGTGAATGCACCCAGCGAAAGAATCAGGACCAGGACAACGAATGCCTTCTCGATGATCCCCGATGCCGGCGCGGTTTGCCCGCTAGCTATTACTGACATCGCCAGGCAACCTCTGCTGCCACGCCCCGCGCCTCGTCCGATCGGTTGGCCCTCCGCCGGAGGACAACTATGGTGAGGAACAGGGCAACCGCCAACGCCGCATCGGAAGCCAGACTTGCCCACGCCGCTCCCCGCCACGCGTAGGCTGGAATCAACCAAAAGTTCAGCACCACATTGAATCCGACAATCCCAACCTGAACCAGGGCGCGCTGGCGTTGATAGCCTGCTGTTGACAATGAGTCCGCAAGGAAATAATGGATCGACTTGAGAAGGACAAGCGGCGAGAGCCACCGCAAGGCCAGGGTGGCTGCGGCAAAACCGCTTCCGAGCACCACCGGCAGCAGCGGAGAAACCGCATAGAGAAGTACCGTGGCCAACAGGCCATACCCGGCCGCGAACGGCAGAAGCTGCTTGGCAAAGCGGATGCTTCCCGTAATGCCTTTTTCTCCATGGCGGAAAAACTTGGCGGACGCTGCGCACGCCAGAGCGCTGATCGGGGCGAAGGAAACATCGACAATTCGATACGCTGCGCCGTAAATTCCGGTTGCCCCCAGTCCTCCGTACCGCACCAGCATCGTTTTATCGATGTCGTTATAGACCGTTGCCGAAGCCTGACTTACCGCGAAGTAAAATCCCTCCCGGAATTCTGCACGCGAAATACGCATCCCCAGGCGGGGAAGACCAAGGGCTCTGGAGACCGCGAATAGGCCGTAGGTCGAAGCCGCTACCGTACTGAGCAGATAGAGCAGCGCCCATGACAAGGCTGCGGGCGAGTGCGCGGCAAAACTCAGATAAGCGGCGGCGGCAGTCCGGGTGGCGGCCAGGACAATGTACAATTCTGCGCTCTTGCGCAGGACCTCGACTGCGGTGAAAGCCTGCACGGCGAGCTCTAAGATGCGGACTACGATTACGTCTGAAATCCCCACCAGGAGCAAAACCCGGAACGGCACAGCACTGCCCCAGATGGTGCGCGAGACGAGCAGCACGAGACCAAGCAGGACGCAGCCAAACAGCACCGTCACGCCGAGCGCAGCCCCCCAATAGCGGCCGAAGGTGGTGCGGTCCCGGGCAACTTCCTTGATAAGGATAAAACCCGTTCCCCAGCTCGAAAAGGGCGCCACCAGCGCCACCAAAGAAACCGCTCCCACGAACGCACCATATTCTGCCGCACCCAGGGCCCGAGCAATGAGGATGAAGTAAACGGCTTGCAGTACCAGGCGGAAGCCGTGTCCCCCGAACATCCAGAACGTATTACGCGCGAGCACGCTCTCGCGCAGGAGCCGTTTCAAGGAGATCACGTCAGTCTGCACCTAGGTAGCGGGACAGGATCAATGGCTACGCGGGTCTTTCATGGTTGTGAAAATGAGCCCAGATTGCCAGGCGTTGGATTGCGGCCTTGATTTTCCTCAGCCAAGGCGTGCGTTGCACCCAATAATCGATTCGGGAAAACACTTCCTGGGCAAGCATTTTCCCGGGATCATTGCCGTCGGTATGTTGCCAAGCCCAACTGCCAAGCAGGCAGGCGGTGGCAAATAAGAATCCCAAAAGGGCTCCGCCCAACATGAAGAGCGAGCGATGGGGAAATGACTTCTTTTCGGGCACGGCCGCGACGTCAAGCACCTCGGCGGAGGGGATCTCCCGGGCCTCCTGAATCTTCGCAACTTCGTATTCTTTGGTAAGCAATTCGAAAACCGCATCGTCGATTTTCGTGCGGCGGAACAGATCCAGATACTTGATTCCCAAAAGGGGTAGCTGTCGTACCGAGGGGTAGAGTTCACTGTGCGACAAGGACCCGTCTTTGGTCGGGTCCACATCTTTTCCGCCGAACTTGTCCGCTTGCCGGTGCAGTTCATCGACTCGCGCCTGCGTGGCTTTGACTTTTGAGTTTTGGGCTGTGTATATCTGTTGCAACCCCTTCAGTTCGGATTCAGCCACGATCAACTGCCCTTGAAGTTCCGCTCCGGCGGCAACCATCGCTTTGGCTTGACTAGGAATATCAATAGCCGCATTCTGGCTGGCGAAAAGAGCGAATTCTTGCGCATCCGCATCCGATCGTTGTCTAACCTCTTGCAGACGCTCCTCGAGAAAGAGGCGCTCGCGATGCGCCGAAGAGGCATTTACCTCGGACAGAACCTGGTTCAGTTCGACCACATAGGCTTTCGCAATTTCGGCCGCCCTGTCGGGCTTCTTATCGGTGACCGATATGCTGATGATGCCAGTTCTGGAGCCGACGGAGATGCTGGTGTTGCTCTCCAGATGCTTGCGGGCGTCCTCAAGGTACTTGTCCCAATAAACATTCATCAATCCAAGTCTTTTGATCACTCGATCCTCGACCGTCTGACTTTGAATGACGCCCACAAAGAGCTCTCCCGAGGTATTCATGCCCAACAACTGACTGGCCAACCCCATGATGCCGGCGCCTCCTCCTCCGCCACCGCCGCCGCCTTCGGCTCGGTCGGCCAGCGCCGGCAGCGCAAGGGCCATCTCCGAGTTAGCGCCGTATCCGGGCGGCATGAGACGGGTGGTTGCGGTGTACTGCTTGGGCAAAAGGAATGCGACGATGGTCGAAACGATGAGGGTGGCCAACACCGTGCGAAAGATGAAGGACCTCTCTGCCCACAGCAACTCAGCAATGGTCAACAGAGAAAGTGAGGAGTTCTCCTCATCGTGACCGGTATCCCGTCCCGCTGCGCTCGCAGACAGTTCCACTGTCGACGATCGATCGATTTCTGTGATCACCGATTCCCTAAGGTCGCGCACGGGAGTGCTCCGCCACTAGAATTGGTATGTCAGCCCACCTGCGAAACCACACCTGCACTATCATCTCTCAAATTCCCCGCATGGCAAAGATCGTCACCTGCAGCCAGAGCGCAAAACCCCCAAAGCTCCGGCGCTAGATAGACTCGATATCCTTTCCAATCTTATCGTGAATGAGGTAGCTGCGGTCCCCCACTTGGCCCAAGGCCGGTTTCCCTGGCGGGCGGTGGTCATGAAATCTCCTCTGGAGCTCGACCATGAATGGCATCCGCGAACGCGGCCCAACCGAACGACTTACCGTTCCGGAGCGCCCTCGGCAATTGCCGAATCTGGTGCAAATGGGTAAGCACTGAGGATCCGGAAGTGTGCAAGGCCGGCATCGAACCAACCGCCGGGCTCCGGCGATCGCTGCTTCCTCGATGGTTTGGTGAGACTTCCTGTCTCGAAAGAGCGGGAGAGTGGACGGCCTCCAGGGGGCAGCGTTAGCGCGTTACCAGGTAGTCCCGAGCCGACGCGGGCATGGGCATCGACAGCCCGCCGATGTTTCACCCCGACAGTTTTACCAGGCAGCAGGGAACTCGAATGGACCCACTGTCCGACGCATCCGGGGTCGTAGCTCCGCCATCTCAGTTACATCCGAACAATGAATGTAAACCTTTGTCTGTCAATATTCTACAGACTTTTGTGCCGGTAGTTCATTGGTTATGAGCTGCGCCCGCGCAATGGATGTTCGGGCAATGCGCTTCAGAACTCAACCCACGACTGCCTGGCCCATGGCTGGCCAAAGATTTCTTCATTCTCAGTCCCTGCCTGCCTAAGTCCATGAATAATCTCTTTGCGGCTTTCGCGGCCCGCCCCAAGCGGAACCAGGGGGGCCGGCCAGTGCTCTAGGCTTAAGAGTCAAACAGGAGGACATCAGGATTCGCGTCCGAGACGCTCTTCCAGGCGGAATACGAGAAAGGAACCGCACCGGCTGCGACCGATCGTTATTTCTGTTTATTTCTGTTTCTCGCAGCACTCGTACCAAGGCTTGGCGGAGCAGAGAATACTTCACAACAGAAAAGCGAGAACACATACTTTTCACAAACTTTTAAAGGTACATCCCACTCCGCTAGCAGACACCCGCGCCCTCAGAGTGCCCCTCAAACTAGCTCCAACATGCTAGCACAACCGGCTCCCAGCGTGTCTTTCGCAGAGTGCGGCGCATCCTGGATTCTTAACGCCGTCCACGAGGGTTCATAACGCTGTCCACGAACCGGGCCGAGCTTACGGACCAGGCTTCCGATGACTGCTGTCGCCCGAGCCCCCGGCCCGACGAAACCCGCGGCTTCCTGAAGGCCGTCGTGGATCCGGAAACCCACCGCATCCCGGGCGCGGCGATTGCCGGCATGGAAGGCAGTGAAGTCATGTCCGTGATCGAACCGGCGATAATCCCCAAGACCGCCCTACACCGCTTTGCGCGATAGCGTCCTCGCTCACCCTAACCCTGCCGAATCGCTGAACAACCTGGTTGCGGCGCTGGACGGCGAATCATAGGTTTCATTGCAAAAAAGGGACGGGACGATTTTCCGTCCCGTCCCTTGGTTCCGGTTGACTCCTAGCCTGACCCCGTCGCCGGAGTTGTCAGTTTGTTGGGGTTGGTGCAGAGCGGGCCCAGTCCGGTGACGGGGTCAGGAACACTGATCATCGCAGCCGGGCCGGCTTTGTGTTCACCATTGAACGGGGTCGGCTTGGTGACGTCGAAACCGCAAGCCGCGGCGTCGGCGGGATTGTTGAACCAAAAGCCCACGTTGAAGGTGTTGAAATTCTTCTTGCTCAGGTCAGGATCGAAGCCGAAGATCTGATCCAACAGGATTGTCTTGATCGTTACTTTAAACTTACCTGCGGCGCCGGCCTGCAAGTCCGATTGATACCAAGCAAAGCCGAAGTTCTTGAAGGCTGGATCGGGGGTTCCGTTTGCCAGCAGACTGCTGCGCTGCACGGTGAACATATCGAAGGCCAGGTGCGGTTTGATATTCGCCCCTTCAATGGTCAAGGTATCGTTAAAAACGCCTCGCTTGACGGTAACGTGCGCTGTGGGCGTGGGACCATTGGGGACGCCGAGGCAAGCCAAATTCTTGCCGATCGGAACCAGGTCGAATTCGGTTTCATTCACTTGCGCGGCTGCGGACAGGGACATCATCGCAAAACTGGCAACGGCTGCGACGGCCAGAACCAACTTATTGCTGCTCATCATTACATTTCTCCTTGAGATCGGGTGAGTTTTCTCTCGAATTCTGTCTTGCCATTCCGTCTTGCCATCCGTTTTATGGGATGGCGTGCGGTTGGCGATTTGCATATTGCCGCATCCCACTCCGGAAGTACTTAGCGCGAGCTAAAGACGCTATAAAAGAAATCTAAAAATCCCAGGAAGGCCCTATCTGGCAGAAAAAACGAGGCTTGGGCGGCTTCGACGGCCGAGAATCGGGAAGACCTAACAGACGTCCCGCTGCCGGGATCTCCAGCCGAGACGCAAATAAGAAGTTCCTTTTGGACCATTTCCTTGGTGTCGAATGCTTCCTATCTGGCGTAGAATGGCGTCGCTCCCCAGCCGACGCCCGGAGAAGGGCACATTCTTCGACAGCTTGACTGTTCTGCAGCCGTCTTTCTCTGGACCGAACCCGTCCGGGAATCGAGACGGGTTCCAGGTATTTTTCGCATGAATACGGTTAACAAATCGCGGCACCCCTGGATGCAAACGGAACCCAGCCTGCTCTACGAGTTCGGGCCCTTTGTTCTCGACACGGTTCAGCCCGTCCTGCTTAGAGACCTGCAGCCCGTGGCGGTCACGCCGAAGACCTACGATGCCTTGCTGGTCCTGGTGAAAAACAGCGGCAGGATGCTTAGCAAAGAAGAGCTCATGAAGGCCGTATGGCCGGACAGCTTCGTCGAAGAATCCAATCTTACCCAGCAAATATCAACCATCCGAAAAACCCTCGGAGAGAGTCCCGGGGAAGACCTTTATATCGTTACCGTGGCGGGCCGGGGCTACCGTTTTGCCGCTCCGGTGAACACACGGTCGAACACGGC
>Ga0193726_1001860_pt1 | contig 15361 bp, 7 predicted proteins | sample H2c1metaG_FD_144928 | JGI IMG/M metagenome (GOLD analysis project Ga0193726, IMG submission 144928) | Soil microbial communities from a riparian zone of the East river system, Colorado, United States - H2c1 | ecosystem: Environmental > Terrestrial > Soil > Riparian zone | place: USA: East River... | reverse complement strand
CTAGTGGATTCTTAAGTAAGTAAATAATTTACTTTATTAAAAATATAAATCTTACTACTGCTTATAGACATCTATTTATTTGATGTAGACATCGATTTATTTGATTCGTGTCGTATGACAAGACTTCGATCCAGTCTGTATTCAATTTACTTGCCGCTCGCCAGGTCATCTTATAGTCAAAATTTTAATATTTGAAAGGTTTACCGATCAAAATCTATTATCGTCATCTTTTTAATTAAAAAAATGAAAAAATAAATGAAGAGCAATTGGTCGCCTAAAGGAACCTAAAGGAAGGCGAAAGAAAGTAAATTAATTAATTAATGAAGCAAGAAAAAAAGGGTAAAATCAGAGATTTGAACTCTGAACATCGTCGCCACAAGACGTCATTTTACCTATTAAACTAATCTTACCACTTTTATATAAAATTTTTATTTTTTATATTAAATTATAAAAAGAGGAAAAATATATTTAAAGTAAACTTTATTTTTTACTCTCAATAATTATTCTATTAGATTCAAATTTAGCAATATAAATAATTATAGAATAAATTTTGCACTACCCATTCCTAATCTTTACCATATTAATTTAATCGTTTAAGCAGACATTGAACCTTTATTCAAATAATAAAAGTTTTTGATAATTTAACATTTGTTAATTTATATATTAAATTTTGTATATTTTCTACTAAAGACTTAAATAAAAAAGAAATTAAGATTATAAACAGTGGTGTAATTATATGTTTGCATTTTTAATATTTAATAAATGACAATCCTCGACTCGCTCCATTCCATAATTAAATGAGGAAAATTTATACAGAATCTGTTTTGACATCTATAAATAGATGTAGCACAACAAACGGACCTAAATTAAATATTATTTTATAAGAACTTGTTCCGCCTTTAGGCTTTATATTATATAAATGAATTATATTAATAAGGATTTTTCAAGTTTTCGTGTCAATAAAATTAATTAGACAAAGAAAAAGGGGATTTAAAGTAAAATAAACCAATTTAAATTGTGACTAGTTAAGATTGTACAGGTAACATTTTAAATGCGTGGAATGGAATAGGACTTTGTAATGTCCATTCAAGAGTATTAGCTGTTTGAGTATCACTGTTAAATTTAACAGAAGAAGTGAAATAAGAAGGAACAGCCCAAGGATTATTTGAAACAGTTCGTCCGTTAGCATAAATATCATAAATAATATAACCAAATAAAATAGCTGAAATTAATGAAACTAATGAACCAAAACTAGAGATAGCATTCCATCCGCTAAAGGCATCAGGGTAATCAGGTATTCTTCTAGGCATACCAGCTAGACCTAAGAAGTGTTGAGGGAAAAAAGTTAAATTTACCCCAACAAATAGTGTCCAGAAATGAACATTCCCTAAGAATTCATTGAATGTTTTACCAATAATTTTAGGTGCCCAGAAATAGAATCCTGAAAATAATCCGAATACAGCACCCATAGATAATACATAATGGAAGTGAGCTACAACATAATAAGTATCATGTAGACTTATATCCATTGAAGCATTAGCTAGGATAACTCCAGTTAAACCTCCTATAGTAAATAGAGCTAAAAATCCTAAAGTAAAGATTAATGAAGTAGAAAATCTTAAACTACCACCATATAATGTAGCTAACCAAGAAAAAATTTTAATTCCTGTTGGTACAGCAATAACCATAGTAGCTGCAGTAAAATAAGCTCTAGTATCTACATCTAAACCTACTGAAAACATATGATGACTCCATACAAGGAAACCTAAGATTCCAATAGAGAACATAGCATATACCATCCCAAGATAACCAAAAATAGGTTTACCTGAGAAAGTAGATGTAACTTGACTAACAATACCAAAAGCTGGTATAATTAAAATATAAACTTCTGGGTGACCAAAGAACCAGAATAAATGTTGATATAAAATAGGATCTCCACCTCCAGCTGGATCATAGAAGCTAGTATTGAAATTTCTATCTGTAAGTAACATTGTTATTGCACCTGCTAATACAGGCAAAGATAATAACAATAAGATTGCTGTAATAAAAATAGCCCATACAAATAAAGATAATTTATGTAAACTCATTCCATTAGCTCTCATATTTAAAACAGTAGTAATAAAATTAATAGCTCCTAATAAAGAAGAGATACCTGCAAGGTGTAAACTGAAGATAGCTAAATCCACAGAACCACCAGAATGACTTAAGATACTAGATAAAGGAGGATAAACTGTCCATCCTGTTCCCGCACCATTTTCTACTAATGAACTAAGTAATAATAAAATCAAAGCTGGTGGTAATAACCAAAAAGATATATTATTTAATCGAGGAAATGCCATCAATTTTGTTATCATAAGGCTCTTTATCCTTATTTCCTAATATCACTATTAGGTTCAGACTATGTCACCAATTACATAATATTTATATAATTGTCGGGTTTTCGTGGAAAGATTATTGTTAGCATTACTCACTTTCTAGTCGTTGAACGTTTTTAATCCTTTATCTAATTTAAATTAAAATTTAGATAATTATATGCTAAATTAAACTTCGCTGCAAATTGTCTTCTTATTTAGTAATATTTAGATTTCCTTGCAATTTACCCGATTCTAATTATAAGGTTATTATAAAAAGGACTACTGTACATTATTTAAATAAATTAAATGATTCCAGTTAAATTCTTCACGGTTTTTATTCATATTTGATTTTATATGTTTAATTAATAATTTACCATCTTCAATTAAATGTTGTTTATCTATCATTAAATGATAAACCTTTAACCAATCGTCAAAATCATTTCGTTTAGCAGTTAATAATGGATAATTATTTAAATATTGAATAAGAAGATTTAATTTATTTAAACTAGTAACTTCTATTATCCAATAAGTCTTATCTAAATTATGTTTTGAGATTTTTAATTCAGTAGTTATACCAAAAAAAGACTGTATTTTAAGCATTATAGGTTTATACGACTGATTATTATAAGGTAAATATTGACGTTGTTCTAAAGCAAAACGTACTTCTATTCTTCCTTTGGTTAAAACTTTATTAGAGTTTTCTTCTATCCGTTTTTCAGTATAACGAATCTTAAATCCTCCATCAGCATCAATAAAACCAGCTAGCCATCCGTTATTATTTAAATCGCTAGTATCTGGGAAATAAATCGAAATATTGTAATGATATCTGTCATTTAACCAAGCAATTAAGTCATTAAATTGACTTATTTTTGGTGTTCTTAGATTACCATTCATTAATTTTATTAAATTTACTAATTCTTTATGAGTGTTTATTATCCAAACTATAGCATTTTCTTTGTTTTTAAACCGTAGTCTACCACCAAATAATTCTATAAATTTATTTACTAAAGGTAAATCTTTGTTAACAAAAGTTATAGCAATATAAGGGTAGCTTATTTTACCTTTTGAATTTATTTTTTTAGATAAAATAATATGACCATCGCCTTCAAATAATCCAGCTAAGTATGGTCCGATAGAATGAAATTTAGAAGTATTATCTTTAATATTAGACAAATCAGAAGATGATTCAAGATTATTGTAATTATTAATATCAATAGAATAAAAAGAAGTCAATAATTTATTTAAATATTTAAAGTAATCTGGTGCTCCTACATGTATAGGTAAAAAATAATTACCAAAACCTCCCACTAATGCTGGCATAACCATAAAAAATATCATTATCATAGCATGAGCGGTGATTATAACATTAAATAATTGATGATCTCCTTGTAAAAATTGCACACCTGGCGCAGATAATTCTAATCTTATTAATACAGAAAAAGCTGTACCTATCATACCTGCAAATACAGCAAATATTAGATAAAGAGTACCTATTTCTTTAGCATTAGTTGAAAAGAGCCAATTCATTTTATACTCTTCTTATACTTATTGTCCCTATTTATTTAATTAATCTAAATTTAATATCTTAACTGCTTTAATTTTATTTTTTTCTTTAAAATTAATAGATGAAGGAGGGTAGGAGGGGCGCAATCTATAATATTATATTTTAATAGATGACAGAGAGTTGAGTTCTTATCTAATTTAAATTTTTATTAAAAAGAGTTAAAAAGATTAATATTTTTTGTTAATTAAAAGTTATCTCCAATTTTACCTTATTATTCAATTTATAAATATATTTGGATTATATTTATTCTTTATTCATCTTTTATCCGCAGAACATCGAACCTCTTCCTTATTTATTATGTTGATCTTTTTTTATTTTAATAAAATAAAGATCAAATATAAGAGGAGAGGATATATGAGGCTGTAATTATTTTTCTTAGATAATTAATAGAAAGATATTAATTTTAAATATTAATTTTAAATGTTAATTTTACTCTCTCTTCTTTTCATTTATTGTCATCATAAAATTATTGTCTTCAATTATTTTCATCTTGATTTCTTTGACATTGATCAAGTCTATCATTAATCGTCATCTTTTTTTTCATTAATTAATTAATTGTCACGCCCTCTTCATCTATTAATAGATGAAGAAGGCGGGAAAGAGATGAAAATTAATAGATTTTCTATCTGGTTTTATCTATAAATTGATTTAGATGATAGGATAGAAAAGAGAAAATAAGGTTAAGGTAGGAAAAATAGTAGGTATAAGCTATAAAGGAAAAGTAAATTTAAATCGGAATAGAGGTGAGTCGAACACCTAAGGGTCTCCCCGAACAATTAGCAATCGTCTTAACTTACCTATGTAAACTATTCCTTTCTTATTTTTATTATTTATTATTTATTATTAAATATATATTATTTTTATTTTAATTTTTATCATTTTATTTTTTTATTAATTAAGTATTTGATCTTTATTTATTTTATTGTTCAATATAAACAGCCACAAGGGAAAATTTAAAAATTTAAGTTTAGTCTTTATCAGAATTGAACTGACACTTTCTATTTGAAGGATAGAGGTACGACCGTTATACTAAAAGACCCTAAAGATCTGAAAATTTTTATTATTTTATTTAGTTTTGAAATAATTATATAATTTTAAATTGAGCGGTATTAGGAATCGAACCTATATCTAGCAGCTAATGAGACTACTGTGCTAAACCATTACACTATATCGCTTTATTCTTCTGTTTACTTTTGACTAGTAATAAAAAAGGGGAACACTATCGTTGAAACATGAATACGAATAAAGAGACTCGAACTCTTAAGGAATTACTTCCACTCCTGCTTAAGAGGAGTTTGTTTACCAAAATTTCAACATATTCGCTATTTTTTATTCTTCTTTTATTATTTTTATTTATTTTTTTTTTAAGATTTATTTTTTTTAGATTTTTCTTTTCCTAAATTAAAAAAATTCTAATCTATAGGTATCAAGAGGATTCGAACCTCTGATGAAAAGTATTAACAGTACCCCGCATTAACCACTCTGCCATGACACCTTTTTATAGTCATCGGTTTAAAACCGATTCGCTCGCCCCTCCTTGTCATCAATTTATTGATACTCCTACGGAGAGAAGGGAGAAAGGCGCTCGCCTTGTCCTCAATTATTTTATTTTTAATTTTATGAAGCTATTGGAAGGCGGTAAAATCAATTAATAGATGAAAATTTAAATTTATTAAAAAAAAAAGGAATAAAAACAAATAATAATAGATAAGATCCTTTATATCTTTAGAATAAATAGATTGAGAGTTTGATTTAAACCAATCAAAAATTTTATTATAGATGAAAGCTTCAACATTTTATATTATTATATATATTGTATTAGAAATGGGTTTCATCTACCGTCATCAACTAGATTGATGAATAGATTGAAGATAAAGGTGAAAGCAAAAATATAAAAGTATTTTATGGTAGGCGCGACTCGAACACGCTAATCTCTCCCACCCAAAGGAAGCGGCACTATCCAGTTAGCCCTCTACCATTTTCTAATTTTATTTTTAACCTTCTTCTTTTACTTTAAATTAAAAATTTATGCTTGTTAAATTTTATAATTGAAAAAGGGATTAAATTAAAAAGAATTTTAATTATATTTCATGATCAATATGATCATAAATAAAACAATAAGTATTAATACAAGTAAATAAGAGTATAAAGAATAATAAAAGTTATACCCTTATTATGTTACTTTTTTTTGCCAAAAAAGAATTAATTTATTTAATATAATAAGAATATATTTACCTAGAGGTAAAGATTTAATTTTTATGTAATAACATTTGTGTTTAATACTTATTTAAAGGTTATAAAAATAATTAACATTAATAATAAATAAATTATTATTAAATAAAGTGAAAAGCAAGAAGTTATCAAATCTATTAATTATTTTTAATAAGTTAAAATAAATGAATTTGTCAAATCTAAAGGAGCATATTTAATAATAGTAGATGTTTGATTTGAACTATTTTTTAATTCTAGATATTCAACTCTTTTTTTTTTACGAGCCCTTCCAGATTCGAACTGGGACAACCCTAATTGACAATCAGGTACTATAACTATTAAGCTAAGGGCTCTTTAATTTAAATAAATAAAAATAAATTATAATAGTTTATTATTCTATAATCTTAAATTTTTTATTGTTAGTAACTTAGTTATTTTCATGTAAAATAGTTTATCAAACGCTTAAATCAGGGTAAATCGATATCCCCGCCTTCCAATAGCTTCATAAAATTAAAAATAAAATAATTGAGGACAAGGCGAGCGCCTTTCTCCCTTCTCTCCGTAGGAGTATCAATAAATTGATGACAAGGAGGGGCGAGCGAATTAATTAAATTATCTTCTTTCATGACTTGATCTTACTTAAGAATCCACTAGATGGCTAAGTAAAAGTTTAACTGTTGTGAGCTCACAACAAAGCATCAATATATAAAAGATGAAATTAATTAGATGGAGCAATTCATTAAAGTTTTCAAGAGCGAGGTGATTCGAACACCTACCGACGATTTTGGAGATCACCATACTAACCAATTGATACTACGCTCTTTATATTTTACTTTAAATTTGTAAATGATTATTATAAATCTTACTATTATAATATTAATACTTTCTTTTAATAATAAATAAAAATTTATTTTAATTAATAAGGTTTGGCTGCATCAATTTAATTGATAACCAGAACTGAGGCTACATGAAAGTTTTACTAATAACAAATTAACATTGAAAATCACCAGAAGTTTGTTTTGGATAAAAACTAATTTTAATTTGTTATTTAATTTACTTTCTTCTTTTCTTCTTTTAATTTTTTTATAATTAGAATAAAATTAAAGTTTATAAGTAAGAAGGAAGGAGGTAAATTCACCTGCTTTTAAAACACAAGTCCCGTCATGTCATCTATTTATTTTCATATATTATAATAAATTTTGATCGGTTTTGTTTTGCAATCAACCTTGTCATCGATCAAGTCTATCTTTAATCGTCATCTTTTTTTTCATTAATTAATTAATGACGAGATGAAAATTAATGAAGGTAAAGCAATTAATTGAAGATATCACAAGATGAAAGTAAACAGATGAAAAATTTTTACATGTATATTATATAAAGCAAAGCGGAACCTAGGTTAAGGGTATAGATTTAATTATAAAAAAAAGAATTAAAAAGGGGGTTATAAAAATATTAAAATTTATTAGTGTAATTCAATAGCATCTTTTATATAAGAACAAACTAGTAAAGTAAAAACATAACTTTGAATTAAAGACACAGCTAATTCTAAACCAATTAGTGCCAGGAAAATAGAGAAAGGTATTAAGGTTAATACTGCTACTATGATACTACTACTAAACATTTGATATAAAAAAGTAGATAATATTTTTAATAGTGTATGACCGGCAACCATATTAGCAAATAATCGTAGACCTAAAGAGAAAGCTCTAGCTAAATAACTTATTAATTCGATTAAAACTAATAAAGGTACTAAAGCTAAAGGAGTACCAGAAGGAACAAAATATGAAAAAAAATGTAATTTATGTATAGATAAACCTAATATAGTAACTCCAATTAAGATAGTAAAAGATAGACCTATTGTAACTACTAATGATGTTGTAACAGTGTAAGAATAAGGAACATTACCAGTTAAATTTGCTATTAAAATAAATAAGAATAAAGCATAAATAAATGGTAAGTATATTTCTTTTCCTAATTGTTCTCTAACCATTGAGTTTATACTTGCAAAGATACTTTCTAATCCTATTGACCATTTTGAAGGTAATAATTTTATTTCGTTATTACCCATATTATGTAGGCCTATTATTAAAAATAAAACAAATAGAGAATAGAAACCTAAATTTGTTAAAGTAATATTTAAATAACCAAAGATTGGAGCATTTAAACCTAGTAAACTTGTAACTTCAAATTGTTCTAATGGAGAATTTAAAATTAAATATGAAGAGTAAATATTAGTATTATTGAACATTATATTTATTGATTTTTTGTGATTATATAACTTTATTTGTACTATAATTTTTTATTACTTTTAATTTTTAATTATATATATAATTAAAGCTTACCATTTTGAAAAAAAGACAGAAAAGATAATATAAAATTTAGAGTAACTCTGAATATATTTTTTATATTCATTACTTTTAATAATTTATTTAATAAATAAATAAATTTAACTAATTTTAGATTTTTAGTAGATATTAATTAATAAAAAAATATTAAATTAAAGTAGTTGATTACAAACTTTTTTTTTTAGTTTATTCTGTTATTATTTTAATTTTTTATTTTAAATTATTTCCTGTTTCATTATTTATAATAAATTAAAATATAGAAAGATTAACTTAAAAGAAGATAATTTGATTTAATCTTTCTATTTAGAAATTTTGTAATTTTTAATTAATAAAAGACTGTAGCATAATTGGTAATGCAATCCGCTCATAATGGATGGTATTAAGGTTCGATTCCTTACATTCTTAAATTTATTTGTCTTTTTCTTTCTACATCCTTCACCTATTTTCTAGAATAAAACCCTCAACTTATAGATAAAATCTATTATAATCGGTGGAATCTAAACCTGTCATGCGCCTTTTCTCCCTTCTCTCCGTAGGAGTATCAATAAATTGATGACAAGGAGGAGGCGAGCAAATTATTTGTTGTCATCTTTGGTTTCATCAATTTGAATCATGAATCATGATTCAACCGTTGAATATGAATATTTTAATGATTTATTATAATTACTTACTGATTTATTAGATTTTAAAGCAGAATAATATCATACAATACCTATATAAAATATTATTTTTTCATATAAAATTATACCTAGTCATCAACTATTCCGAACGAATCAATTTACTTGATGTAAAGATTGATGAAGGATAAATTAAAAAATCATAAAACTAAAATTACTAAAAATATGAAACAAATTAAAGTTAATAATTTTAAATTTTATGGTTATAATTTACTAACTATAATGAATATTAATTTATGGGGTAGATTAATTAAACAAATTAATAATTTATTTATAATTTCTAAATCTAATTCCTCTTTAATTTATAAAGTTACTAAATTTAATAATTATAATCTTATTGAATTATAACATAACAATAAAATAATATTAAAATTTAAAGATATGTTAAAAGATTTAAATAATTTAAGTACATTTACTAGAATAGTAAATAATCAAGAATATTATTTCAAAAATGGTTTATTAATGATTAAGATTTTAATAAAAAAAATGAAAATTTTAACTTCTATTAAACCTAATAAAAATATAAATGAAAAATTTATTATTTTAGATATCGAAACTAGAATTATTGATAATATTAAAACTCCTTATTGTATTTGTATCTTTGATGGTATAAAAGCTTATTCATTTTATTTAACGGATTTTAATAATCCAGAAGATATAATTGAAAATGCAATTTTTTCATTAATGAAAAGTAAATATAATGGATATAAAGTATATATTCATAATTTCAGTAATTTTGATGGTGTGTTTTTATTAAATATTTTAGCTTCATTTTGTCCAGATTCTAATTTTAATCTAGATCCAATTATCAATAATGGTAATTTTATAAATCTTAAATTAAATTTTGATAAATATAATATTTATTTTAGAGATAGTTATTTATTATTACCTCTCTCATTGAGAGTTTTAGCTGAAGCATTTAAGGTTGAAGCTAAAGGACATTTTCCATTTAAATTTGTTAATGAAAATACATTAGATTATGTTGGTTTAACTCCAGATATTTCATTTTATGAAGATATAAGTAATATTGAATATAATAAATTAGTATCAGAAAATTGGTCATTAAAAAATGAATGTATAAAATATTGTATTCAAGATTGTATTTCTTTACATCAAGTTATTCAGAAATTTAATAATTTTATTTTTGATTTGAATCAATTAAATATTAATAATTTTCCTACTTTACCTAGTTTAGCTTTTGGTATTTATAGAAGTAAATATTTAAAAGATTTTAATATTCCAATAATATCTGGACAAATTTTAAGTGATATTAAGGAAGGTTATACTGGAGGAAGTACTTCTCTTTATATACCTTATGGTAAAATTTTATTTCATTATGATGTTAACTCTTTATATCCTTCTGTAATGTTAAATAATCAAATGCCTATTGGTAATATTAAATTTTTTGAGGGTGATATTACTCAAATAGATCCTAATGTTTTTGGTTTCTTTAAATGTGAAATTATTGCACCGGATAATTTAAATATACCTATATTGCAAACTAAAGTTAAGACATCTGGAGGTTCAAGAACTATTAGTCCTTCTTCCACTTCATCGGTTACTACCTATCGCCTCCCTTTACCTTGACCTCAAAAACTTTATGACTAGGCGGTAGGCGCATGAAAGGTTTAACCTGTCTGGATCAATTTAATTGATCACAAGACTTGATCGTTGAATATTGTAATTAATAAATTAATGAAAAGACTTGATCAATGATAGAGAAGCAGTATCCCACCAGGAAAAAAAGGTATATTTATTTTAATAAAATCAATTCATCTATATATAATTATATAAAGGTAAAGTGATTGTCAACTATAGTCATAGTAAGTAAGATAAACGAAAAAGGGGGTAAATTAGTATTAAAAACAATTAAAATAATTTTAATAACTTTATTTTGATCTTCATTGAGATCCTGGACCACAATTTACTGTCATTTCTTCAATTTACTTGAAGACAGACTAGATTTTCATTAATTAAATTAATCTTGTCATCGACTGGATCGATGAAGATCTTGTTTATTTAAAATAAACACTTATACCGATCACAAGATGAAGGATGAAGAAAGGATATAAAGTTTAACTGATTACAAGCAATATCTCATTAAAAATAAGTTTAAGTTGGATTAGCTGGCCTTTTTCTAGTTTTTATTTTAGTCAATTTTTATTAAAAAAAATGAAAATAAACAAACCTTCTACTACCTATATCTAATATTTTTTATAGCATTTGCTTAATTTAAAAATAATAAATGATTGCCTAAACATCTAACTTAAGAATCCACTAGTTCATATCTATAAAATTGAACTAGGCGTTAGTCAGGCTTCATCTTTACTCGAGAAACCAGCTCCCTTGTTCTACTGTCTTTTTCCTGAAAAACCTCTGGCTTTTATTTTTCTCTAGAATATTATATTATATTAGAGGTGCAATTGGCAAATACCACAGGCTTTATCAATAAAATGATGATTTTCAAGAGGGAGGAAAATAGGAAAAGAGGCGAGAATATAAGATGTAAATTTCAGATAAAGAAAAATAGATAGAATAAAACTTCTCGTGTCAAGGCATCTGTATCTATCCTTTAGGAGGTAGCAATATCCATTAAAGTATTTTCAGCTAAACCTATAGCAGGAACTATAACTAAGAACCAAGCAAAATATAAAGTAGTTGCTATTTGTCCAATTTCAACATAAGGACTATTAGGATGTTGAGAACCAATCCACATTAAAATAACAAAATTTACAACAAAAAACCAGAAGGCTACTTTCATTGCAGGTCTAAATTGGCAACCTCTAATTCTAGATAAATCAATTAAAGGTAAAATTAATAAAATTAATAAAGAACCAAACATAGCTAAAACACCTAATAATTTATTAGGTATAGATCTTAATATAGCATAGAAAGGTAGAAGATACCATTCAGGTACTATAGAAGGAGGTGTTTGCATAGGATTTGCGGGAATATAATTATCACTATGACCTAATAAATTAGGATAATAGAAAATAATAATAGATAAAACTAAAAAGAATAAGAATAAAGTTACAAGATCTTTAAAAATAAAATAAGGATGCATTGAATATCTATCACCATTTGAAGCTATTCCATTAGGATTATTTGATCCATGTACATGTAGAGCTATAAAATGTGCTACAACTAAAGCAGCTAATAAAAAAGGTAATAAATAATGTAATGAGAAGAATCTATTTAATGTAGCATTACTTACACTGAAACCACCCCAAATTAATTCAACTAGATCTTGACCGAAAACAGGTATAGCACTTAGTAAATTAGTAATTACTGTTGCGCCCCACAGTGACATTTGACCATAAGGTAAAACATAACCTAAGAATGCTATAGCCATCATTAAAATTAAAATAATTACACCAATTGACCATAGTAAGATTCTAGGTGATTTATAAGATCCGTAATATAAACCTCGACCAATATGTCCATATACAAAAATAAAGAAGAAAGAAGCAACATTAGCATGGCAATATCGAATAATATAACCAGCGTTAACATCTCTCATTATATGTTCTACTGATGAAAATGCAAAATCTACGTGAGCTTGATAATGCATAGCTAAAAAACTACCAGTTAATATTTGTATAACTAAACATACACCTAATAATGAACCAAAATTCCATAAATAAGAAATATTAGCCGGTTGAGGCGAATCGATTAAATATGAATTCACTAATCTAAGTAAAACATGCGATTTCAACAGTCTCATTTAAAAAAATTTTCTTTTGTTTTAATTTTATTATTTTAAACATTTCTTATCTAAATTTAGATTTAAGTTAATGATTTAAAATAGAGTTTTATTAATTTTTTTAATAATTTTTAACTAATGTATTGTCAAACATTTTTACTTTATAACTTATATTTTTTATCTTTTTAATTGATGACTAGATAATCTTTATTTAATTATAAAATTTTTAAATAAGGGATATAAAGTAAAAATAAAAACTATAATAATAAAAAGTTTCTTACTAGTCCGGACGGTACTCATAAAAATAAATTTTATTATTCATTTATGTTTATTATTAATATTATAAATTATATAATTTATTTAATATAATAATAATTCTTTGAATATTTATATTATCACTGCTACTAATAAATTTTATAAGATTAAAAATTAATTTTCTTTCTTGATTTAACATACTAAATTTAATCCTCTTTTTTTTTAGCGCTTCATCTATTTATTTGAAATTTTTATTAATTCACCTTTTTTTTTTATCTGCGATCTTAATAAACTTTAAATCTAAAAATTCAGATTGAATATTTTCTTTCATTATATCTATTTCTCTTCATTTATTTATTGTCATCTTTTTAATAAAAAAAAAAGATGAAAAAATAAATGACTCAAGGAATTAATTTAATTAATGACAAGATGTAAGCCTTTAGGCGATCGATTTATTCGATGATAGAAGGCGAGACAAATGAAAATCAGTTTAACTGATTGTCTAGTCACAACGATCAAGTCTATTATTAATTAATGAAGGAAAAGGTATTACCGATGATACCAAAAATGACAACAACAAATATTAAAACTTTTATTTATATATTAAACAAGGGATTTTTATTTTTCTTCAAGGCAATTAAATAGAAATAATTTCAATTTCTCGTGTCAAGAGAAGGCTTTACATAATATAATATTTTAGAAGAAAAAAATGACGATAACAGATGAAAACTAGATCAATGATAGAGAAGGAGTCCAAACTTAATTTTTTTAGTTTATGAAGGTGTCACTTAAGGTAAAGGCTTATAACCTAGAACAAAATATTAGTTAATTTTTTAAGCCCAAGAAGATTTGAACTTCTACAGATTTCTCATCAAGAAATTATTCTACCATTAAATTATAGGCTTTATTAAATTTAGTTTAAAAATTTAAGATATAAATTATTAATAAGAACCTTATAAAATAAAAGACTACTAAGTTAAAAAAATTAAATTCTTAAGGACTTCTTTTAAAAAAGATATCTAAATTAAGCTGAAATAATAAGTATAAAAGCAAATATTATTTTTAAATTTTGAATATATTTTACAAAGTTGCGCCTGACCCCTTTAGGCTTGTCATCGGTTTAACCGATGAAGACATCGATCTAGTCGATGGAAATCAATTTAAATGATAAAGGTGAGGGCAATAAATCTGATAATAAGATGAAAATTAATACTTGCTAATATTAATTTAACTAAAGTTATTTAAATTTATATTACTATATAAAAGTAATAGTAATAGTAATATTTACGCACCCTATTTTTAATCTGAATTTCTTTCGCCTTCCTTTAGGTTCCTTTAGGCGACCAATTGCTCTTCATTTGTTTTTTCATCTTACCAAAAGAAACTAGATTAAAGTAAAACCATTAATTTATATTTAAATCTAGTCCTATTAGAATAAGTGATGATAAGGCCACCCTACCTCCTCTTTTCTCTATAGATAATAGATTAAAAAAATTTTCTTGAAGTTATTTGATCTTTTTTCATTTATCTTCATATTCATCAATTATTCGTTTTCTGCACCACAGGTGAATGAATTAATCGTTGACAATCATATTTTTTTAATTAATAAATGATTTCATCAGTTAAACTGATGACAAGAAATCAAGATGAAAATAATTGATGATAACAATTTATTATTAATTAATGAAAGCCTTCATCAATCTTTACATCAAGTAAATTGATTCGTTCGGAATAGTTGATGACTAGGATGACTAATTATTAATATAAAAATAATATAGGGGCAAGTGAGCAAATACTACTTAGTTTAGAAGTAGGACTGAGGCTTTATTTAGATAATTATATTAATAAATTAATAGCTTAATAAAATTATTAAATAAAATAATTACTTTTTATATATATAAACAAAACAAATTTTTTGTTTGTTACAGTGTTTTTATTAAAAAAAAAATATATAAATAATATTTTAATAAGGCTATTCTCTTTTCATATAATATCCATCCACCATTATCCTTCTATTTTTATAATTTAAAGATGATAAGTTCACACATATTCCTTTACATCTATTAAATTGATGTCAGCCACCTAAAGATACCGCTATCTCCTTTTTCCTGTTTTATAATATAAACAAGTCGATGGTTAAAAAGACGGTTTAGGTTATGTTTTTGTCTGAAAATAAACTAGATGTAAAAAATTAAAAGATGGAGGAGGTGATGAAAGGTTGCGCCGCTCTCCGCAGGAGGGGCAATTGGGGC
>Ga0193726_1001859_pt1 | contig 15417 bp, 14 predicted proteins | sample H2c1metaG_FD_144928 | JGI IMG/M metagenome (GOLD analysis project Ga0193726, IMG submission 144928) | Soil microbial communities from a riparian zone of the East river system, Colorado, United States - H2c1 | ecosystem: Environmental > Terrestrial > Soil > Riparian zone | place: USA: East River... | reverse complement strand
ATAAAAAACTGTTGAAATTATCAAGCAAACAACGGACGAAATTATTGATGAACCTGCATACCCACCCTCCTTTGTTTCACGTGAGTATCAGAAAGAAGCATATCGAAAATGGAAGAGCAATAATTATAAAGGAGTATTCGCAATGGCTACGGGCACTGGTAAAACTGTAACTGCATTGAGCTGTATATTGGAAGAATATAAAATCAATAATTTCTATCAGTTTTTTATACTCGTTCCAACGATTGATTTAGGAAGCCAATGGATGCAAGAGGTAGCAAGATTTAATTTTACGGATACTATTCTTTGCTCCAGTCAAAATCAAGATTGGGAAGAGTCTCTTAGGGATTTCGGTTTAAGTCTTAAGCTTGGTAACAAAGTGAATTTTTGCATTATCGTTACATATGCCTCTTTCCGTGGTAAGAGATTTCAGAGGATATTAAGAGATTTGTTCGATACCACAATGAACAATACGACTCTAATTGCAGATGAGGCACATACACTCGGATCATCAAAGCTTCTAAAGGTATTGCCATATAAAATAGAAAAAAGGATGGGTCTGTCAGCAACGCCTGAAAGAGTTTATGATGTCGAAGGTGAAAAAACTCTTTGCGATTTTTTTGACTCAGTACCTGGTTCTCATACTTTTTCATACAACATGAAAGAAGCTATTGATAACAATGTACTATGCCGTTATTACTACTATCCTCGATTAGTCGAATTAGAGCAAGATGAACTAATTAGTTATCAGGAGATAAGCCGTAAGCTTGCTAAATTTATGGATCCGAATACAGGAAGGTATAAGGATAATCCAATAGCAAACAACCTACTGATACAAAGAAAAAACATCATTCATAAGGCTCGAAATAAAGCACAATGCTTAATTAATATCGTTGAAGAAATTGGGAAGGATCGCTTTACTAGAGCATTTATTTATGTCCCGGAAGGCTATGAAGCCAATTATGAGGACAATGACGCTACTCTTTCTGATGAAGAAGATTCCAGAATAATAGATAGTTATACCGAAATGCTCTATGATAGATATAAGTTCAAACTTAAAAAGTTTACAGGCGAAACGAATAACAGAGAAGAGATTCTGAAAAATTTTGAAAATGGAAATCTTGACGCCCTTCTCGCAATGAAATGTCTTGATGAAGGAGTAGATGTTCCTAAAACTGAAATAGCTGTTTTCTGTTCTAGTACTGGGAACCCTCGACAATACATACAAAGGCGTGGAAGAGTATTAAGAAAATCTAAGGGAAAGGATTTTGCATACATATATGACATGATTGTGAAACCACCCATTGATGTTACTTCGATAGATCAGAAACAAATGAAAATTGAAAAAAATATTTTGCTTGGTGAAATGAGGAGGCTGGTAAATTTTGCAGTTTTATCAGAGAATACCAGTGCGATTTTAAAGAGCCTTGAAGATTTGTGTATAGGATTTGGGATTGACATTTATGAAATGAGCAACATTGAACTACAAAAATATCAGTAATCATGAAAAGTCTTAATGATAGCTTAAGAGAAGAGTTTGCTAATATTATTAGTGAACCAGAATTTCAGGAGTGGATTAGAGAAAAGAAACTTGATATAAATATTATCAGGAAAGCCTTTTCAAAATTACTCGAAAACAAGACAGGTGGAGACGTTACTGACCTCGTCAAGAAAGGTCGTGCTGAATTTGAAATGTACCTAATTAACACACTACGTACAAACGCCAACTAATATGATAATTAATAAGGTTATTATTAATAATTTCTTCTGTTATCTGGGAAGCGATAATGTCGTAAAATTTTCGAAAGGCTTAAACATCATTTCTGCCCCTAATAGCGCAGGGAAGTCTCAGCTATTTAATACTTTCTATTGGACTTTCTTTGACAAGGTGTATGTTGATAAAGATGGTCAACTAGGAAAAAAAGAATGGAAAAATTCCAATAGCGTCATTACCTGTCCCGATAAATTATTAATTGAAAGTTCAGAAGGTGACTTAATTACGTCGTCTGTTGAAATATCATTGACTTCTTCTTTTCATGAAAATATTGATCAAGAGGATGATTTAGTCGATTACAACTTTATTAAAACAGTGGTTTACAAAAAAACCGGAGGTGAACTAATTATTATATCCAAACCTGAATTAGTAATCAGCTATGAGAAAGGCGGAGAAACTGAGTATATTCAAAGCCATTTACATAATAATTTTCTGGAAAGTATTTTTCCGTCAAGTATAAGGAAGTTTATGTGGTACCAAGGGGAAACAATGGATAATCTATACGATTTTAGCAATAACATAACTCTTAGAAATGCTATTAACGAGATTTCATATTATCCCATGTATGATGTTATGGATAAGATTGTTCAGGCTTCATCCTTGAGTATTGACGAAAAAGTTGAAACAATACTTACTAAGCAAAATAAACTAGGCAATAAAGAGCAAGAGCTTTTTCGTGAAATATCAGAATTACAACGAAGCATAGAAAGCAAAGAAACACAATGGGGAAAATTAGGCAGTGAAATAGCCGCTTTGGAAGATGACTATGCTTCAGTTGAAGATAAGCTCAAAGGTTTTGATGAGTTTTTGAAAATTAAAACTGATATGGTAAAGTATGAAGCAGATCTAGAAATTACAAAAGAAAAACTTGAAAATATTGACATCACCTCTAAGGAGTTACTAATAAATAAATGGATGCTAAACGGGTGTGAAACCCTTATACAAGCTGCCCGTCCCAACCTAGAACTACTTAGTGAAGAAATTCAAAGGTTTGAGCAAATAAACAATCCAGTGCCGGCAAACATACCCGGCCCAGAATATATAGAAAGAATGCTAGCTGACCATACCTGTTATATTTGTGAAAGAGACGTAGAGGAAAACACTCCTCCATATGAAGCACTTAAAAGGCGGTTAAATGATTTTGAACTCAACATTAACCATAGAATCTTACAAGAAAATTATACTGATTTAAATAAGGCGAGGGCAAGGTTGGCAAAAGAACTGCCTGGAATACATAACGAAATCAAAGCATCCGCAGAAGAAAGAACTGCCCTAATAAAAAAGAGAAATGCCATTCAAAAAAAATTGAGAAACATTTTTGAAGAAGTTGGCGATGACCAAAGAGAAAACATTATCAAGGGTGCTTTTAATGCAACTCAACAAATGTCAAAACTCAATTTGCTAAGACAAGAGATTTCGAGAAAAAACAGGAATAAAGATTTCATTAACTCTGAGGTTTTAAGGCTAAAGGAAAGTCTGCGTGAAAAACAGTCTTTGAAAGATGATATAGTAAAAAAAACTGACACGAATTTAGTTGAGTCTGCTGCCGCAGAGTATATTAAAATGTTTGTAAAGAGCATTAGTAAACTTCGAGGCATAGCTTACGAACGCCTAATTGAGGAAATTCAAAATGAGAGTAATAGATTGTATTCATTGTATTTAGGTAACAAGCAACAAGGTAAAATAGAGATAGTTGATGGTATTCGTATTGTTGATGAGGCAACCGGTGAAACATTAGCAAATTTAAATACAGGTGAATTAGTTGCCCAAAAACTTGCCGTGGCAAATTCATTCCTCTCTCTGAGTTCTAAGAAACTAAACAGATCATATCCCATTATCGCAGATGCCCCCACTTCTGAATTGGATGCTGAAAATACCTATAATTTGACATTGAATATTGGGAAGTCTTTTGAACAAATTATTATTATGTCAAAAGACTACGTTGCACTATCAGATACTAAAATTAAAAGCTTAATTGAAGAGGCGGGAATAGTAAAATACTATAAAATTGAAAATAGTAAGATTGACTCTGAAGGAGCAAACTCCAGGACAAACAAAAAATCTTTTATCACTGAAATAAAGTAAATCTTATGCAAGACAAGTTTTTTACTGAAATCAATAGCGACAACTGGTATGTCCAGTATGGAGATGAGGTTCAGAAAGTTAGGGATTTATTCAGTCGTAAACAGGATAGTATAAAAAAAGAGGATGACAAGTTCTTTTCAAAATATTGGCAAGTTTATGCTTGGGCCGCAATTATTGGATTTATAAACGACAAAAGAATGCATGATGCTGACTTAAAGCACCAAAGGTCAATTCAGTTCAAAGCAATTACCAATGGATCAGATAAGATTGCTAACGCTCTAGTCTTAATGGCTATTGGAAAAATTGAGGCTAAAACTCATGAAGAAGTTCTAAACATCCGAAATATATTGACAATTATTAGCGAATATGCAGAAGGTGGAGCAAAACATATTCTTGAACTACGTCAAACTCCGTCCTTTGAATCTAAATTTAATTATGCGGATGATTATTTTTACGAGATTGTTGAACGGGTAAGCAAAGCTAAGTAGATATTTGAATCCTTATTTGCTATCCACTATTTTAGCAATCCATTATACGAACAGCCTTTTTCTAATAGGCTCTATTAGGTTGCTGATTTCACTAATTGTTGGTCGCCTAGCTTTATCGTATTGTACCATTGCAAAAATGATATTGAATATGTCATCTTCCTCAAAACGTTTGTCAGCTTGAATGATTTGTCCAGTTGGTAAATTTCCCTGAAAAATATACCAGAATAATTTACCGATTTGGAAAACGTCAGATTGATGATTAATTATGCAGTCGTAAGTATTTCCTATCCTCTTTCTATAGGTTAGCATTTTATTCGTAGCTTCAGGTGATAACCAACCGGCGGGACCAATTTTTTCGTTATCTCGATCCATACCATAATCTTCATCCTGGAATGATACAAGCCCAAGATCTCCTATTTTAAGCTCATCATTAACTACTAAAATATTGTCATGTTTAATATCTCGATGATAAATACCTACCTCATGTAACTTACGAAAGCTATTAATCAAATTTATACAAAAACTTACTTTCTGGTTAAGTGTGAAATCGAATTTTTGCTTTTCAAGATAAGATGCGAGATCATCACTTGCCTTTTCCATTAAAATATACAGGAAATCAAAGCCATCAATATGAATCGTTCCTGAATTATAATATTCAATTACTCCTGTGATTTTATTCTGTTTAGCTATTTTAAAGGCTCTAACTTCTCGTTGAAATCTTTTAATTCTTTTATCCTTAGAGCGTGGATAGTATGGAGCCTTGCAAATTTTTATTATAATGTCTTCGCTTTCTCCTTCCGGATCACTTACAATAAAAACATTTGAATTTGCGCCTTTATTAAAGGGTTGATTAGGGTTTAGATATGATAAAAGATACTCCTCATTATTAATAGGTACAAAGTTATCGTACAAATCTTCACTTAAAACGATATTTCCATCTCTAAACCGAATCATGCCAAAGCAATTTTTTTGACATTAGCTAGAGCAGCAGAGTCAATGATTAAATAGGTTTTAAAAACACGAACACGACTATGCGCTAAACCATAAAAGTCCAAAACTTCTTTTTGAACTTGATTTGGTTTCTTGTTTTTATTTAGAAATAGAGAGTCGAAAAAATTGAGACGGTTTTCACGAGCAGCTTTCGAATTTGATTGGGTTACACAATTTCGAGCATAATCTCTAAGTGGTATGCAGTCATTCTGAGAAGGCTTAATGTCATCTGCAATAAGTAAAAGTATTTTATAAAACTCTAATAAAATATCTTGTGGTATAGTCGGGTTGGATAAAATAAAATCAAATAAAGAATAAAAATCATTGCGCTGTTTATATCTTGTCTTTACTATTTCAGAGTAGCTGTTCAAATAATTTACCTTATCCAAAATCATACTAAACTTTGCCTTAATTTCTGCGGCATCGTCCTTTGAAATGTCTGTTTTGAAATATTCGTCTAAATGATTCTTTTTATCTACATGTCCTTTCTTTATTAAAACAATTAGTTCAGATACAAATTCCGTATCGTTCATTCTTTTAAGTGAACTTTCCGAAAATACCTTTAATAGTTTAAATTTTTTAGACTCGGTAATCTCATTAACAAGGTTTAATAACACGGTGTCGTAATAATCAGCCTTGCGAACCTCCGGCTTATTTAAATGCACGCCTGTCTTGTTTACAATAGCATAGAAACGTTCAATTGACTCTCCTTCTACATCAGTAATAATAGTCACCGGGAATTCATACTTCCAAAAATTCGGATACAAGGTTGTTGAAAAGAACTCATTATCCAGGTCGGTAAACTGTTGTTCAACAAAACTCAATATTGTCCTTGAACGCTGTTGGCCATCCACCATTTCCAATATGCCGTCATTTTTTTGCAAGAGAAAAAAATTGGGAATTGGATTAGATTTTCCAATAGAATCAATGAGATATCTTTGATCAGTTATTGACCAAATAAAATTTCTTTGATACGGAGGGGAAAGATTTAAGAGGTCTTTCTTGTAAGTGTCATGAAGCTTTTTAATAGTCCATTTTGTGACAATGAATTTCATCTTTTTAAATTTTAAATAAAACAACTGGCGCAGCCAATACCTTCTGTATCATCAAGTATATCTAATAGGAATGGTGATTTCGCATTTAATGTGCGCTCTTGCCTCTTTATAAAATCCTCTTTGATTTGCTGAATGCGTTCCGGTTGTGTTAACTGCACTAAACTCTCTTCTTGATTCCAGGTATATCCATCCTTTTCGTATTCTAGCGCCTTTTCAAATAATGTAGGATGTTGTTCATAAAGCCAGACCCATTCAATCTTCTGTTGAAAAAAACAAAAATAACACCCTGACCTACTTCTTGAATAGGATCCTTTTTTATTTCCTACTGAATAACTCACTTTTTTATAATAATCGGGAACACCTACTCCGCTCTCTTCCAAAATTCTAAAAACATCATCACGGATAATGACATCCTCGTTATCTAGTAATGGGAAATTTTTTTCTTTAGAGAGCGGATAATTAGTTCCCTTTAGAAATTCAAAAACAAGGTAGTTTAACTCCTTAATGCCTTCGTCCAATAATTGTGTGAACTTACTCGGCTGAGTGAACCCTACATTTATTGGTTTATTTAAGATTTCAACAATTCGATTGCGATGACTTCCCAAATCTATTTGCTCGGTAAGAGAAATAACTTTGTCAATATTGCCATTGTTCAGGAATTTGTCAATTACATCTTCGCTCCAAATATTCTTACGGAATGGGAAGATTGACTGGATATTCGTCTTGCGTGAAATATATCCTTCCCTCTCTTCGTCACCACGAATGCCAACATATGAAACTACTGGTTTTGTGCCTACGTATTTTTCAAAAGGCTCTAATTTTAATTTTTTTGTACACCACCGAGCTTGCGTTGACGGTAGAAATCCTCCATACATTTTAAGAAAATGATCAAAGGAGTCTAACGGACTGCCTTCTGCACCTTTAAGAATAGTGATTTTTTTTTCAAGATAGATTTGCAGGTTGTCTATTAGTTTATATGTCTCATCCAGTTCCTTGCCAGTATCGCTACTGTAATATTCTACCTCTAATTGAGGGTAGTTATTTTTTAAATAAATAGCTAAAGCGGCACTATCCTTGCCGCCCGATATACCCAATACATGCCTTATCTCACTCATCTTTCTCGATTAATTCTTGTAATAATTTTGTCAAAGCGGCAATGTTAATTATTCTGTCGCCAGACAAGTTAAGCCTAATATCGGATTTCACCTTATCAATTTTGTTTGACTTATTCTTTGGCACCCGAACTAAGTTTTGTTTCACCCCAGACATAAAACTATCGAATTGAATACCCAAAATCTCCTCCTTACTTTCGTCAATATCCGCTCTTGAAAGATTTGTAAGACTGTCCAGTTCGAAAATTAAGCTGTGTAATTTGTCATAAAATAAAATCTCATCCTCATCTTTAAAATTCTCCAAGGCTTTACCAACAACAGCTTGACTAATTGAATTTAGCCATGCGCTCCTATCCTCAAGAGCTGAATCAATCCTTTGAATAAAAGTCTTTTGATGAGAGAGTAACAAGTGCCTTTTTAAGGTTCTAAAACGGCTTCGCAACAGTTCCTTGTATTCTTCAAATGGAACAACCTCACCAATAATATCATTTTGTATAAATTCTTCTACTCTGTCAACAAGTTTATCATAGCTCGTGCGAATTTCCGTTATTGCTTTTTGTAAAGATTGAGTAAACGTATTTAATGCGTCTTTTTCACTATTTAACTGAGACTGAGATGTTCCTAATGCGGTCGGGAAGTCTTCAAAAAATGATTTCTCAGGATCTCGTGATGTCGCAATGGCATCCTTTATTGCAACAGCGTTTTTTGAAAGCCTTCTTGTATTCTTGGCATACGCTGGCAATTTTCGGAAGAACACCAGGAAGGGCTTAATTGTTTCAATAAAAGAAAGATTCGTTAATTCATTTTTTACATCTTGATTTAAGAAAATGCGATAACTATTGAAGATGTCCAATTTTACACCATCTATGTCAAATGTTTTTATCCAATAGTCTTTCGGTGATTTGGAAAGTAAGTCAAGAATTTCAGCATTTATATCCGGAATAAATCCGTCTGAATTGAATAGTGCAAAATCGTTTCGCCTAAGGAATAAAAAAGTGGCTACCCAAAAATCAATAAGCCCCTGTTTTAAACGAAATGGCCTCGCCCTGAGAATGGTGATAAATTCTTCTAAGTTTCTACGACTGTCTCGGCATTGATCTAGAAATGCAATACTGGCTTGCCACAAAGGAATAAAGCTAGATCCCTCTCTTACCGCAGTTTCTTGCAGAACGTCTGTGTAGGTGGACAAACCATTTTCTCTCAATAGAGTTAAATAAATAGTTTTTTCTGGCGGAAACTTATCAGCATCAAAGCCCAAATCGGGCTTATCCCAATTTGTCGAAAGTGAGGTGAAAAAATTCTTTTTAGCTGAATAAATAGACCCGGATAACTTTGGGCGGTTCACTAATTCATTCTTATAGATAGGAGTGCCTGGATATGTTTGTGCGCAAATTTGAGATAAATGCCGATTGAACGTACGTTTGGAATCGACATGTAATTCCTGACCGTGCCAAAGCCATACCACCCCGCCATTATCTCCATAAAGGTTATTGACGATGTAATGATTTAAGAGATTTTTTTGAGCAGACAAGATATTTTCTAGCTCCTTCTTTGCAATCTTATCATCCTTATTTTCATCGATAACCTTTTGTGTCTTTTCAATCTCATACAATAAATCTTTTATCTCCTTAGAATTGCGATAGTATCCATAAAGCACTGCCTCTTCCATGTCGGCAGAAAACGCCTGAATTGATTCATGTGTGGTACTGTCACTAAAAACGAGATTTATATAACCGTCAATATCATCTTCAAAGCGAGGATTTACTGGGCTTTCTGAGAAAATATACTTAAAGTATCGGGGAGTACCATTTTCAAAAGAATATGCTTTGGTTAATACCGGAGTAAAATCAAAGTGCTTTTTAAGAAGCGTTGGGACATCAGTAATTTCGCTCACCTTATCTGCGGCTTCTATAAGGGCGGTCTGAATATCTAAATCAGTACCCTCATAAAGTACGAACCTTTTATTATAAGAACGATAGCGAATAATCTTCTTTTCTTCAAGTTGTTGGATTAATTTCCCTGACTGGCTTATTCCAATACAAACTTGTGCATAACTCTCCAAAAAATTACGGTCTATCACAGATCCCGCTGCTGAGTAAATACTAAGTAAGCCAATAGTCTTAATAAGATTCTGATAATCGTTAATATTGGTATCGAAAGCCCTCTCTGTCGTTTCGAGTGCTGCTCTAATAGACGACCATGCAGCGAAATCTGGGTTGTATTTTGAAGTTAAAAATGAATAAAAATTAAAATTGAGATATTCAAAAACATAAGTGAGGTTAAAAAAAGGTTGTTCAGATTGCCTGAATTTCGACAAGCTAGTATGGTCAGTAGATTCGAGGAACGAAAACAAAGACCTTTCATTCTGTCCATACTTCTGTAAGGATAGCGTTAATACATTTGCAGCAATAATATCAAGTGGATATATTTTAGTGAAGATTTCCTGAGCGTATGTTTCACTAAACGTAAAAGCTTTGGTGTCTTTAAAAATTCTAAATGATTTATCCAGGACTGCTTTACTCTGTCGTATCTCCGTTGATTGCTCAATATGCTCTGCCGCTAAATAAAGTAGTTGATCAACTGGCTCATTGAAAGTAATTTCTTTGAACCGTCCTTTTACTTTTGTCCATTCTTGACGTTCTGCTGCTGTCAAGCCATAAGCATAACTTTCAAAACTTTGGTGTATCGTTGTAATTAGAAAAATATTCCTATCCGGATTGCCAACAAATTCGGCAAGTTGTTGAATAAAGTATAGTTCTTTTTCGGATTCATGCTGAGAAGCATATTCCAAAAATTTACCAAACTCATCAATCTCAATGGCAAGTAACGGATTCTTGGTGCCTAAATCATGATAACAATTATAAAGTTCATGAAGAATATTCTCTACCGAATCTTTTCCGGGAAGCAAATTGAATTTGTCAGCGAATGCCTTAATTATCGACTTGTATTCTCCTACCAGTTTTACTGCGCCAAATTTAGAATTAGAGAGAAATTTGGTCGAAAAATACGGTTTCTTACTAGATAGGCTCTGTTCCAACGCTAACAAAAAGGATGATTTTCCTGTTCCAAAAGAACCAATAAGATTAAAAGCACGTAAGCCTTTTCTAAAGTCATCAATTATCTGCCCAACTATTCGCTTGCCATTCGGCGTGGGTATATAAGAAATGTTTCGAGAACTGTCTCTAATAATATTTATTGAAGGAACGTAATTAGTCTTGCCCATAATAGTTTTCTAAAATCGTGAAAGAATCTGGCTTTCCTTTTAATTGTAATTCTTTTACTCCTGCATTATCATTATATGTGAGCCACTTGTATTTGCCTTCTGCCTCTTTAAGTTTCTCGACGATTCCCAATTTATTCATTGCGAAAATAGACCCCGGACTATTAAAATCCTGTTCCAAGCTATTGAGACTGATAGACAAGCCGTAGTCTTCATTTTCTAAAATAGAATAGAGAAATATTTCAAGCGGGATTTGAGTTTTCGCTGTGTTTTCAATGGCATAAAAATCTTCTTTTTTATTATTATCAATCCTCTTTTCAATCTTGTTTATAAGCCCTAATTCAGCTAAAAGACCGGAGAAGCCATCTTCATTTGCTTTATCAGGGCTTGATGCCAAATACAGTTTCCGCAATACATCGAAATCCTCTGATATTGTTTTAGGGTTATTATTTATGCCCGTAATAACCTCCGACTTTCTTTTCATAAAAGACAGAAATGAGTCTCGATTAAATTCTATTTTCTCACGTCTATATTCATTGAAAATGATGGAGTAGATTGAGGCGAAATTGCTCTTTACTAAATAATAGTGCAATAGCCATAGGCTACCATCATCTTCTAAAAATGGGTCAAACCCATTATTGCCAAGTAGGGCTATTCCAAAAGCGGTCAGATCATCATTTATGTCTGTAATATGAAATGCTTTTAACCAATAGCGAATGGAAGCAACCATATTCTTTCCAACACCTAAGTTTACAACAGCATTTTCATTGTTAAAAGAATATCCATTCGATACAAAATCATAACCCTTTTTTAGCCAAAACTGTCGGCATTGAAAAGAATCGTGACCTGAAAACGTATATTTCAAAACTTTGACATTGAACAGTTCCATCTAGTAGATATACTTTTTGTAAAGTTCGCTGTATTATACGGCAAATGTTACAGCTTTGCCTGAACTATTTACTAACCTGTTGGGGATAAAATGACATAAAAACGCTTGATATAAAGTGGGATATAAAATAAAGTGCTTGAAAACCACCGAAATTTTTATTTGTGAGACTCCGATTTATTTATTGAATTTAGTTACATTCAAAATCCACTGCCTTACGGTCTGCTCATTGCCATCCTTGTCCTTTGTTATTTGCTTATAAACAGACTCAGGTATTTGAACTGAAACACGAACAGATTTTTCACGGTGCTCAACATTATACTTAACTGGTCGTTTGACCGTAATAACTTTTGTTTTCTTCATGTTGGCAAAACTACACACTATTTTAAAACAGTGTGCAACTATTTGTTTTAAAATGTGGACAAATAAGTGTGCAAATATTCCGAAAGACTGTGCAACTGATTTATCTTTGTATTCTAAACAACGATAAAAAGATAGGATTATGAGAAATCAAGCGACAAACAACGAATCACAGACAGGAACAAGGACGACCATTGGAGCAGCAGTGATGCTTAACGACCTCAACAATCTCCGCAATGACAACATCTTCGTACCAAATGAGGTGCGCGATTTCAAAGAGGTTACCGGGTTAAAAAGCCGTAAAGGTTTAGACAAGGTAATACTCTCCGGTGGAGAGATAGTGAATGTAGTAAGCAACTCTTACGGGCATTTACCGAATCAGTTATTTTATGCTCAGGTAGAAAATATGTTGCTGGATGCCAACATATCAACTGCTACCCGCAGCATCAACCGTGAAAATCGTTCTTTCGCAGTTGATCATATTTTGAATGATGATTCACTGGCTATCATTGTAAAGAACGGGATTGATGAATTACGCCCGATGCTTCGTTTCACTAATAGCTATGACGGTTCTACCCGCACATCGGGCCACTTCGGTTTCTACCGCAAAATCTGTAATAACGGGCTGCATATAGCTAATTCACAAATCGGGTTTAATATTAAACACCGGGGAGAAATTGCGGAGGTGGTAATGCCGAATATAAAGTACCTGATTGCTAAGTTTATAAACAACGAGTATTTTGAACTGAAACGTAAATTCGAGGTGCTTGCTGAAAAAAGGATTGATAACATTGAAGAGTATGTAAAGCTGACTTGTGAGAATCTGAAATTATTCATGTTTGAATCATCAGAAAAAAATCCTGCTCCATCACTGAATGCCAGGACAGTCATTGATATTATCAATAGGGAGTGTAGCCAATTAAATACAAGCGCAAATCTTTGGATTGGCTATAATGCCTTCAACGAAATAATTCACGATAAGCTTAAAAAGTCATTCCAAAATCAAAGAGACACCGATTCAAAGTTGTTCAACTATACTCTGGAACTGGCAGCAAACTAAATGGGTAGCTGAAAAATGAAAAGGAACTTGCGCTCTGGTAGCGCAAGTTTTTTTTATTTATTGTAATGACCCTTTGAACCCCTTGCCAGTTAAACAACAAAATGAGGGAACAAATATGATATAGTTGACTTCTTAAAAGTTCTTGAGAATGATAAATACTATACCTCAATTAGCCTATTAGATTTTCCGGTAATTCTAAAATAGGCATGTCGCCAGACATGGCGTTCTGAGGTTATAATTACACCCGCTTAATGCCATATTAATATGGAGTAATTAAAACATATATTATATAAAATATACTAAAAATATTTTGTTTATTCAAAGAAAATTTGTATCTTTGTATTGTAATTGAATGAGTTACAAATGATATAATAAATACTAAGTAAAAGATAATTTCTCCATTAGAATAAGTAATCACTCTGATTACAAAGCACCTAAAGAATAATCTACAATACTAAACAATTGGATATTAAAAAAATGAAAACTGTCTTTTCATGATGACTGCTATTGTGAAAAACCCGGTCAGAAATGCCAACATTGAAAATTTGGCATTTCTCTAAAACTTTAAAAAATGAATAAACAAAAATTTGAAAGACTATTACGTCCGATCGCCAGAGAAGAAGGGATCCACATTTATCAACCTAATAATAAGCAGCCGCATTATTTATATTATATCTCAACTTGGTTACATAGCGACTATGATCAGAAGGCTGAAATAATTGAAAAAATTGAATGGTGGTTTCGTGAATTTCTTTCCGGTGACGACAACGAAAATATTGATGATATACACATAAACAAGACCAGAGGTACACTAACATACACTGATGAAAAATTACAGTCAGAAGGCAAACTAAAAGAAAAAGCTGATATAGAGTACCATTTAAGTCAGGGAGGAAAAAGTGATGATATATTCCCGGTTGAAGGTAAGATACGAGATATGCACATCAATAAATTGACAGAAGAAATATTTGGAATCAAAAACTTTAAAAATAAAACAACATATGAAACTAACAAAAAGCACCAAGATAAATTTAGTAATATTTAGGGATAACAACCTTAAGAATATCAATGTTTTTTCAGCCGATATGAATACAACTTTCGGGCAATATTTGAAACAATGTAAAAAGACATTGTATAACAGCAAAGGAAAGGCAGCGAACATTCCGAATTCAATAAACCAAATGCTACAATTCAATTTCTACTTTTCATGTAGCGAAAGAAGTTGTGGACGAACGCTTAATCTTTATCATTATGAGGATGCACGGTTTATATGCTCATTTATCGAGATAGCTGCATAAGAATAGTAATGTCAATTGTGAAAGGTTGGCATTACTCTAACATTAAATAAATATGAATAAAATACAAAATCAAAAGGGTGTAGCGTCGGCTACCGACAAGAACAGAGAAAAACAACAAACATTGGCAACCGACCTTGTTGAAATATTGTTCTCAAAAGAGGATATAGAGGAATCTTCAGCTGAAAGCGTTGAATTGGAATATACACCCGAAGAAATTGCTGAAAATGTAGCCGATGAAATTGATGTGAAATTGAATATTACCAACCTCAGCAATCAAGAAATATTAGATTATCTACATTATCGTAGAAATTGGCTGGTGTTACCGTCCAATACTAAAAAGAATTTCGAAGAAATGTTTGAACTGGATTTATCAGGACAGAAATGGCACAAGTTTATAAAACAAATCACATTCGAATGGAATTATAACGGTGATGAGTGTTTTATAAATGATTTTATGGAACTGCTTGTTTGTTCTAGGAGGATAGGCAGTTTTATGGATTGCAGGTAAAAACAATAATATAGAAATGCGATCACCAAACTGATATTTAGTAATACTGCCTCAATTTATTTCAACAATTAAAATGAAACGCTAGGAGACCGTTAAAGTGCCCGAAAACAGGGGTTTCCAGCGTGGTCTGTTGTATTTTTACTGCTAAGAAATTAAACAACACAAAATGAAAGTAAAGTACATTCGCTGGAGTACATTAGGGCAATCAGGAGCCAGACAATTATTAGATAAAGGAACTTATGACTTAATCCTGCAGGAACAGATTAGCGGGTCCATTGCATTTTCCAAAAGACCAAAAGGCGCTGAGTTATTAAAACTCATTGAAGCCAGCAAGGTATCTGATCTATATGTAGAGGAATTTTCAAGACTTGGTAGAAATGCCTTTGATACTTTATCAACCTTGAATGTTTGTGAGCAGCGTAATGTTGCGGTTCATATCCAGAACATGAATTTGGATAGCATGATTGATGGCAAACCAAATCCCATTTTTAAGATGTTCAGTTATATCGTGTCGGTGATAGCCGAGCAAGAAAAAGAACTAATAAAGGAGCGTACTGAGATGGGTAAAATTGCGGCCCGTCAAA
>Ga0193726_1001858_pt1 | contig 15424 bp, 9 predicted proteins | sample H2c1metaG_FD_144928 | JGI IMG/M metagenome (GOLD analysis project Ga0193726, IMG submission 144928) | Soil microbial communities from a riparian zone of the East river system, Colorado, United States - H2c1 | ecosystem: Environmental > Terrestrial > Soil > Riparian zone | place: USA: East River... | reverse complement strand
GTTTTTGGAGGTCATAAAGTTTGTCGAAACTGCCCGTGGATGTCGGGCTCTTGCTTGCGGCCACGGCCATGCCCACCTTTTTCGACTGGTTTGCCATTGCGAGGATACGAGGCCGCGGCGGCGGGGCCGAGCGGCCCCAGGGAACTACGTCTCCGCTGCTGATTCCTCCCAGAGGGCCGGCAGATTGGACTTGAACGGCCAGCACATTGTCCATATCCCAGCGGATGGTGGAATAAGCTGGGTCATCGGGCTTTACCTCGTATGTACGGTTAACATTCTTACCCGACAAGCTTCCGATCAAGGTTCCGTTCAGAAAGGTCCAATCGTTCTCCGCCACCTTGCCCAGGTCAAACCTGAGGGTTTGGCCCTTCCACGCCGAAGGAATAAGGACGCGATGGCGATACCATCCATAGCCGGAATCTTTTGTTCGGGGCTCCTCCTGCCAGTAGGTGCCCCAGCGGACTTCCTTCCAGCCGGCATCGTCCAGCTCGGGCCGGCCGAAGCCCTGCGCGCGGCCCGGCTCACTCTCGGGTTTGAGTTGAGGATCATTGCTTGACAGTCTGAACTGCCACCGGTTCCATTCGTATTCCCCGACGACCGGGCGATACTCGGAAGCCGCAACGATGCTGTCGGACTCGACCGCGTAGTCGGCGCCCACCATGCCTCGAGCCGTATCCCAGGGCGAGTAGGCTTCGAGCACCAGATCTGCCACGCGGCCGGCTGTGTTGTAGTCGATCTGTCCGAAGGGCGCGGTGTAGGAAACTTTGGCTAAAACAGAGTTTTCATTTAATCGAGTCCATTCCAACACGATGCGTGAGCCAGTCTCGTAGGGATGGAGAGGGTTCCAGGCCACGCGGCTGTAGGAGCCATCAGGAGAGTGCGGCCCCACCTCTTTAATCGAGTTGTAGAGGGAAGCAGTACGAAGATGTGGAGCCCATTGCCCTGGACGTTTTCCCGCAACCGAATTGTTGAAACTTTCCTTGAGAAAGTCCGGGCCGTTATCGCCATCGAGATAGTCGCCGAACTCTGCCTCGGCTCCTACTCTGACCTGGAAAGCGGTCTGGTCATCGACCACCATAACAATCCCGTTCCACGATCCAGCTTCAAGAGCGTCGACCCTGATCCGGCTCTTGCCCTTCTCGAGGGTGCGAACGATCGGTGGTGTCTGGCCGAATGCGGGCGACACGATCGAGAGGAAAACCAGACTTATACTGATGACGGCTAAGATCCGCCGCTCCCAGAGCCGCACTTCGTCGCCGTGACTGCTCATCACGCACATCCTGTCGGAATTTTCTGCCTGAGCTACCAGCGCGGTCGTCAGGCCTCGAAAGATTTACTTTGTGCAATCAGAGTGTCCTATATTATATATTATTCGTCAATGATGACTCGACCCGGGTTTCCTGCTGGTCAGGCCGTTCTCAATCGGGTTCGAAAGGGGCGTGAATTACTTTGCCACAGCTTAGCGATGAAATTTCTCTGGAATGGTACCGATGCATGTGCCTTATCCGTGAGTTCGAACGAAAGGTGGATGAACTCAACAAATCCGGATTAATCCTGGGAACTGCGCATCTCTACATCGGAATGGAGGCCATCGCGGTGGGGAGTTGTGCCGCCATGGAACAGAACGATCTTTTGACCAGCACCCACAGGGGCCATGGACACTGCATCGCCCGGAAACTGGATGTCGGCCGCATGCTCGCCGAAATCATTGGTCGCGCGGACGGGTATTGCAGGGGCAAGGGTGGAAGCATGCACATCGCGGACATTTCGCGCGGGGTGCTGGGCGCGGATGGAATCGTCGGGGGAGGAATTCCGGTTGCCGTGGGCGCGTCGCTGGGGATGCGGATGAGAAAAATCAATGCTGTGGTGTTGTGCTTTTTCGGAGATGGAGCGAGCAACCAGGGATGCTTTCACGAGTCCATCAATCTGGCGGCAGTGCTGCGCCTGCCCGTAATCTTTATTTGTGAGAATAACCTGTGGGCGCTCAGCGCTCCTTTCACCAAGACGACCGCGGGCGGGGACGTTTCGAAACGTGCGGCGGCTTACGGGATACCTGGTCAGAGGGTCGATGGCAACGACGTCGAGGCCGTCTTCCATGTGGTAAACGAGTTTGCCATACACGCGCGCGAGGGCCGAGGGCCGGCGATCGTCGAATGCTTGAGCTACCGCTGGGAGCCACACTCGCTTTTCACCCGGGGAGAACTACGACCTAAAACTGAAATCGAAGACTGGAAGAGCAAAGATCCCATTGAACGCTATCGTGGCCAATTGATCGGACGCAAGATCGCAACTGAAAAGATGATCGAACAAATCCACGCCGAGGTCTCTGCCGAATTGGTCAAGGCGGTGGAGTTTGCCAAGTCGAGCCCGCCGCCAGAGGCGGAAACGGCTTTCGAGGACGTCGAAGTGCGAGGGGCGGCATGAGACAAATGTCCTTCGCCGAGGCTCTTAACCAGGCTCTTCAGGAAGAAATGCGCCGTGATTCCCGCGTATTCGTCATCGGGGAAGACATCGGCCGGATGGGAGGCCTGTTCAAGGTAACAAAGGGTCTGCTGGAAGAATTTGGAGCCGATCGGGTCATCGACTCTCCGATCTCGGAAGCGGCGATCGCGGGTGCGGGGGTGGGTTCTGCCCTGGTAGGGGCTCGTCCGGTGATCGAGTTTCAATTTGTGGACTTTATTACGCTCGCCATGGACCAGGTGGTAAATCACGCCGCGAAACTCCGCTACATGACTGGCGGATCCGTTTCTGTTCCACTGGTAATCCGGGCCCCCGTGTGCGGGGGGATTGGCCTTGGCGCCCAACATTCGCAATCGCTCGAAGCCTGGTTCGTCCATGTTCCCGGACTGAAAGTGGTGATGCCTTCGACTCCCGCCGACGCCAAGGGCCTGCTGAAGAGTGCGATCCGAGACGCGAACCCGGTGCTTTTCCTCGAACACCGGCTCTTGTACGGACAAACTGGCCCAGTGCCAGACGATGATTTCTCCATCCCGATCGGATCAGCGGATATCAAGCGTGCCGGGAACGACCTGACCATAGCCGCCACGGGCCGGACCGTGCCATTGTCACTCACGGCTGCAGAAAAACTCGCGGGCGAAGGCATCGATGTTGAAGTCATCGATCCGCGCACCCTCAAGCCCCTCGACAAGGCGACCATCGTGAAATCGGTGAAAAAAACCAACCGCCTGGTGGTTGTGAGTGACGGCTGGCGCACCGGTGGGTATGCTGCCGAGGTCATGGCTGTGATCATGGAAGAATGCTTCTTTGATTTGGATGCGCCGATTCAGCGGGTTTGCGGCAAGGACGTGCCTATGCCGGTGGCTGCCGCCCTGCAAAAGGCAGCCATGGTGTCTGAGGACGACATCTTGAACGCCTGCCGGATCGCAGTTTCGAGATAAGTGGTCCTGGCCTAAATTTAGATTTATTGCGAAGGGGCAAGTCATGAAGGCGGTGGTCAAAACCGAGCCAGGGGAAGGCCATGTCGAGCTGAGGGATTGGCCGGAGCCATCCCCGGCCTCTGATGAGATCAAGTTGAAAATCGGGACTGCCGGAATTTGCGGTACCGACCTGCACATTATTAAGGGATCATGGCCCTGCCGGGTCCCGGTTGTAATCGGGCACGAGTTTTGCGGAACGATCATAGAGGTTGGATCGCAGGTAAAGACCTTCAAGCCGGGTGATCGGGTGCTCGGCTCGAATCCGGCGAGGACCTGCGGCTCCTGTTACCACTGCCGGGTCGGCAACCCGTTCATGTGCTCGGCTCGAGTCTCTGCTGGCTACATGATTGACGGCGCGTTCGCCGAATACTTTTGCATCGCCGCGGAACGATGTCACCTGCTTCCCGATGAAGTCAGCTTTCGACAAGCTGCCTTGGGCGAACCGCTGGCAGTGGCGGTTCGCGCCGTGATCGAACGAACCACGGTCAGGCCGAGCGATGTGGTACTGGTTTCTGGTCCGGGCTGTGTCGGCCTTCTCACCATCCAGCTCGCAAAACTCGCCGGAGCCAGGGTGATCGTTGCGGGCATCGACAAGGATGAACGGAGGCTCACCTGCGCCCGGCAGATGGGGGCGGACCGGGTGGTGAACGCGTCGCGAGAGAATCTGCTCGAGATCGTCAGTGAATACACCGATGGCCAGGGAGCAGACCTGGTGTACGAATGTGCAGGCGTGGCCGCGTCTATCGCGCTGTCTCTCGATGCCGTCAAGAAAGAAGGGACCCTCGTAGGCCTGGGCATTCTCTCTGGTCCCATGCAATTTCCTTACAGCCAGATCACTCTAAAAGAACTTCGCGTGGTTGGCTCTTACGGCTACGTCTGGAACTCGTGGCAAACTGCCATTCACCTGCTCCGCCACCGAAAGGTGAAGACCGCGGAGTTGATTTCGCACGAATTCCCACTCGCGAGATTCGAAGAGGCATTCCTCGCGGCCGACGACGGTTCCGCGGTCAAAGTCCTGTTCGATCCGGCGATGGAGGAGCCGCGAGCAACGGCGCCGGTTCCCAGTGGAAGTCCCGACTGACAGAAGCGCCGCTCGGCCCAACCAGAAAATCAAAGTCAGCACCCGCGTCCGCCTGCAACACCTGTTCCCGATGGAGCCGTAGCCGGCCACGGTCGGGCAATGGCGGAAGAGTCCAGCGGGCGCGCCATCCTTGAAAGTATGGTTTTTGTGTTTCGGGGGAGCGTCGGCACCCGGGAGGGAGTCGAGGCCGGATTGCTTCGCGCCACCGCCATGAGGCGCCATCAGGAAAGCCACTTGCAGGCGGGCAATTCTTGCCCGAATTTATGCTTGACAGTTATAGAATATATCATATAGGATGACGCGGTTTCCAGAAATAGACTGCCCATTTTCAGCAACTGCGTTGGGGACAGTGCTTCACATGCGGTGTTCGTCGGAGGAATTCTAAACGGCTGGCTTGGCTCGTCGGAGAAGTTTCAAAATCGAGTTCGGAGCCGAAGAGGAAAGAGGAGGAGTCTCGATGGCAAGAGCACAGAGTCCGAAACAGGGTGACCCGCTACGAAAATGGATCGGGATCGCTTGCACTGGTTTGGTGGCGGTGGCTGTGTTGGGCATTCCATATGCGCAGGGACAAGACATCACGGGTACGGTTACGGGACAAGTGACGGATCCATCGAAGGCAGTCGTTTCCGGTGCGATGGTGACGGTAACCAACCAGGCCAAGGGCACCGTTTCGAGTATTGCGACCTCGAATGACGGCGAATATGTGGTCTCATTGCTTCCCATCGGCACCTACACGGTAAGCGTCACTAAGGATGGGTTTAGAACCAGTAGTTCAAGTGACATTCGGGTGACCGCCGGTTCGAATATTCGCGTCGACATGAAACTCGAAGTGGGCGCTCAAAGCCAAAGGGTTGAAGTCCAGGGCGTGGCGCCCTTGTTGCAGACTAACTCGTCAGAGGTTTCGACCTCTATCGAAGGCAGACTCGCTCGCGACCTGCCGCTCCCCGGACGCGATCTGCTTCGTCTGGCTACGCTCGGGCCTGGAGTCGTGCAACGACAGACCAGCAGCATTCAATATCTTACGGATAGCTACCTGGGCTCGAACATCCCCACCATTGCGGGGGGAAGGGGTGAATCCACCAGCTTTACGATGGGAGGAATCAACACCAACAATCGGCGAATTGGCCTCCCCATGGAAAAGCCTTCGGTCGACGCGGTCGAGGAATTCAAGGTTCTGGCCAATAACTACACCGCGGAATACGGCCAGGGCGACGGGCAAGTTATCGTGGAGTTTCGATCGGGCACCAACCGCCTCCACGGATCGGCCTACGAGTATTTCCGCAACGATGTACTCAACGCGAAGGATTATTTTGACGCGACCCGACAACCGATCCACTATAACCAGTTTGGCGCAGCGGTCGGCGGCCCCATCTTCAAGAACCACACCTTCTTCTTTGTGAATTACGAGGGAACTCGCAATCCCTCGTCCGGCACGCAAGGCGGATTATTCCCCACCCCCACTCTGCTCAGCGGCGACTTCTCCAACTTCCGCGATGCCCAAGGAAATGTCATCCCGATTTATGATCCCTCCACCACGGACCCGGTAACCGGGCTTAGAACCCAGTTCCCGGGAAACATCATCCCGGCGGCAGACATCTCTTCAATCGCGACCAACCTCTACGGCCTTTACGGCGCTCCCACGCCCTCGAGCATTACGCCGGGAGCGGGAAACAATGTCTTATTGGGCGTTGCTCACAAGTTCACCGTGGACCAAATGTCGGTAAAGGTGGACCACCACTTTACCCGGGGCGATTCGCTTTCCACCCGCTACAGCTTTACGGACCCGCGTACCTTCTCGGGAAACATCACCGAAGCCTCGCAGAGTACGGTCGATGGACGAAATCAGATCATCGGGCAGAGCTGGACCCATGTTTTTAGTCCGAGCCTGATCAACGAATTTCGAGTGGGATATGTGAGACAACGGAACATCAATTTCCCACCGATTGCGGCCAGTCAGGACCTGCAACAGCAGGCGGGATTCACCCACCCAGTACCCTTTAATTTCATCCCCACTGTTTTTTTCCAGAGCACCACCGGGACTCCCACCTTTAACCAGCTCAACGGATTCTCCGCCGGCGGCGGGGGTGAGGTTCAGCAGGCCTACCAATTCGTGGACAACATTGCCTGGGTCCGGGGACGTCACGCCTTCAAGTTCGGCATGGATATCCGTCGCCAGCGCTGGGACACGATCGGCCTCCAGCCGGCCAACGGGGCCAGCCTCCGGAATGTCGGAATGTTCAGCGCGCAACTCCAACCCGATCCCACTACTCCAGGCAATTTCATCCCCGTGCAGGGAACTGGCTCCGGACTGGCAGACTACCTGCTGGGCCAGCTTACCGGCGTTGACTATGGCACCGGATTGAATAGTTTCAGCTACCGCGATACCGAGTTGAGCTGGTTCGGTCAGGATACTTGGCGAGTCACGCCCAAGCTCACGGTGATGCTCGGCCTGCGTTGGGACTATCAGGGTCCCATTTCCGAAACTCACGGCAAGGAGTCCTGGGTGCTGACCGACTCCCGTTGCCCGCTAGGCTGCTTGGCCAACGACGGAAAGTTCGGCGGAGTTTTCGATCCCATCGTCAATCCATTTCCGGGAAAGGAAACCGTGCGCCCCGGAGGCATCAATCCCGATCGCAACAACTTCGGACCCCGCGTCAGCGTTGCTTACGAGATCGGTGACAACACGGTTTTCCGGGCCGGATATGGTGTGTTTTACAGTCTGTGGGGTCAAAATAATTTCCCGGGTGCAACCAATCCCCCTTTCGGCAGCGGCTATCTGATCAGCTCGGCCGTCAACGACGACTCAAATCCCTTGAGTTCTCTGCACACCTCGTCGCATCCACTCGACAGCATCTACCCGACCATTCCCCCACTTGGCCAGACCGTCCCTGGCAGTATCGGTCCGGGCTTCTACTTTGATATTCACAATGTCCAGCCAAGCATCAATAATGCCTCGGCGGCACTACAACACGCATTTACTCCGACGCTTACCGCAGAGATGGGCTATCTGGGCAGCTTCGGCAGGCATTTGACGAATTTCGAGTCATTCAACCCCTGCACCACCGACCCCTGCACCAACGATCCCGTGACGGGGAATCCGATACGGCTATACCCCAATTTTGCCAGCGGCGCCCTGATCTATACCAATGGGGTGAGCAGTTACAACGGCGGCTACCTCAAAGTTGAAAAGAAATTCGCCCGGGGACTTTCGTTCCTTAGTTCCTGGACATGGTCTCGAACCATTGCCACCGGTGGCGATTCAGAAGGCAATGACATCTTCCTGGGTTCGGCGGGCGGCATATTCGACCCGCGGAGTCCGCTCAAGCACCTCTCGGTGCTCGATGTTACGCATCGCTTCGTGACCAGCGGTCTCTACGAACTTCCCTTTGGCCGGGGAAAGCAAATGCTCGGTTCGGCCTCTCGGGGATTGAATCAGCTCGTGGGCGGCTGGCAGGTGAGCTTTGTCGCTGCCTTTCAGTCTGGCGCCGCTCTCGACCTGAGTTCATTCGGCGCCGCAAGCTTCAAGCCCGGACAGGGCAAGAATCTTAAGCGCATGGACTTCCGCAAGACGGGGTTCTTCTTTGACCCGAACCTGTTTACCACCGGGCCGGGGGACCCCATTCCGTACACGAATTTCCGCGGTGCGGGTGTCAACAACTGGGACATCTCGATTCTGAAGGCTTTCGCGATCTCTGAAAGTCATCGAATCTCGTTTCGGGCCGACATGTTTAACGCCTTCAATCACGGACAGTTCGAGGTGCCTGGGCACGTGATCTTCCTTCCTGGATTCGGGCAATTCCAGGCGCGGAATCCCAGCTTCTTCGAATTTGGATCGCGGCCGGCGCGAAACATCGAGCTTGGCCTTAAGTATGAGTTCTAAACCATTAGGGAGAGGGTAGTTCTGATTCCGGAGCTGCCCTTTCCGTTCATCACCTTTGCGCCCTTCGATTCCCGCTGGCTCCGGTGTGAGTTCAGAAGTCAGAAAGAAGATGGGATGACTGCGGGCGACTCATTCAGAGGCCCAAAATATGCCGATCATTTCACGCTCGCCGTCACCCAAGAAGAAACTCGTGACAGGAAGGTTCGGGCGACTGCTTGCTTCCGTGACGGCGGTGTGCCTGTCGGGTTCATTTGCGTTCGCTGGCCCTCCCCCGGAATCTCCAGGCCCATCGTTGTCATGGAAAGTGATCCGTGGCGATGCTGCGGCCTGGTCGATTTCACCGGACCAGTTGACATGCAACGTGACCACCCCGGGGCCTCACCGGGTGATTTCGGAATCTGCAGTCAACGGTGACTATTTTATTGAGGCCAGCATCGGCCCGGCTTTTGAAAAAGGCGAAGGAATATTTTTTTCCGCCGCTCCCGATTTAAGTTCTGGTTATCTGTTCACGCCCGGAGTGAGCACTCACCTGTATAAGTTTTCCGGGTCTGAACTGAAGCTGGTTGCTACCTGGCCGCTCGGATACGGGACGCGCAGCGGGATTCATAAAATACGCATCCTCAAAAAGGGTGCAACCTACACCATCACCATGGAGAACCGGGTTCTCAATACTCTCACTAGCCCGGGGTGGGATGACACCAGCAAGCCGCCGAATGAGCCTGATGGCGGGTATTGGGGATTTGCATTTGAGGCGCACACAAAACACACAGTCTCGGGAATGAAGGTTGTTCCGCTGCCCTCCGCCGAACTATTCCCTAATAATCCGATTGTGGCACAAGGTCCGAAAGGTTCCTGGGATCAGCTCGATGCTTTCCCTTCGGCCGCCATCAAGGAAGGGGACAAGATTTTTCTGTATTACGCCGCCGACTACAAGCCATACCCTCCAGGCAACTACACCGAGACGCTTCACCGCATAGGGATCGCCACCAGTACCGATCTTCGCCAATGGACGAAGTATGACCGGAATCCGGTTTTGGGTCCGCCCCTCGAAGGCGACCTGATGAAATTCTTCGACCTGTCGCCTTCCGATTCCGCCACCCTGCAAGGTGGTGGCGGCGTCACCCGCCTGCCGAATGGCCACTACGCTTTAAGCATCAATGTGCTCTCCAATTTCCAGTGGCAAGGTGTGTGGCTCACCGAAGCAGCTTCTCCCTGGGGTCCTTTCGAGAAGGTGGGACGGGATCCGATTCTGACCATCGGTGCGCCCGGAGCCTTTGATGGAGAACATATCCATTTGCACGGCACTATAAGGGAGCCGGATGGCACCTATGCCATGCTCTACACCGCATTCAATTCTGGAATCACCGATGGAAAACCAGGCGATCGCGGCGGTCTCGCCACCAGCAAAGACATGGTGCATTGGGCAAAGTTTTCAGGAAATCCCGTGTTTGCACCCAATGAACAAGTGGGGACCTGGGATGACTTGCATGTTCGTCCCAAGACAGTAGTACGACTGAAGAACTGGTACTACATGTTCTATGAAGGAGCGCACTACGACAACCGGGACCGCTGGCCCGACCAGGTGGGAATGGCACGGTCGACGGATCTAATTCATTGGGATCGCTATCCATATAATCCCATCATTCCGGCCACCACGGCCACGCATTTTGGCAACTACGCCAATATTCAACCCGCCGCTTTAGTATCCGACGACAACTTGTATGTCTTTTATGGGTGCCTGGAAGCGTCGCATCCTTTTGGCATTTGCGGAGCCAAAATTCCTCGGGAAATTCTCGATGGATGGGAAAAACCCTGATTGCCATACGCATACATCGCAGACCGTCCCAACGCTTTGGCTGTCTGGTAACCCGCAAGAGTAAGTAAGAGAGGGGCGCTGCTGCTGACATCCAGCCTGCGGGTTCAAGGAGACCGTATATGCCAGTCTTTCGGCAGAATCTAGTTTTCTCAGTCGTTCCGGTGTGGGCGGCCGTAATGGTTGCCGCCGTGGTTCTTGCAGGTTCGGTCTTCCCGAATTTGGCGATAGCCCTTCCGCCCGCAGCCGAGACGAGTGCCGGCGGGCCCTCGTGGACGGTCGTTCAAGGGGAGTCTGCCGACTGGAAGATCTTACCCGACCGATTGGAATGCAATGTCGCGCGTCCCGGACCGCACTGGATTCTCTCGAAATCTCCGATCGAGGGAGATTTTGTCATCGAGGCGACTTTGGGACCTTCGCGCGAAAAGGGTGCAGGGCTGGTGTTTTCCGCCAATGCCGACTTGAGCTATGGATACCTGCTCGTAATCGACGCCACTACGAGTCTGTACCGGTTCGCTGGTCCTGACCGGAAGCTCGTCACCAGTTGGCCTCTAGGTGACCGCGCCTCAGGACCGAACACGGTCCGTATCCTAAAGAAAGGTACTACTTATCGGTTCGACGTCGGGGGACGGGTGCTGAATACAATCACCAACCCGGGTGGGGAACGCACCGCCAAACCCAAACCTCCCGAACCTGACGCCGGTCACTGGGGGTTCGCCTTCGACACCACGGGCGCGTACACCGTTTCGAATGCACGCGGTTTCGCCATCCCGCGCGCAAGATTTCTCGCGACCAACCCCATCGTCGAAGTCGGACCCCAAGGCTCATGGGACCAGAGTGCCGAAGCCTTTGCCAGCGCGGTTTTCGAGTACAAGGGAACTTACTATTTGTACTATTCGGCCGATTACGATCACCCACCCAACGGTATTCAGGAAGAACCTCTTCACCGCATCGGAATCGCCACCAGCTCCGACCTCAAAACTTGGAAGAAATACGAAAAGAATCCGGTACTCGGGCCGCCACTCGAGGGCGACATCATGAAATTCTTCGACCTCGCTCCTTCTTATGTGTTTGCCACCATGCAAGGCGGCGGAGGCGTGGTCCGCATGCCCGACGGCCAGATCGGATTGACTTTCAATGTCCTGGGGTGGGACGGCAAAGGTCAGTGGCTCGGCGTTTGGCTCGCCCAAGCTTCTTCGCCACTCGGTCCGTTTCAAAAGGTCCAACCGGGTCCGGTGTTAACTCTGGGAGGGCCCACGGATTTTGACGGCACCACGATCCACCTCAATGGCGCCCAGCAACTCGCGGAGGGCAATTACGCGCTCCTCTACACCGGCTACAACAAGAACATCGCGATAGGCAAACCGGGTGACCGGGGAGGTCTGGCCACCAGCAAGGACATGGTTCATTGGACGAAATACGCTGGCAACCCTGTGTTTGTGCCGGGAGAACCAGGCACCTGGGATGACACGCATGCACGACCCAAAACATTTGTGAAACTCAAAGATTGGTACTACATGTTTTTTGAAGGAGCACACTTTAGCCAGGGGGGATGGCCGGAATGGCCCGACCAGGTAGGCTTAGCCCGCTCGCGAGACCTCATGAGCTGGGAACGTTATCCATACAACCCGCTCATTTCCACAACTACAGTCGGGCGTTCCGGAGACGTGGCCCAGATCCAACCCGCCGCTTTGGTGGCAGACGGCAAACTGTATGTCTTCTACGGTTGCCTGGAGTCGGGAAAACCCTTTGCAGTTTGCGGCGCCGAAATCCCTTCCGACCTTCTGGAAAAGTGGGGAGCCCCCTGATTGTTTCTTTGATATCGAATTGGTTTTGCGACTCGGTTCCCGGAGCAAGCATGTTGCAACGACACCATCAGGCTGCAGCCGCGCTTTTGATTCTGCTTTGTGCATATGGAGTCTCCGTTCATGCTGATTCCCGGGACAGGGGCGCGGTGAATTCGGGTGGATGGGATGTGGTGAAGGGCGGGCCGGAGTCCTGCGCCGCAGGCGACGCAAAGATCCGTTGCCAATCGAAAACAAGCGAAGACCATTGGATCCTTTCCCGTAACCTGTTGCGGGGAGACTGGACTCTCGAGGCCGAGTTTAAGGGCGGTGAAGCTGCCTCATCGGGAATTCTGTTTGCCATCCAGGACCACCTCAAATATGGATACCTGGTGACCCTGGACCCGGGATTGACCCTGTGGCGGATACAAGACGGTCAGATCGCCTCGAAGTCTCGAGAGCTCGTGAACCTGCATGCCAAGGTCCTGGCAATGGCACACCACGAAGATCAGGCGGCCGCGGAAAAGTCAAAACTGGTTGCCGCCATCGAAGCCCAGAAAGGCATTCGTACTTTAAGAATTGTTAAAACCGGCGGCACCTATGCATTTTCGGAAAACGGTCAATTGGTTGCGACCATTTCAAATCCGCGCCAGGATTCCACTGAATGGAAGTCCGATCACGAGCCGGAAGAGGGAAGATACGGTTTTGTCTTAAGCGGATGGGGGACATCCCAGGTCAGCCGGGTGTCGGTGCGTCCGTTGCAGTTGGCCGTTAAGGATGCGAACAACCCGGTCCTCAAGCCGGGCCCTCCCGGGAGTTGGGACGACGCCATCATCTTTACCGGCAGCGTAATGAAAGAAGGCGATACCTACTACCTGTACTTCACGGGACGTGATACCCACTCGAAAAAGGATGGTGGCGCGGTGGGAGTCGCGACAAGCAGGGATCTCGAGCACTGGACGGAGAATCCGCACAACCCGATTCTTCCCGACGACTCCGCCAAGGGGATCTGGGACTACACCCTGCAGGCCGGCTCCGTCGTGCACGCTCCAGATGGAGGTTATGCGCTTTTTTACGATGGCAGCGACGGAGACAACTGGCGTGGCATTGGCGTTGCCTTTTCTGACTCGCCGCTCGGACCTTTTCATCGCTACCAGGGTAATCCGGTCTTGACCCGTGGGAAGTCCGGCGAGTTTGATTCGCACGCCATTCACCTGCACACGGCGCGGCGACAAGAAGATGGAAGCTATCTCCTTTTTTATACCGGATTTCCCACCGACACTTCGATCGGAAGAAAGGGTGATCGTGGCGGAATCGCCACCAGCCGGGATCTGATTCATTGGGAGAAAAATCCCGGCAACCCGGTTTTCAATCTTGGTCCCTTAGGCGCCTGGGACGATACTCATGTCCGGCCAAAGACCCTGGTTAAGGCGGATCAGTGGTACTACATGTTTTACGAAGGTACTAATAATGATGGCGTCTTCTGGTGGGATGAAGTAGGAATGGCCAGGTCGACGGACCTGGTCAGCTGGCAGAGGTTCCCCTTCAATCCGATTATCCCCCTGGGAACATCGGGCGCATATGACAGCGCGGTCACCGAGTGGCCCGCCGCCTTCATCGAGGGTTCAGATTTTCATGTGTTCTACATGTGTGGTCCCATGATTCAAATGAGGTTGATGATCTGCAAGTCACGACTTCTCGAAAGTGTTTTGCAATCGTGGGATGCGAAGTGAGGGACGCGAGATGAAGCATGCGAAATGAGAGATTGCGAAATAAGAAAGTGGCGATTTCTCCGGGGTAGAGTCGGTCTCGAGCGTTAAGGAGAATAGGGATGAAGAGGAAGGTAAAGGTAAAGATGAAGATGAAGATGAAGATGAAGATGAAGAAGATCATTTCGGTGATCGGCGCCATGCTCTTCGAGGGGTTGTTCCTGATGAACGGCATGGCGGTCATCGCCGCCGGTCAGGAAAAAAGCTCGACTCTCGATGTCAAGGCCGATGCCTATGTGACCGGGTCATGGAATGGGGTCTTATTCATCGTTGATGATGAGGCGGGCTTTCAGGTACGCGTCGGGACCAGAACCGAAGGCGCCGATTTCCTGGACGGAGACCACGCCAATCCGTTCTTCACTGGCCTCGAAGACTTGTTTGATGACTCTGCGAAAAAGAAAAGAGCCAGCCATCCCAGCCATACTTTGCCACATTTTTATGAAGGGGTCACCAAACTGGGACCGCACGCGCCCGATGGATCGTATGCAGATCTGACCTGGAATTCTCTGTTTCCCTATGACACCGGCTCCCGCATGCGTCTCGAATGGTCGCGCGTGGACAAAGCGACCTTGCTCGGAAAGCTGACCTACGAGGCACCAATCAATTACATGAGCGAGACTCGAAGCTCAGACGTCGTTCTCGAAGCCTACAGCCCGATCGGCTTTAAGGCCCAGTACAAGGCGCTTGACGGAGCGGTCTCGGGTGAGGCCGGATACGTGCCGGTGCTCGCCGAGGTGGAATGGAATCAGTGGAGGTTTAACTTTTCCTCGGATCAGATTGAACCCAAGCCTGATGTCGAGCCCGGCTACAAGGCGGGGTTCTGGAAGCCTGAGTTCGATGACAGCAGCTGGAAAGTCGTACGCTGGGGAAGCTATTGGCAGGAGGACCCTTTTGTCGACAAGAAAGGGTACGGATGGTATCGAATCCAGGTCACCATTCCTTCCGAGATGAAGGGGAAGGCACTTCGCCTCAACCTGGGCAAAGTCCAGGAGAAGGACTGGACCTACTTAAACGGTGAGCTGGTCGGCAAAACCGAGACCGCCGGCGAGGACCGCGTCTACATGATCCCGCCTGGGTCTGCCGTTTACAAAAAGATCCGTTGGAATGCGCCCAACGTTATTGCCGTCCAGGTTTTCTCCGCCTGGGTGGGATCAGCAGCGGTCCCTATGGACGCACTCCGAAATACGAGGCCGTGCGTGTGACTCCGCCTCCGCGTCCTCGTATTGAAGCGCTGGGTGCGGCTCCGAAGTCGGTGAACTTCGTTCTTCTTTCCAATCGTCGCGCCGACCAGTCGGCGGGCTTCAAGACCATCGTCGAGCTGGAGGAGCAGATGCAGAAGAACTGGGAGCTCGGTCCGACCACGGGCGATCAAGCTGCCGGTCTGCTGTACTTCGGCCTCCACACCGAAAACATGAAGGCCCCCCGCGACAACGAGCTGTTCTTTTGCGGGAAGGTGGGAATGGAAAGTGCGGAGGAGCTTTCGGGCCAATGCCGCTCGTTGTTAAAGCGGCCTGATCTCGAAACCATTCTCGAGACGGCGCGAACCCAGTACGAAGCGCAAAGGGTTAGAACCGACGGCGGCATAGCCGAAGCGGCCGAGATGATCACCAATACCCTCCATTGGGCGACAATCTACGGGCGTGAACAAAAGCGCAGCTTC
>Ga0193726_1001857_pt1 | contig 15431 bp, 17 predicted proteins | sample H2c1metaG_FD_144928 | JGI IMG/M metagenome (GOLD analysis project Ga0193726, IMG submission 144928) | Soil microbial communities from a riparian zone of the East river system, Colorado, United States - H2c1 | ecosystem: Environmental > Terrestrial > Soil > Riparian zone | place: USA: East River... | reverse complement strand
TAACAAGTGGCACGCTTGTGGAGATTCATGCGGAGGACGACCCACGAGAGGGCACGGCTATTAGCATGTCAGCCGCATATTTGACCAACAAGCCTCCGGGACGAGCCGGACGTTGGTTCATCGATCGCCTCAAAGAGGAAGCAGCGGCCCCTCGTGTCAACGGGGCGGTGGCAGTGTCGGCGGACTCAATCAGCCCAATTCCGCGCGCGAACCGTAATCCCGTGCTTCTGCAAGCAACGGTGGAGTCATCGCTCGGTCGCGCGGCCCTTACCCGTTCGATGTCCACCGGCGGCTAGAAACTAATGGAAGGCGCACAGCGAGAAGCGCTCGCCGTGCCAATCAGGAAAAAGATCGACCAGCGCGCCATTGGCCGGCAATCTTTTGACGGAGTCCATCGTGTCAACGCATCAGCCGCGGTTGTAATGGCCAGAGCGTGTAGTCTCAATTTCGAGATAGCCTTTCCCACTTGGCGTCCCTAGCGCAGGCAAGTAATGACGCAGTTTCTCGCGGGCGTGAAACATCCGCGTTTTCACGGTGCCAATCGGCGAGCAAGTTATTGCAGCAATCTCCTCAATGGAGTGGCCAAGGCCATAAGCGAGTTCCAGGATTAGTCGTTGCTCTAGAGGCAATCGATCTAGCCCTTTCTTGACCCAGTCCCTTTGCTCGCATTCAATGGCGTGATTAGAGCGATCCTCAGTTAAGTCCTCGATGTTTTGCGACACCATTTGATGCTTGGTATTGCGCATCGATTTGAGGGCGGTACGATATCCGATGCCTACGATCCACGTAGAAAGACGGGAGGTGTGACGAAAGTGCCCTGCGTTCCGCCAGACAACCATAAACGTGTCGTCGACAATTTCCTCGCGATTTTCTCGACTCCGAATAAACCGCGCTAAAAAGCGGGAAATCCGGTTATGGTAGGCCAGATAGAGTTTTTCAAAAGCCGCCCGGTCTCCAGAAGCAACAAGAGCTATCAGCGTAGTATCCTCAAGATCGCTCGGCGATAGGGGCCGATTCGTAGCTGCATGCTCGTACATTGGAATGTTTCCTGGTTCGCTGTGTCTGCGGACGACGTGACGCCTCGTCTTCGCGATCTGAGTTCTCCTAGGAGCACAATATTTTCATACTCAACTGCACGTTGCCTATGATGTCTTCCCACTACGCAGGGCTGACCGGTTGCCGAGGCGAGCGGCAGCTACCGCCGGTCGGGCAGAGCTGATGACAGGCCTGTGCAAGCCATCGTTGAAAGCATCAAGACAACCGGCCAACGTTCTGGCAATTTTCTCGGATGAGGTGTTGCGTAATTGTCCATCAGTTTCGACGAGCCCATTGAAGTGCGCGGTGTCGCGCTCATGGGCTCCGCCGGATTTCGCCGATTAAGGCGGTCGCGCGCTTCCACGCGTCGCGGTGCTCGCGGCGGGTTGCGATATCGCGTTGACTGGCTTGTCGCTTGCAGCCGCAACGCGCCTGCGGCGGTGCGAGCCCTCTATTCTCGGCTGGAGCAGGCTTTTGCTAACTTCGCCCAGGTTCCCTATCACGACGCCCATACGCTGCGAGAACTCGAGCAGGTGTTGGATGATCTCGAAGGTTTGACTGGCGCACCGAGAACCCGCCGCCGCCGCTGAGTCACGAATGTGCAACCACCTATTGCAGGTCACAGCGTCGCAAAGCGGCACGGAATGTCTCACCAGCCACAAATCCACCAATAGCGGTGCGATTGACTCCTTGCTATTGGCTGAAACCACATAGTTACGACGGCAAAGTGAGTGCTCACAGAAACTCTTTCGATGCGAAGTCGAGCGCCTTGTGGCAGCGCTTCGCCAAATCGTTTGACTGTATGGGCAAGAAAGGCGCTCCTGGTGCGAGGAGATCCCATCAGTGGGTTTGGCGCTTCTCCAATCCATTCGACGCCATTCGACCAGTCGTCGACACAGTCAATCATTGAAAGTCTTCCGACACTTTGGCGCACAGCGCAGCTCCTTCACGACCGAGCGCAAAACCACGCTGCCGCTACGTGCGTCGTTGTTCGATAGATCTGGCATTTGCGGTTCCGTTACACGCCGGTTGCGCATCCTCGGCATTCTCGAGAGCCGCGGCCATCGCACCTTTCCGTTATCTGTGCGTCACGGAATGTGGCTATCACGTAAAGATGTGACTGGCCGGCGACAAGACAAGTCGTAAGATCCGTGACTCTTGAATTGGGAGCGGGCGCAGACAACAGTTTTGTATCGAGGAGGTCCGATGGATGATCAACAAATGCCATGCGAGCGCGACGACACGTCGGAACGGGTCGTCGCGATCCAAGCCCGTGATAAGGGGAGCGGGGATTTACCTTGCGTCGGGCATCACACCGAGTCGAAAGATCAACTTCTGACAAACAAGCTGCTTACCGTGGTGTCCGAATTAATTGAGACCATGGCGGACGCACTGTCAAAGGATCTCGAGGCAACACGGGAATGCGTGCGCCATGCGAGGGCGACACTTTTGTCTTGTGCCCTCGATGGCGACGAGTCTGTGGAGGTCACGATGATAGAGCCGAATGAGCGGCACGCGTATCGCGGGGGTCTGGCGCCGTGGCAGGTGCGCACTTTAACAACGTATATCGATGCGAATTTGAATGCATCGCTATCGTGCGAGGTGCTGGCTCGGTTGACCAACTTAAGCGTTTCGTACTTCGCGCGGGCGTTCAAGTGCACATTTGGTTGCTCGCCTCACGTGTTTCTGATGCGGCGGCGCATGGAACGCGCGCAGGGTCTAATGCTGAAAACAAATGCTCCGCTGGCGCACATCGCGCTCGAGTGCGGATTCGCGGATCAGGCACATCTGTCGCGGCGCTTCCTGCAATTCACGGGTGAGAGCCCGGCATCGTGGCGCCGCGCGCGAGCAATCCGGGCGGGTTAGGGGCCCGGCGCATTACTTTTGAGCGCAATCAATGGGTTGCGCGCGTGGCCAGCGCTTGAAAAACATTTTTTTTCGGTGGAGGGGGGTCCGACAGCTCTGTTTTTCGCTCTAGAGTAGTAGTGAATCCATTCTACGCACGGGGACGCTTGCCGCATGCCGAATAGTCCGATGCTCGCGGGGTGGCAGCGGCGCTGGAATCGGAGCCTTCTGCGCTTCCTGGGGCGGCGCGTGCGCTCGAGTGTGGATATCGAAGACTTGGCACAGGAGACCTATTTGCGATTGCTGCGTGCACGAGACTTGGGCGAAGTGCGCAATCCACAGGCCTACTTGCTGCGCGTAGCCAGTCACGTTCTTGTCGAGTGGCGCGATCATGAGCTTCGGCCCGAATCTCTGGTAGAAATAGATGACGATCTGCTGATCGACGATTGCCCGCCGGAATTCGAACTAGAGGCAAGCATTTCACAGGAGCGCCTGAACCGTGCGTTGGCCGCCGTATCACCCACGATGCGCGCCGTACTGCTGCTGCGATTGCGCGATGAGCGCTCCTGCAAAGACATCGCACAGGAACTCGATATCACCTTAAGACAGGTCAGGCGCTGTCTGGCGCGCGGTTACGAACGATTGCGCGCGGCGCTGGAGAATTGAAGTGGCGAGCGATATGGAAGCTACAACGTCAATATTCGAGCAGGCTTGTCATTGGTGGGAACTACTCCACAGTGACAGCGCCTCGAATTCCGATCACCACGAATTCGGCGAATGGGTGGCCCGATCGCCGGAGCGCGTAGAGGCGTATCTACAAACGGCGCGACTCGTTAAGGCCATCAAGTCGTCCCGGTTGATTTGGCCGAGCACCCCGGCGGAGGTGCTGATTCGCGAGGCGAAGGCCTCGCCTGAAACCGTGCTGCCATTTTCGACAACGCGAGTCTCGGCGTCTGTCGGTCACGGCAAAGCTCGGCATGTTCAGAGGCGCCTTGCGTGGGCCGCCGCCGCGGTGCTGCTCATGGGGGTCGGATTGGCTCTGTTCATGCTGGAAACGCCGCAGGAGTTTAGAACAGCGCTGGGCGAACAACGCTCGGTGCTACTGGCCGACGGCTCGCGGGTGACGCTCAATACGGCCTCGACGATCGATGTCAATCTGCAAATGGGCCGCCGAGAGGTGCTGCTGGTGCAGGGGGAAGCGCTGTTCGAGGTGGCGCACGATGCGGCGAGGCCCTTCGTGGTGCGCGCCGGCAATGCGCTGCTTAAGGATGTGGGCACGCAGTTCAATGTCGATATACGCTCGAACGGCACGACGGTGACCGTAGTGGAAGGCCAAGTGGCCGTGGACTCGGGAAGTCCGCGCGAGAGTGCCGGCGCCCAAGCGGCTCACGGAGTAGCTGACACAGTCGAGGCTTTGATTCTGAGAGCCAACGATCGCGTTATCGTCACGCCGGCAGGCGTCGGCGCCCCACAGCGCGGCGTCAACGTGGCGGCATCCGTGGCCTGGATTCAACGCCAGTTGATGTTCGAGCATCGACCCTTGAGCGAAGTTGCCGAGGAATTCAATCGCTACAACAAGGATCGAATTGACATTGATAGCGCAGAACTGAAGCGTCAAGAAGTGACCGGTGTCTTCGAGGCCAAAGATCCGGCGTCTTTTGTGGCATTTTTATCGAGCATCCCCGGCGTGGAGATTCGAGAGGGAGCGAACGGCTCTCACATTGTGTTGCTTCGAAGTCCGACGAGCCATCCGGACACGCGGGGTGCGCATCAATGAAACCCACGGTCTATGTCGTGGACGATGACGCGGGAATCCGCGAGGCATTGGATGAAATGTTGACATCGGCGGGCATGGGCGTGGTGACTTGCGCGTCGGGCAGCGACTATTTTCGCGTGCCGAAGCCCGATCTACCCTCGTGCCTGATTCTGGATGTCGCGCTTCCGGACGGCAGCGGCATCGAACTGCAACAGCAGCTGAGCACGGGGGATCACCCACCCATCATTTTCCTCACCGGCGCCAGCGATATACCGACCACCGTGCGCGCGATCAAGGCGGGCGCCATCGATTTTTTGACCAAGCCCTGCCGTAAAGCGGACTTATTGGCCGCGATCGAGATCGCAATCGCGCAAGACTGCCAGGTGCGCGCCGAGAGATTGGAGCGTATGCGGCTGAAGTATCGCCACTCCTGCCTCACGCCGCGTGAGCGGGAGGTCCTACCGCTGGTCGTCGGTGGTCTCCTCAACAAACAGGCCGCCGCCGAGCTCGGCATCAGCGAAACCACGCTACAAATTCACCGCAGCCGCGTCATGCGCAAGATGGAAGCCGAATCGCTCGCTCAATTGGTTCGGATGGCGGGCAAACTAGCGTTACCACTGCCGCGCGCCAAATCGCACGAGACGACATGAGAAATCCACCGGCATGGCTGGCTGGCGCATGGGGTTCCCTGGAGGTACCGACCGGCTCGGTGTGCGATTCGCAGGCCACGGCGTCGCAGGCGCCGCGCGCCATGACAATGAGGGAACTCGTCGCCGCAATTGCACATGAAGTGAACCAGCCCTTGGCTGCCATCGTAGCGAATGCCGATGCCTGTTTGAGCTGGCTCGGCACTGACCAGCCGGATATGGCACGGCTGCGCAAGGCCACGGAACGCATCGTCAGGGACGGCTGCCGCGCGAGTGCGGTGCTCAGCAGCATGCGCGCCGTGCTCAAGACTCCTGCGCCGACGATGTCGGAGCTCAATCTCAACGAGGTCATGCGGGATATTTTTGACCTCATGCGTAACGAGTTGAGCCGGAACGACGTAGTTCTTCAGATCGACCTGTGCAAGCAGCTTGGATGCGTCTGGGGGAATCGGATCCAGTTGCAGCAAGTACTGATCAATCTCATCAAGAATGCCATTGAGTCCATGAGCGACTCGGTCGTGCTGCCGCTATTGGTGCGGGTGAGCACGGCGATCCTGGGCGAATTGGCCGTGGTCGCCGTCGAAGATTCCGGCAGCGGATTTGATGCCGCGACGGCAGAGCACATGTTCGAGCCATTTTTTACCACCAAGCGCGAGGGCACCGGTGTTGGCCTGTGGATTTGCCGCTCCATCGTGGAGGCTCATGGCGGAGTCCTGTGCGCAACCCGCAAGGAGTCTCCAGGAAGCGTGTTTCAATTTACTGTGCCGCTTATCCACCCGCCGATATCGATACAAAATTAGGGAAGTCTCTGGTTTCTCCGTTTAGCATCGGTGGCGGATTCTGAAGAAGGCTTTGGTGCCTGCCGCGACGATTCATAAGAACAATCTAAGGGGCTCCTGCAGGTGCGCCGTAGCGTTTTACTGTGTGTTTGCATCGTTGCGATCGCTTGGATCACGCGTCCGGCGGCAGCTCCGAGCAGCGAGCCCGTCAGGTACCAGTTCAAGATCGACAGCCAACCGCTGGGGATCGCGCTGCAGCAGTTTGCAAAGCAGAGCGGGGTACAGATCATCTTTTTCTCTCAGGTGACGGAGGGACTTCAAGCGCCTGCCTTGAATGGCTCTTACACCATTTCCGGCGCGCTGGAAATGCTTCTCTCCGGTTCACATTTGATTTTTCGAGTGATCAATCCGAAGACCATCGAAATACGCCCCGCGACTGCGATAGATGGGAGCATATTTACGATCAGGTCCTGGGGGCGCTGCGTGCGGCAATTGATGCCGGGCGCCGCGCAATTGTCTGGCCAGGATCGAACGGTAACTGAGGGCAGCCGCGCATCGTGAAACTCAAGGCACCCGCTACGATATTGTGGAGTTTCCTCATTGCAGCCGGGGGCGCGCCTGGATTGATCGGCGCGGCCCCGCGTACCGAACCCGCAAAATACGATATCAAGATCGACAGTCAGCCGCTCGGCACTGCTTTGCAAGCGTTGGCCAAGCAGAGCAAGGTGCAGATCATCTTTTTTTCGCAGATCACTGAAGGCCTTCGGGCGCCGGCTCTTGAGGGTCAATTCACGGTCAGCGCGGCTCTGGAACTCCTTCTGGCGCATTCTCGATTGACTTTCCGAGTCATCAATCCTAAGACAATCGAAATCCACGCACTCGGTGCCGACAGTTCTCAGAGTCAACAGGATGCTCCTGCTGCCCAAGGCGGAAAGGCAAGGGCTCCCGCCGACCCTCGCCAGAGCCCGGGTGAAAAAACGGCTGCCCAAAATTCGGCTGCTTTGGACGAGATCGTGGTGAACAGCACCGCCGAGGGATTGGTCGCCACGCGCACCGAAACGCCGTTGCGCGAGATTCCCCAGACCATATCGCTCATTTCCCAAGAACAAATACGTCAGCAAAACGATACGGATCTTGCCGATGTACTCAACAACGCGGTGGGCATCACGGTTGTCCAAAATAATTCGCTGAGCAGCACCTTTTTCTCTCGGGGATTTACGATTATTACATTTCACCTCGACGGTGGAGCTGCCTTGAATTCCTTTCGCAATACGCCCATCTTTGGAACACCCGATATAGGCGAATACGATCACGTCGAAGTGCTGCGCGGTTCTGACGCCCTGTTTGGCGGCATAGGAAATCCGGGCGCGAGCCTGAACATTGTTCGCAAGCGTCCGCTGGCTACCAACGGAGCCACGTTCAGTGCCTATGCGGGATCCTGGAGCAACTACCGTACCGAAGCCGATGTCACGGGGCCGTTAGGCTTCGGGGGGGCATTGCGCGCACGGCTCGACGTCGTTTTCGGCGACAAGGATTACTTCTTCAAGCCTGCGAATCTCGAGCGAAAAAAGGTTTTTGGCGTGCTCGAATACGATCTAACGGCTCGAACATTGTTGACGTTGGGCGGCAGCTACCAATGGGAGAATGCGGTGCCGTTTGTCGATGGGTTGCCTTTCTATGCCGATGGTAGCGATCCGCATTTACCGCGCAGGATGGCGCTCGCTTTTAATTGGTCGCGATACGACACGCAGACTCGCGAGTATTACGCACAACTTCAGCAGGTATTTGGCGGTGAGTGGAAACTGAAGTTGAATGCCACTTCGTTGGACACTGCAGCAAGCTACGGTTACGGCGGATTTCAATCTCCCATAGATCCGATTACGAAGGCCCTAGCGGCACTTCCTTTCGCCGCCTTCAGTCCCAGCCCCAACACCCAGGATCAATTCGTCTTCGACGGCACCCTCACGGGTGGTTTCGAACTGTTCGGCCGCCGCCTGGATGTGGCTGTCGGCGGCGACTACACTCATTTTAAGGGGGATGTGCCCCTCCAATTCGCGTTGGCGTTTGGGCCGGCAGTCAACAACGTGTTTACGTACAATCCCGCGGCCTACCCGGACCCGCCGGTACCGAATCCCGTGACCTTTCGATCGCTGGCCAGGACCAATCAGAGCGGGGAATTTGCCTCCGCAAGAGTGTATTTGACCGGCGCTCTGTCTGTGGTGGGTGGTGCGCGCCTGAACTCGAATCGATTGTCAAACACTATATCTACTAATATTGGCGGGGTGACTTCCAGCGGAGTCCAAGAGGCCAAAGACCACAATAAAGTAACTCCCTTTGTCGGCGCGACTTACGATTTGAACACACACTACTCTTTGTACGCGAGTTACGCCGATATCTATCAGACCAATGGCAGCCTCATGAAAATCGGCGGCGCCTTTTTGCCGCCGGCCGACGGTATCGACCGAGAACTGGGCGTCAAGGGTTCGTGGCGCAATGGCATGCTCAACGGATCTCTCGTGCTCTATGACATTGAGCAGCGCGGCATTGCAGTACTCGACCCCAGCGCTTCGACCGCTGAGCAACAGCAATTTGCACTATGCTGCTACCTACCGAATGGCACCAACAAGAGCAGGGGCGTCGATGTAGAACTCAACGGCGCATTGGCACCCGGATGGCTGATCGGCGCCGGCTATACCTTTAACATCAATCATGCTCTCGATGGTGGTGATTTATCGAGCGCGACGCCACGGCACCTTCTGAAACTCTGGAGTAGCAAGCAATTGCCCGGGGCATCGCAGCATTGGACAATCGGAGGTAGCGTTCAAGCCCAGAGCAGCAACTTTGCCGACGGCTTTGTCTGCCCTCAATATGACTCAATGGGAGATTGCCTGGGGTCGCCGCGCCCAATTAGAGAGGTGCAAGGCTCTTTCGCTGTGATCAACCTTCGCGCCGGTTATCAGCTCAATACTCATTGGCGCGCGGCGTTGAGCGTCAACAATGCTTTTGACCGGATCTATTATCAAACAATCGGCACTCTCACCAGTGGTAATTGGTACGGTGAACCGCGCGAATTTGTGCTGCGCATTGATGGCAGGTACTGACCGTACAAATTCACATGGGCGGTGGTCGTCGGCGACCACGATGCACCAATGCGTCTTTGCTGGGTGGATGACCAATTGCCGCGGCTATTTTTGAACCGCAATGGAGTTCACTACTTTAAGAACGCCGGGAGTGCGCAAAGCGACCGATTCGGCAACCCTTCGTTCAAGACCGTCGTTGACCAAGCCATTCAAATACACGACGCGGTCTATGGTTTGCACCTCAATGGAATGAGGCGCACCAAGTTCGGAATGTTGATCGAGGAGAGTCTGAACGTTCATCGTGATAGCGGCATCCCCGGCGCAGGCGCCGCTAGCGCATTTCCCATAGCTCGAGCATCCGGCAAGCGCACTCGATAGCGAGAAGAGAAAAACGGCCGAACAAAACCATTTATGTGAGTTCATCGTAAGTTTCCTTTGATACTGCGGCTACGCCGCGTTTGCTCCGAAGACACTAAAACGGGTAATACCGCATGCTGGCCATGACGATGCTTTGATTGGGCGTGGGTGCGCCGCCTAACCCCTCGAAGGACTTTCGTTGGCTGTATGAGTACTGGAGGCCGTATTGGAAGCGGCCGAAGGCCCCCACGTAGGGCTTGAACCAAACTCCGGTGGTGCCTTGTTTTATGAGACGCGTATTGCCGACACAGGCTGTTGCCGGGACTGTGGCAGTCTCACTGAAGCAGCCACCATTTTGGTATAGCGGGTTGCCGTAACCGTACGGTGTCAGACCCGTTGCGCCCGGCAAGTTGAACGCCTCGGCTGACTCCTTTTCTTCGCCAAAGAAGACGTAATAGTCGAACTTCGGTGTGAAGTGGAGCGTCAATCCCGCGAGAGCTTCAATTTCATGAATGGGATGAATATTGCCAGCCGGGTCGAATGTGACATCGGTCAGTTGCGCGCTGCCATAACGACCGATGCCTTTGCCGGCCAGCGCCGAGATCTGAAAAACAAGAAGTTGCGGAACGACTTGCACAGTGAGTCCGCCGCCGACGCCTCCGCCGCTGCTGTTCTGATTGTTGAAGTTCAGACGCTCGTAGAAACTGCGATATAGATAGTAGGCCTCAAGATGCACATGCCGATCCACGACGATTGGTTCGTAGACAATCTTCCCGATTACATCGGGAATGTGGTTAAGCGAGAGGGTGTTCGCGGAATCGAATCCCTGGCCGGCGGGTGAATTGAAAGTTACATGGACCGTTGAGGGCAGGGGATTGACCCCGGTAAAGAACGTGGTCTGCGGATTCTCGAGCGAGACACCGATCGAAACAGCGTGGGGCAGGTCCTGTACGAGCCGAATCTGCGGTTGTCGCGTCCAGGTAAATCCCGGTATGTATTGCCCGTCAATGGTCGGCGGCGGCATTTCGTTGCGCGGCGTGATGCCCTGGCTGCTCAACGTCAGCAGCGACCAGGCTTGACCTGCAAGCAGATGCAAGCCGAGATTGTCCCAATCGACACTGCCGTAGATGTGGCGGAGTCGCGGAGTGTATGAGTTGGATTCGTTTGAATTGGCAGTTTGCGCGCCGCCTTGAAAATCGAACTCGCTGTAGAATCCTAGGTGTGTTTGCGCGCCGGGACTGCCCTGTACCAACGCCGAGAGACGGGTTTGCCGTGCCGTAAATCGCAACTCTTGAGTTCGACCCACCGAATTATTTGCATAAGGGATGGCCGCAAAACTGGTCGAGATGTCGTTAGCCTGATCGTGCTGTCGATAAACGGACTCCCCCGCCAGAAATCCTCCGAGCGTAACCGTCACGCTTTTATAGTGAAGCTTATCGGTGTTGCCTTTGGCCGCATTTGCCTGGCTCTGTACTCGTGCCGGCTGCACTGCCGCTTGGGCTTTCGCAGAGACTGCTTCAGCTGCCGCCGCATCGACTTCCGATTTGACCTGGTGCGAAACGCGGGTCTGTTCTTCGAGGCGCTCGCGCAGCGCATTCACTTGATCGAGCAGCGACTGTATCTTCTGCGCCACCTCGGCTGGTTCATCGGGCGTAGCCCGCGGTGCCTGCGCCGACACCAATCCTGGCAGACTCAATATTCCCAATCCCAGGAAGGCTGTCAGCTGTCTCAAGGGTGCCATTGCAGATTCTCCCGCGCCAGGAAGCGCCTATTCGCAGCGTTGCGATGGGAAGCACTCTAGGAATTATGGAGCCCGGCCGCTTGCAGGAAACCGCCGCCGCTTGACTCGGTCTATTGTTTCCTACTCGCACATAGATCTGTGGCTAACTGAAAACAAATTCTGTCCAACGGCTCATTTCGATTTCTCGTGGCCCGCTGCGAGCAGAATCAAATCCGCAATTTCTCTCGGGTGAGATATCAGTGACAGGTGACTCGATTCAAGTTCGATTGTTGTAGCTTTCATGCGCTTGGCCAGAAATCGCTCGAGCTCAGGATCGATAGTGCGATCTTGCGTCGAAACTTGGTACCACGCGGGTTTGACTTGCCATGCTGCAGTCGTGGTCTTTGTGTTTGGCAGCGCATCGGCGCCCGGCTCTTGAACCGCGTACAGCGCGCGCGCTCTGGACGGTTCAATATCGCCGGCGAAATCTCTGAGGAAAGCCTCCTCGCTCAGCCAAAAAAAGCCATCCTTCCTTATTATTCCTGCGCTCGCGGGCGGCTTCGGGAATTTCGCTGCCAGCGCACCGAAGTCCTCGCCCGCGTCCGGCGCCCGCGCCGCCACGTAGACCAGCGCCGAAACTTTGGGATCGTTGCCGGCTTCACTAATAATCGTTCCTGCAAAGGAGTGGCCGACCAAAACCGTCGGCCCATCCTGGGATGCCAGGGCTCGGCGGGTTGCTGCAACGTCATCCGCCAGTGAGGTCAACGGATTCTGGACCGCAGTCACATTCAAGCCCGCGCGCTGCAAATAGGGAATTACACCGATCCAAGATGATCCGTCTGCATATAAGCCATGCACCAGAACGACATTCTTGGCGACAGGAACATCTTTCGCATGAACCAGGCCAGGCACGACTGACGCTGCTGCGATCATGACAAATAGTCGACAGAGCAATTTGAGACCAAGCATAGGTACCTCCAACATTTCCAAATTGAACAACCGAGGGCGAGGCGTTTGATAATTCCGGGCGACAAACACCCAGCCCATCTTCCGTCCGCCTGCGCGCAATCTCATACCATGCTAGTGCGGCCGTAGATTGAGTCTTGTTCCTCCCGGCCCAGGTTTGTCTCAAGAGACCGCAATGGCACGGCTTCCACCGGCGGCGGCAAGCCCCCGAATGCCTGCATCAGGTCACCATCCAGTTTCATGTACCTGATTTCGCCGCGCATCGGTTTGGTGCCGATGCTCCGAGACAAATGAAAATAGTTTCGGCGAGGAGTTTGATGCTCATGGTGCGTACGTTCATCTTCATACGGGTCGTATTGGGACATTTGCCTGATAAGATCGGCGGCTTTCGTGTTGCCTTCCTGGACATCGCGTACGGAGTTGCGGGTCCGGGAGCCGGCTTGGTTGCCGGCCAGTTCGGCTACGCCACTGTCTACTTGCCTGGTGCCGCCAGTGCATTGCTCGGCGCGGCTCTCGTTATCGCTAGCCGTTCTAACGCTTGACTGTCACATCGCAACCTAGGAGCGCTCATATGTCACGCATTTTCATTTCCGGTTCGTCAACAGGTCTCGGTCTCATGGCGGGCGCAGTGCTGATGCAACAGGGGCATCAAGTTGTCCTGCATGCCCGCAACGCCGCGCGCGCCGAAGATGCACGCCTCGCGCTACCTCGAGCCGAGGCTGTTGTCGAGGGCGACCTCGACACCATTGCAGGAGCCAGGGCGGTCGCGGAACGCGTCAACGAACTCGGTCGCTTCGACGCGGTGATTCACAATGCCGCGGTCGGTTATCGCGAAAGGCACATCCTCACCAAGGACGGTCTCCCGCATGTCTTCGCAATCAATACGCTGTCCGCGTATATCCTGACCGCATTGATCGAAAGGCCGAAGCGGCTTGTTTATCTCAGCTCCGGGATGCACCACCATGTCGACGCCAACCTCGACGATATTCTCTGGAAGAAGCGCCGCTGGGACGGTTCGGCAGCCTACGCTGAGAGCAAGCTCCACGATGCGATGCTTGCCTTCGCCGTTGCGCGGGGTTGGCCTAACGTTTGCTCAAACTCGCTGGAACCCGGTTGGGTACCGACCAAGATGGGCGGCCCGGGCGCGCCCGATGACATGGAACAGGCGCATCTGACCCAGGCTTGGCTGGCCTCCGGAGATGACCTCAAGTCGCAGGTGACCGGGAAATATTTCTATCACCTGAGGCGTATGGAGCCGAATCCGCAGGCTCACGATCCGGGACTGCAAGATCGCCTCATCGCGATCTGCGCCGAGATTTCGGGCGTGACGCTGCCCACTTGACGCGGACTGCTCACTCCTTCGATGACGATGCAGTTCGCTTTTCAATGCCTGCTCGCGGACGCCTATACAAAACACGATTCCTGCGTTTAACTAGGCGCCATGCCCTTCGTGACGCCAGAAAATCAAAAGAGCACTTACGATGTCATCGTGGTCGGCTCGGGTGCTGCCGGCGGACAGTCCGCCTATACGCTCTGCATGGAGGGGGCGAAGGTCCTCATGCTGGAGGCCGGGCGCAATTACTCTCCCGAAACCGAGACGCCCATGTTCCGCACGCCGGATTTGGCGCCGCTGGGGGCCGTCGGCACGCCGGACAAACCCTTTGGCTTCTTCGACGCGACGGTGGACGGGGGCTGGAACGTGCCCGGCGAGCCCTATGTGCGCGCCAGCGAAGACGATGCAGGCCGCTTCGAGTGGTGGCGCGCGCGCATGCTGGGCGGCCGCACCAATCACTGGGGGCGCATTTCGCTACGCAATGGTCCCTACGACTTCATGCCGCATAGCCGCGATGGCCTGGGATTCGATTGGCCCATCGCGTATGAGGACATGGCGCCGTATTACGACAAAGTTGAGCTGCTGATTGGCGTCTACGGCAGCAATGAGGGTCTGGAGAACACGCCGAATTCCTCGCCGGGTTGCCTGTTGCCGCCGCCGAAGCGGCTAGTCAGCGACTACTTGGTCCAGCAACGGGCCAGGCGCCTCGGGATACCGGTCATACCGGGCCATCGCGCGGTTCTGACCCAGCCGCTTGACTACAAGAACTCCCCGGCGCGCCTGCATCCCGGCAATGCCAAAGCGCAAAAGATCCTGGCGGAGGATATGCGCAAGCGATCCACCTGTTTGTGGGCGACACCGTGCGGTACCGGCTGTTCCGTGCGCGCAAACTATCAGTCGACCACCGTCCATCTGCCCCCCGCATTGAAGACCGACAATCTCGATATCACCACCGACGCGATGGTTTATGAGATCACGATGGGGCGCGACGGCCGGGCGAACGGCGTGAGCTTCATCGACCGCAAGACCGGGAAGCAGCGCCACGCTGCCGCCCGGGTGGTGATCCTGGCCGCGAGTGCCTGCGAGTCGGTTCGTATTCTGCTCAACACCAAAAACGCGCAATTCCCCAACGGACTGGCGAACTCCAGCGGCAAGGTGGGGCGCTACCTGATGGATACGGTGGGCAGCAGTGTGAGTGGCCAGATTCCGCTGCTCGAGAACCTGCCGCCGCTCAACGAGGACGCCGCAGACGGTCATCAGCTCTATGTTCCGTGGTGGCTCTATCAAGATCAGCATGCCGGCAAGCTTAAGTTCGCCCGCGGCTACCACATCGAATTCGGCGGCGGCAAGCGCATGCCGGGGCACGGCACGGCGTCGGGCCTTGAATCCCTCACCGGCGGCAGCTACGGGGCAAAGTTCAAGCAGGACGTTCGCCGCTATTACGGATCCTTCGTGTGGTTCGATGGGCGCGGCGAGATGATCCCCAATGAGCATTCCTATTGCGAGATTGATCCAAAGGTCAAAGACAAGTGGGGCATCCCAGTGTTGCGCTTCCATTGGCAATGGTCGGAGCACGAGCTGGGCCAGGCCGCGCATATGCAAAAGACCTTTGGCGACATCATCGAGGCCATGGGCGGAAAAACCCGCCGCCCGGTGAAAACCGACGGCGCCAAAGCCATCGCTCCCGGCGGATCCATCATTCACGAGGTCGGCGGCACGATCATGGGATCCGATTCGAAAACATCGGTCACCAATCAGTGGTGCCAGACGTGGGACGTCGACAACTTGTTCGTCGCCGACGGCGCGGTGTTCGCGTCGAACGCGGACAAAAATCCGACGCTCACCATCATGGCCTTGGCGTGGCGCGCGGCAGACCACATTCTCGGCCGCATGCGGCGCAAGGAGCTGTGAGG